>Ga0310834_100103_pt1 | contig 159587 bp, 146 predicted proteins | sample SM_ome_2_FD_201314 | JGI IMG/M metagenome (GOLD analysis project Ga0310834, IMG submission 201314) | Sorghum-adapted microbial communities enriched on stacked mutant (SM) sorghum from Joint BioEnergy Institute, Emeryville, California... ... | reverse complement strand
CAGTGGGAAACCCAGGCCGCCGAACTGGTCGCCGACCTGTGGAACACCGTCTGATCTGACGGTGAACCACACCAACCACAAAGGCCCTGGCCAGACCCGGGAAACCGGGCACCGGCCAGGGCCTTTTCCATTGCCTGCAGCGGCCGCTGCGCTTCCCCGCAGGGGCCGCCGTGCATCCGGCGCACGGGTAGGCAGAGCCAGCGGCAGAGGGCTCCGATTGCCCTGCCTAGGCCAGCCTCACGCCTGCGGGGTCTGCGCCCGTCGGCGGAGGACTTCGGCGATCGCGCTCATGTCGCGCTCACCCATACCGGCGCGGATCGCGGCCGCGACCGCGGCGCGGTTGGCGGCCGCCTGCTCCATCGGGGCCCCTACCCGAGCGGCCAGCCCGAGGATGAGGTCGAGGTCCTTGGCCACGAGATCCAGGGTGAAGGCCACCGGCGTCTCATCGGGCCGCTCGAACGCCGCCCGCTTGTAGTGCACGAACGGGGCACCCGCCGCGCTCGCCGCCAGCACGTCGTACGCGACGCCGCGGCGGATTCCGGCCCGCTCGGCCAGCACGAGCGCCTCGGACAGCGCCTGGTTGAGCGCGTGCACCACCGAGTTCACCGCGAGCTTCATGGTGGCGCCGGCGCCCGCCGGCCCGACGTGGAAGATCTGTCGGGCCAGGATGCCGAGGACCGGGCGTGCCCGCTCGAGGTCCGCCGGGTCGCCCCCGGCCAGCACGGTCAGCTCGCCCCGCTCCACGCTCGGCACACTGCCCGACACAGGCGCGTCGAGCAGCCCTGCGCCGCGCGCCGCGACGAGGTCGCCCATGTCCCGCGCCGTCCGCGGATCGATGGTGCTGGTGTCGGCGACCACCGTGCCCGGCGACACCCCGGCAACGATGCCATCGGGTCCCTGGTACGCCGACGTCACCGCCCGGTCGTCGGCGAGGGAGACCAGAACCACCGGCGCGGCGGCGGCGGCCTCTCGCGCGGTCTCCGCCACCGCCGCCCCGGTCGCCTCGGCCACCCGCCGCGCCCGCTCGGCGGTGCGGTTGTACACGGTGACGGCCACGCCGGCGGCGCGCAGCCGAGCCGCCATCGCGGCGCCCATCCGCCCCGTGCCGATGACGGCGACCGCCAGCGCGTCGCCGCCGGGCACTGAACCAGCGTCACCGGTCACGTGAGCAGCCAGCCGCCGTCGACGTTGAGGTTGATGCCGTTGACGGACCGGTTGCGCAGCAGGAACTCGGTGGCGTCCGCGATGTCCTCCATCGTGGCGAGTCGACCGGTCGGCGTGCGCGACACGAAGTGGTCCAGCGGCTTGTCCTTCCAGAACGGACTGTCGCCGACGATGCCAGGGTGGATGGCGTTGACCCGGATCGGTGCCAGCTCGACCGCGAGCGTGTGCACCATGCCGATGACCCCGCCGTTGATGGTCGAGACCGTGGTCGAGCCTGGGTAGGGCCGGTCCTTCGCTAACCCTCCGAAGAGGACTATCGCGGCGTCGGATGTCATGCGCGGCAGCAGCGTATGGATGACCTCGGTGTAGCCGACCAGCTTCAGCGTGACCAGCCGTCGCGCGCGGGGCACGTCGTAGTTGGCGGCGGTGTTCTGGTCGCGTTCGATCGCGGCCAGCACGAGGTGATCCACCTTGCTGATCTCGGCGAGCTGGTCGGCCAGCCGCTCGGGGTGGTGCAGGTCCACCGCGAGTCCGCGGGCGTCGCCGCCGAGTTCGCGGGCCGCCGCTTCGGCGCGCTCGCGGTCCCGGCCCGTGACGACCACCTCGTCGCCGCGCGCCGTGGCCCGCCGGGCGATCTCCCTACCGATGCCGCTCGTACCGCCGATGACGACCAGCGTACGTCGGTCACTCACCATTGCCTCCATTGCCGCTCGTGCCACCCAGAACATTGCGCAGGTAGTCCCAGTCCCGGGCGAAACGGTACGAGTGGCGGGCGGGGGGCTGCGGCGACTGGGTCTCCAACCAGCGCAGTGGGCCGCCGCCGGCGTTGGCGAAGCTGTGGACGCAGCCCACGCCCGCCCAGGCCACGTCCCCGGGCCCCAGCAGGTACCGCTCGCCGTCGAAGACCGCCTCCGCGGTGCCCTCCAGGAACAGGTACGTCTCCTCGAACGGATGGTCGTGCGCCCCAGCGGTTCCGTCCGGGTCGTAGTGCACCATGAACATCGTGGTGAGCTGCGCACCGAGGTCGCTGTCCACCATCATCTTGACGGTGATCCCGCTGTAGACCAGCAGCGCGGTACGCATGCTCGCCGACACCGCCAGCATGTCCTGGCTCTGCTTGGTGACGTCCATGTGCGCCGGGGTGATGTTGCCGAACCGCCGGTTGCGCGGATCCCGGACGTCGATCGGGACCGGGTCGCGCGCCGGCAGGTCCGGCACCCGCAGCGTGTCCCCGTCGAAGCGGGCGCGGGGCACCGGCCCCTGCATCTCCGCCCACCGCGCCGGGCTGGCGCCGTCGTTGCGCCAGGCGTGCGGTACGCCGAGCGGTACGAGCGCGTAGTCGCCCTCCGACAGCCGGAAGGCCCCTTCCGGGGTGTCCAGGATCGCGCTGCCTTCCATCACGTACACGCACTCCTCGAACGAGTGCACGTGCGCCGGCACGCTCCCGCCCGGCTCCAGCAGGCAGACGCCGAACCCGGTGTGCACCGCGCCGGCGGCCTCGTCCACCACCGTCCAGCGCCGGTACCCCTTCGCGTCCGCGGCCCAGCCGCCGGGCGCGACGTAGCGCGCCTCGGCGGCCTTGCGTACCAGGTGTCGCGAGCTCATGCCGCCGCGCTCCTCCGCTTCTCCAGCTCGCCCAGCAGGTGGTCGCGCGACGCCTCCACGAGCGCCCGCGCCCGCGCCACGTCGGCGAGCAGCTTGCCGTCCCGTTTGCGAATCACACCGTCCACGATGACTGTCTCTACATTGGACACATCGGCGCACAGGGTTACCGCGCTGACCGGGTCGTGCACTGGGGCCATGTTCAGCGCCGTCGCGTCGATGACCACGACGTCCGCCTTCTTGCCGGGGGTCAGCGAGCCGGTGCGGTCCTCCAGCCCGGCCACGTGGGCCCCGTTGATGGTCGCCATCTCCAGCATCTGGCGCGCGGTGAGCAGCCCGGTCGCCGGTTCGTTCGCCTCCCAGAAGACCGCGTTGGCCCGCGCCCGTTCCGCCCCGAAGGCGGCGCGGATCTGGGTGAACATGTCGCCGGGCACGGTGGTGACCACGTCGATCGACAGGCTCGGGCGCAGCCCGTACTCCAGCGCCTTGACCACCGGCGGCCAGCCGTGGCCCATCTGGACCTCGACCTGGGGGGCGATCGAGATCGTGCCGCCGCTGTCGGCCACCAGTCGCCACTCCTCGTCCGTGAAGTAGCAGCAGTGGATGTACGTGGTGTCCGGGCCGAGCAGCCCCATGTCGTGCAGGCGCTTGACCATCCCGAACCTGCCGGCGAGCCGGCCCATCGCCACGTGGACCGTGATGGGCAGGCCCAACTCCCGGGCCAGGCGCCACTCCGCCCGTACCACGTCGTCGACACAGAAGCCGGGGCCGCGCGTGGCGAGCGCCATGGTGAGCAGGCCCGAGTCGGAGGAGAAGTACGTGTCCCGCACCCGGCGCACGTCCTCGGCGGGGACCGCGATGGTGCTGTCGAACCAGTACGCGGCCAGCGACGTGTTCGCGCTGCCGTACGCGTACTGGGCCCGGATGCCCGCCTCCTGCAGCCCTTGGATCGCGGCGTCGGGGTGCTCCGGGGTGTTGTTGATGTGCGACCAGTCCACCAGCGTGGTGATGCCGGCGTTGAGGCACTCCAGCGCGCCGGCGAGGTTGCTCGCGTACACGTCCTCCGGCCGGTACAGCGGGGCGAAGCTGTCGAGGATCTCCACGAAGTAGTCGTCCAGCGTGGCGTTCGGGGCGCAGCCGCGCAGCGCCGCCTCCCATGTGTGCCGGTGGGTGTCGACGAAGCCGGGGATGACGATCCGCCCGGCGACGTCGATCACCTCCGCGTCGGCGTCCAGGTCGTAGCCGACCGAGAGGATCCGGTCGTCCTCGATGAGCACGTCGCCGGGGGCGAAGTCACCGAGGTCCGGGTCCATGGTCAGGACGTGACCGCCACGAAGCAGAATGCGGTTGCCCATGGCAACCCCCCCCCCCTTTCGGTACCCCACGGCCTGCCCGGGCGGCGAGGACCACTGGGTCAACCGTGGGACTGACCAGGTCTTCCAACACGTCGGTGGGCGGCGGCCGTGCGCGCTCGGCGGCGGCTCGCGCCCATCACGCCAGCTCTCCATCAGTGGAGCCGGCGTGCGCGCCGGTGTCCGGGCGGACGTACCGGCCGGTGTTGAGGTGGGACTGCGACTCGCGCACCGTGTTCAGCGGCCCGTCGACCGCCCAGTAGCGGCGGCCGGCGACCAGCAGTTCCTCGGCGGGGAACTTGGTGATGACCTCGCATCCGTCGGCGGTGACCACCACCTCCTCCTCGATGCGGGCGGCGGACCAGCCGTCCTTGGCCGGCCAGTAGGTCTCCAGCGCGAAGACCATGCCCTCCTCGAGGGTCTCCGGGTGATCCAGGGAGACCAGCCGGCTGAAGATGGGCTTCTCCCAGATGGACAGGCCGACCCCGTGGCCGTACTGCAGCGCGAACGCCGCCTCCTCATTCGGGAAGCCGAACTCCTCGGCGCGCGGCCACACCGAGACGATGTCGGCGGTGGTGGCGCCGGGGCGGACCAGGGCGATCGCCTGGTCCATGTACTCGCGGCAGCGCTTGTACGCGTCGCGCATGGCGGGCGAGGCGCTGCCGACCGCGAAGCACCGGTAGTAGCAGGTGCGGTAGCCCATGTGGCTGTGCAGGATGTCGAAGAACGCCGGGTCGCCCGGCCGGATCAGGCGGTCGCTGTAGACGTGCGGGTGGGGCGAGCAGCGCTCCCCGGAGATGGCGTTGACGCCCTCGACGTACTCGCTGCCGAGGTCGTAGAGCACCTTGCTGACCAGCCCCACGCACTCGTTCTCCCGCACCCCCGGGCGCAGGAACTCGTACAGCTCCTCGTACGCGGCGTCCACCATGGAGCACGCCTGGGTGAGCAGCGCGATCTCGTCGGGCGTCTTGATCCGGCGGGCCTCCAGGAACACCTGCTGGCCGTCCACCACCTCGATGCCCTCGGCGCGCAGCGCGGCGAGGATCGGCATCTCCACCACGTCGACGCCGAGCGGCGCGTCGGCGAGCCCGTGTTCGCGCAGCTCGGTGGCGATCTTGCGAGCCACCTCCTCGGCGATGCCGGCGTCCGGATGGAAGGCACCGCGCAGGGTCGAGATACCCGCGCGGGCCCGTGCCGGGCCGTCCAGCCACGGGTTGTAGAGCTGGTGGTGGCGGGCGGCCGAGCCGAAGTCCCAGAGGATCGGCTCACCGCCCCGCGGCAGCAGCGCGAACCGGATGAGCTTGTCCATCGCCCACGTGCCGATGTGGGTCGACGTCATGTAGCGGATGTTGGCGAAGTCGAAGGTGAGCAGGGCACCGAGCTCCGAGCGTTCGAGCACCGCCTTGAGCCGGTCGAGCCGGTCCCTCCGCAGTCGGTCGAGGTCGATGCGCTTCTCCCAGTCGACGGCGTTCGCGCCGTACGTACGTATCGACATCGCCACGCACTCCTTCTCCGCGGCTAGCGGGAGGGTGTTTAGTGTTGATGACCAGAAGCTAGTGGAGATGGCACCGGCCGTCAATGGTTACTGGACATCACGCGGGTGAAGGGCCAGTTCCGGGGCCGCGATAACCTACACTCCACACACACGCGAGGAGGTAGTGGGTGGCGTCGTCAGCGGTGCCCCCGATCGGGGCGCGCCTGCGCGCGGAACGCCGGCGGCGGGGAATCAGCGTGCGCGGGCTGGCCCGCGAGATCGGCGTGTCGGCCAGCCTGATCTCGCAGATCGAGACCGACAAGAGCTCGCCATCGGTGAGCACTCTCTACGCCATCACCACGGCGCTGGACATCTCGCTCGAGCAGCTCTTCGGGGACGCCCGTTCGGCAACGGAGAACGGAGTCGGGCCGGACGCTGGCGGCGCGCCCGGGGCGCCGCGGGTGCGGCACGGCGACGACGTGCGGCACGACGTCGGGCGCGCGGACCGAGAGGGCGGGCAGGGCGGCCCGGAGGCCGCCAGTGCCGAGCTGACTCACCCCGCCGAGCAGGCCCCGGCCGCGGGTACGGCTGCCGCCGCAGTGGTGAGGAGCGGCACCCGTACCGCGGTGAACGGCACGCTCGGTGGGCGCAACCGGCGTGTCGGGCCGGTGGTGCGGCCCGGCGAACGGGAGATGCTCTGCCTGGACTCGGGGGTCACCTGGGAACTGCTCGGGCAGATCCCGGGCGCGCACGTGGACTTCCTGCTGATCACCTATCAGCCCGGGGGCAGCTCGTCGAGTTCCGGGCTGCTCATGCGGCACTCCGGCATCGAGTACGGGTACGTGATCAGCGGTGAGCTGACGCTCACGCTCGGCTTCGACAAGCACCGCCTTGTCGCCGGTGACGCGGTCTCCTTCGATTCGACCACGCCGCACGGCTACAGCAACGAGGGCGACGTCCCGGCCGTCGGCGTCTGGTTCGTGCTCGAGCGCTCCGCCTGACCGCGGCGTGTGATCACGCCGTCCAGCCATCGCCGGTCCGTGGCGGTGCGGGTGCCGCCGCCCGACCCGGGACTCGCCCGTCGAACCTGACTCCACTGCTGGCGGCTCCGCCCGCCGTGCATCCGACGTGGCCATGGGCGCTCGTCGTCCCGCCTGCGTCACTCGCCGCACGCCCTGGTGTGTTGGCGCTTGTGCTTCACGTTCGTACAGAGCTATTGCACAGTGTAAGCCAGCAACTTACACTCCGCCGAAAGCGCCGCGGCATTGACCGCGAGTGACGGCTCCGTGGAAGGCGGTGTCGATCGATGTACGCGGTGGAACAGCACGTCCTATCGGCGGCCGCAGGCGCGGTCGTCAGGCGTACCGGCACCATCGAGGTGGGCTGAACCATGAAGGACCGCAAGAGGCGTGTGGTCACCATGCTCGCCGCCGCCGCCCTGCTGCTCGGGGTCGGCGCGGCGTGCGAGAGGAAGTCGGATGGCGGGTCGACCGGTGGCGCGAGCGGTGAGCCCATTGTGGTCGGTTCCACGCTGTCACTGTCCGGCGCCTTCGCCGCGACCGGCGCCATACACAAGATCGTGGGTGAGCAGTTCGTGGAGCGGCTCAACGCCAACGGCGGCCTGCTCGGCCGGCCGGTCCAGTGGATCGTGCGCGACGACGAGTCCGACCAGGCGAAGGTCAGCACCCTCTACGAACAGCTCATCAGCCAGGACCGGGTCGACCTCATCATCGGCCCGTACGCGACGCCGAACATCCTGTCGGCGATGGCGGTCGCCGAGCGCCACGGCTACGTCCTGCCGCAGCACACCTCGGTGATCGCGCCGCTGATGACCTACCCATGCCAGTTCCCGGCGTGGTCGATTGGGCCGACCCCGAACGAGTTCGTGCCCAACCAACTGTTCGACGCGTTGGCGACCCTGCCCAACCCGCCCAAGCGGGTGGCCATTCTGACCAACCAGAACGGTTCGACGGACTTCGTCTCGTACGGGGCGGGCGACAACAAGAACGGCGCGATCTCCATCACCAAGGAGCGTGGTCTCGACCTGGTGCTGGAGGTGCGCTACCCGCCGAACACCACGGACTGGGCCCCGATCGCCGCGCAGGTGCGCGACGCCAAGCCCGATCTGGTCATCAACAACGGTCTCGGCGTCGACCCGGTCAACCTGCTGCAGGCGATGGCGCAACTGGGTTACAAGCCACCGCTGATGTTCAGCCTGTTCCCCGCGCCCGGCCCACTGCTCGGCCTCGGTGACCTGGCCGAGGGCCTGCTGTCGGTGACGATGTTCGAGCCGAACAAGGCCGCGCTGGACAGGCTCGGCCCCGAGGCGACGGAGATCGTGAACGAGTTCCAGAACCGGGCGAAGGCGGCGAACCTGCCGTACACCGCGTTCGAGACCCAGGCGGCGGCGTCGTGGACCGCGTGGGAGATCCTGGTCGCCGGGGTGCAGGGCGCCAACAGCCTGGACCACGAGAAGATCTGCGACTCACTGCACGCGAGCGGGGCGAAGACCACGTTCGCCGGCACGTTGGAGTTCGATCCGGCGAAGAACAACTTCTGGCCCTCCAACCAGTTGCTCAAGCAGATCCAGAACAAGGACTGGGTCACGGTCTGGCCACCCGATCGGGCCGCCGCCCAGTTGCGCGCGCCGGCTTCCTGAGCCGCACCGCCGGTCCGCCCGGATCGAGGCCGTGACCCGGGCGGACCGGCTCGACAGGGACGCAGGGAACGGCGTACGGAGGAGCTGAATGATCACACTTCAGGCGGCCCTCGCCGGGGCGCTCATCGGCGGCCTGTACGCGTTGATGGCCGCCGGTGTGTCGGTCACCTGGGGGGTTCTGCGGATCATCAACCTGGCCCACTTCGGCATGATCCTGCTCAGCGCCTACCTCACCTTTCAGCTCGTCACCAGCTGGGGCATGGATCCGATCCTCACGCTGGTGGTCACGGTGCCGGGCATGTTCGTCCTCGGTGGGGCGATCCAATGGGCGTACGACCGCCTGGGCATCAGCGAGCTCAACTCGCTGCTGCTCAGTTTCGGACTGCTCATCCTGATGGTGCAGGCGGTGAGCATCGTCTGGAGCGCTGATTTCCAACGCATGCACGAATCCGCCAACCCCTATGCCACGGGGTCGGTCACGGTGGGCGGTCTGGTCTTCCCGATCACCACGCTGCTCGCGTTCGGGTTCGCGGTGTCGCTCATCGCCGGAGCCCATGTGGCGCTGCAGCGGACGTTCCTCGGGCGGGCTTTGCGTGCCTGTGCGGAAGACCCAGCGGTCGCCGCCGCGTTCGGCATCGACCATCGCCGCATCGGGACCCTGCTCGGAGCCGCCGCCGGCGCCACCGCCGCCGTTGCCGGGATGCTCTTCGCGCTCGCCAACGCGCTGACGCCGGCCTCGGCCTTCGAATGGTTCGGCACGGTCTTCGCCGTGGTGATCCTCGGCGGTATCGGGCATCTGGTCGGCACGCTCGCCGCCGGGGTGCTCGTGGGGATGGTCTCCGGCGTGGTGTCGGTGGTGCTGTCCCCGGCGGCCGCGCCGTTCGTGCTCTTCTCCGCGATCGTGCTCGCCCTGCTCCTGAGGCCGCAAGGCCTGTTCGCGACGAGAGGAGCCGCATGACCGGGCGGTCCACCGAAAGTCCGCGGGCGATGCGCACATCAGCCCGCGATCGAGCCGGCGGGCTCCGGTACGCCGTGGCGTTCGTGCTCGCCATCGCCGCGTTGGCGACGCTGTCGCTGTACCGCGAGACCATGGGGTTCCCCATGTTCTACCTCGTGCTGCTGACCACGATGCTGTTCTGGGTCACGCAGGCGACGAGCTGGAACATCCTTTCCGGCTACAGTGGATACTTCAGCTTCGGCCAGGCGGCGTACGTGGGAGTCGGCGCCTACACCACGGCGGTGCTGTACGGACGGCACCAGATCAACTTCTATCTCACGCTCGTGGTCTCGGCCGCGCTGTGCGCCGTGCTCGCCCTGGCGGTCGGCGCGCTGGCGTTCCGGCTGCGCTCCCTGCGCGGGGAGATCTTCGCGCTGCTCACCCTCGCCGTGCCCTTCATCCTCGCCGCGCTCGCCCGGATCCGGCCGGAGATAGACGGTGGGCAGGGTGTGGTGGTGCCGATCCCGCCGTTCCCCGCCGAACTCGGGCGCTTCCAGGACTTCCTCTATCTGATCAACCTGCTGGTCGCCGGGGCGGCGGTCGCGGTGGCGTTCGGAATGCAGCAGTCCCGGGCCGGCTGGGCGCTCGCCGCGATCCGTGACGCGGAGGACGTCGCCGAAGGGCTCGGGGTGGCCACCTTCCGCTACAAGCTGCAGGCGCTCGTGACGAGCGCCGTCATCGGCGGTGTCGGCGGCAGCGTATTCGCCCTGCAGATCGGGTTCGTCGCGGTCGAGAGCGTGTTCAACCTGACCATCCCGCTCTTCGTCATCGTGATGAGCGTGCTGGGCGGGCGCACCCACTGGTTCGGGCCGGTCATCGGCGTGGCCTTCATCGTGCTCCTCCAGGACCGCCTCACCGCCTCCGGGCTGGGCGACTGGCAGCTGATCGCGCTCGGTGTGGTCCTGGCGGGGCTGGTCATCATCGCGCCGGACGGGCTCTACGCGCGCCTGCGGGCCCGGCCCGTGCCGGTACTGGCCACCTTCGCGCTGGTCACCGCCGCGCTGTGGATACCCGACCTCCCGGCCGAACCGCTGGACGCGATTCTCGCGGGGATGCTGGCCGCCACCGCGGTGGCCCTGTGGCGGCCCCGCCGCCGCGGTGCCGTGCCGCAGACCCGTGCCGCCGAGACATCCGCCGCTGTCACCGACGCCGACGCGGGTACCCCCGCCGTCACGGCCGCTGACGCGTCGGCGGTGGCGCGGCCGTCGGACGCGGCGAAACCTGCGACGCCGGCCACCGAACCAGGCGAGGTGCTCGTGGAGTGCCGCGGCGTGGCGCGCTACTTCGGTGGCGTGCGGGCGCTGGAAGACGTCACGCTGACCATCCGCGAAGGTGAACTGGTGGGTCTGGTCGGGCCGAACGGGTCCGGGAAGACGACACTGGTCGGGCTGTTGTCCGGCAATCTGCGCCCGACCCGCGGCAGCATCCGGGTGGCCGGTCACGAGATCACCGGCCTGCCGCCGCACCGGGTCGCCCACGTCGGTGTGGCCCGCACGTATCAGATCCCGCGGCCGTTCGCGTCGATGACCGTACGCGACAACGTCGCGATGGCCATCATGTTCGGCCGCTCGCCCGAGCCGCTCGCCGCGGCCCGCCGGGGCGCGCAGCGCCACCTCGAGGTCGTCGGGCTGGACGCGCTGGCCGACGTATACCCGTCCGCGCTGAACCTGCACCAACGTCAGCTTCTGGAGATGGCGCGGGCGCTGGCCACCGACCCGAAGCTGCTGCTGCTCGACGAGGCCTTGGCCGGGCTCAACCCGGCCGAGATCGACAACGCGGTCGAGGTGCTCCGCCGCATCCACCGCTCGGGCGTCACGATCGTGATCGTCGAGCACCTGCTGCGGGTGGTCAACCAGTTGGCGACCCGGATCATCGTGCTGGACCGCGGTACGTGTCTCGCCGACGGCGATCCGCGGGCCGTGATGAGCGACCCCGCCGTCATCCAGGCCTACCTCGGGAAGCGTGCCCATGCTTGAGATCCGCGACCTCGACGCGTTCTACGGCGATGCACAGGCGCTGTGGAACGTCTCCCTCGACGTCCACAGTGGCGAGACGGTGAGCATCATCGGGACGAACGGCGCGGGAAAGACCACCCTGGTGAACTCGATCGCCGGCATTCACCGATCGAGACGCGGCCGCATCGCGATCGACGGGGTGGACGTGACCGGCGTGCCCGCGCACCGGGTGTGCGAGCACGGCGTGGCGATCGTGCCTGAAGGGCGGCGGGTCTTCCCGCACATGTCCGTCTACGACAACCTCTGCCTGGGCGCCTACCGCGCCGGCGCGCGCCCGAGCTACCGGGACACGCTGAACGAGGTGTACGAGCTGTTCCCGCGGCTCGCCCAGCGGCGCGACCAGCGCGCCGGCAGCCTGAGCGGCGGTGAGCAGCAGATGCTCGCCATCGGTCGGGCCATGATGGCCCGGCCGCGCCTGCTGCTGCTCGACGAGCCGTCGCTGGGGCTCGCGCCGGTCATGGTCGACGCTGTGTTCGAGGCCATCGAGGCGATCAGCGCCCGTGACGTCGCCGTACTGCTCGTGGAGCAGGATGTCGAACGGGCCCTGGACATCTCCAGCCGGGCATACCTGCTCGCGGAGGGCCGGGTCGTCGCCGGGGACACCGCCGAGGCGCTGCGGCGTAGCGACGAGGTACGCCGCAGCGTCCTGGGCCTCTAGCCGAGCGGGGCCGGGCGCCGGTCCGGGGTTGAGGACCGGTTCGTCTAGCCGGCGTCCTGACCGTACGCTGATCCACCAAGACGCAGGTAGAGGTCGCGCAGCAGGGCGATCTCCGCGCCGTGGTGGAGCACCTCCCGGTTGATGTGCAGGACGAGCGCGGCGAGCGGAGCCTGGGCGTACGGACCCTCGGCCGGTCCGCACGGCCGGGCCAGACCGTCGGCGCCGAGCCCTCGCACACCCTGGATCCAGGCGGCGTACGCGTCGTCGAGTTGACGTAGCGCCTCGTCGGCCGTCCCGGCGTACTCGAAGGTCTGATAGTCCACCTTCGGCCCGCCGAAGTGGCTGGCGACGCGCACGCCGAGGACGCCCACGATGATGTGCGCCATCCGCCAGGCGATCGTGGTGACCGGGGCGGGTTGCGGTTCGGGTATGGCGAAGTCCACGGTGAAATCGCCCGAACCGGCGGCGATCGGAGCCGTGCTGGTGCCCCGTTTGCGGACGTTCCAGGCACCCGGGACCGGCTCCCAGACGTACTCGTCGTCGGTGAGGCCCGCCAGGCGGGGGCGTAGCTGGTGCTGCCAGTGCCAGTCGAGCTGGTCGACCAGCTCGCGGTTCCAGTTGATCGTCATGCGCGTCACGCTACCGGCGATCGCGGACAGGATCGGTCCGCGGCGCCTGGCAGACTGGTCGGTCGTGAAGACCTCCGCCCGACTGCTGCGCCTGCTGTCCCTGCTCCAGTCCCGCCGGGACTGGTCCGGCGCCGACCTGGCCGAGCGGCTGGGGGTGACCACCCGGACGCTGCGCCGCGACGTCGCGCGGCTGCGCGACCTCGGCTACCCGATCGCGGCGTCACCCGGCGTGGCCGGGGGCTACCGGATGCGGGCCGGCGCCACGCTGCCGCCGCTGCTGCTGGACGACGACGAGGCGGTGGCGGTGGCGGTCGGGCTGCGCACCGCGGCCGGCGGAGTGGCGGGGATCGAGGAGACCTCGCTGCGCGCGCTCGCCAAGCTCGAGCAGGTGCTGCCGGCACGGCTGCGCCAACGCGTCGAGGCGCTGCACACGGCGACGGTGCGGCTGCCCGACCCGGCCGCGACCGTCACGCCGGAGGTGCTCACCACGATCGCCGAGGCCTGCCGCAGCCACCTGCGCCTGCGCTTCGAGTACCGGGACCGGGCCGGCGAGCTGACCGTCCGCGGCGTCGAACCGTACCGCGTCGTCCACACCGGACGGCGCTGGTACCTGGTGGCGTGGGACATCGACCGCGACGAGTGGCGCACGTTCCGGGTCGACCGGATGGTGCCGCCGGTGGCGATGGGCGGACGCTTCGTGCCGTGCGATCCGCCCGACGCCGCCGCCTTCGTCGGGCACGCGGTGACGACCGCCCCGTACACGTACCGGGCGCGCGTGCGGCTCGCGGCGCCGGCGAGCGAGATCGTTGAAGCCGTGCCACCCACCGTCGGCGTCGTGGAGGCCATCGACGAGCGGACGTGTGTGCTGACCGTCGGCGCCCACTCGCTCGACCTGATCGCCATCCACCTGGCGGTGCTGGGCGTGGAGTTCACGGTGCTCGAACCCCCCGAACTCGCAGCCCACCTGCGTACGCTCGCCGGCAGGCTCGCCCGTGCGGCGAACCCGGGCGCCCGGTCCGCCGGGTGACCGTGAGCACCCGCTACCGTGGTACGCCGAGACAGCGGCTGACCAAGGGGCGTGGATGAGCATTATCGAGACCGAGCGGCTCGTCGTTCGGATGTGGACGGACGATCCGGCGGACCTCGACCGCATCCGCGACATCTACTCGCGCGACGAGGTGATGCGGTGGCTGGGTGGCGGGAGCGTGACCTCGGACGCGCCGCTGCTGCTCGAGCGCTGGCGCGCCGTGCATGAGCGGGACAGCCGCTTGGGGTGCTGGGCAATCGAGGTCCGCGAGACCGGCGTGGTCGCGGGAACTCTCCTCCTCAAGCCGCTGCCGGGCGACGGGGGTGAGATCGAGGTCGGCTGGCACCTGCACCCGGACTCGTGGGGGCACGGGTACGCCACGGAGGCGGCGCGGGCGGCGCTCGCCCACGGCTTCGCCCATGGGCTGCCGGTCATCTACGCGGTGGTGCGACCGGACAACGAGCGCTCGCTCGCGGTCGTGCGGCGGCTGGGCATGCGACCGCTGGGCCGCACCGACCGGTGGTACGGACAGGAACTGGAGCTGTTCGCCGCGTACGCGCCCGGCGGTGACGAGGCGGCGTAGCCACGCGGCGAGGACCGCAACCAGGGCCACCTCCACCGCGATCAGGGCCCGCTCGGCGAGGCCGATCAGCAGACGGCCCCCGGGAAACGCGACGTACGCCATCGTGAGCAGGCCCACTCCGCTGGCGAGGACCAGCGGGCGGACCACCGCGACCATGCGCCGCGCCCTCGGGTCCGCGGTGAGGCGGCGCGTCAGCAGCAGCGCGCCCGCGGGCAGGCACACGAAGGCGGTGACCGACGCGTACCGGTGGACGTGACCCGCGGGCGTCAGGCCGGGCACGCCGACCGGGTCGGTCGGGACGGCCGCCGCCACGAGCAGACCGACGCTCCAGGCGAGCAGCAGCGCCGCGGGCCAGCCACGCACCGGCGCGCGCACGGCGAGCAGGCCCGCGACGAGGGCCAGTGAGGCGACGCCGAGGGCGACCATGGCGACCGTGATGGCCGCGCCGTGGTCGGAGAGCGCGAAGTCGCTGACGGTCAGCGCGAGCGGGTCGAAGGGCGGGCCGAGGCCGACGTGCCCGATGACCGCGGCCACCACGGCCACGGGAATCCCGTGGCACGCCACCCGTGCGACTGCACGTGCATACCGCTGTCGGGCCGGCGAAAGGATCACGTTGCCCAGGCTGGCGCCCGGTCAACCACGTGCCCATCGGGCATCGCCCGGAGATCGCCCGGGTATCCCCGGCCCGATTCGCGTCAGGGACTGGTCAGGGGTTTTTCAGGGTCATAGAGGGTCACCTGCAGGGTATGGCTACATGGGACTGTCCGAACCGGCTGGACCGCCGGGCGCACGCTGATGCTGAACGAGCACCGGACGTCAGGCGGCTATCGCAGCGACCACGAACATAAACGTGATCACGGCGATGGCGAAAACCATGATCATCAGCAGGGACGTGAGGGCAGTCGACCGGGAGCGACGCGCGATGGCGAGATTGATGACGACACCGAGACCGCCGATGGCGCCGCCGATCAGCCCTCCGATCAGGAGCACCAGCGGGAGCAGTGCCAGCACCCGCAACCCGACCGGGAGCGACGGTCCCGTGCGGTACCTGACGCCAGCGATCTCGATCGTCGGGTACGGGTCCACCAGGCCGCTGTGCACCGTGGCGGTCACTGTCCGCCCGTCGGTGGTCGGCAGGGCGACGGTGCGCCGGCCGGTGGCCGCCGCAGGGTGCCCCCCGACCGTGACCGTGTGCCGACCGGTGAAGGGGTTCACGGTGACGGCCACGGGGCCGGCGATGCCATCGATGACCATGGGCTGCGTTTGCATGAGCCGTGATGATAGCCCAGTCCAGTCACCCGGCTCGATCCCAGCGGAAGTGTACGAACAGCCGGCCGAAGTTCTTCGAGTCCTTCTCCACGCGGTGGTAGAGCGCCTTGATCTCCTTCTGGTCGAGGAACCGCAGCACCCGCTTCTTCAGTTGCCCCGAGCCCTTGCCGGGGATGATCTCGACCAGCGTCGCCCGCGTCCGCACCGCCTCGTCGATGATCCCGCGGAGCGCGAGGTCGATGTCGCGGCCACGGTTGTAGATGTCGTGCAGGTCGAGCTTGAGCTTCACGACACGACGATATCCGGGGCCGGGTGCTGCCGTTACGACACATCGTGCGAATAGGGTGGGACCGTGCGTTTCCAAGTCAGCCGGGTCATGGACAGCATCGAACGCAGGCTGACGACCGACGTGACGCTCGCCCAGGCCGTCGTGGACCTGGGGGAGGTCGCCCGGTTCGCCGCGCTCGACGACGGGCGTCCGGTCAACCTGCTGCGGATCGGCGTGGCGATCGACGCGCTGAGCCGTTACCTCCTCGACGCGGGCGCGATGCTCTACGGCATCGCCGGCCGGGACCTCCTCGCCGACGCCGCGTTCACCGCCAAGGAGCGCATGGTCCTCGGCCGGTGGCTCGACGACGGCCTGATCGAGGTGACGCCGGAGGTGGCCGACCGCGCCGTCGAGGTCGCGGACCTGACCGGTCTGCCGCTCGTCACGGTCCGGTCGATGGAGCAGTACGCCGAGCGCTTCCCGTGGCTGCGCGACAGCCCGCACCGCGTGCTCCGGCTGCGTCCGCGTGCCGGCAGCGGGGTACTGGTGCCGGCCGACGGTGCGGATCTGGACCCGCCGGAGGCGCCGAAGGTCGCGGTGGGCAAGGCCCAGGTGGCGGTGAGCGGCGACGCCACCGGGTACCCGGAGGTCTTCGCCACGCACGGCGCGCAGCGGGTCTCGCACACACGGGTGGTGCGGCGGCTGGTGACCCGGGCCGAACCGAGCGGCCTGGGTGCCTCGCTCGTGGCACGCGAGTGGCGCTGCGCGGAGCCGGACTGCCCGTCCTTCGGCGAGCGGCGCGCGATCGGCCAACCCGTGCCGCGGATGCGCGGAGGGGTGCCCACCTGCCCGCGCCACGGCGGGCACCTGCGCGACGTCGGGCCGCGGCCGGCCGCCTGCGCGGTGTCGGTGGTCGTCGACGACCTGCCGCGGCTGCGGTTCGCCGTGCGTGAGGGGCGCCCGGTGCGGGTCGGCGTCGACGACGGTGAGGACCTGATCTCCGTGGCGCAGTGGGCGCACGCGTCCGCCAGAGCGTGGATCGGGCCCGCGCACGTCCGGCTGGAGCTGCGCGACGGGCGCCTCGTCGCCACCGACATCAGCGCGAACGGCACCGCCGTCTGGCGGCGCTCCGGCCCCGACGACCCCGGCCGCACCACCTGGCTGTACGGCTCGGAGTACACACTGAACGACTGGGACTCCGTCGAGCTGTACACGGGCATTGAGCTCATGCTCGGCGACCGTCGACTCGCGACGGTCCTCGCCCGCTCCGAGCCGGTGTCCGTGCTGGTCGACGCGCCGACCGCGCCGATGCGCCAGCTCGCGTAGGGTCGCGGAACGGGCGGAACCGCTCCGGCCGCTCGCACGTGTATCGACAGACGCGTACGTCACGCCAGCCAGAGGGGGCCTGATGGCCGACGAGGCCTCGTTCGCGGAGTTCTACCAGGCCACGTACCGTGGCGTGGTCGCGCAGCTCTATGCGTACACGGGTGACCTGACCGAGGCGCAGGAGGCGGCGCAGGAGGCCTATGTGCGGGCCTGGACCCGCTGGCAGAGCATCGTCGAGTACGACGAACCGCGCGCCTGGGTGTGCCGGGTGGCGTACCGGGTGGCGATCAGCCGGTGGCGGCGGGCCCGGACCGCGGCGGAGGTGTGGCGGCGGCAGGGCGCGCCGCCGGTGGCATCGGCTCCGGACAGCACGAACGCCGACCTCGTGGCCGCGCTGCGGCGGCTGCCCGAGGCGCAGCGGCGCGCCCTCGTGCTGCACTACCTGGGTGGCTTCTCGGTGGCCGAGATCGCGGCGCTCGACGGCGTGGCCACCGGGACGGTCAAGTCACGCCTGAGCCGCGGCCGGGAGGCGCTGGCGGAGCTGCTGGACGGGTACGGCGAGCAGCCCGAACCCGTGCCCCGAGTGTCTGTTGTGGACACATTGGCCTGTCGGCGGCCGGAGGAGGTGTGGGGGCGTGCATGACTTCGACGACGATCTGGAACCGGCGATCGCCGCCCGGTTCGGAGCGCTCGCCGGCAGCGTCGCCGCGGCCGTTCCCGTGCCCGGGGCCGAGGAGATCATCGCACGCGGCCGCCGTCGGCGGCGCAACATCCACGCGGCCCTGTGCGGCCTCGCCGTCATCGGCGTCCTGAGCGTCGCGACGGTGGTCGTCGGTCCGCTGCGCCTGGGCCGCGCCCCGCAGTCGCCGGCCGACCCGTCGCCGGGCCTGTCGGCGACCCCGACCTACACGCCGCCGAGCGGGGCGCGGCGCGACCCGGTCGGGGGGAGCATCCCCGCCGGGTTCCTGGACATCGAGAGCACGCCCACGGCCGCGCGCCTGCAGCCGTCGTGCCCGGGTCCGGCGTCGCCGTTCGTCACCAACGCCTCGATCATCGCCTCCGCGGCCGGCGACGGGGTCACGCTGATCCTCTACACGACGAGCCTGACCGCGAGCACCGCGTACGACGAATACCACGCGGAGGCGCAGCGCTGTGCCGAGACGCCCGCGCCCGGCACCACGGTCACGATCGAACCGCTGACCTTCGGGGCGCAAGGGTTCCACTCCGTCACCGTCAGCGGGGGACGGTCGACCCGCCATGAGGCGGTCGTCCGGTACGGGCGGGCGTTGCTGCTCGTGCGCGACACGACGGAGTTCGCGGTGCAGCGGGCCGGGCAGTTGGAGCGGACGCTGTGCGTCTTCGGGGTCGACTGCGCGGCGCGCGACGGGCGGCCGCCCGCGCTGGCGTCGCTGACCGCCGGTGAGCAGGCGTGGGCGGCGGTCCTCGCGGTCGACTTCGGCGACGCATCGGGATCGCCGGTGTCGCTGGGCCGGGCGGTCGCGCTGGCCTCCAGGATGGGCTACCGGACTTCCATCGCGTCGGTGGACTGCGACGAGGGGGCGCGCCGGGCGCTCGGCCTGCCGGCCGGCTCCGCGCCGCGGTACGTCCCGGTCTACTTCCGGTCCCGGGCGGACGCGGAGACCTTCGCCGCCCGGTCGCTGCTGGCACCCAGTGCGATCATCCCGGTACACACGTACTGCATCGTGTGAGCACCCCTTGGTGCGAAATGCCCGGTTACCGCAGCAGGGTGCGGTAGGAAGGTGTCATGCGTATCGGCAATGTGGAGATCCGCCCGCTCGGCGGCGGACTCGGCTGCCTGCTGATGATCCTGATCTCGCTCTTCCTGTCGGTGACGCTCACGATCTGCGCCAACCTGCTGCTCCGCTAGTCCCTCGGCAGGGAGTCGCCCGCGGAACCGGGATGCCGCGTGACGTCGTGCGCCACGCTGGGCGGCGTGGCACCGCCCGTGGGGTGGCCCGCCAGCGCCGCTGGCGGGCCACCCCACGGGTCAGCCGATGAAGCCCTCGGCCTTCATCCACTCGGCGACGACCTGCGCCACCGGTTCGCCCTTGACGTCCACCTTCTCGTTGAGCTTGCGGATCGTCTCGTCGTCGAGCTTGGCGGTGATCGGCTCCAGGATCGTCAGGATGTCCGGGTACTTGGCGGCGACCTCGCCGTTCACCGTCGGGGCCGGGTTGTAGATCGGGAAGAACTTCTTGTCGTCCTCGAGCACCCGCAGGTTCAGGTTGCTGATCCGGCCGTCGGTGGTGAACACCTCACCGAAGTTGCAGGACTCGCCCTTCTTCGTCTCGGTGTAGACCACCCCGGTGTCGACCATCTTGATGGCCGAAGCGGGCACGTTCATGCCGTACGCCTGCGTCAATCCGGGCCAGCCGTCGTTGCGGCCGACGAACTCGCTCTCCAGGCAGAACGTGGCATCACCAGGGTTGGTCTTGACGAACTCGGCGAGGTCGGAGAGGGTGCGCAGGTTCCACTCCTGGGCCTTCTCCTCGCGCACGGCCAGGGCGTAGGTGTTGTTCGCCGGCGCCATCGCGCCCCAGACCACGTTGTTCTTCTCCTTGTCCTCCTTCACCACGGCCTCGTACTGCGCCTGCGAGTCCTGGATCGGGTCGGTGTGGTTCAGGTACGTGATCCACGCCGTGCCGGTGTAGTCCCAGTAGATGTCGACGTCACCGCTGAGCAGCGCCGTGCGGACGTTGACCGATCCCTTGATGTTCGTCTTGTCCACGACCTGTGCACCGGCTGCCTTGAGCGCCTGCATGGTGATGTGGCCGAAGACGATGTTCTCGGTGAAGTCCTTCGACCCGACCACGATGGTCTGGCCCGTCAGCTGCGGGCTCTCCTTGATCGACCCTTTGCCGACGGGCACGTCGGCGGCAGCGTCCTCGGTCGTCACCGAGCAGCCGGCCAGCGCCAGCGCCAGCGCGCAGCCGGCCGCCAATCGCGTGAACACGGACCTTCTCGTTCGCATTGCTACCTCCTTGGCACGCACGGTGCCGGTCGGGGGGGAACAGGGATTGGCGCGGAAGCGGTCAGTCGAGGCCGCGTGGCCGCAGCAGATCGGAGATCACTCCGCCCAGCCAGTCCAGCGCCAGGGCGAGCACGGCGGTCAGGACGGCCCCGACGACGAGCACTGTTTCGCGCTGCAGCTTGATCCCGGTCACGATCAGCCCGCCGAGACCGCCGGCGTTGATGAACGTGGCCAGCGTCGCCACACCCACGGCGAGGACGAGCGCCGTGCGCACGCCGGCGAGGATCACCGGTACGGCCAACGGCAGTTCGATCCGGACGAGAACCGCGAGCGGTGACATGCCGATGCCGCGGCCCGCCTCGATCAGGTGCCGGTCCACCTGGTCGATCCCGACGATGGTGTTGCGCAGCACCGGCAGAACCCCGTAGGCGACCAGGCCGATGAGCGCGGTGGAGAAGCCGATGCCCAGCCAGATGCTCAGCAGGACCAGCAGCCCGATGGCGGGGGTCGCCTGGCCGACGTTGGCCAGGGCGGTGGCGATCGGCGTGATCCAGCGCAGCGCCGGGCGGGTGAGGAGAATGCCGCCGCCGATCGCGATCACCACGACGAGGACGGTGGTCACGGCGGTCAGCGTCAGGTGCTGCTTGGTCACCCGCAGCAGGTAGTCGGCGTTGAGCGAGCGCCGCTCGATGTCGTCCAGATCCCGGGTACCGACCCACAGATACGTGGCGAGCAGCACCGCCGTGAGGACCACCGGCATGGCCAGATGCCGCCGCAACCTGCGCCAGCGCGTCGGCGGCAGCACCGCGGTCTGCTCGGGCGCGGGAGCCGTGGTCGCGCTCATCGCCGTCCTCGCCCGTCCGAGACGACCGCCCCGTTCGATGCCGCCGACCGTTGGTGCGTCGCCTCGGCGACCGGGCGATCGCTCTCGCGCTGTGACGTGCGCATCTCGTGGATCGCCCGCATCAGGTCGTCGATGGTGAGCACCCCGCGGTACCTGCCCCGATCGTCGACGACGACCGCCGACCCGCTGCTGGCGGCGAGCATCGCGTCCAGAGCGTCGCGCAGCGTCGCCTGCGGATCCACGACCGTCACAGGGTCCCCGACCCCGTCGAGGGTCACCTGACGGGGCTCGAGGGCACGCGCGGTGACCCACCGAAGCGGGCGCCCCTCGCCGTCCACAGTGAGCACAGCCGACTGCTTCGCTTCATCCAACCGGCGCAGCACCTGGGTCGGCGACTCATCCACCCGTACCAGTGGCACCTCGGTCCAGTCGATCGCCGCCACCCGCCGCAGGTTGAGCTGCTTGAGCGAGGCGCCGGCGCCGATGAACCGGGCGACCGTGCTGTCGGCGGGGTTGGCGAGCAGGCGTTCCGGGGTGTCGAACTGCCGGATCCTCGACCGCTCCCCGAGGACCGCGATACGGGTACCCATTTTGATTGCCTCGTCGAAGTCATGGGTGACGAAGACGATCGTCTTGCGCAGCTTCTCCTGCAGTCGAAGGAACTCGTTCTGCAGGCGGTCGCGGGTGAGCGGATCGGTGGCCCCGAAGGGCTCGTCCATCAGCATCACCGGTGGATCGGCGGCGAGCGCCCGGGCGACGCCCACTCGCTGCTGCTGACCGCCGGAGAGCTGCCGGGGCAGCCGGTTGCGGAACTGGCCCGGGTCGAGGCCGACCAGGTGGAGCAGTTCGTCGACCCGCTCGTCGATCCGCCGGCGGTCCCAGCCGAGCATCTTCGGCACGAGCCCGACGTTGGTGGCGACCGTCATGTGCGGAAAGAGGCCCACCTGCTGGATGACGTACCCGATGCGCCGACGCAGGGCGTTGGCGTCCAGTGTGGCCACGTCGGACCCGTCGAGGAGGATGCGCCCGCTGCTCGGCTCGATCAGCCTGTTGATCATCTTCATGGTGGTGGTCTTGCCGCAGCCGGAGGGGCCGACCAGGACGACGATCTCGCCGCGGCGGATCGTCATCGACACGTTCTCGACCGCCGGGACCCGCTGCCCACGGTAGATCTTGCTGACCTGCTGAAGGTCGATCATCACGTCGTCGGTCATCGTTGGCCTCCGGTGGTGGGGGACGTTGCCGTGGCAGGAGGGGCACCGGCCAGCGCGCCTGCGGCGGTCAGCCGCCGGTCGCGGCCTCGCCAGGCGAATCGGGGGCGGTGCCCGGCGCGCGTGAGCACGCCGAGGAGCCCGAGGATGAGGTCGAGGACGACGGCGAGGGCGATCACGCCAAGGGTCCCGACCAGGGCCATGTTGAGGGAGTTGACGCCGCCGAGGTTGGCCAGTCCGGAGAAGATCTGGTTGCCCAGACCCGGGCCACCGACGTACGCGGCGATGGCCGCGATGCCCATCGTCATCTGGGTGGAGACGCGGATTCCGGCCAGGATCACCGGCCAGGCGAGCGGGATCTCCACTGTGGTCAGTGAGCGGAGCCGGCCCATGCCGATGCCACGGGCTGCCTCGGTGAGCGCCGGATCGACCTCGGACAAGCCGACCACCGTGTTGCGGATGATCGGCAGCAGCGCGTACAGGGTGAGCGCCACCATCGCCGGGACGTAGCCCAGCCCGAATGGTGTGATCAGCAGGCCGAGCAGCGCGAACGACGGGATGGTGAGGATCGCGGCGGCGGTCGCCATCGCCATGCCTCGGGCCCGCGGGTTGCGGTACGTGGCGATGCCGATCAGGACTCCGATCACCGTCGCCAGGGCGACGGACATCACCACGATGTTCGCGTGTTCCAAGGTCTGCGCGAGCAGCAGGTGACGCCGGCTGTGCAGGTATTCGAAGAAGTTCATCTGTCACCTCCTTCTGCGGCACGGCGACGTCGACGGGATAAAAAACAATCGACCGCGTCTTTTGACGTCGATCGATGAGTGTTGCACTGTAGCACTATTCCATAGGCCCAATCTCCTGCAAAAACACATATAGGAGTGCTTTTCAGTAAAGAGCATTACTGTTCAGGCGTTCCTGCCTCAGTCTCGGCGGCGAGGCACCGGTCGCGGATGCGAGGACGGATCGAGTGTCACGGGTCTGATGAGCAGCACCGCGACGGGGCGCGCGCCGGACGAGTGGTCGCTGAACGCAAAGGCATCTCCCGATCGGTTCGGCGTCAGGTGAGCAGGAACGAGCCTTAGCCCGGGATATGACGGGTAATTCGCAGGCATATGACGGTTTTATGACAAACTCCCCTCCTGCTCGTGTCACCGCTCACGTACGGGCGGGCCAGAGTCACGCATGTCATACCAAGGCAACCAGAACTGGCATCAAACGGTCGGCACTCGTCAGGACGAGCCAAACAGGAGAGGTGGACAGTGCCGCTACCGGGAGATGCAGGAGATGTTCGAGGATGGCTGGAACGAGCGATGGCTGACACCAACCAGGCCACGCTTACGAGCGCCTGCGGTCAGACCAGTGCCGCCGATCCGGCTCTCGTTGAAGCGCTGCCGTACCGCCACCGGATCCTCGCCGCCGTCCCCAGGTCGGGCCGGCGCCCGTACGGTCAGTCGGCGACGTCGTTGCGTGTCGTTGCGTTCGGCGTCAATTCCACCCACTCAGCCTTCTAAGCCCAGGAATTACGGCGGTCTTGCGGTCGCCTGCTCGATGGCGATGCCGCCCGAAGGCGTGTTCGGTGGTGTCGATGTTGCGCTCGCGCGTACTCGCGGGCGCCGGTGCACGGTCCGCTAACCGGGCGGATGACGGTCGTGGTCAGACCGAGCCGCGTCGACCCTGTGCTCCTGCTCCCACATCGCCTTCATCTCGTCGAAGGCCTGCTCCATGATCCGCACCATGGCCCGGCGGGCGCGTTCGCCGTCGTGCCGCTGGATCGCCTGCGCGACGTCGGCGTGCAGGGCAAGGGCCTGTTCGTCCGGATAGTGCGGCATGAGGTGGTAGTGATGGCGACCCGTGAGCACCTCGGCCACGAGGTCCTGCAGCTTGACGAACATCTCGTTCCCGGAGGCGAACAGCACCCGACGATGAAACTCGATGTCTAGCCTGAGGAAGCGCTCCTCGTCGCCGGCCTTGCCGGCGGCCCACATCTTGGCGGCGAGCCCCACGAGTTCGCTCGCCTCGTCGTGATCGATCCGTTGGGCGGCCAGCCAGGCGGCGTGCGGTTCCACGGCGGTACGGAGCTCCGTGATGGAGCGGAGCTGGGCGATACGGCCGGCCGAGGCGAGCCGCCAGCGGATCACCTGTGGATCGAAGACATTCCAGTGGCTGGCCGGGCGGATCATGACCCCGACCCGTCGACGGGTCTCGACGAGCCCCATCGAGGCGAGCACCCGCAGAACCTCGCGGACCACCGAGCGGGAGACGGCGTAGCGGTCGACGAGGTCGTCGATGTTGAGCACGGATCCCGGTGCTAGTTCGCCACCGCAGATGGCGGTACCGAGGTGATCGAGGACGCGTCCGTGCAGCCCGGCCTCGGCAGGGGCGTTCGACGTGGGTGTAACCCCTGACGAGAATCGGTCCACGGCTTTGATCATATCAGTTAGGTCTACCACTTGAATAAGTCAGTTTATTAAGCCTACGATCCCGACCTTAAGCAGATGTAAACCTTGAGGTGGCGCCCGTCGTCGGGCCGCACCACGAAGAAGGAGAGAGGGACGTGCGGCGTCGATCGATCATCGGCACTTCTCTGGCCGTGATTGTCGCCATGGGCCTGGCCGCTTGCGGTGACGGCGGTGGGGCCAGCGGCTCCTCGGACACGGTCCGGGTGACCCTGGCGAATCATGTGTGGACCGAGAACATCAAGAAGGTTCTGCCCGAGTTCGAGCAGCAGACCGGCCTGAAGGTCGAAGTCACTCAGCTCGGCGAGGACCAGCTCTCGGACCAGTACAACGTCAAGCTGAACGCGGGCTCCGACGATATCGACGTGATGATGTACCGCCCCTTGCAGGAGGGGAAGCTCTTCGCCAAGAACAAGTACCTCGCGGACCTGTCCGAGAAGGTGAAGTCCAACCCCGAGTGGGACTTCGCCGACTTCCAGGCCGGCCCGATGGCAGCCACCACGTACGAGGGCAAGGTCGTGGGCGTGCCGATCATCACCGAGCAGGAGGTGCTCTACTACCGCAAGGACCTGCTGGCCAAGGCCGGGCTGACCGCTCCGCCAAAGACCCTCGAGGAGCTCAAGGCCGCGGCCGCCAAGATCAAGGCCGCCGAACCGGATGTCGCGGGCTTCGTCGCCCGTACCGGCAAGTCGGCGGCCGTCACCCAGTTCTCCAGCTTCCTCTACAGCTTCGGCGGTGACTTCGTCGACGACAGCGGCAAGGCCGCCGTCAACAGCGAGGCCGCCAAGCAGGCGTACGCCTACTACGGCGAGCTCATCCGGGAGTACGGTCCGGCGAACGTCAGCACCGACATGAGCTGGCCTGAGGCGATGGCCATCTTCACCCAGGGCAAGGCCGCCTTCTACACCGAGGCGAACTCGCTGTACAAGAACGCGACCGACCCGGCCAAGTCGAAGGTCTCCGACACCGTCGGGTTCGCGCCGTTCCCGGCCGGGCCGGCCGGTTCGAAGCCGTACAACATCCCCTCGTGGGCGCTCGGCATCAACGCCGCCTCGAAGAACCAGAGCAACGCCTGGAAGTTCATCGAGTGGGCGACCAGCAAGGAGCAGACCCTCGCGCAGCAGAAGTCCGGTGTGCCCGGCGCCCGAGCCTCGGTCTGGTCCAACCCGGAGGGCACGGCGAGCTTCCCGAAGGACCTCGCGGACGCCATCGCGGCGAGCACCAAGAACGGCGTTGGCCACGACCGGCCGTTGGTCGTGAAGGTCGCCCAGGCACGCGAGATCGTCGGCCAGCCGATCGTGGACGCGATCGCGGGTAAGGATGTGGCCGCTTCGGCGGACGCGGCCAACGAGGCCTTCCAGAAGTTCCTGGACGACGAGACCAAGTAGGTCAGCTGCGGGTGGCGGCGCCGCGGGGCGCCCCGCCCCCCGCGGCTCCGCCACCCGGCCCCCGGGAGAACTCATGCCATCCCTCACTCCCACTCGCACATCCGGTCCCACCCGGACCTCCAGCGGCGTCAACCCCGTTGCCGAATCTTCGGCCTTGTCGCGCTGGGCCAACACCCATCTCAAGTGGCTCTTCGCGGCACCGGCCATGACCTTCGTCGCGGTGATGATCGTCTTCCCGCTGGCGTGGACGGTGTATCTCAGCCTGACCGACGCCGAAGGTTCGGTCAGGGCCGAGTCGGAGTTCGTGGGCGTCCAGAACTACATCGATGTCCTCACGGACACCGACCGCTTCTGGCCCGCCGTGCTGCGAACGGTGGCGTTCACCGGCGTCGCGCTCCTCTTCGAGGTCGTCCTCGGCATGGCAATCGCCATGCTGCTGTGGCGGCCGTTCCGGGGCGAGAAATGGGTCCGCGTCGCCATCCTCATGCCGCTGGTCGCCACCCCGGTCGCCGTCGGCATGATGTGGCGGCTCATCTACGACCCCAACATCGGCCTGGCCAACCAGGTGCTCGGGTTGCTCGGCATCGGCCCACAGCCGTGGCTCGCCGGCCGGCACACGGCGCTGCCGACCACGATCTTCATCGACGTCTGGCAGTGGACGCCGATGGTCGTACTGATCCTGCTCGCGGGCCTGACGTCCCTGCCCGACGAGCCCCAGGAGGCGGCGCTCATCGACGGCGCCAGCAACTGGCAGCGGTTCCGCCACGTCACCCTGCCGCTGCTGATGCCCACGGTCATCGTGGCGATCCTGCTGCGGGGCATCGACGCGCTGAAGACGTTCGACATCCTCTACGCCACCAAGGGCCGTGGCGGCGGGTCGTTCCACGAGGTGGAGACCCTCAATGTGTACGCCTACGGTCTCAGCTTCGACTACAACGAGTACGGCGTCTCCTCGACGGTGCTCATCCTGTTCTTCCTGATCATCATCGGCTCGATGTGGGCCCTCGCGTCACGGAAGAAGGAGGCATAGCGGTGAAGCCAAGCGCCTCCTACCGGGTCTTCCGCGCGGCCGTCCTCACCGTCGTGGTGATCTCCTTCCTGGCGCCGCTGCTCTGGATGGTCGCCGCCTCATTCAAGACCAACGTCGACATCTACGACACCAGCAAGACACTGGTCTTCTCGCCGACGCTGGACAACTACGTGAAGGTCCTGCGGCAGGCCAACTACGTCCAGTACATCGTCAACAGCCTCTGGGTGGCGTTCGCGGCGACCGTGCTCTCGCTCCTGCTCGGCGTCCCCGCCGCCTACTCCATGAGCCGCTTCACCATGAAGAAGTCGGCCCTCGTGGTGCTCATGGCGCGGGTCATCCCCGGCGTCTCGCTGCTGGTGCCCTGGTACTACGTCTTCTCCAACCTGCGGATGGTAGGCGGGTTCGGGGTGCTCATCCTCAGCCACATGTTCGTGTTGCTGCCGCTGGTGGTCTACATCATGATGGGCTACTTCGACGGCCTGCCGGTCGAACTCGAGGAGGCGGCGCTCGTCGACGGGCTGACCCCCATCGGCGCGTTCCGGCGGATCACCCTGCCGCTGTCGGTGGCGGGCATCGCCACTGCCGGCATCCTGTCGTTCATCTTCTCCTGGAACAACTTCATGTTCGCCTTGGTGCTCTCCGACGCGGACACCAAGACGCTGCCTGTGGCGATCTTCGACTTCGTCGGGTACGCCAGCATCGACTGGGGCGGCCTGATGGCGGCGGCCACCGTCGTCACCCTGCCGATCATGGTGATCGCTCTGTTCGTGCAGAAGTACATCGTCTCCGGCCTCACCGCCGGCGCCACGAAGGGCTGAGGGCGCAGTGACGACGATCGCACGGATCGAGACGTTCCTCGTCGCACCCCGATGGCTGTTCGTCCGGGTCGAGACCTCCTCGGGCATCGTCGGGTGGGGCGAGGCGACGTGCGAGGGCCGGTCCGAGACGGTACGCACGGCGGTGCACCAGCTCAGCGAGCTGCTGATCGGCCGGGACGCGCTGCGCATCGAGGACCACTGGCAGGTCATGACGAAGGGGTCCTTCTACCGGGGTGGCCCGATCCTGGCCAGCGCGGTGGCCGGCCTGGACCAGGCGCTGTGGGACATCGCCGGCAAGCGGTACGGTGCGCCGGTGCACCAGCTGCTCGGCGGCCCGGTCCGGGACCGGATCCGGGTCTACGGCTGGGTCGGCGGCGACGAGCCGAGCGAGGTCCGCGACCACATCGCCGCGCAGGTGGAGGCGGGGCTGACCGCGGTCAAGATGAACGCTTCAGGGCGGATGAGCCCGATCGCGTCGGTCGCCGAGCTCGACGCGGTCGTGCAGCGGGTGGCCGCCGCTCGCGAGGTGCTCGGCGACGACCGCGACGTGGCCGTCGACTTCCACGGCCGGTTCACCCTCGCCAACGCCCGCCGCGTGGCACCCCTGCTCGAGCCGTACCGGCCGTTGTTTCTCGAGGAGCCGGTCGTGCCGGAGAACTCGCACCTGATCGGCGAGTTCGTGCGGTCGACCACCACGCCGGTGGCGACGGGGGAGCGGCTCTACAGCCGCCAGGAGTTCCTGCCCGTCCTCCAGGCGGGCATCGCGGTCGCTCAGCCGGACCTTGCGCACGCCGGCGGTATCACCGAGGTACGCAAGATCGCCGCGCTCGCCGAGGTCTACGACGTGCAACTCGCTCCCCACTGTCCACTCGGGCCGATTGCCCTGGCCGCCTGCCTGCAGGTCGGCTTCGCCACGCCCAACTACCTGATTCAGGAACAGAGCATCGGCATCCACTACAACGTCGGCGCCGAGGTGCTCGACTACTGCCTTGACAAGAAGCCGCTGACGTTGGTCGACGGGTACGTGGAGCGACTCACCGCGCCCGGGCTCGGCATCGAGGTCGACGAGCACGCGGTGCGGGCGGCCGACAAGCGCGGCCACGCCTGGCGCAGCCCCACCTTCCGGCACCCCGACGGCTCCTACGCGGAATGGTGACCATGGCCCTCGACCGCGCGACGCGTTCCCGGACATCCCCTGGTCGCCGTCGGCGGGGTGGTGGGCCGGGCCGAGCCCCCCGCCGACCCGGCGGCCACGAGCACCTCAGGGCATCGATCCCTCTTCGGCGACCACACGGAAGCGCCATTCGCCGCACCAGCAGAGAGACAGGCCATGAAGATCGCCGCAGCTGACGTGATCATCACCAGTCCCGACCGCAACTTCGTCACCTTGAAGATCACCACCGACGACGGCGTCACCGGGCTGGGCGACGGCACCCTCAACGGGCGGGAACTCGCCGTCGCGTCGTACCTGCGCGACCACGTCGTGCCACTGCTGATCGGCCGGGACCCGCATCGCATCGAGGACACCTGGCAGTTCCTGTACCGCTCGGCGTACTGGCGGCGGGGGCCGGTCACCATGGCCGCCATCGCGGCGGTGGACGTCGCCCTCTGGGACATCAAGGCCAAGGTCGCCGGCATGCCGCTGTACCAGCTTCTCGGCGGTGCGTCCCGCAACGGCATCCTGGCCTATGGACACGCCTCCGGTCGCGACCTGCCGGAGCTGTTCGACTCGGTCCGCGAGCACCTCGAGCTCGGCTACCGGGCGATCCGTGTGCAGACCTCTGTGCCCGGCATCAACGCCGTGTACGGAGTCGCCGCGCAGGCCAGCGTCGACGGCAAGCGGTACGACTACGAACCGGCCCAACGCACCCCGCTGCCGGTCGAGGAGGACTGGGACACCCGCGCCTACCTGCGCCACCTGCCCGGTGTGTTCGAGGCCGTGCGCAACGAGTTCGGCCCGGAGCTGCCGCTGCTGCACGACGCTCACCATCGCCTGACCCCCATTCAGGCCGCCAGACTCGGCAAGGCGCTGGAGCCGTACGACCTGTTCTGGCTGGAGGACTGCACACCGGCGGAGAACCAGGAGGCGCTGCGGCTGGTCCGCCAGCACACGACCACACCGCTGGCGATCGGCGAGGTGTTCAACACCGTGTGGGACTATCAGACGCTCATCCGGGAACAGCTGATCGACTACGTCCGATCCTCGGTCACCCACGCCGGCGGCATCACCGCCATGCGCAAGCTGCTGGACTACGCCGCCCAGTACCAGATCAAGTCCGGGATCCACGGGCCGACCGATATCTCACCGGTCGGCATGGCCGCCGCGCTGCACCTGGACCTGGCCATCCACAACTTCGGCATCCAGGAGTACATGCGGCACGGAGCGCTCACCAACGAGGTCTTCCAACAGTCGTTCACCTTCGTTGACGGCTACCTGCACCCCGGCGATCAACCCGGCATAGGCGTAGAGCTCGACGAGAAGACCGCCGAGCGGTTCCCGTACGTGCCGGCGTACTTGCCGGTCAACCGACTCAAGGACGGAACCATTCATGACTGGTGACCGACCCCCGACCCGGCATGTCGTCGTGATGGGTGTGTCCGGGGCGGGCAAGACCACCGTGGCCAAGCGCATCAGCGAGGTGACCGGATTCGCCTTCGCGGAGGCCGACGACTTCCACCCCGAGTCCAACATCACCAGGATGCGCTCCGGCATACCGCTGGACGACGCGGCCCGCTGGCCCTGGCTACGCGACCTCGCCAGGTGGATGACGCTCCGCCACCACGAGGGAATATCGACGGTACTCGCTTGCTCTGCGCTCAAGCGATCCTATCGAGACCTGCTGCGGCAGGGGCCGCCGAGCGTGGACTTCGTACACCTGGACGGCCCGGTGGACGTGGTCCGGGAGCGGCTGTCCCTGCGCACGGCTCACTACATGCCGGTGAGTCTGCTCGACTCCCAAACAGCGACCCTGGAGCCACTGTGGCCGGACGAGTCCGGCTTGGTGCTCGACCTCCGGTTGGCCCCGGATCAGATCGTCTCGGCAGTGGTCGATCGCCTCGGCCTTCCCGTGGCTGCGCGTGAGTAGGGTGGGGCCGCAGGCGTCCGGTGACCTGGCGAGCTGCGGATCGACTCGGGCGCGGACCACGTCGAAGGCCCCTCGTTCATCGGCTGGCAGGTGACCCTCACCGTGCTCGTCCAACCCTCCGCACCCGGCTACGCCTTGGCTCAACAAGCGGATGCGCCGGCCGGGCGCAGGAGGCCGTACGCCGCGAGCTGCGACACCTGCTCGCCGTCATGACCGGCGCTCACCCACGTCTGGAGTTGCCCATTCAATGACACAACACAACAAAGCGCTAGGACCACTGCCTCCTGCTCTGCACTTCTATCACTATAAGTCCGCCTAAAACGGCTAATAGCTGTACTAAACGCTGGTAGCGTCACCCGTCGGGGCAGCCGAACGGGGGAGCTGAACCATGTGCGGACTCGCGGGGTACGTGGGCATCGACGAGGCGCGCGGGCGCGTCCTGCTGCAGCGGATGGCCGACCTGCAGGCGCACCGGGGGCCGGACGGGCAGGGGTTTTTCACCGCGGGGCGGGTCGGGCTGGCGCACCGGCGGCTGGCGATCATCGACCGGGTCGGCGGGGAGCAGCCGATGCGCTCCCCGGACGGGCGGTACGTGCTGGTCTACAACGGCGAGGTCTACAACTACCGCGAGCTGCGGGCGGAGCTGTCCGGGCTGGGGCACCGGTTCGTCACCAACAGCGACACGGAGGTGCTTCTCGCCGCCTGGTGCCGCTGGGGCCACCGGGCCTTCGACCGGCTCAACGGCATGTTCGCGCTGGCCATCGCCGACATGCGCACCGGGCAGGTGATCCTCGCCCGGGACCATTTCGGCATCAAGCCGCTCTACTACGCCACCGACGGGGCCGGGCGGGCCGTCTTCGCCAGCGAGATCCGTCCGATCCTCGCCTCCGGCGTGGTGGACCGCCGCCCCGACGACGTCACCGTCTACCGGTACCTGCGCTTCCGCGTCCACGACGACACGGAGCGCACGTTCTTCGCCGGCGTCTCCCGCCTCATGCCCGGCGAGTGCGCGGTGATCACCACCGACGGCCGGGTGCACACCGCGGCGTACTCGCGGCTCTTCGCCGAACTGCCGCAGCTGGCCGCGCACCCGCGCCCGTACGACGCCACCGCCCGCCGGCAGTTCCGCGAGACGCTGCGGGCCGCGATCCGCGACCGGCTGGTCAGCGACGTGCCCGTGGGCAGCGCCCTGTCCGGCGGGCTGGACTCCTCCACGGTCGTCGCCACCATCAACGAGCTGCTCGCCGCGCGCGACCGGGAGGCGATCGCGGTCGGAGACCACCAGCAGACCTTCTCCGCGGTCTTCCCCGGGGAGCGCAACGACGAGGAGCGGTACGTCGACGCGGTGGCCCAGCGGTGCGCGAACCTGACCGTGCACAAGATCCGGCCGACGGCGGACCAGTTCCTCGTGGACCTGCCGGACTTCATCCGCACCCAGGAGGAGCCGGTCATCTCGACCGGCCCGTACGCGCAGTACTGCCTGATGCGCGAGGCCAGCCGGCACGTGACCGTCATGGTGGACGGCCAGGGCGCGGACGAGATGATGGCCGGGTACGTGCCCTACTACCTGGTGCACCTGCGCGAGCTGCGCCGCCGCGGCCAGGGCGGGCGCGCGGCGGGGGAACTGGCCCGGTCGCTGGACGTGCTGTGGCGGCTGGGCCGGTTCCGGGCGGCCGACGCCGCCATGCGCCGTCGCCGCCTGCCGGTGACCGCCCTCCTGGACGAACGCTTCCTCGCCGCGCACGCCGACGAGCGGCTGGAGACGGTGCCCGACGACCTCAAGGCCCGCCTGGTCGACGACATCTTCCGGCACAGCCTGCCGGCGCTGCTGCGCTACGAGGACCGCAACACCATGCGCTTCTCCGTCGAGGGCCGGGTCCCGTTCCTCGACGTGCGGCTGCTGCGCCTGCTATGGAGCATCGACTCGTCCGCGATCATCCACAGGGGATGGAACAAGCGCGCGCTGCGGGACGCGACCAGCCGCCTGCTGCCGCCGCAGGTGCTCTACCGCCGCAACAAGATCGGCTTCACCACGCCCGAGGACGCCTGGTTCATCAGGATCAAGAACTACGTGTACGAGGTGTTCTCCTCACCGGAGTTCGGGGACCGGCCGTACTTCGACCAGCAGGCGGTGCTGCGTGCGTTCCGGGCGTTCCTGAGCGGCCAGGGTGGCGCGGAGACGATGACGTTCTGGCGGATGCTCAACGTCGAACTGTGGCTGCGCGAGTTCATCGACCGGGACCCCACGGCCGCGCCGGCCGCCGCACCCGTCGCCACCCTGCCGGCGAGCGGCGACGGCCTGATCGGCCGGCACGAGCAGGCACCGCCGAAGAGCGACTACGTGCCCAACCCGGACAAGGAACTCCTCACGCCGGACGCCCGCTTCGCGCGGTTCCCGCTCCGGGTGGACCTGGTCGCGCCCGGCGACGACGTGCCGGCGCTCGCGGCACGCCGTACCGCCGACTTCTTCGCCGGGCTGTCCACCGCGCCACCGCTCGCCGCGGACCTCGCCCGCGACGGCCGCTGGTACCTCTACGTGGGGGAGAAGGTCGTGGCGGTCGCTCAGGGCCGCTGCTACTTCACCTGGAACGTCCACCCGGGACCGTGGGCGAAGGTGCTGTCGCGGTTCGTGGTGCGCACCCCGTACGGCATCGGGCTCGGCCACCCGGTCACCATGCACCTGGCCATCCACGAGGCCGGGCTGCCGCGGATCCTGCTCGCCGCCGCGGTCGGCGCGGTGGGCAAGGCGCTCGGCCGGCGGGGCCTGTTCTACCGCGTCGCCGGCCCGGCGGTGCGGGCGATCGACGGGCCGACGGAGTACTCCGCCTACCCGGCGAACGTGTCGGCCAAGCTCGCCCCGGCCGACCCGGCCGGGGTCGCGCGACGGATCTCCGCCGCAGTGCGGGCCGCCCTGCCGGAGGAGGCGGCGGCCCGGTTCGCCGGCACGGTGATCATCGACGCCAACGACCTCGGCCGCAACGTACTGGGCCACGACACCGACCTGGCCGAGGAGGAGATCGAGGCGGCATTCGTGGACAACCCGTTCGGCCAGGGGCGCGAGCAGACCCCGTTCGCCGTCGTGGTCGCGCGCCCCGCACCGGTCGCGGCGCTCGACGCGGAGATCGACGAACAGCTCGGGCAGCAACTCGACCAGCGGGTGCTCGCCGACGAGGTGCCGGAGGCCTCCCAGCTGGTACCGGACACTCCGGACGTGGCGGCCGATGCCCCGGACCTGATGACGGACGCGCCGGGTCTGGTCGTGGACGCGCCAGTCGACATCCAGGTGGTCCGCGAGCCGGTGCGCGACCGGGAGCCGGCGGCCGACACCAGCGTCCAGAAATGATGCGAGCTCATCGCATGGCCGCTCTGACGGCTCGGAGCCCTGACCGTACTGTCCCGGGTCCGCGCCGCCACTGTCCCGCCGCACTATCCCGACCCACGCCGCGATCCCCAGTCCACTCGCGGTTTCTGAATGCCGCGGGATCGGCGGGCGGTACCGGCGCGCGGGCCGGTCGAGGGCTGCGGCCGGGCCGCGGTCGGGTTACGCACGGGCAACCGGCCGGCGGCGCGCGCGAAGCGACGGCCTACTGCAGGTAGCTCTCCACCTGGGCCTTCGGCCGCGGCGACACCTCGTCCGGGTCACCGCCCACCTTGCGCACGGCGCGCCGGCGGCGCAGCAGGTCCCAGCACTGGTCGAGGGACTCCTCCAGCTCGCGCAGGCGGGCCGTCTCCTCCTCCGTGCTCAGCTCGCCGCTCTGGCGACGCTCGCGTAGGCGGTGCTCCTCCTCGACCAGCCCGCTGATCTGGCGCAGGATGTCGTTGTCGTCCACGATGTCAGCCTGCCACACAGCAGGCTCGCGTCGGCGGCGGTTGAGTTGACCCGCTCGTCGCGCACGGCCTCGACGGCGCCGAGCCTCGCCGCTGGTCAGTCGTCGTCGTCCTTGCGCCGCCGGCGACGCGGTCGCACGCCGGGGACCGCGTAGACCAGGCCCCAGGTGCGCCGAGGGCTGTGGTAGTAGCGCCGCTTCGGCCCGAACTTCGCGTAGATCACGCCCGTGATCACGCCGAACGCCGCGTACCCGATCAGCTCCACCATCGACCCGTCGATGTCGAACAGCTTGCCCCCGTTCACCAGCGGCAGCACGAGTAGCGAGAGGATCACCCACCACAGGCCGCCGTAGATGACGCCGATGCCGATCGCAGGGATCAGCTGCCGGCTCACCCAGGCACCGAACAGCCCGCCGTAGAGGGCACCGGCGACCAGGCAGATCGTCAGCAGCACCAGCCACGAGCCGCTGGTCGTCGAGCTGCCAGCGAGCTTGCCGATCGGCTTCACCTCGCCCATGACCTGCAGGATTCCGCCGAGCACGATGCCGCCGGCCAGGCCGCCGACGATGCCGGCGCCGGTGCGGGCGACCGGATTGGACGGTGGTACGTATTCGTCGGACATGCGGGGGTCTCTCCTCGTGCCAAACTGCTGCGCAGACATTAGACGGTCGGTGGCCGCCCGGCGATACCCCGGGCGCACTCGCGCGCCCTACTGCCCGCGGGCGAGTCGCCGCACCGCGAGTTCGGCGAGCAGAGCGGCCGCGTCGGGCAGCACGCTGTCGTCGAACGCCGCACGCGGGGAGTGGTTGGTGGGCGCCGACTCCGGGTCGTCGGTGCGGCAGGCGCCGAGGAACACGTACGCGCCGGGCACCCGCTCCAGCACGCGGGAGAAGTCCTCCGCGCCGGTCAGCGGGTTGGCCAGCTCCGTGAACCGCTCCTCGCCGAACACCTCGCGCGCGGTCGCGGCGGCGAACTCGTACTCGGCGGGATCGTTGACGGTCACCGGGTACTCGGCGTCGTAGCTCACCTCGACCCGCAGGCCGTGCGCGGCGGCGATGTGCTCGCACAGCCGCACCGCGTGCTCGCGCACCTGCTCGGCGGCGGCCGCGGAGAAGCTGCGCACCGTCGCCTCGAACGTCGCGTCGTCGGGGATGATGTTGCGCCGGGTGCCGGCGTGGAACGAGCCGACGGTGACCACGACCGGGTCGAAGACGTCCATGCGGCGGGTGACCATGGTCTGCAGCGCGGTGACCATCTCGCAGGCCGCCGGGATCGGGTCGAGCGCGGAGTGCGGTCGGGAGCCATGCCCGCCGGCGCCGACGACCCGCACGAACAGCCCGGCGGAGGCGGCCATCAGCGGACCGGGGCGGGCGCCGAACACGCCCCGCGGCAGCATCGAGGAGAGCACGTGCAGCCCGTACGCCGCGACGACCGGGCGCCCCGCGGCCTCGAGCACGCCTTCGTTGATCATGTGGCCGGCGCCGTCGAACCCCTCCTCGCCGGGCTGGAACATGAAGACCACGTCGCCGGCGAGCTCCTCGCGCCGGGCGGCGAGCAGCCGTGCGGCGCCGACGAGCCCCGCGGTGTGCAGGTCGTGCCCGCAGGCGTGCATGACGCCCTCGTGCCGCGAGCTGAACTCCTCCCCGGTCTGCTCGGTCACCGGCAGCGCGTCCATGTCGCCGCGCAGCAGCACCACCGGCCCCGGCCGGCCGCCGCGCAGCACGGCGGTCACCGAGGACAGCCCTTTGCCGGTGGTGACCTCCAGCGGCAGCGGGGCGAGCGCGGCCAGCACCCGCTCCTGGGTTTTCGGAAGGTGCAGACCGATCTCGGGGATCTGGTGCAGATCACGCCGCAGTGCCGCCAGTTCGTCCCGCAGCGCCGTCGCGTCCTCGCGCAGGCTCATGGCCTCTCCTCGTGGTCGTGCGATCGAAGGCACATGAATCGTAGTGAGTTTGGGGTGGACGTACCGGTTCCGAATGTGCCGGGCGCCTTCGTATGCTGGGCTAGCGAGTCGAGGTGGATCGATACCCGAGGTCGGACGGCCGCGGCTGGATCCAACTGTGGCCGTGCCGCCGCCTGGCAGCACGCAACGGAGACCGGGGTGGGGATGAGACCGGGGTACGGGATGCGTCACCCGGATCTGGTCGCCCTGTTGGCGTCCCTGCGGCCCGCCGTGACCGAGCGGATCACGTGGCCAGGCGACATCGTGGTCGAGGTCGCCGCATACCCCGTGCCGACGCCGGTACCACCCGACCTCGTGACCTCGGTCCGGTGCATCGTGCGCGTCGGCGAGCGCATCGTTGTGTGCCGGTCGCCGGACATGGTCCACGTGTGGCCGGGCGGCCGGCGTCTACCCGGCGAGACCTACGAGATGACGGCCCGTCGCGAGGTGTACGAGGAGACCGGCTGGTTGCTCGACGAGGCCGACCTCCGGCTGCTCGGTTTCCTGCACTTCCGTTACGTCGACCCGCAACCCGACGATCATCCGTACCCGCATCCGGACTTCCTGCAGGTGGTGTACACGGGTCGTGCGCACGGCCGCGACGGCCGGGCTCCGGACTGGATCGACCTCGACGGCTGGGAGCAGGGCCACCGGTTGCTCGCCGTGTCCGACCTGCGCGACGTCGATCTCTCCGCGGTTCAGCGGGTGTTCATCGACCTGCTCGCCGGTACGCCCACCGCGGACCGCTGACGCGGTGGGGCCGTTGGCGTGCCATCGACCGGGCCATCGGGCGTGCGGCCGGCGGCACCCTAGCCCGGCCCGGTTGGCCGTACTCGTGCCGGACATGGTTACCTGTCGGGCATGACCACCCTGCCCGGACCTGTCCTCGACGCGCTGCGCGCCGCCGTGGGCGCCGAGCACGTGCGCACCGCCGCCGGTGACCTGGCTGCGTACGCGCGCGACGCCACTCCGCTGTTCCACCGCCGCCCGGACGCGGTGGTGTTCCCGGGCTCGGCCGCCGAGGTCGCCGCGGTGCTGCGGATCGCCACCGAGCACCGCGTCCCGGTCGTGCCGCGCGGCGCCGGCTCCAACCTCGCCGCCGCCACCGTCCCGACGCAGGGCGGCATCGTGCTCGTGATGACCCGGATGAACCGGATCCTCGAGATCAGCCCCGACGAGTTGCTGGCCCGCGTCGAGCCCGGCGTCACCAACGCGGCGCTCGCCGACGCGGCCGCGGCCCAGGGGCTGCTGTTCGCGCCCGACCCGGGCAGCCGCACGGTCGCCACCGTCGGCGGGAACGTGGCCACGTGCGCGGGCGGGCTGCGCGGCCTGAAGTACGGCGTGACGCGCAACTACGTGCTGGGCCTGGAGGCGGTCCTGCCCACCGGCGAGATCATCCGCACCGGCGGGCGGCTGTGGAAGGACGTCGCCGGCTACGACCTGACGCGGCTGCTCACCGGCTCCGAGGGCACCCTCGCCGTGATCACCGAGGTCACCGTGGCGCTGCTGCCCGCGCCGGCGGAGTCCCGCACGGGCGTGGCGTACTTCCCGAGCCTCGCCGACGCCGGGCGCGCGGTCGCCCGGGTGCTGCGCGGCGGCCTCGTGCCGGCGACGCTGGAGTTCCTCGACCGGCGCTGCATCTCGGCGGTGGAGGAGTACGCCGGGCTGGGGCTGCGCCTGGACGCGGGGGCGCTGCTGCTGTTCGGCGACGACGGCCCACCCGAGACGGTCGCCGACAGCCTCGCCCGCATCGGCGAGGCGTGCGCCGCGGAGGGGGCGCTGGAGGTGACCTGCGCCCGCGAGGTCGCCGAGTCGGAGGCGCTGCTCGCGGCCCGCCGCTGCGCGCTGCCCGCGCTGTCCCGGCTCGGGTCGCTGACCATCCTCGAGGACGCCACCGTGCCGCGACCCCGCATCGCCGAGATGGTCGACCGCATCGACCGCATCGCCGAGAAGCACGGCGTCACGATCGCCACGTTCGGGCACGCCGGCGACGGCAACCTGCACCCGACGTGCGTGGTGCCGTCGGCCGAGGACACCGAGGCGGTACGGGCGGCCGAGCGCGCGTTCGCCGACGTCTTCGCCGCCGCCCTCGACCTCGGCGGCACGATCACCGGCGAGCACGGTGTCGGGGCGGCGAAGCTGGCGTACCTGCCGGCCCGCCTCGGCGAGGACCAGATGGCGCTGCTGCGCCGGATCAAGGCCGCCTTCGACCCGGCCGGCATCCTCAACCCCGGGAAGCTGGGCTCATGAGCGGGACGACCGCGGCTCGCGGCAGCGCCGGACCGGGCCAGATCTTCGAGCCGGACCTGCTCTCCCGGTGCATCTCCTGCGGGTTCTGCCTGCCCGCCTGCCCGACGTACGCGCTCACCGGCGACGAGGCGTCCTCGCCGCGCGGGCGGATCACGCTGATGCGGGCGTTGCAGAGCGGCGACCTCGACCCGGACGATCCCACGCTGCGCGAGCAGTCCTCGTTCTGCCTCGGCTGTCGGGCGTGCGAGCCCGTCTGCCCGGCGGGCGTCCAGTATGGACGGCTGCTGGAGCAGTGGCGGGTGCACCAGTGGCGCGGCCGGCGGCGGCCGCTGCTGGCCCGGGCGCTGACCCTGGTCGCGGGGCAGCGGTGGCTGCTGCGGCTGCTCGGGCTGGTGCGCGGTGCGGCGCGCACCCGGTCGCCGGCGGGCGGGCTGCCCGGGTCGACCCGGTACCTGATGCTCGGCTGCTACGAGCGCGGCCTCTTCCCCCGGGTCAGCCGGGCCGCGCGCCGCCTCGTACCCGGGCTGTCCGTGCCCACCGACCAGGGCTGCTGCGGCGCACTGCACGCGCACAACGGCGATCTCGCCACCGGCGAGGCGCTCGCCCGGGAGCTCGGCCGGCGGCTGCCGGGCGTCGTCGTCACCACCTCCGGCGGGTGCGCCGCGCACCTGGCCGGCGTGCTCGGCCGCGACCGGGTGCGCGAGCTGTCCGAGGAGCTGGCGGTGGCGGTGCCGCGCGACCCGGCGGGCCTCGGGGAGGTGCGCGTCGGCGGTCGCCGGGCGCGGGTGACCCTGCAGGACTCCTGCCACCTGCGCAACGGGCTCGGCGTGTGGCGTGAGCCCCGGGCGATCCTGGAGCGGATCGCCGACTACGTGGAGCTGCCGTCGGCCGCCACCTGCTGCGGCGCCGCGGGCACGTACGCGATGCTGCGCCCGCGCGACTCCCGGCGCATCCTCGACCCGAAGCTGGACGAGATCGAGGCCGCCGGTGTGGACTACGTGGTGGCGGTCAACCCGGGATGTCTGCGCCAACTCCGCACCGGCCTGCGGCGCCGTCGCTCGCCGGTGCGGGCGGTCCACCTCGCCGAACTGGTGGAGATGGCCGCGCGGGCGGCGTCGGCGGACCGCTGACGCTCACCAGTGGATCGGCGTGCAGGCGCCGGCCCGCTCCACCTGCAGCGTGGCGTGGTCGATGCGGTACGTGTCGCGCAGCCGGGCCCGGGCGTCGGCGAGCACGGCGTCCAGGTCGGTCGCAGGGTCCACGGACAGGTGGGCCGATGCCACGTCCATCCCCGAGGTGAGCGTCCACACGTGCAGGTCGTGCACGTCGGTCACGCCCGGCACCGCGCCCAGGGTCCGGCGGACCTCCTCGACGTCGAGGTGCTCGGGTGCGGCCTGCACGAGCACCCGCAGCGCGGCCCGGCCGAGCGCGACGGTGCGGGGGAGGACGAACAGCGCGACGGCGAGGGCGACGATCGGGTCCGCGTAGACCCAGCCGGTCGTCTGGATGATCACGGCGGCGAGCACCACACCGACCGAGCCGACCAGGTCGCCGAGCACCTCCAGGTACGCACCGCGCACGTTGAGGCTCTCCCGGGCGCCCTCGCGCAGCAGCGCGAACGCCACGACGTTGACGGCGAGCCCGGCCACCGCCACCGCGAGCATCGGCCCGGCCCGGACCTCGGGTGGCTCGGCGAACCGGCGTACCGCCTCGACGAGCACGTAGAGCGCGGCGCCGAGCAGGAGGACGGCGTTGGCGAGGGCGGCGAGCACCTCCAGGCGGTAGAGCCCGAACGTCCGCTGCCCGCCCGCCCGGGAGCGGGTGGCCGCGTAGATCGCGGCGAGCGCCATGCCGATGCCGAGTACGTCGGTGAACATGTGCGCCGCGTCGGACAGCAGCGCGAGTGAACCGGTCAGCAGGGCGGCGAGCGCCTCGGCGAGCATGAAGACCCCGAGCAGGGCGAAGGCCGCCCAGAGCCGGCCACGGTATCGGGCGCCGGCCCCGGTCGGCGCACCGTGTCGATGACCCGCGCTCATGCCACCAGCCTCCCGCCTCTCACCCGCCGCCCGGCAAACATATGCTGACATCGCAATGAGTGCAACTGTTGGCGGTGCGGCTGGCCCGACCCGCCGCGGCCTCCCTGCTCAGTTGGCAGCCAGGAGCCGTCGGTGCCGGCGGTCGTCGGGCACTGGCCCGGGTGAGGCTCCATACCCTTCGCCTCCCGGCTGCTCACCACCTGCAGCAGCACCCCGCTCGAGGGTCTAGCGTGCAGCGCATGGCGGATCGTTGGCTCATCTACGGGGCGACCGGCTACACCGGGCAGCTCGTCGCGCGGCTCGCGGTGGCCCGCGGGGAGCGGCCGATCCTCGCCGGTCGCCGCGGACCGGCGGTGGCCGCCCTCGCCGCCGACCTCGGCCTCGACCACCGCGTCGTGGACCTCGCCGACCCGGCGGCGCTGCGGGCCGCGCTCGCGGACGTCGCGGTCGTCGCGCACTGCGCGGGGCCGTTCGTGGACACCTCGGCGCCGATGGTCGACGCGTGCCTGGCGACCGGCACCCACTACGTGGACATCACCGGGGAGCTCGACGTCTTCGAGGCGCTGTACGCGCGCCACGACGAGGCGGTGGCGGCGGGCATCGTGCTGCTGCCGGGCGCCGGGTTCGACGTGGTGCCCACCGACTGCCTCGCCGCGCTGCTCGCCGCATCGCTGCCCGGGGCCGTGTCGCTGGAGCTCGCGTTCCGCGCCGGCGGGGGCATGAGCCCCGGCACCGCCCGCACCGGCCTGTACGTCACGGCCGCCGGCGGCAGGCGGCGGACCGGGGGAGTGCTGCGCTCGACACCGTTCGGCGTGCCGAGCCGGATCGTGGCCTTCCCGTCCGGCCCGCGCCGGGTCGGCGCCGTCCCCTGGGGCGACCTGGTCAGCGCGTACCGTTCAACCGGCATCGGCGACATCACCGTGTACACGAGCCTGCCGGTCCGCGGCCGGCTCGGGCGGCTGCAGGCCGCGGCGACCGCGCGCCTGCTGCGGTACGCCGTGCCGCGCGCCCTCGCGGCCCGGCTGATCCGCCGGCGGGTGACCGGACCCTCGCCGCAGACCCGGGCAGCGACCTCGATCGAGGTGTGGGGGGAGGTGCGCACGGCCGGGGGCGAGACCCGCTCGGCGACGCTGACCGGCCCCAACGCGTACGACCTCACCGCCGACGCACTGCTCCGCGCGGTGGCGCGCCTGCGCACGGGCACCGTCCCGCCCGGTGCCCACACCCCGTCCACCGCCCTCGGTGCCGACTTCGTCCGGGAACTCGACGGCGTGTCGCTGTCCCTGCCGGCCTAACTGTCGCCATTCGCGCGATCCATACCTGTTCGCCTCCCTACCCTGTGGTCGAGGGCGAAAGGGCGAACCGGTTTGGGGCAAGGGCGAGGGCCCGCCAGCGGACGCGCGGGCGCGTTCTGGGCGAGCGACCTGGCCGAGGTGATGCGCGGCAGCGGCGCCGGCGACGCGGGGCTGTCCGACGAGGAGGCCGCCGAACGGCTCAAGCGCGAGGGTCCGAACCGGGTCGAGACGACCGGGCGACGCCGGGGACTGCGGCTGCTGCTCGGGCAGTTCACCAGTCCGATCATCCTGATCCTCGTCGGCGCGACCGTGGTGTCGATGGTGGTCGGCGACGTCGCCGACGGGGTGATCATCCTGGCCATCATCCTCGCCAGCGGCCTGCTCACCTTCTGGCAGGAGCGGTCCGCCGGGCGGGCGGTCGACGCGCTGCTCGCCCGGGTCCGGGTGCGGGTCGAGGTGCGCCGGGGCGGCCGCGAGGTGTCCGTGCCGTCGGAGGAGGTGGTGACCGGCGACATCGTGCTGCTGCGCGCCGGCGACGTCATCCCCGCCGACTGCCGGGTGATCGAGTCCCGCAGCCTGCAGGTTGACGAGTCGTCGCTGACCGGCGAGCCGTTCCCGGTGGAGAAGAAACCGGATCCCGTCCCGGCCGAGACGCCGCCGCCCAAGCGCACCAGCGCGCTGTTCATGGGCACCCACGTGGTCAGCGGCTCGGGCAGCGCGGTCGTGGTGCAGACCGGCCGCGCGACCGAGTACGCGGCCGTCGCCGCCCGGCTGGGCGCCCGGGAGGTCACCACCGGCTTCGAACGCGGGATCACCAGGTTCGGCCTGCTGCTGGCACGGGTCATGGCCGTGCTCGTCAGCACGATCTTCGTGGTCAACCTCGTGCTGCACCGGCCGGTCATCGACTCGCTGCTCTTCTCGCTGGCGCTCGCGGTGGGGCTGACCCCGCAACTGCTGCCCGCGATCGTCAGCCTCAGCCTCTCCGCCGGCGCGCGCCGGATGGCCGGGCGGAAGGTCATCGTCAAGCGGCTCGACGCCATCGAGGACTTCGGCGCGATGACCGTGCTGTTCACCGACAAGACCGGCACCATCACCAGCGGGAGCGTTCAACTCGCCGACGCGCTCGACCCGGACGGGCGGCGAAGCGACGAGGTGGCGCGCCTGGCGCGGTTGAACGCCGGGCTGCAGCGCGGCTACGCCAACCCTTTGGATCAGGCGATCATGGCCGGCGCGCCCGCCGTGGACGAACGTCTGCGCATCGCCGAGGTGCCGTACGACTTCCAACGCCGCCGGCTGTCCGTGCTCGTCGACGAGCACGGCACCGCCACTCTGGTCACCAAGGGCGCGCTCAGCTCGGTGCTCGAGGTCTGCGCGACCGCGCGCACCGCGCGCGGAGACGAGCCCATCGACGCGGTGCGCGACGCGGTGCAGCGGCAGCACGCCGACCTGTCCTCCCGCGGCCACCGGGTCCTCGGCCTGGCCGTCCGGGCGCTGCCCGGCCGCCGCGACGCCACGGTCGCCGACGAGACCGGGATGACCCTCGTCGGGCTGCTCGCCTTCGCCGATCCGCCGAAATCCGACGCCGCCTCGGCCATCCGGAACCTCGCCGACCTGGGCATCTCCGTACGGCTCATCACCGGAGACAACCGGCTGGCCGCCGCCTACATCTCCGGGCAGGTCGGGCTGACCGGGGAGCCGTTGCTCGGGCCGGACATCGAGCGCATGTCCGACGACGAACTCGCCGAGCGTGCCTCGCGCACCCAGGTGTTCGCCGAGGTCGAGCCGCTGCACAAGGAGCGGGTCGTGCGGGCCTTGCGCACGTCGGGCACGGTCGTCGGCTACCTCGGCGACGGCATCAACGACGCGCCCGCCCTGCACGCGGCGGACGTGGGCATCTCCGTGGACACCGCCGTCGACGTGGCCAAGCAGTCCGCAAGCATCGTGCTGCTGGAGAAGGACCTGAGCGTGGTCGCCGACGGCGTGCGCCGAGGCCGGCGGACCTTCGCCAACACCCTCAAGTACGTGCGGGTCAACACCAGCGCGGCCTTCGGCAACGTGCTCAGCATGACCGCCGCCGCCGCGTTCCTGCCGTTCCTGCCCCTGCTGCCCCGGCAGATCCTGTTGCTGAACTTCCTGTCCGACATCCCCTACACCACCATCGCCACCGACCGCGTCGATCCCGAGCAGATCCAGCGGCCCCGGGCGTGGAACCTGCGCACCGTCCGCAACTTCATGATCGTGTACGGGGTCCTCAGCTCGGTCTTCGACGTCGCGACGTTCCTGACCCTGCGCCTGGGGTTCGGCGCCGGGCCCGAGGTGTTCCGGACCGGCTGGTTCATCGAGTCCACCGCGACCGAACTCGCCGTCCTGCTCGTGCTGCGCACCAACCGGCCGTTCCTGCGCAGCCGGCCGGCGCGGGCGCTGCTCATCAGCAGCGCGCTGCTGGCCGCGGTGACCGTCGCCCTCCCGTACACGCCGCTGGCGCGGCCGCTCGGCTTCGTGCCGCTCACCGGGGTCATCCTGGCCACGCTGGCCGGCCTGACGATCGTGTACGTCCTCGCCAACGAGGTGGTCAAGCGGATCCTCCCACCCGACCGGGCGTGAGCGTCGCGACGCGGTCTGGTTGAGTGTGTCCATGCCGGACGTGACCGTGCCGCGGATCGTGGAACTGCACGACATCGCCGAGCACCATGCCCTCGCCGACCTGTTCCGGCGGATCTGGCGCGCCGGATCGGTGCAGGACGTGCTCAACCCGCACGTGATCCGGGCGCTCGCGCACGCGGGCAACTACGTGGTCGGGGCGTACGCGGGGCAGCGGCTGATCGGCGGGGCTGTGGCGTTCTTCGGCACCGACCATCTCCACTCGCACATCGCCGGGGTCGACCCGGCGTGGCAGGGCGCCGGCGTCGGGTACGCCATCAAGCAGCACCAGCGCGTCTGGGCGCTGGAGCGCGGCATCACCCGGATCGGCTGGACCTTCGACCCGCTCGTGCGGCGCAACGCGCGCTTCAACCTGCACCGGCTCGGCGCGCTGGCCACCGAGTACCTGCCCGACTTCTACGGGGCCATGACCGACGGGCTCAACGCCGGGCAGCCGTCCGACCGGCTCTGGGTGACCTGGGCACTCACCTCGCCGCGGGCGGCCGCGGCCGCCCGCGGCGAGATCCCCGAGGTCGACACCGGGGCGCTGCGCGCCGCCGGCGCGACCGTGCTGCTCGACCGGTCCGGGCATCGGCCGGCCGAGCCCGTCGAGGTCCGGAACCTCCCCGCCGACGGGCGGCCGGCGCTCGTCGCCGTACCCGAGGAGATCGAGGCGCTGCGCGCCGAAGACCCGGCCAGCGCGACCGCGTGGCGGTACGCGCTGCGCGACGCCCTCGGCGCGGCGCTCGGCGCCGGGTACCGGATCACCGGGATGTCCCGCGACGGCTTCTACCTGCTGGAGGTGTCCGAGCCGTGAAGCTGGCCGGGTTCGAGCTGCGGCGCATCGCGATGCCGTTGGTGGCGCCGTTCCGCACGTCGTTCGGGGTCGAGCACGAGCGGGATGTGCTGCTGGTGCGGGCCGTCGCCACCGACGCCGACGGGTGGGGCGAGTGCGTGGCGATGTCCGCGCCGCTCTACTCCTCCGAGTACGTCGACGGCGCCGCCGAGGTCATCCGCCGTTTCCTGGTCCCGGCGGTCGCGGCGCTCTCCACGGTCGACCCGCACACGGTCGAGAGGGCTTTCGCCCCGATCAAGGGCCACCCGATGGCGAAGGCGGCGGTGCACACCGCGATCCTGGACGCCTGGTTGCGCGCCGCCGGGATGTCCTTCGGGGCGTTCCTCGGCGCCGTGCGCCCGGCCGTGCCGGCCGGGGTCTCGGTCGGCATCATGAACTCGATCCCCGAGCTGCTCGACGCGGTCGCGTCCTACCTGGACGCCGGGTACCTGCGCATCAAGCTGAAGATCCAGCCGGGGTGGGACGTCGAGCCGGTGCGGGCGGTGCGCGAGCGCTTCGGTGACGACGTGCTGTTGCAGGTGGACGCGAACACCGCGTACACCCTCGGGGACGCCGGTCACCTGGCCCGGCTGGACCCGTTCGACCTGCTGCTCATCGAGCAGCCGCTCGCCGAGGACGACCTGCGTGCCCACGCTGCGCTGGCGAAGTTGATCCGGACCCCGGTCTGCCTGGACGAGTCCATCACAAGCGCCCGGGCCGCGGCCGACGCCATCTCGCTCGGGGCCTGCGCGATCGTGAACATCAAGCCGGGCCGCGTGGGCGGCTACCTCGAGGCGCGGCGGGTGCACGACGTGTGCGCGGCGCACGGCGTACCGGTGTGGGCCGGTGGGATGCTCGAGACCGGGCTGGGCCGGGCCGCGAACGTGGCGCTGGCTGCCCTGCCCGGGTTCACGCTGCCCGGGGACACCTCCGCCTCGGACCGCTACTACGCGCGGGACATCACGCGGCCGTTCACCCTGGTCGACGGGCACGTGCGGGTGCCGACCGGTCCGGGCCTGGGGGTGGACCCCGACCCGGACATCCTCGCCGAGGTGACCACCGCGACCGAGTGGATCAACCTGGCGACGGCGGGCCGGTGAGGCCTGAGCCGGGGCTCAGGCCTCGAAGACGCCCGCCTCGATGAGGCGCTTCTCGGTGGTGTCCCAGCCGTGGCCGGGGTGGGCGGCGGCCAACGCGGCCAGCTCGGCGCGGATCTTCGCCCCGTGGCCCGCCGCTGCCAGGGTGCGGATCTCCTCGATGAACGCCTCGGAGTCGGTCTTGAGGTGCGCGGTCCGGCCGTTGGTGAGGTTGCGCACGTACACGTTCTTGCCGTTGTTCAGCGGGATCAGGTACTTGAACTCGCCGAGCACGCTGAGCGCACCGCCGGTGGCGTTGGCCTGACCGGCCCGTACCGAGGCGCGCGCGGTCTTGGAGGTGTTGCTCGCCACGGAGGAACTCCTTGCAGACAGACGGGATCGACGGAGGACCCCGGTGGGGGATGGACAGGATTGGGGGGTCGGACGTAGGCCGACCGGAGAAGTCTACCCGACCGTATCCGGCACCCGACCGGGTCGATCTTGCCAACTTGCCGGGTCAGTTTTCCGGATTCTCTGGCGCACCGTGCGTTACCGCGTCATCATGGGTATCGGCCGTCAGGCGGCCGAGGTCGTAGGGGAAGACGCCCTCGGTTCCCTGGAGGTCACCGTGCCGACGCGTGGCGTTGTGTATGTGCATTCCAGCCCGCTCGCTGTGTGTCCACACGTCGAGTGGGCGATTGCTCGTGTCGTCGGAGTCCCGGTCAACCTCGACTGGAGCCATCAGCCACTGGAACCCTCGGCCCGTCGGGCGGAGTGCTCCTGGGGCGGCGCGCCCGGCACGGGCGCCAAGATCGCCGCGGCGCTGCGCCAGTGGCCGATGATCCGCTTCGAGGTGACCGAGGATCCGAGCCACGGCGTGGACGGCGAGCGGTTCATGCACGTGCCGGGCCGGGGCCTGTTCCGGGCGACGACGAGCGCCAGCGGCGACATCGTGGTGGGTGAGGCCCGGCTGAGGAAGCTGCTCGCCTCGGCGCGCGGCCCGGAGAGCCTGGCGCACGCCCTCGACAACGAGCTGGGCACGGCCTGGGACGCCGAGCTCGAGCCGTACCGGCACGCGGGCGAGGGCGCCCCGGTCAGCTACCTGCCGATGGTCGGCTGAGGCGCCCCCGCCCCGCGGTCAGCCGGCGCGCGGATCACAGCGGGATGTTGCCGTGCGCGCCCCGGGCGGCGGGCGCGTTCGCGAGCGCCTCGGCGATCCGCCGCCGGGTCTCGGTGGGCTTGATCACATCGTCGACGACGCCGATCTCCAGCGCCCGGTTGACGCCGCCGGCGACCCTGATGTGTTCCTCCACGAGCCGGGCGCGCAGCTCCTCCCGCTCCTCGGGCTTCGCCGCGGCGAGCTTCTTGCGGTGCAGGACGTTGACCGCCGCGGCCGCGCCCATGACGGCGACCTCAGCGGTCGGCCAGGCGAAGACCGCCGTGGCCCCCAGCGCGCGGGAGTTCATCGCGATGTACGCGCCGCCGTACGCCTTGCGGGTCACCAGCGTCACCCGCGGTACCACCGCCTCGGCGAACGCGTGCAGCAGCTTCGCGCCGCGGCGCACCACGCCCTCCCACTCCTGGCCCACGCCGGGCAGGTAACCGGGCACGTCGACGAGCACGATGAGCGGCACGCCGAGCGCGTCGCACATCCGCACGAACCGGGCCGCCTTCTCCGCCGATGCCGCGTCCAGGCAGCCGCCCAGCCGCAGCGGGTTGTTGGCGATCACCCCGACGGTACGCCCGGCGAAGCGGCCCAGCGTCGTCACGATGTTCGGCGCCCACTTGGCGTGCAGCTCCACCCCCGGCTCGTCGAGCAGGGCCTTGACCAGCGGCTTGACGTCGTAGGCGCGCGAGGACTCGGCCGGCAGCAGGCTGCCCAGGTCCACGCCGTCGGTCACGTCGTCCGGGCTGACCCGGCCCTGGCGTCCGAGCAGCGCGGCCAGCCGCCGCGCCTCGGCCAGCGCGGCGCTGTCGTCCTTGGTGGTGATGTGCACGACGCCTGACCGCCGGCCGTGCGGCTCGGGGCCGCCGAGGCGCTCCATGTCCACCTGCTCGCCGGTCACCGAGCGCACCACCTCGGGCCCGGTCACGAAGATCCGCCCGCCGGCGCTCATGATGACCAGGTCGGTCAGCGCCGGGCCGTAGGCCGCACCACCGGCGGCCGGGCCGAGCACGACCGAGATCTGGGGCACGCGGCCGGAGGCGCGGACCATCGCGGCGAAGACCTGACCGACGCCGTCGAGCGCCACCACACCCTCGGGCAGCCGTGCGCCGCCCGAGTGCCACAGCCCGATCACGGGAACGCGCTCGCGCACGGCCGTGTCGATGGCGTCGACGATGTGCCGGCAGCCCTCCGCACCCATGGCGCCCCCCATCAGGGTGGCGTCGGTGGCGAACGCGACCGCCGGGGTGCCGTCGATCTCGCCACGGCCGTACACCACACCGGAGGTGTCGCGCGGGACGATGAGGCGCAGCGAGCCGGCGTCGAACAGCGTGCGCAGCCGGACCTCCGGGTCGCGGAAGTCCACAGCGGACTCGTCTACGCCCGCCGTGCTGGTCATGGTCATGCAGGCCTCCTAGGACCGGGTCGTGCGAGGGGCGTTGGTGTTCACGCGCGCCTAGGCGCGCGTGAACACCAACGCCACGTTGTGGCCACCGAAGCCGAACGCGTTGTTCAGCGCGGCGGGAATCTCCATCCGGCGGGCCGTGTGGGCCGCCACGGGCAGGTCCAGCTCGTCGTCCGGGTCGTCCAGGTTGATCGTCGGCGGGACGACGCCGTCCCGCACGGCCAGGATGGTCGCGATCGACTCGACCGCACCGGCCGCCCCGAGCAGGTGTCCGGTCATCGACTTGGTAGCGGTCAGGACCGGGTGGGTGCCGACCGCGGCGCGCACCGAGGCGACCTCCACCATGTCCCCGGTCGGCGTGGACGTGGCGTGCGTGTTGACGTGCGCGATGTCCTGGCCGGACAGTCCGGCGTCGGCGAGCGCCCGGCGCATCGCCCGGGTCTGGCCGTCGACGTGCGGCTGGACCATGTCGTACGCGTCCGAGGTGATCCCGGCGCCGGCCAGCCGCGCGTACACGCGGGCACCCCGGGCCGCCGCGTGGTCCGCCCGCTCCAGGACGACCACCCCCGCGCCCTCGCCGAGCACGAAGCCGTCCCGCCCCTTGTCCCAGGGGCGGGAGGCGCGCTGCGGTTCGTCGTTGCGGGTGGACATGGCGCGCATCGCGGCGAACCCGGCGATCGGCAGCGGCGCGATGACCGACTCCGTGCCGCCGGCCACCACCACGTCGGCCCGGCCGGACCGGATGAGGTCCAGCCCCAGCGCGATCGCCTCGGCGCCGGTGGCGCAGGCGCTCGCCACCGAGTGCACTCCGGCCTTCGCGCCGAGCTCCAGCCCCACGCATGCCGCCGGCCCGTTGGGCATGAGCATCGGCACGGTGTGCGGGGAGACCCGCCGTGGCCCGCTGGACTCCAGGATGTCGTCCTGCTTGAGCAGGGTGATCGCCCCGCCGATACCCGTGCCGATGCTGACCGCGAGCCGCTCGGGGTCCAGGCCGGCGTCGGCCAGCCCTGCGTCGCGCCACGCCTCCCGCGCGGCGATCACCGCGATCGCCTCGGCCCGGTCCATCCGGCGCAGCTTCACCCGGTCCAGGACCTCGGCCGGATCGACCGCGAGTTGCGCGGCGATCCGTACCGGCAGTGGCTCGGCCCAGTCCTCGGTGAGCGCGCTCACCCCGGACCGGCCGGCGAGCATCGCGTCCCAGGTCGACGCGACATCCCCGCCGAGCGGGGTCGTCGCGCCGAGCCCGGTGACCACAACATCGACGGGGGATGCCATCAGCCTGCCTTCTCGATGTACGAGATCGCGTCGCCCACGGTCTTGAGGTTCTGCACCTCGTCGTCGGGGATCTTCACGCCGAACTTCTCCTCGGCGGCGACGACCACCTCGACCATCGACAGCGAGTCGACGTCAAGGTCCTCGGTGAACGACTTGTCCTCGGCGACGTCGTCGGGGTTGACTCCGGCGACCTCCTCGAGGATCTCGGCCAGCCCGGACATGATCTCTTCACGGGTCATTGCGAACTGTCCTTTCGATTCGGCTGATGGCTCCAGACGGTTGCTGGGCCTTGGCAGGTTACGGGCACCGGACGACCTGTCCGGCGTAGGTCAGGCCGCCGCCGAAGCCGAACAGCAGCACCGGGGCGCCCGAGGACACCTCACGCCGTTCGACGAGCTTCGACAGGGCCAGGGGGACGCTGGCGGCAGACGTGTTGCCGGACTCGACGATGTCCTTGGCGATCAGCGCCTGCGGCATGCCGAGCCGCTTGGCGATCCCGTCGATGATGCGGGCGTTCGCCTGGTGCGCCACGAAGGCGGCGATCTCCTGCGGAGCCACCCCGGCGCGTTCGCACGCCTGCCGGGCGATCGGGGCGAGCGCCGTGGTGGCCCACCGGAAGACCGCCTGCCCCTCCTGCTGGATGTACGGCCGCCAGCCTTCGATGCGCACCGCGTCGCCGCGTTCCGGCGCCGAGCCCCAGACCACGGGGCCGATCTCCGGCGTGTCCGCCGCGGTCAGCACGGCCGCCCCGGCGCCGTCGCCGAAGAGGATGCACGTGGCCCGGTCGGTCCAGTCCGTGAAGTCCGACAGCTTCTCGGCCCCGATCACGATGGCGTTGCGCGCCGCGCCGGCGCGGATCGCGTGGTCGGCGGTGGCCAGCGCGTACGAGAAGCCCGAGCAGGCGGTGTTGATGTCGTAGGTGCCCGGTGCCTGGATGCCCAGGCGCGCGGCGACCCGGGTCGACACGTTCGGGACGCGGTCCACCGCGGAGCAGGTGGCGACGACCACGAGATCGATGTCCGCGGCGGTCAGGCCCGAGCCGGCGAGCGCCTTCTCCGCCGCTGCCGAGGCCATGTCCGCGACGGTCTCGGTGTCCGCGATACGGCGGGTGACGATGCCCACCCGCTCACGGATCCATTCGTCGCTGGTGTCGACCATCTCGGCGAGTTCGTCGTTCGTCAGCACGCGGGCCGGCTGGTAGTGGCCGAGCGAGAGGATGCGCGATCCGTTGGGCATTACAGGTGGCCTCCGATCCGGGCGAGGGGTTGGCCCGGGGCGACCGGGTCGTCGTGGTGGGCCAGCCATTCGGTGAGTACGCCGGCGCCGTGCGCGGTCACCTCGACCGGGCCCTGCCGGGTGGCGACGTGGCCGATGACCTGGCCGGCGGCGACCTCGCTGCCCTCCGCCACGTCGGCGGGCTGGAAGGTACCGGCGGCCTGGGCGACGACCACCCGGAACTGGGGGGCGGGCTCGGCGGTGACCGCGACACCGTGCCGGGCGATCAGGTCGCGGGCGCGCTCGAGATCGTCCGGGGTGTTCAGGCTGAGGATCTCCACACCGGGCAGGGCCCGCTTGGCCAGGCCGGCGAGCGTGCCGGCGGGCGGCAGTTCGATGACCGCGGTGACGCCGATGTCGGCGAGCGTGCGCATGCACAGGTCCCAGCGGACCGGGGCGGTGACCTGGCGGACGAGGCGCTGCAGCAGCTCCCGGCCGTGGCCGACCGCCGCGCCGTCCAGATTGGACAGCAGGATCTTCGCCGGATCGTTGGGCGTGACGCCGGCGGCGATGGCGGCGAGCGCCTTCTCGGCCGGCGCCATGTACGGCGTGTGGAAGGCCCCGGCCACGGCGAGCTTGACCACCCGGGCTTTCGCCGGTGGGTCGGCGATGAACTTCTCCAGCCGCTCGACGGCGCCGGCGGCGACGATCTGGCCCGCCCCGTTGCGGTTGGCCGGGTACAGCCCGTGCGCCTCGATCGCCTCGATCACCGCGGCCTCGTCGCCGCCGAGCACGGCGGCCATGCTGGTCGGCTCCAGCGCGCACGCCGCGGCCATCTCCCGGCCGCGGACGGCGGCGAGCGTGACGGCCGACTCGGCCGACAGCGCTCCGGCGATCGCCGCCGCGCCGAGTTCGCCGACGCTGTGTCCGGCGACCACCTGCACGTCGTACAGCGGCAGGTGCTCGGCGGCGAGCAGCGCCGCCGCGGTGAGCAGTGGCTGCGTCTTGGCCGTGTCCTTGATCTCATCGGCGTCCGCCGTCGTGCCCAGGTGCACCAGGTCCACGCCGGCGAGCGCCGACCACCAGCGAAGTCTGGGCTCGGCTCCCGGCAGCGCCAGCCATGGCGTGAGGAATCCGGGTTTCTGGGAGCCCTGCCCAGGGGTCAGTAGCGCGAGCACGGGTATGACTCTGCTTGATACTGGTGAGTCAGGTGTGTGCCGTCGGGTACGAAACCCCACGATGAAATTTGGAGGGAACCTCCAAACGGCACCCGTCCGCGCCGAGCGAGCAGGCCGCGACCAGTGCCCTAGCGGGCGGTGACCGGCGCCGACGGGTCGAGCCGGCCGATGGCCAACGCGACCCGCAGCGCGAACGCGTCCCGCGGGGCCGTCGGGGCGAAGCCGGTGACCTCGGCGATGCGCCGCAAGCGGTACCGCACCGTGTTCGGGTGGACGTACAGGCTGCGGGCCGTGCTCTCGAGCACCCCGCCCGCAGCGAAGAACGCGTCCAGCGTCTCCAGCAGCTCGCCGCCCGCGCGCACGAGCGCCCCGTACACCTCTTGGCGCAGGATCCGCCGCGCCTCGGCGTCACCGGCCAGGGCCCGCTCGGGCAGCAGCTGCGCGGCGGCCACCGGACGCGGCGCCGACGGCCAGGCCGCGGCCGCCCGGTAGCCGGCCAGCGCCGCCCGGGCGGACTCGGTGGCCTCGTCCAGCGACGGCACCGCCGGCCCGACCACCACCGGTCCGTCGCCGAACCCGTCGACGAGCCGCGCCGCGACGGCGAGCGGGTCCTGCGCACCGCCGATGACCACCACCAGGCGGTCGCCGTGCACCCCGCCGAGCACCTCCACGCCGATCCGCCGCGCGGTCCGGTAGAGCGCGTGCACCACGGCCGCGGCCTCACCGCCGGGGGACCGGCCCACCGCCACCGCCACCGGTGGCGCATCGGCCCAGCCCAGCGCCGCCGCCCGGCTCGCCAACACGTCCGAGGAGTCGCCGCGCAGCAGCGCGTCCACGAGCAGCGCCTGGAGCCGGGCGTCCCACGCGCCGCGCGTCTCGGCCGCCCGTGCGTACACCCGCGCCGCCGCGAAGGCCACCTCCCGGGAGAACCTCAGCACCGCCTCGCGCAGCGCGGCCTCCTCGCCGGGCGCGGCGAGGTGCTCGACCTGCTCCTCGACGACGTCGATGGTCACCTTGATCAGCGCGACGGTCTGGGTCAGGCTGATCGACCGCGCCAGCGCCCGCGGCGCCGCGTTGAAGATCTCGTCGGACACCTCCCGCGACACGCCGCCGTCCGCGCCCGTGCCGCCAGCGGCGCCGTTGCTGCGCAGCCACTCGACCAGCGACCGCACGCCCGCCTGCGCGACGATCATGACCCAGGACCGCTGGTCCGCCGGCAGTTCGCGGAACCACGGCAGCACCTCGTCCATCCGGGCGACACTGGCGCTGGCGAGCGTGCCGGCGGCGCGTTCGATGCGCCGCAGGGTCGCGTGCAGGTCCTCGCCGGGGGTCACGGCTCATAGCCTTACATGCTGTGCTTCCGTGCCCACCGCTGGCCGTGCCGATCGCCGCGCTCGCGGCGCTCGGCGCGCTCACGGCGGTGGTGCTCGGCGACTGGGCTCCGCTGGTCGGCTGGGACGCCGCGGTGTCCGAGCGGGCTCGGGCGTTCGGGCACGAACACCCGGGCTGGGTGGCCGCGCTGCGGATCGTGACCGACCTCGGCTCCACGGTCCCGTTCCTCGCCGCCGGCGTCGCGCTCACCGCGGCGCTCCTGCGCCTCCGCCGGTACGGCACGGCCATGGGTGTCACGCTCGTGACGGTGCTCGCTCCGGCGGCGTGGACCTGCGGGCACGCCCTGCTGGACCGGCCCCGGCCGGTGGGCGGCTTCGTCGCCACGATCACCAACGGCTTTCCCAGCGGCCACACCACCAACGCCACGGCGCTCGCGCTGCTCGGCGTGCTGCTCGTCTGGTCGCGCCTGGGGCGCGCCGGCCGCTTTGTCGCCGTGGCCGGGGCCGTGCTGTTCGCCGGAGCCGTCGGGGCCACCCGGGTCGCCCTGCTCGCGCACTGGCCGACCGACGTGCTAGGTGGGTGGCTGCTGGGAGCGGCGCTCGTGCCGCTGTGCCTGGCGGCCGGTCAGCTACTCGGCCGCAGCCCGGACTCCTGAGCGAAGATCGCGGCCTGGACCCGGCTGCGCAGGCCGAGCTTGGCGAGAATCCGGCTGACGTGGGTCTTCGCGGTGGCCTCGGTGATCGCCAAGCGCTCGGCGATCTCCAGGTTCGACATCCCGGCGCCCAGGCAGGCGAGCACGTCGCGCTCGCGCGGGGTGAGCGTGTCCGGGACGGCGCGGCTGGCCGGCGCGGGCATCGCCGCGAACGCGGCGATCAGCCGGCGGGTGACGGCCGGCGCGACGATGCCCTCGCCGCGCGCCACCACGCGCACCGCCTCGACGAGCCCGTCCGCGTCGGTGTCCTTGAGCAGGAAGCCGGCGGCCCCGGCCCGCAGCGCCCCGAAGACGTACTCGTCCACATCGAAGGTGGTCAGCACGAGCACGTCGGTGTGCGCCAACGCGGTGATCTGGCGCGTGGCCCAGATGCCGTCCCGGCGGGGCATCCGCACGTCGAGCAGCGCCACGTCCGGCCGCAGGTCGCGGCAGCGCTCGACCGCCTCCTCACCGTCGGTGGCCTCGCCGACGACCCGGATGTCCGGCGCGGAGTTGAGGATCAGGACGAGTCCCGCCCGCACCGCGTCCTGATCGTCGGCGACCACGACCGTGATCGTCATCGCTCGGCCTCCCGCGTGGGCAGGTACGCGTGGACCCGCCAGGTCCCACCATCGGGCCCGGCGTCGAAGGAACCACCCAGCAGATCGGCGCGCTCGCGCATGCCGATCAGCCCGTGCCCCGATCCGTCGTGGCTGGGCCCGGTGCCCGCGCGCGGCCCCTCCGTCGGGCCGGGCGGAAGCGGGTTGGCCACGGTCAGCGTGACGCCGTCGGGCTCGTACGCGATGGCTACCCGCGCCTCGCCCGGACCGTGCTTGAGGGCGTTGGCGAGCGACTCCTGCAGGATCCGGTAGCCGGCGAGGTCGACACTGACCGGCAGCGGCCGCGGCTGGCCGGTGATCGCGAATTCGACCGCCAGGCCGGCGTCCCGTACCTGGGCCACCAGGCGTTCGGCTTCCGCGAGCCGGGCGTTGGTGGGCGAGTCGGCGTCCGCGTCGACGCCCCCGCGCGGGTCGCGCAGCAGTTGCACCATCTGCCGCATCTCGGCCAGCCCTTGCACGCCGTTCTCCCGGATCACCCGCAGCGCCCGTTCGACCGTGTCCGGGTCGAGGTTCTTGACCGACAGCAGCGCGGACGCGTGGATCGCCACCGCGCTGAGCCGGTTGCCGATCACGTCGTGCAGTTCGCGCGCCATCCGGTTGCGCTCGGCGGTCACCGCCTGGCGGCGGTCCAGTTCGGCCAGCCGGGCCGTCTGCTCGGCCCGGGCCCGGTCCGCCGCGGCCTGGTCGCGGTACTGGCGGACGGTGAGCGCGGTGATGGTGGGGAGCACGAAGACGAGCACGGGGACGACCGCCAGACCCAGGCCCCGCCACTGTCCGAGGGCGAGCGGGCCGAGGATCGCCGCCACGCCGGTCAGCGCGACCGAGACGCGCAGCACCCAGCGCCACAGCCAGGCCGGCCCGTAGACGCACGTCTCGTACAACGCCTGGGTGAAGACGAGGATCGTGGCAAGCGAGCCGCCGAGCGCGACGTCGCCGAGGAGTCCGGCCAGCCCCAGACCCAGCCCGGCCACCGGGGCCAGGCGGCGCAGCGCGATCCCGGCGCTGGCGACGGCGAGCGGCCCGGCCAGCAGGGCGCGGGGTGCGTCCTCGATCAGCCCGAGGACGTGTATGCCGCCGCTGACCGCGAGCAGCAGGAGCCCGCCAACGAAGTACGCCGCCGCCACCTGCACGTCCCGGGCGGTCGTGCCCGCAGGTGCCACCAGTCGCACGCCCCGATCACAGCACACGCGTCCGGGCCCGACCTCCGCCCGGCGGCGACGCGGGCGTACATCGAAGGATGGACGGCGGTTTCCACACGCGCGACGACGCCCGGCCGCCGGCCGGCCACCATGCTTGAGCACATGCTGCTGGCGGTGATCGTGGCCTGCGAGATCGGGTTCTGGGTGCTGCTCGTGTCGGGTCTGGTCGCCCGCTACCTGTTGCGGCTTCGGCGCCTGTCGACCGTCCTGCTGGTCGCCACGCCCCTGGTCGACCTGGTGCTGCTCATCGCCTCCGTGATCGACCTGCGGCGCGGCACCGTCGCCAACGTCACCCACGGGCTCGCCGCCGCGTACATCGGCTTCTCGATCGCCTTCGGGCACAACATCATCCGCTGGGCCGACCAGCGGTTCGCGCACCGGTTCGCCGGCGGGCCGCCACCGTGGAAGCCGCCGAAGTACGGCTGGGCTCGGGCGCGCTGGGAGTGGCGCGAATGGGGTAAGGGGCTCGTCGGCTGGGCGGTGGCCTGCGGGCTGCTCGGGGGCGCGATCCTCTGGGTCGGCGACTGGTCGCGCACCCAGGAGTTGGCGGCGTGGATCGGGAGGTTGTCGCTGGCGATGGTCATCTGGTTCGTGACCGGACCGCTGTGGGCCACCGTGTTCCGCAAACCCGCCTCCGAGCGCGTTACCGCACATCCCGGGCCGTCCCGGCCCCCGCGTCGGTCGTCAGCGGTCGTGGGTGAGCAGCGCCACCGCGCCGAGCAGGAGCAGTAGGGCGAGCCCGCCCGCGCCGACGAGCAGCATGCCCCAGCGCCACTGCCGCAGCACCTCGTCCATGTCCGTGACAGGCGCCGCGGTCGGGGCGACCGGCACGACCCCCGGCTCGCCCGGCTCGGCCACGACGGCCGTGCCGTCCTCGGTCCCCGACGCGTCCCCGGCCGGCTGGCCACCGCGCCCGTCCGCCATCCACCGGCCGTCGTGCCCGTCGGCGATCGGCTGGGCGCTGGTCGACGGGGGTAGCGGCACGCCGGCGCGGGCGAGGACGTCCGGCATCGACAGTCGCCCGAAGAACCAGGCCTCGGCCACCAGCCGGTTGGGCTGTGCGGCCGGTCGGAACACGCGCGGGCCGCCCACGGCCAGGGGATACAGGTCGTACGTCTGGTGGGGCGTGCCGTCGACGAACACCACCAGCCGGTACCCCGGGCCGAGCGCCTCCGCGCGTGGGGCCGGAGCGTCGCCGGGCCGGCTCGAGACCCAGGCAACCTGGGCGACCAGGTCGTGGAACAGCTCGGGATCGGAGGCGATGCCCACGCTCAGGCCCGGGAATCCGGGCCCCTCCAGGCGCACCGCCGTCGGACCGGCGGCGGCAGCGGCGCCAGCGGCGCCAGACGGCAGCGCGCCGAGGGCGGTGGCGGACAGCGCCGCCAGCAGCAGAGCCCGCCACCGCATGGCCCACCCCCCTTGCGTCCCGTCGGGGACAGGAAGCCCGCGAGAGGAGCCCGATCGACTCGCGCCCTCAATAGATAGACGGCGTGGTGAGGCTCCGGGTTGCAACGATCAGGTCACGTTCTGGTGACTATCGACCGGAGCCATCGACCGGACCCGCTGGCTCGGGACGGCTAGCCGGCCGACGGAGGCTCTCCGGCCGACTCCGCGGCGAGCCGGGCGAGGGCGCCACGCAGCCGGGCCACGGTGCGCTCGCGGCCCAGCACGGCGAGGGACTCGAACAGCGGCAGCCCGACGGAACGGCCGGTGATCGCCACCCGCACCGGTGCCTGGGCCTTGCCCAGCTTGAGGTTGCGCGCGGCGCCGACCGCCTCCAGCGCCTGCCGCAGCGACTCGGCGTTCCACTCCGGCAGCGACTCGAAGGCGTCGAGCGCGTCGCGCAGCAGGTCCGTCGCGCCGGGCATCGCCTTGGCCCAGGACGCCTCGTCGTACGCGGGCTCCTCGAGGAACAGGAAGTCCACATTGGGCACGATCTCGGACAGCACGGCGATGCGGGTCTGGGCCAGCGGCGCGACCGCGGCGAACGCTTCCGGGTCGAAGTTCTCCGGCTTCCACGGTGGCGCCGGGATGGTGTCGGTGCCGTGCAGCCAGGGCTGGCACGCGGTGATGAAGTCCGCCAGGCTCAACGCGCGGATGTACTCCCCGTTGAACGCGCGCAGCTTCTTCTCGTCGAAGAACGCCGGGGAGGGGTTGACGTCCTCGAGCCGGAACTCCTCCTCGATCACCGACCAGGGCACGATCTCCCGGTCGCCGGACGGGGCCCAGCCCAGCAGCATCAGGTAGTTGCGCATCGCGTCGGCGAGGTAGCCCTCGTCGCGGTACTGCTCGAGGGCGACCTTGTCGCGCCGCTTGGACAGCTTCTGCCGCTTCTCGTTGACCACGACCGGGACGTGGGCCCAGACCGGCGGGCGCGCGCCGAGCGCCTCCCACAGCAACTGCTGTTTGGGGGTGTTGGGCAGGTGCTCCTCGGCCCGGATCACGTGGGTGATCCCCATGGTCATGTCGTCGACCACGTTGGCGAGGAGGAACACGGCCGACCCGTCGCCGCGGGCGATGACGAAGTCTTCGATCTTGGAGTTCTCGAACGTGGGCTCGCCCCGGATCAGGTCGCGGACAACGGTCACGCCCTCGTACGGCGTGCGGAACCGCAGCGCCCGCCCGGGGCCCGGCCCGAGCCCACGGTCCCGGCAGAACCCGTCGTAGCCGCTGTACCGCGAGCCGGTGCGGGCGAGGATCTGTTCGCGCGTGCAGTCGCAGTAGTAGGCGCGCCCCTCCTCGTACAGACGGGTCGCCGCGGCGCGGTGCTCGGCGTCGTACGACGACTGGAAGTACGGCCCCTCGTACGTGCCGCGCCGGATGCCGATCCAGTCGAGCGCGCTCAGGATCCCCTCGATCCACTCGGGCCGGTTGCGCGACTGGTCCGTGTCCTCGATGCGCAGCACGAACACGCCGTTGTGCTGGCGGGCGAAGACCCAGTTCTGCAGGGCTGAACGGGCACCGCCCACGTGGAACATGCCGGTCGGGGATGGGGCGAAACGCACGCGTACCGTCACGGGGCAACCCTACGACAACGACGCCGGCCATTGCCGGCGCGCGCCGTGTAGAGCCGTGTAGAACGACCGCCTAGAACCACCACGCGACCGGCCGGCCGCCGGCGCCGGTGACCGCGACCGCGGCGACCAGGACGAGCAGATCGGCGACCTGTTGCGCGGCACCGAGCACGTCCCCGGTGATCACGGTGAGCCGCCGCACGGCCAGCCAGGCCACGGCCGCCACCGCGAGCGCGGTCAGCGCCACTCCCGGCAGGACCCAGGCACCGAGCAGCGCGGTGGCGACGGCCACCGCGACCGTGACGGCGGTCACCAGCCGGGTCGGGGTCGCCTGCGCGGCCGCCGCGGCCCCCAGGCCGGTGGCGCCCCGGGCCGGGATGGCGAGCAGCGCGGCGACGGCGCCCCGGCTCAGGGCCGCCGCGGCGGGCACGACCAGCAGCGCGACGGGCATGTCGAGCGACGCGAGCGCGGTGACCCGCAGCCCCAACGCCACGACGAGCGCGCTGACCCCGAAGGTGCCCAACGTGGGGTCCTTGAGCGCGCGCCGCGCCGCCTGCGGGTCGCCGGCGGCGAGGGCGTCGGCGACATCGGCGAGGCCGTCCTCGTGCAGCGCCCCGGTCAGCAACAGCCCGAGCGCGACCGCGAGCAGCGCCGCCACGACCGCGGGCAGCACGGCACGCGCAGCGGCGTAGCCGCCGGCGACGGCCAACCCGACGAGCGCGCCGACCACCCCGAACCAGGGCAGCGCCGGGCCGAGTCCGGGTGCGGGACCGTCCGCCGGCGAGCGGCCGGCGACCGGTAGCCGGGTCAGCAGGGCCAGCGCCGCCCGCAGCCCGGTCAGCAGGGCCAGGGTCGCCCGCAGTCCGGTCAGCGCCACGGCTCAGCGAACATCGCGGATGCTCTCCGCCGGCAGCAGCGGCAGCACCCGGCCGGCCACGACGAGGAACGCCCGCTGGGCCACGGCCGACCAGGCGGCGTTGACCCGGCCCGCCACGTCGCGAAACCGGCGCCCGAGCGGGTATACCGGGACCAGACCCCAGCCCACCTCGTTGGTCACGGCGACCACCGAGGCGGGGCCGCGGGCGGCGAGCCGCGCCGCCCGGTCCGCCAGCGCGCCGATCTCGTCGTCGTCGTGCCCGGCCTCGATCAGGTTCGACACCCACACCGTCAGGCAGTCGACGATCACCGTTCCGGGTGCCGCGGCCGCCTTCTCCAGCGCCTCCGGCAACGCGAGCGGCTCCTCGATCGTCGTCCAGTCGGCGGGCCGTTGCACGCGGTGCAGGTCGATCCGCGCGGCCATCTCCGCGTCGCGGGCCTCGGCCGTGGCGATCACGGTGACCGGTCCCGGCTGGGCCGCCGCGAGCGCGACGGCCAGCCGGGACTTCCCGCTGCGGGCACCGCCGAGGAGCAGCGTCAGGCCGGCCGGGATCAACCCGCGTCCGACCCGCCCGTCTCGGTCACCGGCACCGCCGTGACGTCCTGCAACGCGTACTTCTTGGCCGCGTCGGCCGGCACGCTCGGGGGCACCTCGCCCCGGGCGGCGAGCTGGCGCAGCGTCGCGACCACGATCGACTCCGCGTCCACGTGGAAGTGGCGGCGCAGCGCCGGCCGCGTGTCGGACAGGCCGAAGCCGTCGGTGCCGAGCGAGGTGTAGTCGCCGGGCACCCACCGCGCGATCAGGTCGGGCACCGCGCGGATGAAGTCGCTGACCGCCACCACAGGCCCGGGCGCGTCGCGCAGCACCTGGGTGACGTACGGCACCTTCGGCTCCTCGCCCGGGTGGACCAGGTTGTGCTCCTCGCAGGCCACCGCGTCGCGGCGCAGCTCGGTCCAGCTCGTCGCCGACCAGACGTCCGCGGCCACGCCCCAGTCCTGGGCGAGCAGCTCCTGGGCGCGCAGCGCCCACTGCATCGCGGTGCCGGAGGCGAGGATCTGCGCCCGGGGCGCCCCGGCCGCCAGCGACGGCGCGGGCGCATAGCGGTACAGCCCCTTGAGCAGGCCGTCGACGTCCAGGTTGGCGGGCTCCGGCGGCTGCACGATCGGCTCGTTGTAGACCGTCAGGTAGTAGAAGATGTTCTCCGGGTTCTCGCCGTACATCCGCCGCAGCGCGTCCTCGGTGATGTACGCGAGCTCGTACGCGAACGCCGCGTCGTACGCCACGACGGCCGGGTTGGTGGCGGCGAGCAGCAGCGAGTGCCCGTCCTCGTGCTGCAGGCCCTCGCCGTTGAGGGTGGTCCGCCCGGCCGTGGCGCCGAGCAGGAACCCGCGGGCCATCTGGTCCGCCGCCGCCCACAGCTCGTCGCCGGTGCGCTGGAACCCGAACATCGAGTAGAAGATGTACACCGGGATCATCGGCTCGCCGTGGGTGGCGTACGACGTGCCGGCCGCCGTGAAGGACGCCACCGAGCCCGCCTCGTTGATGCCCTCGTGCAGGATCTGCCCGCCGGTGGCCTCGCGGTAGGACAGGAACAGCTCGCGGTCGACCGGCGTGTAGTTCTGCCCGTGGGGCGAGTAGATCTTCGCGGTCGGGAACAGCGAGTCCATGCCGAACGTGCGCGCCTCGTCCGGGATGATCGGCACCCACCGGTGGCCGATGCCGCGCGGGTCGCCCTTGCCCTCCTTCATCAGGTCCTTGAGCAGCCGGACGAACGCCATCGTCGTGGCGACCTTCTGCTTGCCCGACCCGCGCTTGAGGTCCTGGTACACGTCCCGCGACGGCAGGTTGAGCGGGATGGTGGTCGTCCGCCGGGACGGCAGGTAGCCGCCGAGCGCCCGGCGCCGCTCCTTCATGTACTCGATCTCCTCGGACTTCTCGCCGGGGTGGTAGTACGGCGGCAGGTACGGGTTCTCCTCCAGCACCTTGTCTGGGATGTCCAGGTAGAGCCGGTCGCGGAAGGTCTTGAGGTCCTGGAGGGTGAGCTTCTTCATCTGGTGCGTGGCGTTGCGCCCCTCGAACCCGGACCCGAGCGTCCAGCCCTTGATCGTCTTGGCGAGGATGACCGTGGGCTGCCCGGTGTGCTCGACCGCCGCCTTGTATGCGGCGTACAGCTTCCGGTAGTCGTGCCCGCCGCGCTTGAGGTTCCAGATCTCCTCGTCGGACAGGTGCTCGACCATCTTGCGCGTGCGCGGGTCGCGGCCGAAGAAGTGCTCGCGCACGTACGCCCCGGACTCGGCCTTGTAGGTCTGGTAGTCGCCGTCCGGGGTCGTGTTCATCAGGTTGACCAGGGCGCCGTCGGTGTCCGCGGCGAGCAGGGGGTCCCACTCCCGGCCCCAGATCACCTTGATCACGTTCCAACCGGCGCCGCGGAAGAACGCCTCCAGCTCCTGGATGATCTTCCCGTTGCCCCGGACCGGGCCGTCCAGGCGCTGCAGGTTGCAGTTCACCACGAAGATCAGGTTGTCCAGTTCCTCCCGGGCGGCCAGTCCGATCGCGCCGAGCGTCTCCGGCTCGTCCATCTCGCCGTCGCCGAGGAAGGCCCACACCTTCTGGTCAGAGGTGTCCTTAATGCCGCGGTGGTGCAGGTAGCGGTTGAACCGCGCCTGGTAGATGGCGTTGAGCCCGCCCAGGCCCATCGACACGGTGGGGAACTCCCAGAAATCGGGCATCAGCCGCGGGTGCGGGTAGCTCGGCAGGCCGTACGGCGCCTGCGACAGCTCCTGGCGGAAGCCGTCGAGGTGCCGCTCGGTCAGGCGCCCTTCGAGGAACGCACGGGCGTAGATGCCGGGCGAGGCGTGCCCCTGGAAGAACACCTGGTCGCCGCCGCCCGGGTGGTTGCGGCCGCGGAAGAAGTGGTTGAAGCCCACCTCGTACAGCGACGCCGCGCTCGCGTACGTGGAGATGTGCCCGCCCACGTTGATCTCCGGGCGCTGCGCCCGGTGCACGATCATCGCCGCGTTCCAGCGGATGTACGCGCGGATGCGCCGCTCGATGTGCTCGTCACCGGGGAACCACGGCTCCCGCTCCGGCGGGATCGTGTTGATGTAGTCGGTCGTGGTCAACGGCGGCACGCCCACCTGGCGCTCCCGTGCGCGCTCCAGCAGGCGCAGCATGACGTACCGGGCGCGTTTGGCGCCCCGCTCGTCGATCACCCCGTCGAGTGCCTCGATCCACTCGGCGGTCTCCTCCGGGTCGATGTCCGGAAGCTGGCTCGGCAGGCCGTCACTGATCACCGGGCGCTTGCGTTCCGTGGCCACAGGCGTTCCTTTGTCCATGGATGGGATCTTTCCCCTCCATCCTGCCCCGTCGGAACGGAATCGTCACCTCGACCTCGTCACAGCGAGGCGGATTCGCCGTACCGTCCGGTAATCTCACCACTGTGGACTCCACGGTCATAACCGTCCGTACCGGAACTCGTCCGACTGTCCGTGACATAACGGATGAGGCTGCCCGTTTCGTCGCCGGCCGCGGCGACGGACTTTTGCACGTCTTCGTCCCGCACGCGACCGCCGGCATCGCGCTCATCGAGACCGGCGCCGGGTCGGAGGAGGATCTGCTCGCGGCGCTCGAGGACCTCCTGCCCGCCGACGGTCGGTGGCGGCACCGGCACGGCGCGCCCGGGCACGGGCGCGATCACGTCATGCCCGCCTTCGTGGCCCCGTACGCCTCGCTGCCCGTGGTGGGCGGCCGGATCGCGCTGGGCACCTGGCAGTCGATCTGCCTGGTCGACCTGAACGGCGACAACCCGTCCCGTGAGGTCCGGCTGTCCTTCATCGCGGGGTGACCGTCCTCGCGGGTCAGCCCGTTCACCTCGGGCAGAGTGCCGCCGGCGCACCACCGCGGCATCTGCAAGATGCGCGGCACGGGGGTGGGTCGCGGCGCATCTTCGCCGGAAACGCGAGGCTGTCAGACGGCCACGTCGCGGCGGGTGAAGGCCCGGGTGCCGACCGCGACCAGCAGGGCGGTGGTGGCCAGCAGCAGGCCCACCCCGCGCGGTTGCACGCCGTTGACGAGCGGATCGCCACCCAGGTACCAGTGCCACGGCGACAGGTTGCGCACCCACTCCAGCCCGTCGACCTGCGGGAGCACCCCGTTGGCCAGGTACCCGAGCACGGCCACGCCGGCGCTGGCCCCGAGCGTGAGCGCCTTGCGGCCCGTCGCGGCGCCGATGGCGAACGCGAGCGCGCCGAACACCGCCGCGAAGAGCCCGAGCTGCAGCGTCACCGCGGCGAGTTCGCCCACCGAGATGCCCTCGAGCTGCGCCGGACCGCGCAGCGCGACCATGATCAGCCACAGGGCCGTACAGATGATCGCGATGCCCACCGCGAGGGCGGCGAACCGCTGCAGCGCCAGGCGCGTGCGGCTGACCGGGTAGGCCAGCACCAGATCCAGCGTGCCCGCCTCCTCGTCGCCGGCGACCGCCCGCGTGCCGGCGCCGATCGCGAACACCGCCATCAGCACCGAGACGAGCAGCCCGTACACCGCGCCGGACAGGTATCCGGCGGCGCTGGTGACGTCGTTGTAGTTCAGCGCCTCCAGCACGCTCTCCGGGTACGCCTCCAGGGCTCGCATCATCTCGGGGTTGCGCATGGACGGCCAGAACGCGGCGTACATCGCCGCCACCGCGGGGACGGCGATCGTCCAGCCGAGCAGCGACCAGCGCGCGTCGCGCAGCCACTTGGTGAAGACGTTACGCAGCACGGCTCGCCTCCTCGGTGCGACCCCCGTTGTAGAAGGTGAAGAAGAGCTCCTCCAGGTCCGGCTCCTCCGACAGCAGACTCACCACGGTGTGCCGGGCCGCGGCCTTGACCAGGTCATCGGCGCGCCCGTCCAGCCGGCACCGCAGCGCGCAGCCCTCGACGGTGAGCTCGCTCACTCCGGGCAGCCGCTCGAACTCGGCCGGGTCCACCGGATCGGCGAACTGGATCTGCACCCGGCGCACGGCCCGCTCCCGCAGGTCCTCGATACGCTCCACGGCGACCAGCCGGCCCTCGCGGATGATGCCGACCCGATCCGCCGTCTGCTGCACCTCGCTCATCACGTGCGAGGACATGAAGACGGTCTGCCCGGCCGCCTTCGCCTCCCGCACCATCGTGACGAACTCGTGCTGCAGCAGCGGGTCCAGGCCGCTGGTCGGCTCGTCCAGGATGAGCAGCTCCGGTCGGTGCATGAAGGCCTGCACCACGCCCAGCTTCTGGCGGTTGCCCTTGGACAGGCCCCTGATCCGGCGACCGAGGTCGAGCCCGAGCCGCTCGGCGAGCTCGTCGATGCGGGCCCGGGGCACCCCGCCGCGCAGGTTCCCGAGGTACTCGAGCAGCTCCCGCCCGGTCTGCCGGCCGTCCACGATGAAGTCACCGGCCAGGTAGCCGACGCGGGCGCGCAGCTGCAGGCCCTGCCTCCACGGATCCAGCCCGAGGACGGTCGCCCGCCCGGCGGTCGGCCGGATCAGGTCGAGCAGCAGCCGGATCGTCGTGGTCTTGCCCGATCCGTTCGGGCCCAGGAAGCCGTACACCTCGCCGGCGTGGACCTCCAGGTCCAGCCCGGCGATCCCGCGGTTGCGGCCGTACGACTTGACGAGGCCCTCGGTGCGGATGGCGGGGGTGTCAGCCATCACGCTCTCCTCTCTTCCCCTGGATACTCCGCCATGAAGCGGCGCACGAGGTCGGGGATCTCGCGCTCCATGAACCGGTAGAAGTCCCTGGTCATCCGCAGCCGCTCGGTGCGCGGGCCCGGCTCGTCGCCGAGCAGCGCCAGGCCCTGGTCGAGCAGCTCGCGGAACTGGCGATACGGGTGGGCGTCCCCCGCACGGCGCACGACCGCGTCCGGCGCCATCTCGTAGAACCGGCCGCGCCGCCCTGGTACCGCCACCCGGCGGATCAGCCCGGACCGCTCCAGGATCCGCGCGCCGGTGCTCGCTGAGCCCATCGACAGGCCCGTCCCGCTGGCGATCTCAGAGACGGACTGGGCGGGGGGATCGCAGACGAGCAGCCAGGCCAGCAGCTTCCCGTACGCCGGGGGCAGGCCCATGCCGGTGAGCACGGTGCCGAACTCCTCCACGTACTGCCGCAGGCCCGAGCCGTGCGCCACTCGTCAACCCTCCAAGCCTCTGAAGCTTCAAAACCTTCTGAATCTAGGAGAACGGTACGCCGCACGCCGCGACGCGGCAACGTGCCGGTGACCCGGAAGGCGGCATCGGCGATGCTGTCCGGCGTGACTACCCCGCACGATCTCGACGAGCGGTTCCGGGCGGCCGTCGCCGGCCTGCCCGCGCCGGAGCGCGCCGCGGACCCCGAGGCGCCCGTCCGCGAGGGCTCGACGCTCACCGGCCGGCGGGCGCTCGAGCTGTTCGACGCGCAGGTCACCAGCCGCCACCTCGATCTGGCCGCTCGGTGGCTGCGCAGCTTCGGTGAGGGCTACTACACGATCGGCTCCTCCGGACACGAGGGCAACGCCGCGGTCGCCGCCGCGGTCCGCCCCAGCGACCCCGCCCTGCTGCACTACCGCTCCGGCGGCTTCTACTGCGCCCGGGCGTCCGGTGTCGAGGGCGGCGATCCCGTGGGCGACGTGCTGCGGGGCGTCGTCGCGTCGGCCCGGGAGCCCATCGCCGGGGGACGGCACAAGGTGTTCGGGCACCCCGACCTCAACGTCATCCCCACCACGTCGACGATCGCCTCGCACCTGCCCCGCGCGGTGGGGCTCGCGCTCGCCATCGAGCGGGCCGGCCGCGCGCGGGCCAAGGGCACATGGCGCGCCGACCCGCCGCGCTGGCCGGGCGACGCGATCGTGATCTGCTCCTTCGGTGACGCGTCGGTCAACCACGCCACGGCCACCGCCGCGTTCAACACCGCCGGCTGGTGCGATCACAGCGGCCTGCGGGTCCCCGTCCTGTTCGTCTGCGAGGACAACGGCATCGGCATCAGCGTGCGCTCACCCGACGGCTGGGTCGCCGCCACGCTGCGCTCCCGCCCCGGCCTGCGGTATGTCGCCGCCGACGGGTGCGACCTCGTCGAGGCGTACGAGGCGGCGAGCGAAGCGGCCGCCTGGGTGCGCCGGCACCGCCGCCCGGCCGTCCTGCACCTGTCGATGGTCCGCCTCATGGGCCACGCAGGCGCGGACGCCGAGATCGCCTACCGCACGCCCGCCGAGATCGCCCGCGATCTGGCGCGCGACCCGCTGGTGGCCACCGCCCGGCTACTCGTGGAGGCCGGGCTGGCCACCCCGAAGGAGCTGCTGGCCCGCTACGACGAGATCGGCTGGCGGGTGCGCGAGGTGGCCGAGGAGGTGCTCGCCGAGCCCAAGCTCGCCTCGGCGACCGAGGTCGTGGCACCGCTCGCCCCGCGTCGCCCCGCCCGGGTGGCGCGGGCCGTGGCGCAGGCCGCGGCCCGCGCCGCCGGGGACCTCGCCACCGCCCGCCTCGGCGCGTTCAACGGGCGGCTGCCCGAGCAGGCCGGACCGCTGACCCTGGCGCAGGCGATCAACGCGACGCTCACCGACGCGCTGCTGACCGAGCCCGGGATGCTCGTCTTCGGCGAGGACGTCGGGGTCAAGGGCGGCGTGTACGGCGTGACGAAGGGCCTGCGCGAGCGGTTCGGAGGCCACCGGGTCTTCGACACGCTGCTCGACGAGACCTCGATCCTGGGCCTGGCGCTCGGGGCGGGGTTGGCCGGGATGCTGCCGGTGCCCGAGATCCAGTACCTGGCGTACCTGCACAACGCCGAGGACCAGCTGCGCGGCGAGGCGGCCACGCTGCGCTTCTTCTCCCAGGGTGCGTACCGCAACCCGCTCGTGGTGCGCATCCCCGGGCTCGCGTACCAGGAGGGTTTCGGCGGGCACTTCCACAACGACAACGCGGTGGCCGTGCTACGCGACATCCCGGGGCTGGTCGTGGCCGTGCCGGCCCGCCCGGACGACGCCGCGGCGCTGCTGCGCACGTGCCTGGCCGCCGCCCGGGTGGACGGCAGCGTCTGCGTCCTGGTGGAGCCGATCGCGCTCTACCACACGCGCGACCTGTACGCCGAGGGCGACGGCGAGTGGCTCGCCGAGTACCCGCCGCCGGAGGCGTGGGCCGCGACCCACGTGCCGGTGGGGCGGGCGCGCGTCTACCGCATCGGCTCGGGCGAGGACCTGACGATCGTGACGTTCGGCAACGGAGTACGCATGTCGCTGCGCGCCGCCCGGGGGCTCGCCGAGGAGGGTGTGGGCTCCCGTGTCGTTGATCTGCGATGGCTGTCGCCGATGCCGGTGGCCGACATCATCCGGGAGTCCTCGGCCACCGGCCGGGTGCTCGTCGTCGACGAGACGCGCCGTTCGGGCGGTGTCGGGGAGGGGGTGCTCGCCGCGTTGGTGGACGGCGGGTACGTGGGCGTGGCCCGCCGGGTCGCGTCGGTGGATTCGCTGATCCCGCTCGGCCCGGCCGCCGCGCACGTCCTGGTCGGCGAGGAGGCGATCACGCGCGGCGCACGGGCGCTGCTGGCCCGTTGAGCGGGCGAGGTCGCCGGCTGTCGGTTGGATCGTTACCGTGTGCCACTTGCGCGGCGGCGGCCGGGAGTGTGGACTACGCGCTAACGATCCCCGCTACCCTCGCAGGTGGCGAATGGTAAGGAGGCAGTTGGCAGTGAGCGCGACCGCAGGTCAGGCCGACGGCGTACGCAGCCTGGCGGACCGGTTCGGCATCGAACCGGGGATGGTCGTCATGGAGATGGGGTACGACGAGGACGTCGACGAGGATCTCCGCGAGGCCCTGATCGAACGGTGCGGCGAGCTCGTCGATGAGGACACCGACGAGGTCGTCGACGTGGTGCTGCTGTGGTACCGCGAGGGCGACGGGGACCTGGTCGACCTGCTCGTCGACGCCCGAGGGCCGCTGGCCGACAACGGTGTGGTGTGGCTGCTCACACCGAAGGCGGGCCGGCCCGGCCACATCGAGCCCAGTGAGATCAATGAGGCGGCGGTGACCGCCGGGCTGCAGCAGACATCGACGGTCAACGCCGGCCAGGACTGGACCGGCGCGCGCCTGGTCGCGCCGCGCGCCGCGCGTGGCCGCCGGTAGAACCCGTTAGGGTAGGCAGTCATGATCGAGGTAGGGGTCGAGGCGCCCGACTTTACGCTCAAGGACCAGAACAACCAGGACGTCACCCTGTCGTCGTTCCGCGGGAAGAAGAACGTTTTGCTCGTGTTCTACCCGCTGGCGTTCAGCGGCATCTGCCACGGCGAGCTGTGCGAGGTCAGGGACAACCTGAACCAGTACGTCAACGACGACGTCCAGGTGCTGACCGTCAGCGTCGACTCGGTGTTCGCGCAGAAGACGTGGGCGCTGCAGGAGGGGTTCGAGTTCCCGCTGCTGTCCGACTTCTGGCCGCACGGCGAGGTGGCCCGAAAGTTCGGCGTGTTCAACGAGGAGCGGGGTATCGCCAACCGCGGCACGTTCATCATTGATCGCGAGGGTATCGTCCGGTTTGCCGAGATGAACATGCCCGGGGAGCCCCGCGACCAGAACGCCTGGCGCAAGGCTCTGGCCGCGCTGAGCGCCTAGCGCGTCGCCGCACAGGAGCGCCGGTCCGAGTACCGGGATCGGCTGCCCGGTGGTCGCCGGGCAGCCGATCTTTGCCTGCAAAAGGCCTGCCGGCGGGGGCGCGGGCGATTCGGGTGAGCGGCTTCCGTCGGGGTAAGCTAGCCGCTCCCGGGGACGTCATCCGGTGCCGGGCGCGTAGCTCAGTGGAAGAGCACCCGCCTTACAAGCGGGGGGTCGCTGGTTCGAACCCAGCCGCGCCCACCCTGGAACGCGATCATGCTGGTGGCTCGCGAATGCGGTACGGGTGGCCGTTCCTCGATCCGGCTGGCATCTACGGCGAACAGAGTTGATCAAGGATCGCCCGGTGCAGGTGGATCCGCCGGTCGCGTATGGCCTTCCCGACCGGAGCACGGACGGCGCCGTGCGCCGGGCGTGCGGTGAAGCGTTGGCCCGCGCCGGCGCCAGATCCAGCAGGGGTGGCAGTCCTTTGGTACGTGGTGAGCCGAACGCGCATGCCGTCACAAAGGACTGACCCGCCTGGACACTCGCCTGGTGGCCGCGCTCCTGGCCCGCCTGAAGCCCGCGCCGGGCACCGGCAGCCGCAGTCAGCCTCCCCGGGTGGATCGCTGCTACATTGGCGCGCTGAGGCCGATCGGGTCGACGGGGAGGTACTCATGGCGCTGCCGATCGCCCGTAGCCGGGACGAGGCACACCTCTACCTCGACCTGCACCCCTGCGAGCGATGCCACCGCAGCGATGTGGACTGGCAGGACGCGCTGACTCACGACGACGGGGCACCGGCCCGGCGGTACTTCGGAGTTTGCCCGGGCTGCGGAGAGCAGCGGGAGTTCACCTTCCGGCTGCCGGAGAAGCCGGCGTTGCCCGGCCCCGACGATCTGGTGTTCTTCGGTGGGCCGGAACACTCCCAACTCTTCGACGCGGGCGAGTGGCGGATGATCGCCGACGCGGCCATCCAGGAGGGATCGGCGCCGTCGGACAGCCACACGCGGGACGAGCGCAGGCGGGCGTTCGCCCTCGGTGTGGCGGCCCTCGGCGAGGTGCTCAAGTTCATTCCGGAGGGCGTGGACGCGGTGCCGGAGTCGGCGTTCTGGACGCCGCACGGCCGGGCGGCGTACGAGGAGAACCCGCGCCGGTTCGAGCGTGGCTACCTCACGCGCTGGCTGGAGACGTTCCAGGACGAGATGACGGCGCGGTTCCGGGACTGATCCGCGGCCGACCTGGGAAAAATCCATCGCGAGCGCAGGGTGCCAGGCACGCTCGTCGCCTGGCCAGGTAACCTCACGAACCCTGTCCACCGAGGACGATCCGGGCGACGAAGCCCAACCAAGGGGCCCGAATCAGAAGATAGCCGTCGATTTCGGTCGGTCACTCGCGTTCGCCCGCCGCGCGGTTTACGGTGACGGAAGTCATGCCGGATCGTTTCGCCACCGCGACGAACGGCCGCACGCTCGGCCGGTGGGGCAGGGCGTGCCGAGCGGTTCGGCAGTACGCGGTGTGCGGGACGGCCCGGCGCCTCGACTCAGACGGCGGGAGCGGGAGTCGAGCCCAGGGGCCAACCGCGGGGGCGGGCCAGTCGCCAGGCGGCCGTGCCGAGCGCGCGGACCAGCAGGTCCTGTACCTCGTAGGAGGCGGGCAGTCGCCAGCCGACCTGTTCCGGCGAGGTGTGCCAGCGGGCCCGGCCGGCCGCCTCGCGGGTGGGCGGCGCCGCGATCCACGAACCGTCGCCGTGCAGGACCACGTCGAGCTGGTCCGCGAGTTCGGGCCGCAGGCCGTCCCCGGTGGACACCAGGAACATCCAGCGCCCGGATGCCGAGACCGCGACCGGCCCGGGCGAGCGGGGCGCTTCGCGCAGCGCCCAGAGCCCCAGCAGCGCGGGGACCTCTATCACGTCGAAGGCCCGTCCGGTCGGCAGCAGGACCGCGTAGGGGGTGCGGTGCCACCACGCCTCGATCAGCGACGGGTCGCGGGTCGCCAGCTCCTGCCAGTGTTCGGTCGCCGGGTGGCAGCCGACGGTCGGGCAGCCGAGATCGTCGCAGCGGAACCGCGTTCCGCTGAAGTGGGCGCCCGGAACGACGTCCCAGCCGTGGATGGCGTAGCGAGCCGCGGCGCGGCCGAGGCGCGAGCGGTCGAGCGTGCGCATGGTCCATCCCATGGCGAAGCTACTTTCCGGTCTCCGGCGGTCGACAGCCGTCACCGGCTGTCTGACCGGTCGTTGCAGATGACAAGAGCCGTTTGCAACTTGCATAAGACCTAACGAGCATCGAGTTCGGGTAGAACGCACAGTATGTGCGATCTCCGCGCTATATCCCGATCGATGCCACGTAGGGGCAGGGGAGGGAACCGACGTGGACGAGCTGCCCATCGGCCGCCGCGTCGCCTACTGGCGCAGCCGGCGCAAGCTGTCGCAACAGGTCTTCGCCGATCGGCTCGGCAAGTCGAAGAGCTGGGTGGACAAGGTCGAGCGGGGGGTACGCCGGCTCGACAAGCTCTCCGTGGTGTACGAGATCGCCGATGTGCTCCAGGTGGACGTGCAGGTGCTCCACGGCCGGGAGCCGGAGCGCCGGACGGACAGCGTCAACGGCGTCGACCCGGCCGAGGTGGAGGAGATCCGGGCGGCGCTGGAGCGCTACGACCAGCTCAGCATGTTCCTGCGGACCCCGCCCGAGGCCCCGCGCCTGGCCGACATGCGCAAGGCCGTGGGGCACGCCTGGCTGACCTTCCAGCACGCCAAGTACGACAGGCTGGCCCGCTCGCTGCCCAAGCTGCTGCGCGAGGCGCAGGCGGCCGACGCCGTGTGTGCCGGTACGGGCGAGGACGACCACGCAGCCCATCTGCTCTCCCAGGTCTACCAGATCTCCTCGTCGGTGCTGCGCAAGCTCGGCGAGTACGAGCTGGCGTGGCTCGCGGCCGACCGGGCCATCACCGTCGCGGACCGCGCCGGTGACCCGCTGCTGGCCGGCACCGCTACCTTCCGCGCGGGCAACGCCCTGCTCGGCCTCGACCGTCCACGCGCGGCGCTCGAGATCAACATCGACATCGCAACCAGGCTCGCGCCGGGCGGTGGGGGCGAGCCGACCACGCCGCAGCGCCTGTCCGTCTACGGCACGCTGCTGCTGCAAGGCGCGATGGCGGCCGCGCGCAGCGGCGACGGCGCGACCGTACGCGATCTGCTGCACGGCGCCCAGGACGCGGCCAAGCGGGTCGGCGAGGACGAGAACCACTACTGGACGTGCTTCGGCCCGACCAATGTGGAGCTGCACCGGGCGGCGGCCGCGGTTGAACTCGGCGACGCCGCGCTCGCCGTCGAGATCCACGACTCGCTCGACCCTGTGGCCTTCGCCGCGCTGCTGCCTGAGCGGCGGGCGAACCACTACCTGGACGTGGCCCGGGGGTACGCCCACCTCGGCAAGTTGGACAAGGCCGGCGAGATGCTCGTGGAGGCCGACCGGCTGGCCCCGTCGGAGATCCGCTGCCGCCCGCTCGCCCACGAGGTCGTCACCGACCTCCTGCGCCGCGCCCGGGGCACTCCACCGTCGGCCGTCGCAGAGCTGGCCGAACAGATGGGGGTGACGGTCTGACCGAGCCGCAGCGTCACCGGTCTGCGGCGTGCGGTGCCGCTACCGGCGCGGTTGGCCCGCGACGCTGGTAGCCTCGCGCCCGTGACCCTGACCCCAGACACCTCCCCGACCGTGGCCGAGGTCGCGTTCGCGCTCGACCAGCGGTACCCGCCCGCGTGGGCGGAGGACTGGGACCGGGTCGGCCTCGTGCTCGGCGAGCCGTCCGCGCGGGTCGACACCGTGCTGTGCGTGGTGGACTGCGTGCCGGAGACGGTCGCGCAGGCGCTGGAGATCGGGGCTCAGATGATCGTCGCGCACCACCCGCTCCTGCTGAGGGGAGTGTCGAGCGTGGCGCCGACCACGTACCAGGGCCGCATCGTGCACGACCTGATCAAGCGGGACGTGGCGCTCTTCGTGGCGCACACCAACGCCGACGTCGCCACCCCCGGGGTGTCGGACGCGCTCGCCGCCCGGCTCGGGCTGCGCGAGCTGCGGCCGCTGCGGCCGCTGGCCGACGATCCGACCCGGGGGTTCGGCCGGGTCGGCACCCTGCCCACGCCGCTGACCCTCGAGGAGCTGACCGAGTTCGCCGCCCGGTCGCTGCCGCCGACCGTGTGGGGTGTGCGGGCCGCGGGCGACCCGCGGCGGGTCATCGAGACCGTGGCGGTCTGTGGCGGCTCGGGTCAGGAGTTCCTCGCCGACGCCGCACGGGTCGGGGCCGACGCGTACCTCACCGCCGACCTGCGTCACCACCCGGCCAGCGAGACCGTCGCCGCCGGCGGCCCGGCCCTGCTCGACGCCGCGCACTGGGCCACCGAGCGCCCGTGGCTCGACGACGTGGTCGAGCATCTGCGCACCAGCGTCGGAGTCACCGCCGTTGTGTCCGAAGTGGATACTGATCCGTGGACCGTCCACAGCAAACCGAAGGAGCCTCGCTAAGTGAAGGCCGACCCCGCAGCACAGCGCCGGCTGCTCGACCTGCAGGCCATCGACACCGCCCTCGCCCAGCTGGCCCACCGCCGGCGCACGCTGCCCGAGCACGCCGAACTGGAGCGGTTGCGCCGGGAGATCTCGGCGCTGGAGGACGAGCGGGTACGGGCGCAGGTCGCCGTCGACGACCTCGATCGGGACATCGCCCGCCTGGAGCGCGACATCGAACAGGTGCGCGCCCGCAAGGACAAGGACCAGGCCAGGCTTGACGCGGGCACCGGCCCGGCCCGCGAGCTGGAGGCGCTGCAGCACGAACTCGTGTCGCTGAACCGGCGCCAGTCCGAACTGGAGGACGCGGAGCTGGAGCTGATGGAGCAGCGTGAGCAGGCGCAGGGCGTGCTCACCGAGGTGGAGACGCGCCTGTCCACGGCGCGCGAGCAGCTCGCGGCGGTGGAGGCCCGCCGCGACCAGGCCTTGGCCGATATCGCCCGGGACGAGGAGTTCCGGACACGCGCTCGCCAGCCGCTCATCGCCGACCTGCCGGCCGACCTGGTCGCGCTCTACGAGCGGATCCGGGAGCAGACCGGCGGAGTGGGCGCGGCGATGCTGCGCGCCGGACGCTGCGAGGGCTGCCGACTGGAGCTCTCCGGCAGCGAGCGCGCCCGGTTCAAGGCCGCCCCGCCTGACGAGGTGCTGCGCTGCGACGAGTGCCGGTGCATCCTGGTCCGCACCCCCGAATCGGGGCTGTGAGTGGGCGGGCTTGCGGGTCCGATGAGCAGGCGGCTGAAGGTCATCGTTGAGGCCGACGGCGGGGCACGGGGCAACCCCGGGCCGGCCGGCTACGGCGCGGTGGTCCGCGAGGCGGCCACCGGCGAGGTGCTCGTCGAACGCCACCAGGCGATCGGGGTGGCGACCAACAACGTCGCCGAGTACTCCGGCCTGATCGCGGGGCTCGCCGCGGCGGCCGAACTGGGCGCGGTGGAGGTCGAGGTCCGGATGGACTCCAAGCTCGTGGTCGAGCAGATGTCCGGTCGGTGGCAGATCAAGCATCCCGGGCTGCGCCCGCTCGCCGCGCAGGCCGCGGGCCTGATCCGCCGGTTCGACTCGGTGGTGTTCCGGTGGGTGCCGCGCAACCAGAACCTGCGGGCCGACGCGCTCGCCAACGCTGCGATGGACGCCGCGGCCAGGTCCGAGACGCCCTGACGATCAGGTCCTGACGCGACGTGCGGGAACTCGGGGTGTTCCGCCTCGGGATCTTGGCCGATCATCCAAACGATGACTGACGGCGTGGGGTATCCAAAAGGCCGACAAACCGCCCAAGGGGCCACGTAACCGTACAGTTCAGGGAATGATCGGGGGCAGCCGGGCGTAGTATTACCTGCACGACGGACGAGTCGGCCGGGCGGCCGCGTCGGTCGGGTGCTCTGGGCACCCTGACCGCCGAGGAACGTCCGGGCTCCACAGGGCAGGGTGGTTGCTAACGGCAACCCGGGGCGACCCGCGGGAAAGTGCCACAGAAAACAGACCGCCGGACGTACGTCCGGTAAGGGTGAAACGGTGGGGTAAGAGCCCACCAGCATCCCGGGTGACCGGGATGGCTCGGCAAACCCCACCCGGAGCAAGGCCAAGAGGGCCGGCGCCGCTGGGCGCCGGCCTGCGCAGGCGATCGATCGTTGCCGGTCGCGGAGCGCCGGAAGGCGCGCCGGGCCGTGACGGTCGGAGAGGGCGGCCCGTCCGATGCCTGCGGGTAGGCCGCTAGAGCCTGTCGGCGACGGCAGGCCGAGAGGGATGGCCGCCACCGGCGACTCGATCGCCGGTACAGAACCCGGCGTACAGGTCGGCTCGTCCGTCACCAACGCCGCTACCTGCATCGTTGTGTTCATGACGCCACCTCAGGGCACTTTGAGGGCACATCGGTGGTGGCGAACACAGCGTCGAGCGCGCCCCGGCCGTGTTCCTCGTGGTCGGGGAACAGGTGGCCGTAGGTGTCCATCGTCTCGGCGAGCGTGGCGTGCCGTAGCCGCGACTGGATCACCTTCGGGTGCAGCCCGGCCGCGATCAGCGTGCTGGCGTAGAAGTGCCGCAGGTCGTGGAAGCGGGTGCCGGCGGGAAGTCCGGCCGCCCGCACCGCCTGACGCCAGCACTCACCGAACGAGCCTCGGCGCACCATCGCACCGAGCCGGTTGGTCACCACGAGCCCGGTCGGGCCGACCGGCCACCGCCGCAGGTGCTCGGCGACCTTGCCGAGCACGAAGTCGTCGACCGGCACCGCACCGCGCGACGCCCTGGTCTTCAACGGCACCAACCGGCCGTCCTGTCCCTGCTCCTCGACCAGGATGCGGCGCTGCAGGAACTGCACCCGCTCGGCGAGCAGACCGAAGACCTCACCCTCGCGCAGCCCGGCGCCCGCGCCGAGCCACACCGTGACCTCGTAGCGGGGCGTGATCGCTGCGGCGAGCGCCCGCACCTGCTCAGCGGTCAACGGCTGCAGCACCCGCGGTTCGACGCGGGGCAGCGGCACCCGGGCGCACGGGTTACCGGGGATCAGACCGTCATCGGCCGCGGACGCCATCAGGGTGCGCAGCACCGCGTAGACGGTGGTGACGGTGGACGGCGCGAGCTTGCCCGCCAGCGCCGCGACGAACGTCTTCATGTCGCTGCGTCGTAGCGTCCCGATCTGCCGGTCACCGAGCAGCGGCAGGATGTGTGTGCGCAGGTGGGAGCGGTACAGGTCGACGCTCGCGGGCCGCAGGTGCACCTGCGCGGGTAGCCACCGCTCCTCGGCGTACGAGCGCAGCGACACCCGCCCGGCTTTCGGGTCGAAGTGCAGACCCTTGAGCAGGTCGGCGCCGACCACCTTCGCCCGAGCCTCGGCGTCCGGCTTACGGTCGAAGTTCTCCTTGTGCTGCACCCGGTTGGCGTCGCGGTAGCGCACCTGCCAGCGCTTGCCGCGCCCGTGGTCGGCGGTCGGCACCTTGCCGTGCTCGGGGCAGCGCGGTTCGCCCAGCGCGGGCCGGGACTTGTGCCAGCGGTCGTACACCCTAGCCATCGCCGGCTTCCTCATCGGGCGTCGGTGACGCGAGCTGGCCGGTGAACTTCCCGTCCACAGCCCGGGCGGTGAGCGTGAACGACGGGCCGAGGGTGCGCGCCACGAGCGGAACCACGAACCGGCCAACCTCGACGATCGGGGAACCCTCGTAGGGCCGGTTCTCCTCCCGGAACTCCGCGACCTTCGGGTCGTGCAGGGCTAGGGGTTCGTCGGTGATCGGCTCGGCGCCGTGCGCCCACCGCCACGCCGCCTGCCAGTTGACCGTGACGTTCGGGGTGAGCTGCACGCCGTCGCCGGTCGGCTCGTGCGGTAGCAGCAGCGCCACCGGGGACACGTCCAGGGCCAGGGCCAGGGCCACTAGGTCGCCCACGTCTACCCGTCGTGATCCGTCTTCGATCTTCGTGATACCAGACGGCAGAATCGGCCGACCCAGCTCGCTCAAGCGAGCTGACAGTGCCCGCACGGTGTACCGGCGCTCCTCGCGGAATCTCCTGACGTTCCGCGCGACATGAACCTCGGCCGTTTCCATAACGCGAACGGTAGGCCCTACTTGACAAACGCGCAAGCCCTGACACAGACTCGCAACAGGTGTTCGCTTCTTTACATCAAACGATTCCAGAGAGGAAACACCGTCATGCGGGATACGCGGGCGCTTGCCAGCTCTACCGAGGTCGCCGAGTACCTGGGCATCCCGCCCCGGACTCTCGACCAGTGGGCTCACCGGGGCGTCGGGCCGCGGTACATGAAGGTCGGCCGGTACCGCCGCTACCGCTGGTCGGACGTTGAGAAGTGGCTCGACGAGAAGGCGAAGGCGGCATGACCCGGACACGAAACCGCCCGGGCGAGGCGACCCGGGCGGCTATCAAGGTCAAGGGAACGGCGACCTGTAGCCAGTCTACCCATGCCGCCGACATGCCGCACGCCCGCGCGTACGCCGGGCCGCCGTGCCGGGGCCGCGGGCTGTGGGCCGTCACCGTCCTGTCCTGCCCGTGGTGCCGGACCATGCACCAGCACCGGGCCGGGGAAACCGCCCGGCTGCTGTCCGGACGGCTTGCCAAGGTGTGTCCGGTGACCGGGCGGCCGTACCGGCTCGCCCCCGTGCAGCGGCGGCGGGAGGCGGTGCGCCGTGTCTGAGCTGCTCGAGGCCGCCCTGACCTACGCCGAGCTGGGCTGGCGGGTGCACCCGTGCCGGCGGGACAAGACACCGCTTACCGCGTCGTGGAAGCGGGACGCGACCACCGACCCGCAGGTGATCGCCGCATGGTGGCGACGCTGGCCGCGGGCGAACGTCGCCGTGGCGACCGGGGCACCCGGGCCGGACGTGCTCGACGTGGACGTGAAAGCCGGCCGCGAGGGCATGGATCTGTTCGAGCGGGCGCGCCGGGCGGGCCTGCTACGGGGCGCCGCCGCGATCGTGCGCACGCCCTCGGGTGGGCTGCACGTCTGGTTCGCCGGCAGCGACCAGCACGGGGGAGCGGTCGGCGAGGGCCGCGCCCTCGAGCTGAAAGCCGTGGGCGGGTACGTGCTCGTACCGCCCTCGGAGACGGACGCCGGCCGCTACGAGCTGGTCGAGCGGCGGGACACCGCCGGCCGTGTCGACTGGTCCGCGGTGCGGCGTCTGCTCGACCCGCGTCCGGACCGGCAACCGCGCAGGGCGGGAAGGTCGGCCGGCGTCGGCAAGCTGGCCGCGTGGCTCGCCGGGCAGGGCGAGGGCCGGCGTAATTCGGCGCTGTTCTGGGCCGCCTGCCGCGCCCTGGAATCCGGGTGCGAGGACCTGGCCGAGCTGGTCGCCGCGGCCATGTCAACCGGACTGAGCGAGCGGGAGGCGCGGCGGACCGTCGAGTCCGCCCGCCGCCGGATTCGAGGTGCGGCATGAAGCTTGACGACCTGGACGTGACGCACGACGGCGAGGCCCTGCTGAACGAGCTGCGCGCCGCGCTGGTCAAGTACGCCGTGCTGCCCTCGCCCGAGGCATACGACGCCGTGACCTGCTACATCGCCGCGACCTACGCCCAGCCGGCATGGGAGCACGCAACCCGGCTGGCGATCCTGTCGCCAGAGAAGCGGTGCGGCAAGTCGCGGTTGCTCGACCTGATCGAAGCCACCTGCCACGAGCCGCTGATCACGGTGAACATCAGTTCGGCCGCGCTGGTCCGGTCTATCGGCACTGACCCGCCGACGCTGCTGCTCGATGAGGCCGACACGGTGTTCGGCAAGAAGGCCGCCGACCAGCACGAGGACTTGCGCGGCATCCTGAACGCCGGCCACCAGCGCAACCGGCCCTACGTCCGGTGGGATCCCACGGCCAAGGTGGCCGAGCGCTGCCCGACATTCGCCATGGCGGTGCTCGCCGGTATCGGCGACCTCCCCGACACGATCATGGACCGCTCGGTGATCGTGCGCATGCGTCGCCGCGCTCCCGGCGAGGTGGTCGCCCCGTACCGCCGACGCCGAGACGAGCCGGCGCTGCGCGACCTCGGTGACCGCATCGGCGAGTGGATCCGGGCGAACATGAGCAAGCTCGCCGACGCTGTGCCGGAGATGCCGGTTGAGGACCGGGCCGCGGACACATGGGAGCCGCTCGTGGCCGTCGCCGACCTGGCCGGCGGTGACTGGCCGGAGCGCATCCGGTCAGCGTGCCGGGCGATGGTGTCCGCAGCCGACGATGACAGCTCCGAGGGCTCGCTGCGGCTGACCCTGCTGCGTGACCTGCAAACCGTGTTCGGTGACGCTCAGAACCTGCACACGAGCACGATCCTGGCGAGGTTGCACGCGCTCGAAGACTCGCCATGGGGCGACCTCTACGGCCGTCCGATGACCTCGAATGACCTGGCGAAGATGCTCAAGCCCTACGAGGTCAAGCCGGTCGACGTGCGAGAGACGGGTACCGGGCCGAACCGCAAGGGGTACCGCCGCGCTGACCTTCACGGCGCATGGATTCGGTACCTACCCCGCGACATCCGCGACAAGGGCGACAGCGCAGGTCAACCACGTCGCGGGGACGAAACGGACGCCGCGACGGCCGCGACAACGCGACAAGCCGCGACAGGGTTGACCAGCAATGTCGCGCCTGTCGCGGATGTCGCGGCCACCTCGCCGGACGAAAGTAAGAACTGCAATGGGGACAACCGCGGTTCAACGCGGTTCAGCGACGACCCTGAACCGCTGAACCGCGATGAACCGCGACCCAACCCATTGCGGCCCTTATCTGGCGACGCGGCCGGACTCAGCTACGCCCACTGCTCGGAATGCGGCATCCGCCGGGCGCTCGTGCCGGGAAGCGGCAAATGCCATAACTGCTACGAAGCACCCGCGTTTTGAAAGGAACAGCCATGAACCCACCGGAATGGATCGCCAAGGCCACGGCCGCAACCGCCCAGGCCAGAGCGAGCTACGAGCAACTCAACGAGCAGGCGCTCCTCGAACTAGCCAAGGTGACCGATCCCGCGGCCAAGGCCCAGACGCTGGCGACGCTGGCGGTCGCAGCAGCCGTCGTCTACGCGCAGCGCATGTCGCGCCGCTGCGAGTGAGCCAAGGCGTAGCACGGCCGAGGAGACAGGATGATCGACCTTCGGGATTGGACCGCCGACGAACTACGCCTCGCCGCCCGCATGGCCCGCGACATGGCCTACCGCAGCGAAGCCGCCGGACTCACCCGCATCGCCGCCCTATGGCGACACATCCTCACCCGACTAGCCCAACACCACGCCCAACACCACACCACAGCTGTAACGGATCAACCCGCTGACCAGCACAAACACAACAGCACAGTGGATCAATCCACGTAGAGACACAAACAGCGAGCTGGCGGGCACATCACCCGCACACAGCGCCGAAAACAGCCCTACGACCAGCACAGCGGGCCACACAGCCCGGTTTTTCCCGGCCAACCCCCGGCCGGTTGATCCGCGCACCTCCCTTTCTCCCTCCCCCGGGGGCGACGCGCCGGGCTCCCACGGCTGCAAATGACAACCATTTTCAACTACACTGTCATACGTACGTACGACGGTGTAAGACGCGACCCGCGGGGGTGGGCGGTGACAGGCGACGGCAAGCGCGACCAGGTCGTTTCGGTGCGGGCGGCGGTCGGTGAGATCGAGCAGTGGTCGTTCGCGGCCCGGCAACGCAACACAACCTTGTCCGAGCTGGTGCGGGACGCGGCCAACGCGGCGGTGTCGGCGACGGCGGACACGTTGACGACGGCGCTGCGTGACGTGGCGTACGCGTCAGAGCCGGCCCCGTACTCGTTCGACCACGGGGCGCAGTTCTCGCTGATTCGGGACGCGTTCGAGGTGTACACGTTCGGCGAGTCGGCGAGCTCGGAGGCGCGGGATCGGCTGCGCCGGTTCGAGCGGTGGCAGCAGGACCCGAAGGTGCGCGACGCGGCGGTCAAGTTCACCACCGTCTCCACCTCCAGCGCGAGCGCGGTGATCCCGCCCGGGTATCTGGCGCTGTTCCTGGCGCCCGAGCAGGACCGGCCGTTGCGTAACGCCGCCACGCGGGTGCCGCTGCAGGGCTCGTACCCGGCGACGCCGTTCGCGGTGCCCGACGGGATCGACGCGGCGGTGGTCGCCGCTGGCGCGGGTGGGCGGCCGTTCGTGGTGTCCCCGGCGGACAAGTCCACCGCCACGGGCGCGGTCGCCGATCACACCGAGGGCCAGAACCCGGCCGAGGGTGCGCTGTCGTTCGGGTCGATGCCGACCGTCACCCCGGTCGGCAAGTCGGGTGTGTTCAAGGTGACCCGGGAGCTGGTCGACGCGTCGAACCCGGCGATCGACGTGATCGCGCTGACGCACATGCGTGAGGCGTACGCCGCCCAGTGCGAGCAGATCATCTACAACGAGTTGAACGGCAGCAACGGGCAGGCGGGGACCATCAGCAACGGGTTCGTGCCGTCGGGTGCGCAGGTGTCGACGTCGGACGCCAACGGGCTACCCGCCGAGCTGAAAGCCACGGTGGTGCGCTACCCGTTCCGGCGCGGCCGTCGGGTGCGATCCGTCGTCTGCTCGCAGCAAGCCGCCCTGGCCCTGGCCGACCTGGACCCGTCGTCGAACGTGTGGCTGCGGGACGTGACCATCGACGCGGCGCCGGCGATGCCCGACGGCGGGGCCGACGACGCCGACGTCTTCTGCCTGTCGTCCGGGGACCTGTACGCGTGGGAGTCGCCGCTGCTGACGTTCAGGTTCGATGAGCGCAGCGGCCCCGCGGTCGTGGAGCTGGCGCTGTTCGGGTACTTCGCGGCGCGGCTGCTGCGCCCGGTCGGGCTGGCGGCGATCCGAGTCAACTGACGGCGTCAACGTCACCTCGCCGCGGCGGGGGTCGATGGTCGGGGAGTCCTGTCGTCTCTCCTGGGGGCGGTGATCCGGCCAGCGCCACCGCGCGAAGCGGCCCGGCTACCGGTTCTGTGCCGGCGGCCGGGCCGCTCGCCGTGTTCGGCGCATAGTCTGACTAGGACCGGACCGAGATCTTGGCTCTACGGCGATTCTGTGGCGTTATCCCTGGTCAGAAGGTTGGGTGAGTGTCCGGCTTACCCGCCGATAACCGTGTTACCCGGTTATGCACCCGCACTCCGGCGCGCGTACGAGGCGGACTGGGGGGAGCAAGATTTATGTTATTAACCTTGATTCCTCTCCCCGCGCGCACGGGCCGGACGACGGTTCCTCCTTGCAAGGAGGAACCGTGGAAGGGATCTCCCCGCGCGCACGGGGCGGCTTGGAACGATGTCAACGCTGACATTTCTCCAAGCTTCCTCTCCCCGCGCGCACGGGGCGGACCCGGCGCTCGCAAATCTTTCACACGTGAAGGATTTCCTCTCCCCGCGCGCACGGGCCGGACACTTCCTGACCTGCGGTTCACCGACTGCTGTTGACCCACTCGGCGAGATCCGACCTGGCGTACAGGTCGGCGTTTCCGCGCTTGCCGCGCGGCGTGGGGATCTTCCCCACCTTGCGCTGGATGCGCTTCTGCGCGGCGCCCAACGTCCACGGCAGGAGCCCTTCGGCGATGGCGTCTGAGAGCGTGAGCATGTCCATGTCGACGTGGACATCGCTGCTCAGGGGCTCATCAGGCCCCGACGTGGACATGGCGAGCGCGCGCGCTTGCTGCGTGGTCAGGTAGGCGACTTGGGTCTCGGTGGCGTGGCCGCCGACGACGATCTGCCACCTGCCCAACGTGCGCGAGGGCTTGGGCATCGGCGCTTCGGGCACCAGCATCTTCCACGCGTTGGCGGTGTAGCGCGCCAGGCAGCGCACGGCGAAGTTCTCGCGCGCTTCCGGGCCGCCGATCGCGCGAGCGGTGAGCATCTGCGCGATGGCCAAGACGTTCACCTTGGCCGATCGGCCCATGAACAGCAGGTCGGCGAGAGCTGAGATCGCGGGGGAACGCTTCGGGTCGCCCTTGCCGCGGTTCTCGGCCCACCAGTTCGCCAGCTGCGCGATGGTCGCGTTCAGCTCCTCGGCGATGACCAGCGTCCGCGGGCCGGGGTCCCAGTCGTCGCCCTCGTGCAGTGCCAGGGTGTTGCGCTCGTCTGCCATCTCGGCGAGCCGCAGCAGGGCGTCATGCATCTGCGCCGGCTTGGTGCAGTAGTCCACCCCGGCGAGCCCGAGCGCCCAGCGGTGCGAGCCCTTGCGGTCGAGGATGACCACCCGACCGCCACGGGCGAGCACCTGCACGGCGACCAGCTGCGCCAGCACGCTCTTGCCGGCGCCGCTGCCGGCCGACAGGGCGATGTGCGGCGAGTCGTCGCGCAGGGAGATGGTCACCGGCTGGTCCCCGGCGCCCAGGCCGATGAAGAACTCCCACTCCTGCAGCTGCGGGAAGTACGCCATGACCTGGTCGTGGCCGACGTGCGACGGTGGCCGCTTGCGGACGGTCCACGTCGCTGTGACCTTCGGCCCGACCTGGTGCCAGCTCTCGACCAGATCCGGGACCGGGATCTTCGAGGAGATCACCGACGAGACCAGCTGCCGCTGCTCCTTGGTCAGGTACGGCGAGTCGACGGCGAGCTCGATGCGCGGCCCGGCGTCGGGTGGTTGCGGCCGGCGGAACACCTCGAGCCGGTCGGTGACCGGCCGCGCCGCCCGCTGCACCGCCCACACCGCCCGCTGCACCCGCTCGGGCACCCAGCGCAGGATCGGTTCGACGTGCTCGCCGTACCACGCCCGTACGGCTTCCTCGGCGGGCGACAGCGGCTTGGCCAGCCGGGGCGTCAGCGACCCAAGGGTGGGGTCGACGTGCAGGTGCACGCCGGTGGACAGCCCGAGCGCCGGCCCGATCGCCGCCACCGTCGGGTCGACGTACTCCCGGTTGAACCGGCGCATCAGCAGCCGGCGGCGCACCCGCCACCCGATGACCACCAGGGCCGCGCCGACCGTCGCTGCCGTCTGCTCGGGATACGCCACGGCGAGCACGGTGCCGGTCGGCACCGTCAGCCGCACGAGCTGCCGCCGCCAGCCCGGCCAGCGGCCCTCACCCGGCGACAGGTAGGGGTAGCCGGGTCGGCCGTCGAGCGGCCGACCCGACAGGTACCGGTAGACGATCCGCGGGACGGTGTGCCGACGCGGGCTCGGCAAGATCACGTAGCTCATGCCGCACCCCCCGCCACCTTGCCGTTGATCTTGCCGTTGAGCGGCACCACCTGCCGGCACTCGGCAACCCGGTCCCGGCCCCACCGCTCCGAGCGGCCGAACCGCCTGCCGAGCTCGGCACCGGACAGCGGCACACCCTCGGCGACCGACCGGCGGTACAGCTCACGCGCCGCCTCGCGGGGGTCGGTATTCACGTTGTCAGGGTTGACATCGTGAATACGGCTGACCTCGGCGTTTGCCGGTTCGATCTTGGCGCTTGCCGGGGTGGCAGATTTACCACCTGCCGGTGCCGTCACCTGCGATTTCTCGGGTGCGGGTGGCAGATTTACCACCCGCGGCTTGCCGGTGCGGACCAGGACCTCAACGGCAAGCAAGAAGCTGATGGCCGGCACGGCGGCAACCATGCGTGCCGTCCACGTCGGCTCGGCGCTGGCGATGTTTGCCGCCAGGGTGGCGACGATGCCGAACCCGAGCGCGAACCGTGCCGACTGCCGCGGCCACCTGCCGGCGCGCCGGTCCTCGATCATCGCCATGGTGCCGATGACGATCAAACCGTCGATGGACAGCGGCAGCGCCAGGGCGACGGCATGGTGCTCACCGGCACGCATGGCCACCTCGTAGATGTGGCGGTAGCTGGAGAACCCGGCCACGGCGGCCACGAGGGCAGCCGCGGCACGGGACGTGAACGTCGTCAGGTTCACCGGACCACCTCCCGGGCACGCTCCCGGGGCTGCTCGTACAGCGAGTCCAGGACGATCTGGTCGACGGCTTTGGTCACCGACCGGGCGTACCGCTCGGCGTGCCGGTAGACCAGCCGCCGGGCGAGCAGCCCGACGCCGAGCCAGCAGCCGAGCCCGCCGAACGTGGCCAGGGCGAGCACGTACCACAGGACCGGTGTCATCGGGCACCTCCCCGCGGCTGTCGCACAATCCGCGGCCGCCGGTCCCGGGCGTCCACGTCGGCAGCCGGCCGGCGTACCGGCATGGGCCGGTCGGCCATCGCCGAGGCGACGTGGATACCGGCCGCCTGAAGCTCCCGGCCGGTGGCGACGACAACGGCGTCGGCCAGGCCGTCGAGAAGCATGTTCAGCGCCTCGGGCAGCGCCGCGAACGCCGCGATGTCCAGCCCGGCACGCCGGCAGTAGTCGACCAGGATGCGGGCGTGTTCGGTGGTTGTGTGCGGGTCGGTGGCCGTCCACACGACCACGGCCCGGCTCGGTACGGTTTCCACGGGTCCTGTCCCTCCTATGCAGGGTTCGGGGCCAAGGCCCCGGCCGGCGCTTGGCTCGCCGCGCCGGGGCCGCCTTCTACTTGCCGTGGTTGGTGGAGGGCACAACCGGGGCACTCCGGCGTGAGAAACACCGGGAAATGCCATGATCGGTTGTGCAATGTTTTTGCTGGTCAGCGGCGGTGCGCTGGGTAGAGCCGCAGGTCAGAACACCGGGGGCGGAAGTACCCGGCGTACAGGTCGGCTCGTCCGTCACCAACGCCGCTAGTACGCCTGACCCACGTCTCGGTGCCTCCTGCGCTCGACGCGCCTACGACGCCCTTGAGCGTCCGTCAGCCTGCGCGGCGCACCGAGATGACCCTCGGGTCCTGGGAGCAGCGGCGTACGACGTCATCGGCGTCGCTGGCAACGGCACCAGCATCGAACAGCACGTCGAGGCAGGGCGCGTCCAGTCCTTCTATCCCGAAACCCGCAATGATTCGGGTCGAAGCGGTGGCTCTCGCGTACCAGCTCGTAAGCCGGCTCTCCCGGCCGTACGCACACCACCGAAGCTCGTATGCGCTCCAACCCTGGCCGCCGACGATAGGGCTCCAGTAGTCGTCGAAGTCGGCGAACACGGTCGCCACCTCGACCGCCTGGACCATGACGTCGGACAGCCCGGCGTCCATCCACGGTTCACGCGGTGTCGGAGCTCCTGCGGCTCGTCCGCCACCAACTCCGAATCGTGGTCGACGGCAGCCCCGTCCTGGTGAAGGATCCCGGTGTGATCCGCTCAGTGTTGGTGACCGGCGTGAGCCGGCGGGCGGGGACCCTCGCCGCCGCGCCCGACGGCACCGGCTAGGCCCGCTGGTCCGACTGGCCGGTGGCCGACGGCGGCAGACGCACCACGTGCTCCGGCGCCAGCCGCCCCGTGCCGGTCGGGCCCGGGCTCGCGGAGTCGACGACTCCGAACCGCAACACCAGGTACGGCTGCCCCACCCCGGCGAGCATGCTGCGGATGCGCTCCCGCGCGGCGCCGACCTCAATGACCGAGCTGAACGGCAGGACCGACACCCCGGTCTCCGTCGCGGTCAGCCACAGGGCGCTCAGCGCCTCGCCGGCGCGCAGCCAGTCCGGCGGCTCGTCCCCGCCGCCGAACAGCACCCCGTACACCGCGTTGCGGTCGTGCCCGACGCCGGGGTCGAGCGTGCCGGCCCGCCCGAAGTCGCGGAGCGGGACCTCGGTCTGCGGGGTGGTGTGCGGGATCGCCGAGTCAGGCACGCCGAGACCCTGGTCGCGCTCGCCCCCGACCCAGGCGGACATCTCCGCGCGCTGGGCCGGATTGGCCATCTCGATCGCGTCCGCGCGGGCCGCCGCCGACGCCAGGTCGGCGATCTGGTCGGGCCGCAGCACGTGCAGGTGGTTGCCCTCCGCCTCGACCGCCGCCCGCATCGTCTCCAGGGCCTGTGGCGGTACACGGGTGTCGGTCAACGCCCGGCGGTCGGTGTGCCGGATCTCGGCCGCCTGGAACAGCCGCATGGAGTCTGGGCTGACCGGTATCCGTTCGGTGGCGGTGATCCGGGCGAGGTGGTCGGGGTCCGACTCGTCGGGGAACCGTGCCACCGTCGGCTGCCAGCCCTGCACCAGCAGGGCCAGGCGCGCGTGGTGCAGCGCGGCGCCGCAGCTGAGCAGCAGCAGCCGACCATGCGGGTCGGCGACGCGCAGTTGCCGGCTCCGCTCGGCGTACAGGTCGAGGTGCTCCGGTTCCACCTGCCATCGCCACGGCTGGGTGTTGTGCACCGACGGCGCGAGCCGGGCGGCGGCGGCTGCCTCCGCGAAGGCCGCGGCGAGCGGCCTGTCCTGTGTGCTCCGACTCTGCCCCATACCCGCCCCTTCCTCGTCCGCCGGGGTGTCCGGAACCTCATTCAATCGTGCCCACGTGGCCCGCGCCGTGCATTCGCTTGCCACAACCGGCCGGTGACTCCGGTAACCGGGGTGGCGCGGGCGGGCACGACGCCGGGCACTACACGAACTCCACGACCTCGCTGACCGGCCGCCGCGGCGCGCTCACCCCCGGCGTGCCGTACCCGATGCGCAGCACGATCTGCGGCGGACCGTAGCGGCCCAGCCCGATGCGGAGCTGTTCGCAGATCTCCGGGACCTCGACCGGCTGCGAGATGAGGGATGCGACGAGCCCGTGGTGCGTGGCCGTGAGCAGGACCCGCTGCAGCGCCTGCCCGGCCATGAGCTGGTCGGTCGGCGAGTCGCTCAGGCTGCCGAGCACGCCGATCAGCGGTTCGGTCTCGTAGTCCCGCCGGGAGGGCTCCCGGCTGCCGAAGTCGCGCCGAGGCAGCAACTCGTACGGCTGCGGAACCGGGCCGCCGGCCGCCTCGGGCACGCCGTCCGTGCTGGGTTCGCCGTCGTACCGGGTCCAGCCGGCTATCTCGGCCCGGTAGTCCGGGTTGCGGCTCAGCTGACGGTCCGCCGCGTGTGCGAGCTCGCTGATCATGCTGATGGCGGCCGGGCCGAGCAGGAAGTCCAGCCAGGCGGACTCCCGGGCGGCGGCGTCGCGCAGCCGGGCCCGGTGCTCCAGCGGGATGGGCGTGTCGAGGAACGGGTACCGGTTGCTGCGCCGGCGCGGGATGGCCTCGAACAACATCCGCTCCTCAGGCGTCGCCGGGCGGGCATGCTCGAAGCTGAGGCGGGCCACGAGCGTGGTGACGCGGTGGTCCGGCATCAGCGTCACGACGGGGGACCGCCCCTGCACGGCCAGCGCGAGGCGCAGGTTGAACAGCGCCGCCCCGCAGGCCAGCCGGGCTGCCCGCCAGGTGGGGTCGGCGACGGGGAGCACCCGTTCGGGGTCGACGTGCACGTCGATCCCCTCCGGTGAGACCCGGAAGCGCCACGGCTGGGTGTTGTGCATCGACGGTGCCCGCGTCGCGGCCGCGACCGCATCGACCAGTGCCTCCACCGTCGGAGTCACCTTCTGGTCCATGCCCCAACCCTCGCCGGTCGTGCCGGCATCGGGCAGGGTCTTAGGTCCCGAACCGCCAGGTCGGTCGCGGTGATCCTGGAGCATGGTCGACTCCTCTGGGCAACGTATGGGCCGGCGCACCCCGCACGGGGTGCGCCGGCTTCTCCTGCCTGCCCTGTGGTCACTTCAGCCACGGCAGGCGCTGGACCAGCCGCGTCTTCGCCCACCAACCGCCCAGGCCGAGGGTGTTGCCGGCACCTGCGGCGGCCAGCCCGATGAGCAGGACCGCCTGGATCACGTGGTCGTCGATCACCGGGTTGGTGGTCGGCGGCAGGACGGCGGTGTACATCATGATCATCAGTAGCGCGCCCGCCCCTGCCGCGATGCGCATCCCGATGCCGAGCAGCAGCGCCAGGCCGATGCCGAGCAGGCCAGCCATGAACATCACGTTCGCGAAGGTCGTGCCGGCGAGGTCGTGGTAGAAGCCGGCGAACGGTCCTTCGGCTCCGCTGAGGAAGCCCTTGGTCGGGTTCCCGCCGTCGATCCAGCCCTTGCCGGCCGGGGTGGCGAAGCCGAATCCGAAGAGCTTGTCGAGGAAGGCCCACAGGAAGATCCAGCCCATGCCGATCCGGGCGGCGAACCAGGCGTAGCGGGCGATGGCCCCGCCGCGCCGTGCCGCCGCCTCGTTCTCAGCGGCCGGGGTCTGGTCCGCGGCCGTGCCTTGCGGCGCCACCATGCCGGCGAACACCTGTGCGTCCGCGGCTGCCTTCTCGTGGCGCGGGGGAACGATGGTCGTCATCGGGTCCTCCGATTCCCGGTGGCCGGCCGGGTGGCCGGCGCTTGCGGTATCAGTTCACCGCGCGTCGAGTTGGCGAGGTAGGACCGAAGGACACGACTATCGCGGGGCCCAAGGTCCCGCCCCGGGCGGGGTCGTGGCGGGCTGAACGTCCCGGCTCGGGTGTGACCTTCGGCCGCTGCGCCGGGCGGCGATCGGGTGTAGAAACAGGGCGTGATCCGTGTCTTCCTGCTCGACGACCACGAGGTGGTCCGTCACGGGCTGCGTGACCTGCTTGAACGCGCCGGCGACATCGAGATCGTGGGGGAGTCCGGCTCGGCCGTGGAGGCCACCAACCGGATCCCCGCGCTACGTCCGGACGTCGCCGTGCTCGACGCCCGATTGCCCGACGGCTCAGGTATCGACGTCTGCCGCGACGTTCGCTCGGTCGACCCGTCGGTGCGGGCGCTGATCCTGACCTCGTACGAGGACGACGAGGCGTTGTTCTCGGCGATCATGGCGGGGGCCGCCGGCTACGTGCTCAAGCAGATCCGGGGGACCGACCTGGTCGACGCTGTCCGCCGCGTGGCCGAGGGCCAGTCGCTGCTGGATCCGGCGGTCACTCAGCGGGTGCTGGAGCGGATCCGACGCGGGCCGCAGGAGCCGGCCGAGCTGCGCGGGCTGACCGAACAGGAGCGCCGCATCCTGGAGCACATCGCCGAAGGGCTGACCAATCGGGAGATCGCGGCGCGGATGTACCTGTCGGAGAAGACCGTCAAGAACTACGTGTCGAGCCTGCTGGCGAAGTTGGGCCTGGAACGGCGAACCCAGGCGGCGGTGCTCGCGAGCCGGCTGCTGCGCGGGCAGTCCGGCCGCTGACCGCGCGTCTCGGTCTACTCGGCGGTGAGCGGCACCGACCACTCCAGCCGGGTGCCGCGTGGGTGGTTCGGCCGCACCTGCCACGCTCCACCGTGGGCCTTTGCCCGCTCGGCGATGTTGCGCAGGCCCTGCCCGCCCTGTCCGCGGTGCCCCTCGCCGGACCGTTGCGCCGGCAGGCCCACGCCGTCGTCGGTGACGGTCACCGAGAGCGTGCCCGCCGAGGCGGTCACCGCGACGTCGACGGCGCTGGCCTGGGCATGTCTGACCACATTGGATAGACCCTCGCGCAGCACGGCGAGCAGGTCGGGGCGCAGTGCGTCGGTCACCGCGGAGTCGATCGGCCCGTCCAGCCGCAGCCGAGGGCGGAATCCCAGACCCTCCGCCATCTCCTCGACCAGGTCGCGGATCTGCGTGCGCAGGTCGGTGGGGGCCGGTGAACGCAGCTCGAAGATGGCGCTGCGGATGTCGCGGATGGTGGCGTCGATCTCGTCGACGGCGGTGTTGATGCGCTCGGCCACATCGGGCCGGACGGACAGCCGACCGGCGGCCTGCAGCTGCAGTCCGACCGCGAACAGCCGCTGGATCACCACGTCGTGCAGGTCCCGCGCGATCCGCTCCCGGTCGCCGAGCACCGCTAGCAGCTCCCGCTCCTCCTGCGCGCGCGCCCGGTCCAACGCGAGCGCGGCCTGCCCCGCGAACGACTCGACCAGCCCGATGTCCGCGTCGGTGAAGGTGCGCGGGCTGCCGGCGGCGTGTGCGACCACCAGCGCGCCGAGCACGTGCCCGCCGACGGCCAGCGGCACGATCACGGCCGCCCCGGTCGCCGTGGGCGTCGGCCAGGACGTCACCTTGTCGAGGTCCTCGACCGTGACGTGCCGCCGCTCCCGCACCAGTCCGGCCAGGGCACCGTGGTCGGCCGGCAGGGTCACCCCGGCCAGCTCCGCGGGGGCGAAGCCCTCGACCACCTCGACCGTCAGCTCCGCGTGCTCGTCATCGTGCAGCAGCACCAGGACCGCCGCCGCCTCGGCGACCTCGCGCGCCCGGCGGGCGATCAGCCGTAGCGCCGAGGTGCGGCTCACCTCGCCGAGCAGGGTTCCGGTGATCTCCGCGGCCGCCTCCAGCCAACGCTGGCGCCGCTGCGCCTGCTCGTACAGCTGCACGTTCTCGATCGCGACGCCGGCCGCGGCGCTGAGCGCGACGATGATCTCCTCGTCCTGCTCGGTGAACTGCCCGCCGCGCTTCTCGGTGAGGTACAGGTTGCCGAACACGCGGTCGCGCACCCGGATGGGTACGCCGAGGAACGAGCGCATCGGGGGGTGGTTCGGCGGGAACCCGTACGCGCTGGCGTGGCGGGTGACGTCCGGCAGGCGGATCGGGCGCGGGTCGTCGATCAGCAGCCCCAGCACGCCGCGCCCGCGGGGAGGCTCACCGATCGCGGCGTGCTGCGCGTCGTCCAGCCCGTGGGTGATGAACTCGGTCACCGTCCGGTCCGGCCCGATCACCCCGAGCGCGCCGTAGCGGGCGTCGGTCAGGTCGCACGCGGCCACCACCAGGCGGTGCAGCGTCGCGCGCAGATCCAGGCCGCTGCCCACCGTGACGACCGCGTCCAGCAGCCCGCGCAGCCGTTCCCGGGCCGCCACCACATCACCGAACCGCTCGAGCAGTTCCCGCAGCAGGTCGTCGAGGCGGGCCCCGGACAGCGGCCTCAGGCCGAGCGATGGAGCGGGGCGTTCGGCCCCGGCCTCCGCGGACGGGGCGGGCAGCGCGGGGGGCGGCTCCGCCATGCCGTCCATGCTATCGGCGATCGACGCGCCGATCCCCGGCCGGCGACCGAGGTCCGGGTCACTGGTCGGCGCGCGGCGACCCGCCCGCCTGCGCGCCCGGCGGCACGCCCGGCCCGCCGGCTCCGCCCGGCCCGCCGGGCTCGCCGGATCCGTCCGGCCCGGCCGTGGACCGCAGCGCGAAGAAGTCCTCCTCCTCCTGCGTGAAGTGCAGACGAAGGACGGCGTCCAGGCCGTACAGGTTGGCGAGCAGGTCGGGAACCTGGTCCTGGCGCAGCCGGGAGTCCGGTACCTGACGCAGGTGCCCGTCGAGCCGGTCGACGAGCCGGTGGATCTCCACGTGGGCGCGGCTCATCGTGCTCGTGGCCGCCGCGCCGCCCAACGGACCCGCGAGCGCCGGGTACAGGCGCTCCTCCTCGGCCCGCTCGTGCGGCAGGATCTCCTCCGCCAGCCGCCGGTGCGTGGCGCGCAGCGCATCGACACACTGCGGGGATTGCGGGTTCGTCGCGATCAGGTCGGCGGTGGCGCGCAGCTCGGCCAGGGTGTCGCGCAGCTTCTCGTGTTCGGCGCTGAACTGCTCGAGCATCTGCTGCACGCCGGTCGGCAGCGGCCGGCTGCGTACCCCACCGCCGAGCGCGCGCAGGGCGTTGAGGATGACGACCACGTCGATGCCCTCCTGGAGGAACGCGCCGACGACGGGTGGCAGCAGGCCGAACGCCGCCAAGCCCATCGCGGCCAGCGCGAGACCCATGCCGATCGCCGCGCTCTGCACAGCGATCCCCCGGGCACGCCGGGAGATCTCCACCGTGTCGGCGAGCCGGTCGAGCCGGTCGACGGTGAGCACGGCGTCGGCGACCTCGGCGGAGGCGGTCGCCCCGGTCGCGCCCAGCGCCACCCCCACGTGGGCAGCGGCCAGCGCCGGTGCGTCGTTGACCCCGTCGCCCACCATGACGGTCACCGCCCGGGCCGCCTCCGCGCGTACCCGGTCGACCTTCTCGCCCGGGCTGCACCGGGCGACCACGTCGTCGGCCCCCACGACGCGCGCCACCTCGGCGGCGACCTGCGGCCGGTCGCCGGTGAGCATGACGACCCGGTCGAACCCGGCCTCCCGCAGCCGGCGGATCGTGCGCCGCGCGTCGTGGCGCACCGGGTCCTGCAGCAGCAGCACACCCACGGGCGTGTCGTCGACGCTCACCCATACCGTGGCCATGCCGTCCAGCTCGGCCCGCCGATGTGCGCGCTCGGCCCAGGGCGCGGGCGCGCCGGGCAGCTGCCCGACGCGGACCAGCCGACCGTCGACCCGGCCGCTGACCCCCCGGCCGGGGTCCTCGTGCACGTCGCTCGGCGTGGACAGGCGCAGTCCACGGCCGGTCGCCTCCTGCACGATCGCGCTCGCGAGCACGTGCGGCGAGAGCTGTTCGACCGAGGCGGCCAGCCGCAGCACCTCGTCCCGGTCGGCGTCGGGCGCGGCCACCAGCTCCGACGTCCGCGGCCGGCCGACGGTGAGCGTGCCGGTCTTGTCGACCAGCAGCGTGCGGGCGCGGCCGAGCATCTCCAGGGAGCCGCCGTCGCGCACCAGCACGCCGGCGCGCGCCGTGCGCGACAGGCCGGAGACGATGGCGATCGGGATGGCGAGCAGCAGCGGGCACGGTGTGGCGACCACGAGCACGGCCACGGCCCGGACGAACTGCCCGGTCACGAGCCAGGCGAGCCCGGCCAGGGCGAGCGTGAACGGAACGAACGCGAACGCCCACCGGTCGGCGAGCCGGACCACCGGCGCCTTGCGCGCGGTGGCCTCCTGCGCCAGGCGCACGATGCCCGCGTACGTGCTCTCGGCCGCGCTCCTGCTCGCCCGCATGCCGAACGCCGGCCCGGCGTTCACCACGCCGCTCGCCACGTCCTCGCCCGGCCTGCGGTCGACCAGCCGGGACTCACCGGTGACGACCGACTCGTCGAGCACGGCCGGGTCGTCGAGGCGGCCGTCGACGGGCACCACCTCGCCGGGCGCGACCAGGAGGCGCTCGCCGGGGTGCACCTGGTCGAGTGGGATCGTCTCGACGTTGCCCTCGGCGGTGCGTCGCCGCGCCGTCCGCGGCGCGTGCGCGACGAGGGCGTGCAGGTCCCGTGTCGCCCGGCGCTCGGCGAACGACTCCAGGCTCCGCCCGGTGGCAAGCATCAGCGCGATCACCGCGCCGGCCAGGTACTCCCGCGCGATGAGCGAGGTGGCGAGCGCCAGCACGGCGATGATGTCCACGCCGAACTGCCGGTGCCACAGCGACCGGGCGACCGCCGCGGCCGCGGGCAGCAGCGCGAGCACGGTCACGCCGGCCCACAGGAGGTCCGCGACGCCACGCCGGTCGACGAACCAGAGCACGGCGCCACCGGTGACTCCGGCCGTCGCCGCCACGAGCAGCGCCCGCTCCCACCACGGCCTCAGCCGCTGCGCCCAGCCCGGGTCAGGAGTGTCGCCCATGTCGCCTCCGCGGCCCATCCTTCCACTCCGCACGGGCGCGGACGGTCGTTCGGGACGGCCGGGCGGCCGGCGGTCAGGAGCGGCGGTCGCGCCCCGCCGCAGGCAGGCCGCGGTCGAGGCCGGCGCGGCGCAGCGCGTCGGCGAGCGCGGTGTTGGCGATCCCGCCGGCCCCGCCCGGGCGGTCCCCGCCCCGGCCGCGCCCGTCCGAGCCGGTGCGCTCGCGGCGCCCCTGATGCGGTGCGCGCCGCCGTTCGGCGGGCCCGTGGGCGTCGTCGAGGCGCAGGCTGAGCGAGATCCGCTTGCGCGCGATGTCCACGTCGAGCACCTTCACCCGCACGATGTCGCCCGGCTTGACGACCTCGCGCGGGTCCTTCACGAAGGTCTTCGACATCGCCGAGACGTGCACCAGGCCGTCGGTGTGCACGCCGATGTCGACGAATGCGCCGAACGCGGCGACGTTGGTGACCACACCCTCGAGCACCATGCCCGGGGCGAGGTCGTCGAGCGTGTCCACGCCCTCGGTGAACGCGGCGGTGCGGAACTCCGGGCGCGGGTCGCGCCCGGGCTTCTCGAGCTCCTTGAGGATGTCGGTGACGGTGGGCAGACCGAAGGTGTCGTCGACGAACTTCGCCGGGTCGATCTGGCTGAGCACCTTCCGGTTGCCGATCAGCGACTTCACGTCACACCCGCTCGCCGCAGCGATACGGCGCACCACCGGGTACGCCTCGGGGTGCACGCTGGAGGCGTCGAGCGGGTCGTCGCCGTTCGGGATGCGCAGGAAGCCCGCGCACTGCTCGAACGCCTTGGGGCCGAGCCGCGGAACCCGGGTCAGGTCCCGGCGGGTACGGAACGGGCCGTTCGCCTCGCGGTGCGCGACGATGTTCTCAGCGAGCGCCGGTCCGATGCCCGACACCCGCGACAGCAGCGGCGTCGAGGCCGTGTTCACGTCCACCCCGACGGCGTTGACGCAGTCCTCCACCACGGCGTCGAGCGAGCGGGAGAGCTTGACCTCGGATACGTCGTGCTGGTACTGGCCGACACCGATGGACTTCGGGTCGATCTTGACGAGCTCGGCCAGTGGGTCCTGCAGCCGGCGCGCGATGGACACCGCACCGCGCAGCGACACGTCCAGGTCGGGCAGCTCGCGCGCCGCGTACGCCGAGGCCGAGTACACGGAGGCCCCGGCCTCCGAGACCATCACCTTGGTGAGCTTCAGTCCCGGGTGCCTTCTGATGAGATCGCCGACGAGCTTGTCGGTCTCGCGCGACGCCGTGCCGTTGCCGATCGCGACCAGCTCGACGCGGTGCGCCTCGGCGAGGCGCGCGAGCACCGCGATGGACTCGTCCCACCGCCGGTGCGGCTCGTGCGGATAGATGGTCCCGGTCGCCACCACCTTGCCGGTCCCGTCCACCACCGCGACCTTCACCCCCGTGCGGTACCCGGGGTCCAGCCCCATCGTCGGGCGGCCGCCCGCGGGCGCGGCGAGCAACAGGTCGCGCAGGTTCGCGGCGAACACCGCGACCGCCTCATCCTCCGCCGCCTGCCACAGCCGCATGCGCAGGTCGACGTCGAGGCGGACCAGGATGCGGGTACGCCAGGCGGCGCGGACAGTGTCGAGCAGCCAACGGTCGGCCGGGCGCCCGGCGTCGGCCACGCCGAACCGCTCGGCGATCAGCGACTCGTACCCGTTGAGCCCGCCGACCGGTGTCGCCGGCTCCTCCGATTGCTCCGGTTCGAGCGTCAGGTCGAGGATCTCCTCCTTCTCACCCCGGAACATCGCCAGGATCCGGTGCGAGGGCAGCGAGGTGAACGGCTCGGCGAAGTCGAAGTAGTCGGCGAACTTCGATCCGACCTCCTCCTTGCCCTCGCGCACGCGCGATACGAGCCGTCCGCGCGACCACATCCGTTCCCGCAGCGCGCCGATGAGGTCGGCGTCCTCCGCGAACCGTTCCATCAGGATGGCGCGCGCGCCGTCGAGCGCGGCCGCGGTGTCGGCCACGCCCTTCTCAGGGTTCACGTACGCGCCGGCCGACGCCTGCGGGTCGTTCGTGGGATCGGCGAGCAGCAGGTCGGCCAGCGGTTCGAGGCCCGCCTCCCGCGCGATCTGCGCCTTGGTCCGGCGCTTGGGCCGAAACGGCAGGTAGATGTCCTCGAGACGGGCCTTGGAGTCGGCGGCCAGGATCTGGGCCTCGAGCGCCGCGTCGAGCTTGCCCTGGGCGCGGATCGACTCCAACACGGCGGTACGCCGCTCCTCCAGCTCGCGCAGGTAGCGCAGCCGCTCCTCGAGGGTGCGCAGCTGCCCGTCGTCGAGGGTCCCGGTCGCCTCCTTGCGGTAGCGGGCGATGAAGGGCACGGTCGCCCCGCCGTCGAGCAGGTCGACGGCGGCCTTCACCTGCCACTCCTGGACCCCGAGCTCCTCGGCGATGCGCTGGTGCAGCGTCTTTGGTTGACCCGACGTCGTCACGATCTGATCCGCCCTCCCATGTTCCGGGGTGCATTCTGCACGGGTGCCCCGCCAGCGCTCACCCCGGCCCGGCGGCGTGGCCGCGCCCGTGCCGGCGGGGCCTGTCCAGCGCATCTCCACAGTCGACACGCCGAAGCCGCACAAAGAATTTTCCGGCCGGCAGGCGGCGCGCCACGGCGTCCGGACGACGCCGCGCGCATGCCCGGTGAGGCCTGCAAAACCCTTGTGGCGCAAGGGATGTGCTCCGACCCCACGAACGTTCGGCGAGGTGGCGGGCGGGACGGGCGTTAAGGTCTATTGTGGAAGTTGACCTCCTTTTTGGCGTGAATCGGTAGCGCTTGGTCGGTTTGCGGTGCACAGTGTTGCTATGAGCAACAGCGGGACCGGCGAGCGGTACTACTGGTGCCTGCGTCACCACCGTGTCGAGACGGGTGAGGACGCATGCGCGGGGCGGTACCTGCTCGGCCCCTACCCGTCGGCCGCGGAAGCCGAGCACGCGCTTGAGCGGGTTCGCGAGCGCAACGCCGCATGGGACGCCGAGGACGCCCGCTGGTCAGGCGAGGAGACGTGAACGCCGCGCGCGGCGCGGGCACGGTCTCCCGGTTGTGAGGAGGAGAGATGGCCGTAGCGAAGAAGGCCACGACCCGACCGGCCGCGAAACGCGCGGCCGCAGCCAAGACGACGGCTCAGCGGGCCGTGGCCCGCAAGGCGGCCACGGCCGCCGAGGGCCCGACCCCGATGCGCAAGACCGCGGCCCAGAAGGCGGTGCGTAACCGGGCCGCCTCGAAGAGGGACGCCCGAGGCAAGACCGTGCCGAAGAAGGCGACGGCCAAGCGGACCGTGGCCGCGGCGGCCAAGAGGGCGCCAGCCAAGCGCGTGGCGGCGGCGGCACCCGCCGCGAAGGGCCCGGCGAAGAAGACGGTGGCCAAGAAGGTCGCCGCCAAGCGGACGGTCGCGAAGCGGGCCGAGGCGCCTGCGAAGGCGCCGGGCAAGCGGACCACTGCCCCGGCGCGCACGGCCGCCAAGAAGGCCGCGCCCGCGAAGAAGACCGCCGCGAAGCGGGTTCCGGCGACGAAGACGGCCGCGAAGCGCGCCCCCGCGAAGAAGGCGGCGGCGAAGAAGGCACCGGCCAAGAAGGCGACCGCGAAGAAGGCGCCCGCGCGCAAGGCGGTGGCGGCGAAGAAGGCCCCCGCACGCAAGGCGGTGGCGGCGAAGAAGGCCCCCGCGCGCAAGGCGGTGGCCGCGAAGAAGGCACCCGCACGCAAGGCGGCGTCAGCCAAGAAGGTGGCGACGAAGGCGGTCGCCAGAAAGGCCCCGGCGGGCAAGGCCGCGTCCGTGAAGAAGACCGCCGCGACGAAGACGCCTGCGAAGAAGACCACCGCGACGAAGGGGCCTGCCCGGAAAGCGTCACGGCGGTCACCCGGCACGGGGAACATGAGCCGGATGATGTCGCGCGCGCAGCGGTGAGCCGAGCCCAGGGTGCGTGGATAGGCGCGCCGCGAGCGACCTCTCCGCTCGCGGCGCCCGGCCCGGCGGCTCACCGATCACCGGGTCTGGGAGGATGTCGGGCATGGCGTACGACACGAGCGGACTGCCCGACGTCACCGGGCTCACCGTCGGCGTGCTGGGCGGCACCGGGGAGCAGGGGCGTGGGCTGGCGTACCGGCTCGCGCGCGCGGGTCAGCGTGTCCTGATCGGATCCCGGTCCACCGAGCGCGGCGTCGCCGCCGCCGAGGCGGTCACCGCCCTGCCCGGGATCCGCGGCGAGGTGCGTGGCGCGGAGAACGCGGCGGTCTGCCGGGACGCAGACGTCGTCATCGTCGCCGTGCCCTGGGAGGGGCACGCGCCGACCCTCGCGGCGCTGCGCGAGCCGCTCGCCGGCAAGATCGTCGTGGACTGCGTGAACCCGCTCGGCTTCGACAAGCAGGGCCCGTACCCCCTGCCCGTCGCAGAGGGGAGCGCCGCGCAGCAGGCCGCCGCGCTACTGCCCGACTCCCGGGTGTGCGCCGCGTTCCACCACGTCAGCGCGGCGCTGCTGACCGACCCCGACATCGAGCGCATCGACCTGGACGTGCTGGTCCTCGGCGACGACCGTGAGGCCGTCGCCGTGGTACGGGCGCTCGCCCACCGCATACCCGAGATGCGCGGCGTGCACGCCGGACGGCTGCGCAACGCCGGTCAGGTCGAGGCGCTGACCGCCAACCTGATCGCCATCAACCGGCGGTACAAGGTGCACGCCGGCATCCGGGTCACCGACCTGTAGGCACGGGCGGCCAGCTAGCGGAAGGTGTGCTCCTCGGCCGGGAACACCCCGTCGCGGACCTCCTCGGCGAACCGCTTCGCCGCCTCGGTCAGCGTGCCGGCCAGGTCCGCGTACCGCTTGACGAACCGCGGCGCCTTGCCGGTGCGCAGGCCGGTCATGTCCTGCCAGACCAGGACCTGTGCGTCGCAGTCCGGGCCCGCGCCGATGCCGATCGTCGGGATCGCCAGCTCCCGGGTGATGCGCGCGGCCACGTCGCCGGGCACCATCTCCAGCACGACCGAGAACGCACCCGCGTCCGCCACCGCGTGCGCGTCGGCCAGCACGGCCTCGGCGGCGTCACCGCGGCCCTGCACCCGGTACCCGCCGATGGCGTGCTCGCTCTGGGGGGTGAAGCCGATGTGCGCCATCACCGGGATGCCGGCGCTGGTGAGCGCCTCGATCTGCGCCGCCGAGCGGCGACCGCCCTCCAGCTTGACCGCGTGGCAGCCGCCCTCCTTCATGAACCGCACCGCCGTGCGCAGGGCCTGGGTCGGCCCCTCCTCGTAGGAGCCGAACGGCAGGTCGCCGACGACCAGCGCGCGACGGGTGGACCGGACGACCGCCCGGACCAGCGGCAGCATCTCGTCCACGGTCACCGGGAGAGTGCTCTCGTACCCGTACACGTTGTTGGCCGCCGAGTCGCCGACAAGCAGCACCGGGATGCCGGCCTCGTCGAAGATCCGCGCGGTGTACTGGTCGTACGACGTGAGCATCGCCCACCGCTCGCCGCGCTTTTTGGCGGCGATGAGGTCGAGGGTACGCACCCGCTTGGTGGGCGGTCCGCCGTACAGGGATGCCACCTCGGGCTGGGACATACCGTATCTCCCTTCATCCTCGAGGCCGCTTCGGTCGCGGTCCCCGGGTGTGTACGCGATCGTTCCACTGCACGGGCTGCGTTGCCGAGGCGGGCGTGGAGGATGTCACACCGAGGCGATGCCCGGGGTGGCCGACGAATACCCGCGGATGACCCGACGGATCAGCGGTCACGGCTCTCGCGGAACCGGTTGGTGACCGGCATGCGGCGGTCCCGGCCGAACGCCTTGAACGAGATCTTCGGGCCGGGCGCGGACTGACGCCGCTTGTACTCCGCCAGGTCCACCATCCGCAGCACGCGGTCCACCGTGGCTGGGTCGTGGCCGGCGGCGACCAGTTCGTCGCGCCCGAGGTCCCCGTCGACGTACCCGGCCACGATCGCGTCCAGTTCGGCGTACTCGGGCAGCGTGTCGCGGTCGAGCTGCCCCGGGCGCAGCTCGGCGCTCGGCGGCTTGACGATCGTGTTCTGCGGGATCGGTGGCGTCTCGCCGCGCGCCTCGGCCTCGGCGTTGCGCCACTTCGCCAGCCGCCACACCAGCGTCTTCGGCACGTCCTTGAGCGGGTTGAAACCGCCGACCGAGTCGCCGTACAGGGTCGAGTAGCCCACCGCGAGTTCGCTCTTGTTGCCGGTGGTGAGGACCAGGTGACCTTCCTGGTTGGACAGCGCCATCAGGATGACGCCTCGGACCCGGGCCTGCAGGTTCTCCACCGCCGTGCCGGACAGCGACAGGTTCGCCAGGAAGGCGTCGACCATCGGCTGGATCGGCACGATCCGGTAGTCGAGGCCGAGTCGCTTGGCCAGCTCGGCGGCGTCGTCCTTGGAGTGCTCGGAGGAGTGCCGGCTCGGCATCGACACGCCGACCACGCTCGACGCGCCGAGCGCGTCGACGGCGATGGCCGCCGCGACCGCGGAGTCGATGCCGCCGGAGAGCCCGAGGACCACCGACCGGAAGCCGTTCTTGCGCACGTAGTCACGCAGTCCGAGCCGCAGCGCCGCCCAGATCTCCGGCTCGTCGGCGACGGGAGGGGCCACCCCGCCCGCCGCGCGCGGCCCCGAAATCGGGGGCGCGGTCGCCGACACCTCCACCCGGGCCACCCGCATCCCGTCCGCCTCGGCCTCGGTGGGGCGCGGCGGCGTCGCCGGTGCCGGGGGCAGGTCCAGGTCGTGAACCAGGAGATGCTCGGTGAACCGGGGCGCCCGGGCGAGCAGGTTCCCCTGGGCGTCCACGATCATCGAGTCGCCGTCGAACACCAGCTCGTCCTGGCCGCCGACCAGGTTCACGTACGCCACGCTGGCGCCGGTCTCCCGGGCACGCGCGGCGACCAGCGGCAGCCGCAGGTCGTCCTTGTTCAACTCGTACGGCGAGCCGTTGATGTTGATCACCAGCCCGACGCCGGCGGCGCGCGCCGCCGCGAACGGACCGCCGGCCTGCCACAGGTCCTCGCAGATGGTCAGCGCGACGTCGACACCGCCGACGCGCGCGACGGTCAGCGTGTCGCCCGGGATGAAGTAGCGGCTCTCGTCGAAGACCCCGTAGTTGGGGAGGTGGTGCTTGAAGTAGCTGGCGACGACCCGGCCGCCGTGCAGCACGGCGAGGGAGTTGCGGGGGCCGCCGCGGCGGGTCTCCGGGCCGAGCGCGGCGGCGTCGGCGCCGTGCCGGGCGGGATCGGCGCCGAGGCGGGCGGGCCCGTCGGCGTCCAGGTAACCGACGACGACGGGGAGTTCGCCGAGCCCGTCGGCGGCCAGGTCGGCGGCGAGCCCGGCGAGCGCGGCCCGGGACGCCTCGACGAACGACCGGCGGAAGACGAGATCCTCGGCGGGGTACCCGGTCAGCACCATCTCCGGGAAGGCGACCAGGTGGGCTCCGGCCTCGGCGGCACGGGCAGCCCAGGCCCGCACGAGCCGCGCGTTGCCGGCGATGTCGCCGACGGTCGCGTCCACCTGGGCGAGCGCGAGTCGCAGGACAGGCATACCACCAATCTTCCCCCACCCGGCACGCCGTCACGCCGCCCGCCCGGGACGACCGCCACCCGCACGCCGAGCCTGCCAGCGGCGGCCGGGGACCCCGTCACGTAACGCCGACGTAATCCGGGAAGGGCAGACTGACGGTCGGCGAACGGTGGGTGGAGACTGGCACCGTGATGGATGAGCAGGCCAGCGGCGAGAGGAATCGCATGGACCGTCAGCAGGAGTTCGTGCTCCGTACGCTCGAGGAGCGCGACATCAGGTTTGTCCGGTTGTGGTTCACCGACGTGCTCGGCACGCTCAAGAGCGTCTCGGTCGCCCCGGCCGAGCTGGAGGCCGCCTTCGACGAGGGCATCGGCTTCGACGGCTCGGCGATCGAGGGCTTCGCCCGGGTGCATGAATCCGACATGATCGCCATGCCGGACCCGACGACCTTCCAGGTCTTCCCGTTCGAGGGCGGCACGTCGGGAGAGTCGGCCCGGATGTTCTGCGACATCCTCATGCCCGACCGCACACCGTCCTGGGCCGACCCCCGCTACGTCCTGCGCCGGGCGCTGTCGCGGGCGGCCGAGAAGGGCTTCACCTTCTACACCCACCCGGAGATCGAGTTCTTCCTGCTGCAGGACCTGCCCGCTGACGGCAGCGTCCCCGTACCTGTCGACCACGGCGGCTACTTCGACCACACCACGCACGCGGTCGCCCGCGACTTCCGCCGCCAGGCGGTGCTCGCGCTGGAACGGATCGGCATCTCGGTGGAGTACAGCCACCACGAGGTCGCACCCGGCCAGCAGGAGATCGACCTGCGCTACGCCGACGCGTTGACCACCGCGGACAACATCATGACCTTCCGCCACGTGGTCAAGGAGGTCGCGCTCTCGCACGGTGTGCACGCGACGTTCATGCCCAAGCCGTTCACCGACCAGCCGGGCAACGGCATGCACACCCACCTGTCGCTGTTCGAGGGCGAGCGCAACGCGTTCCACGACCCCAGCGACCCCATGAAGCTGTCCAAGGTGGCCCGGGCGTTCATCGCCGGCATCCTCGCCCACGCGCGGGAGTTCACCGCGGTCACCAACCAGTGGGTCAACTCGTACAAACGGCTGTTCCCGCAGCCGCTGCCCAACCGCATCACCGAGGCGCCCGCGTACGTGTGCTGGGGCCACCTCAACCGGTCGGCGCTGGTCCGGGTGCCCGCCTACGGCAAGCCCAACTCGGCCCGCGTCGAGGTCCGCTCGCTGGACTCGGCGTGCAACCCGTACCTGGCCTTCGCGGTCCTGCTCGCCGCCGGCCTGAAGGGCATCGAGGAGGGGTACGAGCTGCCGCCCGGCGCCGAGGACGACGTGTGGGCGCTCTCCGACGCCGAGCGGCAGGCCGCGGGCTACGCCTCGCTGCCGCAGGATCTCGCCGAGGCGATCGACGCGATGGCCTCCTCCGAACTGGTCGCCGAGGTGCTCGGCGAGCACGTGTTCGACTTCTTCCTGAAGAACAAGCGCGCCGAGTGGGAGGAGTACCGGCGCGAGGTCACGCCCTACGAGCGGCGTCGCTACCTCAACGCACTGTGACGTCAGCGGTCGGCGCCGAAGCCCCGTTGCGCCCCGGTGCAACGCACGCACAACGGCGTTCGGCACGGTGGGAGACACCACGCTGCGCGCACCGTGCCGCAACCGGCCTGGATCCTGCCCGGCCCACGCGTGCCGGGCAGCCCCACCGGTCACCGGGTCGCCGTCAGTAAGGAGGCTTCGATGTCAGCGAGCGTCCAGAAGAAGGGGGTCTTCGACGCGCACCGTCACTTCGGGGTGATGCCGGCGTTCGCTTTCTACGGCGGGCCGCCGGTGCGGCCGGACATCGGCGCCCGGGGCACCGTCGCAGAGTTGATCAAGGATCTGGACGCCCAGGGGGTGGAGCGGGCCCTGGTGCTGCCCAACTACGGGGTGCCCGACCCTAACGTCTCGTTCTCCTTGAACGAACTGTGCCTGGAGGCCGCCTCAGCCGATGACCGTATCCGCGCCGGCCTGTGGGTCTCCCCCCGTCCGGCGGACGCCGAGCGCACCGAGGCGGCGCTGGCCCTGGCGGGGGAGCCGGGGGTGCGTGCGCTGAAGATCAGTTTCCTGCTCGGCGGCCGCCCCACCGACCCGGAGTGCCGGCCCCTGCTGGACCGCATCTTCGCCGTGGCCCGGGAGCGCGGGCTCGTGGTGCACGTGCACACCTCCCCCGGAGGTGCTTCCGACATCGACGAGATCGGGCACCTGGTGGAGTGGTACGCCGACGAGGTGCCCGTGCACCTGGTGCACTTCGGCGGCGGGGTGAGCGCGCACATCAAGCTGGCCGGCCACCGGTTCCTCGACTGGGTGGCCGCGGGCAAGCGGGTCTACACCGACATGTCCTGGGCGGTCGGCTTCGCACCGCGGTGGATGGCCCAGGAGATCTCGCGGCGCGGCATCGGCCACGACCGGGTGCTCTTCGCCAGCGACGAGCCGTGGAGCGACTACGCCGGGGAGTTCGCGCGGATGAGCGCCGCCATGGGCGACGGGGAACTGTCCGACCTGGTGTTCCGCGGCACGTTCGAGGAGCTATACGGGTGAGCGGGGCTGTCGGCGGACGCGTCGGCCCTGAACGCGGACGCGCAGGCCGGGCAGCGGGACGTGCCCGGCCTGCGCGCGCGTCGCTGGGGCGCGTGTCGCTCGGATGGGCGTGCTGGTGACCATCGCGTCGGGAAGCCAGAAGACACCCAGGCGCTCGGTCAGCCCTCCGTCCCGGTCGGACGGGATTCCCCGGCGGGCGCCTGCTGGGTGACGAGTTCGCGGTACCGCATGGCACGGGCCGCGTCGACGATGAGCCGGGGGTCGAGGTGGTCCAGCGGGGTGCGGTCGTCCCGCGCCGTTCGCCGGACGATGCCGAGCACGTCACACCCCTCGTCGAGCAGGTCTTCGACGCGGGTGCACGTGGCGCGCAGTTCGGCGAGTACGTCGCGGACACGTTCCAGCACCGCTTGGTACAGGTCGGGGTCGCGCACGACGAGCGGGTAGAGCTCGTTCTCCGCGGACCACCATCTCGCCCGCGCGAGTCGCGCCCGGTCGACGGGCTGCGGCGTCGGGTCGCCGGTCTGGGGCGACACGTGTTCCTCCTCGTGGTGACGGCTGGCTCAGCCGCTGGTTTGTCTACTATAGTAGATAGGTATTCGGATAATAGATGTCCGCCGGGCCGTGGTGGAAGCGCCACGGTGGGCGGAACCGACTGCCGTCACCGGAGACCCGTAGATGCCGAGAACCGCCGTACTCGCCCTCGGCGGAAACGCCCTCATCCGCGAAGGCCAGTCCGGGACCTACGCCGAGCAGACCGAGAACGCTCAGCGCATGGCCGAGACCGTGCGGTGGCTGCACGCCAACGACTGGAACCTGGTGCTGATCCACGGCAACGGGCCGCAGGTCGGCAACCTAGCCCTCCAGCAGGAGGAGGCCTCGGCTCGGGTTCCGCCGCAGCCGCTGTTCAGCCTCGGCGCGATGACCCAGGGGCAGATAGGGAGTCTGCTCACCCTGGCGCTGCGGCGGATCGGCAAAGACGATATCCCCGACGTCGTATCCGTCATCACCCACGTCACCGTCGCCGCCGACGATCCCGCCTTCGCGGACCCTACCAAGCCGATCGGTCCCTTCTTCGACCGGGACGAGGCCGAACGCCTGGCCCGCGAGCGGGGATGGCACGTCGCGGAGGACGCCGGCCGCGGCTACCGCCGGGTGGTCCCGTCGCCGCGGCCCCGCGACATCGTCGAGGCCCGCGCCATCAAGGCGCTGATCGACCAAGGAATCGTGGTCGTGGCGGCCGGTGGCGGAGGCATTCCGGTGGTCGAGGACGCCGATCGCTACGTCGGCGTCGACGCGGTCATCGACAAGGACTACGCCGCGCAACAACTGGCAACCGCCCTGCGCGCGGACGCGCTGGTGCTGGTCACCAGCGTGGATCGCGTGCTCCTCGACTTCGGCCGGCCCGGCCAGCGCCCCGTGACCGAGTTGACCGTCGACGAGGCCGAACGCCATCTCGATGACGGCCAGTTCCCCGAGGGCAGCATGGGTCCGAAGGTGCGGGCGGCCGTCCGCTTCGTCCGCCACGGCGGGCACGTCGCCGTGATCACCTCCCCTCACTTGGTCGCCGCGTCACTGGAGGACACGCCGCGCCCCGGCGTCGAGACCGGTACGCGCATCGTCGCCGCCCCGGAACGTGTGGGAGTCAGTCGATGAAGAGTGCGGTGCGGATCTTCCCGGACACCTACGTGGACTCCGTCGTCCAACTCGCTGCTACTCGGGCCCTGCGCCAGGTCGAGGGTGTCGACTGGGCGGCTGCGGCCATGGCCACGCCGGCCAACCTGGAGACCCTGCGGCAGGAGGGGTTTGCCGAGGAGGACGTGCCGGAGGCCGCCGCCAACGACCTGTTCCTCGCCGTCCGCGCGCAGCGCGCGGACGTCATCGAGACGGCGATGGCCGCGGGGGAGGCCGCGGTGTTCGCGGCGCGGCGACCACAGGTGGATCCGGTCGAGCAGCCGCCCCGCACCCTCGAACAGGCGCTCGCACGGCAGCCGGGCAGCAATGTCGCCGTCGTCTCCGTCCCCGGTGACTACGCGGCGCTGGAGGCGCACAAAGCGCTGTCCGCCGGGCTGGATGTGCTCCTGTTCAGCGACAACGTCCCGGTGGAGGCCGAGATCACGCTCAAGGAGCGTGCCGAACGACTGGGCCGCCTGGTCATGGGACCGGGCGCCGGCACCGCCATGCTCGGCCGCACCTGCCTCGGCTTCGCCAACATCGTCAGGCCCGGCCGGATAGGCGTGGTGGCCGCGGCCGGAACCGGTGCGCAGGAGGTGGCCACCCTGCTCGACCGGTGGGGGGCCGGTGTCTCCCACATTATCGGGCTGGGCGGTCGGGACCTGTCCGAGGCGGTGGGCGGTCGCATGGCGAAGACGGCGATCCGCGCGCTGTGCGAGGACGAGCAGACCGACGTCATCCTCCTGGTCTCCAAGCCGCCGGCCGAGCACACGGCGCGCGCCGTGCTGGGCACGGCCCGGGGCAAACCGCTGATCGCCGCGCTCATCGGCTTGGACGCCACCTTCGACGTGGCGGACAACGTGGTGCTGACCGACACCCTGGAGGCGGGGGCCGTCGAGGCGGCGCGCGCCGCTGGGCTGGATGCCGGCGACCTCACCGGGGACCTTCGTCAGCGGGTGGCCTCCGCGGCCGCCAGGCTGGCCCCGCAACGTACGCTGATCCGCGGCCTGTTCTCCGGCGGAACACTGTGCTACGAGTCCCTGGTCATCCTCTCCCGGCTGCTCGGCCCGGTATACTCCAACACCCCTCTGCGCACCGGCTGGGGGCTGCCGGAGCCCGCCGGCAGCCACGTGTGCCTGGACCTCGGTGAGGAGGAGTACACCAAGGGCCGGCCGCACCCGATGATCGACCCGGAGGCCCGCGTCGACCTGCTCCGCGAACAGGGCAAAGACCCCAATGTAGGCGTTGTGCTGCTCGACGTCGTGCTCGGGTACGGCGCCCATCCCGACCCGGCCGGCGAACTCGCACCGGTGTGCGCCGAGATCGGCGGCGGCGACGGGCCGGTGGTGGTGGCCTATGTGCTCGGCACCGACCAGGACCCACAGGGTTACACCGCCCAGCGACGGAAGCTGGAGGAGGCCGGGTGCATCGTCGCGAACACCGCCGCCCGCGCCTCGTTGGCGGCCGCGGCTCTGATCAGCCGCAACCCGGACCTGATCGGTGAGGCGCGGTGAACCCGAGCCTGGCACTCGTCACCTACTCCACCAAGCCGCGGGGTGGGGTCGTCCACACGCTGTCCCTCGCCGAAGCGCTGCACGACGCCGGGGTCTCGGTGCACGTGGTCACGCTCGGTGAGCCCGGCCAGGGTTTCTTTCGGCCGACCCACGTACCGCACACGGTCCTGCCTGCCCCGCCCAGGTCGGGGTCGCTGGAGGATCGGGTCTTCGCCTCGATCGACACGCTCGCCAAAGGGCTGGCCGGCACCGACCGTTTCGACATCCTGCACACGCAGGACTGCATCTCCGCGCGCGCCGCGGCTCGCGTCCGGGACGCCGGAGCTCCGGTCACCGTGGTGCGCACGGTGCACCACGTCGACGACTTCACCACGCCGGCTCTGATCGACTGCCAGCGGCGGTCGATCCTCGAACCCGACCAGGTGCTCGTGGTGAGCGAATACTGGCGGACGCTGCTGCGCGCCGAATACGGGGTGGACGCGCTCGTGGTGCGCAACGGGGTCGACCCGCTGCGGTTCGCTCCGATCCCAGCGCAGCGGCGCGCGGCACTGCGCACCCGCATCGGTGTCGGGGACCGCTTCCTGTTCCTGGCCGTCGGCGGCATCGAGCCACGCAAGGGGACGGTAGAGCTGTTCGAGGCGATGGGCCGCCTGAAGGCCTCGCTGCCTCACTCGCCGGTCCTGGCGGTGATCGGGGGTCACTCGTTCCAGGACTACGCGCCGTACCGCGACGCCGCACTGGCGAGGTTGCCGGAGCTCGGGCTCGACCTCGGTCGGGATGTCGTGCTGCTCGGGACCGTGCCCGAGTCCGAGTTGGGTGCTTGGTACCGGGCGGCAGACGCGCTCGCCTTTCCCTCCGTGAAGGAGGGCTGGGGGCTGGCGGTGCTGGAGGCGATGAGCGCTGACCTGCCCGTGATCGCTAGCGACTTGCCCGTGTTCCGGGAGTACCTGACGCACGGCCGCGACGCGCTGCTCACTCCGGTCGGCGACAGCCGGGCGCTGGCGGAGGCGATGCGCTCGGTCGTCAGCGACGCCGGCCTGCGGCGGCGGCTGCGTGCCGGCGGGCGGGCCTTGGTGTCCCGTTTCACCTGGCCGGCCAGCGCCGCTCAGCACCGGGCCATCTACGAGACCATCCGCCGCGCCCGGGCCGCTCCCGCCGGCGCCGGGTCGCACCGCAGCCGGAGGAGCTGACATGAAAAGCCGCACCATTCACGCGCGCTGGGCCGGCGGTCTGCGGTCCCAGGTTCAGGCTGGCCGCTTTCCCCTGGTGGTCGACGAGCCGGAGACGGCCGGCGGGAGTGACCTCGGCCCGGCCCCCACCGACCTGTTGCTCGCCTCGGTCGGGTCCTGCTTCACCCTCGCCCTGGCGTACACGGCTGCCAAACGCGGGATCGAGGTGCGCGACATCCGGGTGACCGTGACGGGGATCTACGCCGGAATGCGGTTCGGTGCCATGGACATAACGGTCGCTGCGGATGTGCCCATGAGCCAGCTACGCGAACTGGTCGAGGGCGCTGAGCGCGTCTGCTATGTGACGAACACCCTGCGCAACGGGCCCCAGGTCACCGTGTCGGTGGCGGCGTCGACCGGGTGAGGGTCAGCCCGGCGGCCCGGCCGAGTCTGCGGGGTGCGACCCACCGCCGTGCGCCTGGTCGGGCAGGAGCATCGCACGCCGGACGCGGGCGTCGGCCTCCCGCAGGGACAGGCCGAGCGCGGCGGCGAGGACCGCCACGTCCTCGTACTCGGGTTTGGCGCCCCACGGTCCCCACTTGACCCGCACGGCGTGGCCGTCCACGTGGACCAGGCTGATCTGGCGGTCCAGTGCCACCCGCTCGACCGTGGTCCGCCGCACCCCCAGACTGCCGGTCTGCTCTAGGAGCACCTGTTGGAGCAGCGGGGCCTTCTCCGGCGTGCACAGTACGTGGACGACGTGTCCCGGTCGCCCCTTCTTCATCGTCGCCGGGCTGATCCACGCGTCCAGCGCACCCGCATCCAGCAGGGCGTTCAGTGTATGGCCCAGCACCTCACCGGTGACGTCGTCGACGTTGGTCGACAGCACCACGTGGTGGGCGGTCGTCCCCACGGGTGTCCCCATGATCGCGGGCAGGACGTTGGGCCGGTCGGGAAGCACTCTGCTCCCCGCACCGTACCCGCTGCGCGCCACGACCATCGGTGGCAGGAGGCCGTAGCGGGCCCGTGCGGCGAGCAGCAGGGCCGCACCGGTCGGGGTCACCGTCTCGGCGGCGATGTCGGCCCCGACGACCTGCGCCCCCCGCAGCAATTTGCTGGTGGCGGGCGCTGGAAGCGGGAGGATTCCGTGCCGGGTCGCCACCGTCCCGGTGCCGAGGGCGATGGGCGCGCAGTGGACAGCCGTGACGCCGAGCAGGTACAGCGCGGCCGCCACCCCGACGGTGTCGACCACCGTGTCCAAGCCCCCGATCTCGTGCAGGTAGACGTCCTCCGGCGGCTCGCCGTGCAACTCTCCTTCCACGCGCGCGATGGCCTCCACGGCGGTGGCGGCGAGCTCGGCGACCGCCGCGGGTCTCGCCCGGCGCACGTAGTCGAGCAGCTCTGCGGCCCGCCGTTTCGGCTCGCTGTCGCTCACGGTGACCGTGGCTCGGGTGGCGAGCAGGCCGCCGGCGTCGATCGTCGTCGCGGTGATGTCCCAGCCACGCAGCCCGGTCGACCCCACGCACTCGCGGATCGCGGCCAACGGCGCGCCCAGGTCGATGAGCGCGCCGAGCAGCATGTCCCCGGACAGGCCGCAGACCGGGTTCAGCCAGACGATCACGCCGACCGCCCGAGGACGCGCGCGAGCCGGTAAGCGGCCATGGCCGCGGCGTAGCCGGAGTCGATGTTGACCACGGTGACGCCGGGCGCGCACGAGGACAGCATGGCGAGCAGCGCGGTCACCCCCTGCAGTGCCGCGCCGTACCCGGTCGACGTGGGCACGGCGATGACCGGGCAAGCTACCAGGCCGGCCACGACGCTGGCCAGCGCGGCCTCCATCCCGGCGATCACCACCACCGCATCCGCCGTCGTCAACTGCTCGGTGATGGAGAGGATCCGGTGGATACCGGCGACGCCGACGTCGGCGTAAAGGCTGACGTCCAGGCCCACCGCCCGGGCCACGGCCACGGCCTCCGCCGCCACCGGTCCGTCGGCTGTGCCGGCGGTGGCCACGGCGAGCCGGAACCGCATCGGCGGGGCCGGCCGCCACACGAGCAGACGGGCTTCGGGATCGTAGTGTCCGCCGGGTACCTCGGCGCGTGTCCGCTCGGCGACCGCAGGGTCGACACGGGTCACGAGCACGCATCCGCTGTTGTTCGCCAAGAGTTGTCGGACGATGGCGACGATCTCGCTCACCTGCTTGCCCGGGGCGTAGACCGCCTCGGGAGCGCCCTGCCGCGCCTCCCGGAGAATGTCGACCCGGGCGAATCCCAGGTCGACAAAGCCCTCGCCGGTCAACCTGCCGACCTCCTCGCGACCGAGAGCGGGAGCAGTTCGTTCATCCGGCCGCTGCGGAAACCCGCGAGGTCCAGGGCGCAGAAGCGGAAGCCGGCGCCGCGCACGGCCGCGTCGATCTGCGCGTGGGCCGCGGCCGCCGCCGGGATCCGTTCGAGCGGCACCTCCACCCGCGCCACCGTTCCGTGGGCGTGGGACCGCACCCGGCACACCGCGAACCCCAGGTCGTGCAGCGCCCTCTCCGCCGCTTCGATGCGGGCGAGCAGTTCCGGGGTGACGGGGTCGCCGTAGGCGACGCGGGACGCCAGGCAGGCCGCGGCTGGCTTCTGCGCGGTGCGCAGGCCTAACAGCGCGCTCGCCTCCCGGACGGCCGCCTTGTCGAACCCGGCCTCCACCAACGGGGCGATCGCGCCACGCGCGGCGGCGGCGCGCTGCCCAGGACGGTAGTCGCCGAGGTCGTCTAGGTTGGTGCCCAATGCGACGCGTGCACCGAGCATCGTGGCCAGCGGCAACAGCGCGTCGAGCAGAGCCGACTTGCAGTGGTGGCAGCGGTCCGCGCCGTTCGCGACGTACTCCGGCCGTTCACCCTCGTCGGTGCACACCTCGAGGTGCCTGATGCCGTGCGCGCGGGCGAACTCCCGTGCGGCCGCTCGCTCTCGCTCAGGCAGGCTGGGCGAGACCGCGGTGACCGCCAGGGCGTTGGCACCGAGCACGTCGTGCGCCACGGCGGCGAGGAGGGCAGAGTCGACACCGCCCGAAAAGGCGACCACGACCTTTCCAAGTGTGCGTAACTGGTCCCGTAGCCGATTGAGCAACTGTCTAATCACGACACGGCACCTCCGCGTCAGTGGGGCACGGCCATTGGCGGCGGCGCGATGCCGCCTCGGCCGTGGCGGCACGAACGTTGGTACAAGGAACGTTAGTGAAGGGCGCGGACGTTGGTAAGTGTCCGCCATCTCGGCGACGATGGCGAGTGACGAGGCGTGGTTCGCCGGGCACCGCGCTGCGCGCTCGGTGAGCGAGAGCGCCGGCTGGTGCACCGCAGCGACCGTGGGCTTCGCCGCCCCGTCAGCAACGTTTCCTGGTGGTGGCGCTCGCCGGCACACCGCTCATGCTCGTCCTCGTGGCGTCGGCGCGCGGCGCGCCAACCGTCCCGCGCGACCACCCGCAGGCACGACGTACTGGACGCCTCGGGCGTGTTTCCTCGGACCATCTCCACGGTCTGTGTGGCTGGTCTGGCTTGGCGCGTGGCCAGACGAGGGTACCGGCGATGTGCACGGCGGGAGGTGCACGGCGGCGTGGTTGAACCGCTCCGGGTTTCGCTGGAGAGGTCAGGTGATGGCTGCGGACTCCGGTTGGGGCAGGTGTGCGGTGCACAGGAAGGGCGTGCACTGACTTACCGTGTCTACGCGATGAATCGGTCGTTGGTGGACGTCCGGCGAGGGGGGGGAGGCCGCGAGCCGGGCGCCCAGCGTCCGCAATCGCCGGCGGGAAACGACCGCGGCGGGGCGGCCGCGCCTGTCGGGTGGCCGCCCCGCCGGCAGGATCGGCGCCCGACGACCTAGACGGTCCAGGTGTTCAGCTGGAAGGCGCCGGAACGCCACGAGGTGAGGGCCGCGTCCAGCACGTCGAGCGGGTTGAACGGTGTGACACCGGGGATGAGGTCGTCCTCGCGGAAGCCGTACAGCGCGCCCATCGCGAACCGGCAGGCGTAGATCTTCGCGCCCTCCCGCAAGAGGGTCTTGATCTGGTTGTTGATCGCCATGTGGCCCGGGAAGGCCTCTTGGCCGACGGCGGGGTACCCGCGGGTGCCCGAAGCCATCAGGACGGCGGGGCCGTACAGGATGATCGAGACATCGAAGCCCTTGCGGACCAGCCGGGTGGCGGTCAACAGGTTGACCAGTCCAACGGAGCCCTCGTACGGGACGGTGTGGATGAAGACGAACGCCTTCTCACCGGGACGGGCCTTGATGTCCTCGAAGAGCTTCTCCTCGGGGTCGTACAGAAATTCGCCCTCGGCGGGAAGCTCGGTGGTCACGGTCTTAGGCATCGGCCCCACTCCCTTTCACAGCAACGGACGGACGACGGACAGATGAGGATGTGGCGGCGATTCAGATCGCCGGACCCGACGGTCGTGTCGGGAAACTCCACCGCTGGCGGTGGCTGCCGGGCATGGCCCGCATCACCCAGTGCCGAAGCGCCCACGGCAGGGCTCGGTAGACGGGGGTGAACAGACGCAACCAGAAGAACTCCGACAGGTTCCTCGGGCGTGCTCGCGGCACCGGGTAGCCTAGCCGCGTGGCCACCCGCCGCTGCGCGTCGATGAGCAGGTAGTGCTCGGAGCGCTTGCGCAGCCATTGGAAGAACGACATCTCAGGATCCCTTCGCGGCGGCGAGGCCGTTCTGGGCCGCGAGTGCGATTGGCTCGTTCAGCGCCCCGATCGGCGGTGAGTACACGTTCTCCATCGTGGCCAGGTCTCGGAGGGTCAGGCCCACCTTGACCGCCATGGCGAGGAAGTCGGCCCGCTCCTTGATGCCTTCGCCGCCGACCATCTGCGCACCGATCAGGCGTAGGCTTTCGGGTTCCGCGAGGAGCTTGACCTTGATTTTCTTGACCCCAGGGTAGTAACGGGCCCGGGAGATGCCCTCGGCCGAACCGAGGACGTACGGGATGCCCAGCGCCGTGGCGAGGGTCTCGCCGAAGGAGACACCCCCGATCATCCACTTGCCCGCGGCCATTCCCCAGGGCACGTAGACCGGCTGGTAGGTGGCGGAGCCGCCGCCCGCGTTCAGCCCGGCGACTTTGCCCTGGGCGTAGGCGTGGCTGCCGGTCAGCCCTTGCAGCGGCACCTTGCTCACCCCGTGCGGCAGTTCCGCGCAGTCCCCGGCGGCGAAGACGTCCGGGTGGGAGGTGGCCATCCGCTCGTCGACGATAATCCCGCCGGTAGAGCCGATCTTGAGGCCGGCTTCGGCGGCGAGGCGGTTGTTGGCCTCCTTGGCCGTGCAGACGACGGCGATGTCCGCCGGCAGTTCACCCTTCGAGGTGCGCACCGCGGTGACCTTCTCCTCGCCGACGAAGCCCTCGAGGCGGGTGTCGAAGTGCAGGTGGACCCCCATTTCGCGCCAGGATTCCTCGACGGGTGCGACGATGTCGGGGTCGGCCGTCTCGCCCAGTGCCCACGGATTGGGGTCGATCAGGTGGGTCTCGATGCCTCGGTGCGCCAGCGCGGTCACCATCTCGACCCCGAGCGGCGAAGCCTCCACGACCACGGCTACCCGCACGCTGTCGAGGATCTTGTCCCACTCCATGGCCTTGCGGATGTTCTTCACGTAGTACAGGCCGTCCAGATCCGAACCGGGGACGCCGGGGTGGGCGTAGGTGAAACCGGTCGCGACGATGAGGCGGTCGTAGGAGACCTCGCCCTCGCCGGCGACCCGCACCACCTTGCGTCGGAGGTCGATCCCGGTCACCTCGGTCTCGTAGTGGATGTCGATTCCCGCCTGGACGTAGGCTTCCTTGCTGGCCAGGAAGAGCGATTCGAAGTCGGGGATCTCCCTGCCGTGGACGTACGGGATGCCGCAAGGGCTGTAGGCGACGTCCTCGAACTGGGTGTAGACCACGACCTCGTTGTGGGGATCCGCGGCCTTGACTCCTCCGGCGGCGCCCAGTCCGGCCGCGCCACCACCCACGATCACCGTCTTTTGCGGCACGTGTATCCCTCTTCCGCCACCATGGGAACGTCGCGTACGACGTCATCTACCATAGATCAATAACGTTTACTTTAATAAACGCTCGAGTTCTGTCAAGAGGTGAGCACATGGCGGCTACGGCAGGGGACGAAGCGGCGACGCACAGGGAGAATGCCCTGGTTGCTACCGAGCCGAAGCCCGCGGACACGCCGCGGTGGCAGAAGATCGTGAACTCGATCGGACCGAAAGTGCGGGAGCTGCGCCAGGAGCTCGGGCTGTCGCTGCAACAACTCGCCGCGCGCGCGGACGTCTCCTCGGCCGCGATCCACAAGATCGAGCGCAACGACATGGTCCCGACGATCACCACGCTGCTCAAGCTCGCTGCAGCCCTGCACCGTCCGGTCGGATACTTCATCGACGAGGAGACGGTGATCACACCGACCGTCGTCCACACCCCGGCAGCCGAGCGCCGGCCGGGCGAGACACCGCACGAGGGGGTCACGGTCGGCGAGATCAGCGGGCCGCCGGAACATTTCCGGGCGGCGGGAGCGGTGGTGACGATCGAACCAGGCGCTACCGTGCAGGCGCGCGCCGCTACACGGCCCGGGGAGGAACTCCTCCTCGTCCTCGACGGGGTCCTGGAGGTGTCGGTTGGAGAAGATCGGTTCACGTTGCGAAAGGGCGATGCGCTGCACTACCTGACCGACCACCCGTACACCTGGGTGAATCGTTCGCGTCGGCCGGCGTGCGTGGTGCGGTTCGCGGCCAACGATTCCTGACGGCTCGGGGTCATGGCCGTGCGGGGGGCAGGTGGCGCAGGCCCAGGCACACCCCGCTGATCAGGTCCCGACCGGAACTGTGTCCGACGGGGAGCAGGGCCAGCGCGGCCGCCCGGGCGCCGGCGGGGTCCCCGGCCGCGACCGCGAGCAGGAACCGGTGCGCCGGCTCGATGAGCTGCCCTCTCGCGGCCCAGTTGAGGAAGGCCTCCGCGATGCGGGTGGTGCGCACCGTCGCTGCGGCGGCGACGAGCTGGGGCTCGGCCCGCTCGCCCCACAGCGCCCGCGCGGTCAGGAGAACCCCCGCGAGGAGGTCGTCGCCCGAGGGGGTCAGGCCGGGCCCTCGCCCACCGAGGATGCGGGCGAGGGCCGCCACGTCGCCGACGCGCAGCACATCGGCGAGCAGCGGCTCGGCGAGCGACGGGTTCCGCAGGAGCTGTGACCCGCAGATGTCCCGGGTGGCCCAGACGGCCACCTGCGCATGGGCCGTCAAGTGGGCGGGCGACGGCAGCGCCCCGCGCCAGGTGGGGGCGTTGAGCTTCATCCGCAACCCTCCGGCGCACAGTTCGGTGCCGTCGGTCGTCACCACGTCGCCGGGGCGCAGCGGCGGCAGCGCGGTCCCGCGCACGTGCAGCGGCCCCCGGGGGGCGTGGGCCGTGGTGAGCGCGAGCAGCCCGGTGGGCGCCTGCACGTACGCCGCCGCGGTGTAGACCGCCAGCACGCGTCCGGGCGCCGGCCGGGACAGCACGGCTCGTGCGCCCACACCGATGTCCAGCAGGGCCGGGCTTCCGGTCATGGTCGCGGTCAGGATCCTGGGCCGGCCAGGGCCAGCAGCGCGTCGACGAAGCAGCCGATCGGCGCGGTCGCCACGCCTGCCCCCACCTGGCCGATGCCCTGACTCACGTGCAGGATGCCAGTGTTGATCTTCGGTCGGATGGCCAACTCGACGACGCGGCGTACGTCCACGCCGACCGGCGTGCCGCGGTTGTCCAGCGTCGGCAGCTTGAACCGTGAGCTTTCGCCGACACAGATCTGGGCCACCTCCTCGGTCGCCCGGATCGCATCCCGCATCGTGCCGCCGAGGAACGCGGCCACCGCGGGGGAGCCGGCCGCGGCCGGGCCGCCCAGGCCCACCAGCTCCAGCACCGCGCTGTCGCCGATGTCCCGCGCGCTCTCCTGCGGGCCGTACCCGGAGTAGTACAACGCATCCTCCACCGGCGGCGCCTCGGCGAGGTACCACCGGTCCGAGCCGGGCAGTCGAATGCCGAAATCGGTGCCGTTCCGAGCCATCGACGTGACGATGCTGGCACCCTCGACCTGCTCGGCCCACAGCGTCAGGGACTTGGCGGCGGCCATCGCGAGGTTGAGGAAGAACAGGTGGTTGCCGGACACGTACCGGGCGAACTCCACCCGACCCGGCCCGTCGTACTCGGCGATCCACGGCAGCAGGTTGCGCAGGAGCAGGTTCGTCGCCGCCTGGGTCCGCATGTGGATGTCGTCGCCCATCTGGATGCCCTGACTGGCGAGGCTCAGCACGTCGATGGGGCCTGCCCGCCGGACGATCCAGCGCAGCATCGGGCCGGCCACGTCACGCAGGAACCGTAGCCGCTCGACCGCCGCATCGGTCTCGCGCCCGAACCAGGCGACGTCTCCAGGCCCCTGGTTGATCGGCGCGAACGCCCGCGTGCCCCCCTCCTGGTTCACCACCACGAACACCGGCGCCGAGGGGCCGATCGCCGTCGCCATCGGCACGACCACGCCGTGGTGGTTGGCCGGTTCCAGCCGGATCACGCCGTCCTCGAGGAGCCGGTGCGCGGCCGCCACGTCACCGGCCCAGCCTTCGGCCACCACCGCCGCCCGGATCGACCGCCGCAACGGGTCGCACACCCGAGTCCACTCGATGGGCGGGCCGCAGTGCAGGATTGTGCGGTCCCCGAAGTCCGGCACCACGTCGCCGGCGGTCGCGACGTCCACCAGGACCGGTACCCCCCGGTCCAGCCGCCGCACGACCTCGGCGTTCGCCTCGTCGATGGCGGCGGCGCGCGGGCCGTAGAGCACCTGGAGCGCGGCTACGGCTCTGCGATCCCCGCCGGCGGGTATCCGCCACTCGACCTGCTGGACCGGGCGGCCCTGATCGGCGACCGACCGGGCGAACAGCGGCAGGCCGATGTTGATCACCTCGACCTCACGAGGCAGCGTGACGAGTGGAGCGTCCATCAGCGTTCTCTCCTGGTCTCGGACGTGCTGTCCCCACGCCCCCGGGCGGCGACCTCGCGCGCGGTGGCGAGCAGGGACTCCTCGGCGGCGTCGAAGGCCGCCAGTCGGTCGTCGGCCAGCCGGCGCACCTGCTCGATCTCCTCGGCGACGGACTCGACCATGGCGGTCGTCGCCGCCGGAGCCGCGCCGCCGGCCACCCGCCGCGACGACACGATCGCCTCGGGGTCCAAGACGGCGGACAGGTCGGCGCCGGACAGGCCCCACGACCGCCCCGTGTACTCGACCGCCGCCTGGTCGAGCATGTCGCCGGTGATGTCCACACCGGGGATGTTTCGGCGGCTCGCCTCGCGGACCGTGTTGCCCACCACCACGTACGCGCTGCGGTAGTCGACCCCGCACCGCTGCACGAGGTCCTCGGCCAGGTCCGTTGCCTGTGTGTAGCCGCGCAGCAGCTCGTCGAGCATCCGCTCGGCGTTGACCCGCAGGGTCCGAACGACGCCTGCCATCAGCCGGGTGATCCGCCGGCAGAGGTCCAGGGCGCGCGGCACCTCGCCGTACGCGAAGATGAGGTTGTCGCTGCGGGCGGACGGGCTCTTGACCACGGCGAGGAAGCCGGTGAGCCGGCCGGTGAGGACACCGGACGCCCCGCGCACGATCGACAGCGAGTAGGGATTGCGCTTCTGCGGCATCAAGATGCTGGACCGCGTGTAGGCATCGTCCAGGTCCACGAAGTCGAACTCGCTGCTGGACCAGATCTCCAGATCCTCGGCGAGCTTGCTCTGATTGGACAGCAGGCTCGCCGTGGTGGCGAGGATATGGATCAGGCCGTCCACCTGCCACATGGCGTCCCGGGTATGCAGGATGACGTCGTCGAACCCCAGCGCGGTGGCGATGAACCCGCGGTCGTCGAGCAGGCGGGTGCCGTTGACGCACCCGGCTCCCCCGGGGCTGCGGTTGACCCAGCCCAGCTCGTCGAGCAGCCGGCGGGCGTCCCGAAGTGCGGGGTAGGCAAAGGACAGCAGGTAGTGGCCGAACGTCGACGGCTGGGCCTGCTGCAGGTAGGTCTGGTCCGGCATCAGCGTCCGCCTGTGGCGCTGCGCCTGAGCCACGATCTCCGACGCGAACGCGGCCGCCTCGGCGACCAGCTTGGCTAACTCCCGCCGCAGGTGCAAACGTAGCGCGATCCTCGCCGCCTCCCGGCGGGGCCGCCCGGCGTGCAGCCAGCCGGCGACGTCGCCGAGCTTGCCGACGAAGTAGCGTTCCCTGGAGTTGTACGGCTCGCCGAACGCCGGGTCGTACGGGAACTCCTCTGGCTTCATACGCTGCACCTGGAGCAACAGGTCGAGCAGAGCGCGCTCGGCGGCCGCCGGCAGGAGGCCGCGCCTGCCCATGTCCAGGACGTGCGCGATGTCTGCCAGGTTCAGGCCGTGATGCAGGAATGGCGCGTCCTCGTTCTCCAGCGTGAAGCCGGACTCGATCAGCTCGGTCGCCGGGCTGTTCTGGGGCGGGCCGCCCCGCCGCATCCACCCGGTCCTTCCGTCGCTTCCCGTGTGCGGCGTGCTTGCGATGTTCAGCGTGCTCCCCCTTATCAATGTGGTAGTCGTCCTGTCAACGCTGTGAGCGCGGGCACGAGCCCGCCCGTGTGCCAGAAGACGACGGTCCCGTCGGTGGTGGCGAGCAGGTCGGCCGCGACCGCGAACGAACGCGCGGTGTAGGTCTCGTCGAGCAGCAGACCCTCTGTCTCCAACGCGAGCCGGCGCCGCCGGATCGCCCTGGCCTGCGCCTCGGGCCTGCGGGCATCGACGAGCTCGACCCGATCGCGGGAGGGTGGTGGCCGCTGGAGGATGGCCGCGCAGGCCTGGGTCAGCTCCCACACCCGGGAGGTGATCTCCGGCAGCGGGCGGCTGACCGAGACGCCCACGACCCGCCAGTCCTTTCCGCAGCCGGCCAGTCCCGCGAGCAGGCCCGCCTGGGTCCCGCCGGACCCAGTCGCGACCACGATCACGGCTGGCTCCACCCGCAGCGCCTCGAGTTGCGCGACCACCTCCGTCGCGGCGGCCGCGAAGCCGACGGCTCCTACCGGGCTGGAGCCGCCGCGCGGCACGGCGACGGGGCGGCGGCCCTCGGCGGCGAGGCGCTGCGCCTCTTGCTCGATCGCTGCGTCGACGAGGTCCCGCCCGGCACCGGTGAAGCGCAGCCGGGCGCCGCAGGCGCGGGCAAGGGCCAGGTTGGGTGGGAGCACGGCGGGCGGATCACCGTAGACGACGAGGGTGCATTCCATACCGGCAGCCCGCGCCGCCCCCGCGGCCGCCGGGCAGAAGTTGGAACCCGGGCCGCCACCGGTCACCAACACGTCGCGCTGCTCTGCGACCGCCGCCCCCACCAGGTACTCCAGTTGGCGCGCCTTGTTGCCGGCGGCGCCGAACCCGGTGAGGTCGTCCCGCTTGACGAGCAGCCGGCCGCCCAGCACCCGCTCCAAACGGCGCGCCTGGACCAGCGGCGTGGGCAGGGTGGCCAACGTGAAGCGGGGCAGTGCGACCGGGGGCAGCGGCACCGTCATCGCCACGTGTCGGTCTCCGCCTTCCGCGCTGCGCCCACCCGGCGCAGGACCTGGTCGACCATGGCGGTCGCCGCGTCGACCGCCGGGCGGGCGGCCCAGGCGTGAACCTCCTCGACAGTGGCGACCCCGCGGCGCGACAGCTCGACCGCGAGGTCGGAGTCGGAGTCGGACAGCACCTCCTGCAGCAGCGCCTGGGCCCGGTGCTTGCCGAGCCGGTCGGAGAGCGCGGCGAGCACGCGCTCGGAGGCCAAGCGGTCGCCGTACCGGGTCAGGTTGCCCGCCATGGCCTGCTCGTCCACCTCCAGATCCGCGAGGACCTGACGCGCCATGCCCAGGGCGGCCCCGGTGAACAGACAGACCTCGGGTAGCGCCACCCACTCGGCCTTCCACGCTCGGCCGTCGCGTTCGTGCTGCTGCACCATGCCTTCGAGCAGCAGTGCGGCGTGGGAGCGGACGAGCCGGGCCAGGGTGTCCAGGTGCTCGCTGGCCTCGGGGTTGCGCTTGTGCGGCATGGTGATGCTGCTGACCGCCCCGGCTCGGGCGGGCTCGCGCAGCTCCCCGATCTCCGGGCGCTGCAACTCGTAGATCTCCCCGCCGATGCGCGCCAGGGTGGCGCACAGCATGGCGAGGACGTGGGCGAACTCGGCGAGACGGTCGCGGGAGGTCAGCCAGGAGATTCCCGGGTCGCCGAGCCCCACCTCCCGGCAGAACCTGGCCCGTAGCTCGAGGCCCTGGGGGCCGAAGAAACCGAGGACACCGACGGCTCCCGCCAGTTGCCCGACCAGCCACCGGTCGCGTCCGGCGCGTAGCCGCTCGAGGTGGCGGCGCATCTCGTCGGCCCAGCTCGCCGCCTTGAAGCCGAAGATGATCGGGGCACCGGGCTGGCCGTGGGTGCGGCCGGCCATGGGGGTGTCGCGGTACCGGGCCGCCAGGTCGAGGAGCATTCCCTCGATGGTCCAGGCGTCCCGCCACACCACCGCGCCGGTCTCCCGCATCACGATGCCGAACCAGGTGTCGGTCAGGTCCTGCACGGTGGCGCCGACGTAGACGTACTCGCGGGCGTGGGCCGGCAAGATCCGCTGCAGCCCACGGATCAGCCCGAGCGTGGAGTGGCTCGTGAGACGGGTCTGCTCAGCCACGTAGTCCAGGTCGAGCAACTCCACCCGCGCCCACGCGGTGATCGCGTCGGCGGCGGTGGCCGGGATGATGTTCAAAGACGCCTGCGCGCGGGCCAGACCGGCGAGGATATCCAGCCACGTCTGCAGCCGGGCCTCCTCGGCGAACACCGCCGCCAGCTCGTCGGTCCCCCACAGATGGGCGTACATGCCCGCGTCGGTCATCCGGGTGCCCATGTCGGCTCCAGCTGTCGTGCCAGTTCCACCAGCGCCCGTCGGACATGCTCCAGAGACGAACCCCAGGGCACGCAGACCATGCCGGGCCCGCTCTCCAGGCTCTCCTCCTGCAGGCAGCACTTGGTGAGCAGGGCATGCCCACCCGCCCGGTCATTGGCCTGCGCAGCGCGGGTCCGCGGACAGAAGTCGATCCCGGCCGGGGTGTGGCCGTAGAACCATCGGTAGATCTCTCGGGACCGGGCGCATCCGAGCAGCAGCCAGTCGGTATGGGCCGGCCGTTGGTCGAGGTAGTGGGTGCGGGCGCCGGGTACGTCCACACCCGACCCCCGGCACGGCAGCAGGTAGTCGCCAGCCGGATGGTCCCGGGCCAGCTCCCGCAGGTCGATGAGTTCGTGTGTCAGCTCGATCGGAGGCAACTCCTCGGCCGTGTCCAGCACGCGGCGGGCCTGGTCGAACAGTTTCGGCGGGAACGGCGGCACGACCTCGCTGACCACGACGCGCAGGGGGTCCGGGTCGAGGATGAAGCTGACGTGCTCATACCGGCCCTGCACCACCACGGCGCGCGACGAGGGCGCATATCGCCGGGCGGCGTGGGCCAGCGCGCTCGGCACGGCGGTGTCCACCTCGGGCGCCTGCACATAGGTGCACTCATCAGGGCCGGCGAGCAGCTCGACCGCCACGATCGGGCTGAACAGCGGCTCCTCGGACTCTTTGCGCACCCGCGCGACGGCGGTCCCGTCCGGCCCGCGGAGCACCAAGAACCGGGTGCGGCGGTACGCCGGGCGGCCGAGCAGCTGCGCGCGGAGGTCGGCGATGTCCAGCGGCCCGTCGACAGTGGCCACGGCCACGCCTCGGTAGCGTCCCGGGACCAGGTTGCGGGACGGTGAGCAACTCCCGGTCATGACAACAGCTCCGCCTGGCCCACCCCGACCGTGTCGGCCCGCAGACCGAGCCGCAGAGATTCGACGGAGAGGACGTCGTCCCAGGCCACGTTGGCCAGGTTCACTCCCGGGCCGAATCGGCGGATGAACCACGCCTGCTGGTCTTTGCGGGGTGCCTCGAAGAAGACACGGTCCACGCCGCTAGCCGCCACGGCGTCGACGACCTCCTCCCGGACCCTGCCCGACGGGTCGTACAGCCCTTCGGTGCCGCTCTCGCGCCCCTCCGCGATTACCCAACTGGCGCCGGCGGCGAGGTCGCCCTCGGCCTCCGTCAGCCACTCCGCCGGGGTCAACTGGCGGGTGCGGTCCTTGGCCCCGACCTCGGAGAGCACCACGAAACGGCTCGCGGCGGCGCGGATGAGCGCCCACTTCTCCTCGGGCGGCATGGCGACCACTCCCCGAGACACCTCCACGGAGGGGAAGCCGACCCGGCTCGCCCAGTCCAGGCACTCCTGGGCCTTGCCCTGGGACCAGGCGATCTCCAGGAGGGTGCCGCCGAGGCAGGCCTTGATGCCGGACCGGGCGAGCAGTTCGAGCTTGTCCGACAGGGCAGCATCGAGATAGGCGGTTCCCCAGCCGAATTTCCACACCTCGATGTACTCCCCGGCAGCTGCGATCAGGGAGGCCAATGTGGTGACCGGCAGGCCCTTGTCGAGCACGTGGGTCAGGCCGGTCGCGCGCGGCTTGCCGGGTCGTGGGGGCAGCGTGAGGAAGGTCGGGTGGAGCACGTTGATATAGTAGATACACGTTTACTATCCGACAACGGTACGACAGAGGCGCGGATGACCGGGCCGGTCCGGGTGATCCGGCCTGGACTGCGCGGCCCGGACAGAGGAGCGCCCATGGACGTGACAGCCCCACCCGAAGCGGTACCCGGCAGCGCGGAGACGCTCGACGACGTGGTCGAGGCGGTCCGCGCGCACCCGGGGCTGCGCGGCAAGGCATCCATCGGTTTGGTGTCGCAGGTGCTCGGTGACACCGACTGGATCGCCGGCCCCGGCGACGACGGCGCCGTGGTCGAGGTCGCCGGCGGTCACCTGGTCACCTGCGGAGAGGCGCTGTTTCCCCCGTTCGTCGCCGCCGACCCCTTCGGGGCGGGCATCGCCGCGGTGGTGACCAACGTCAACGACCTGGCGGCCATGGGGGCGGTGCCGCTCGGCATCATCGACACGGTCGTCGCCGACGAGGAGCGGGCACGCGTTGCGCTGAAGGGCATGTCCTACGCCTCGCGCCTGTACCAGGTGCCGATCCTCGGCGGCCACCTCACCGCCTACCACGGGCAGCCGGCGCTGTCGGCGTTCGGGTTCGGCGTGGCGCCCCGGCCGCTGTCGGTGACCCGTGTCGCGGTGGGCCAGAGCCTCATGATGGTGTGCTGCCTGGAGGGCCGCATGCGGGAGGACTTCCCGTTCTTCCCGTCCTTTGAGGCGCGCGGCGAGCACGTGGCCGGCGACATCCGGGTGTTCGCCGAGGTGGCCCGGTCCGGGGCGGGCGTGGCCGCGAAGGACATCAGCATGGCCGGCCTGGTGGGTTCGGTGGGGATGCTGCTGGAGTGGGGTGGGTTCGGCGTGACGATCGACGTGGCGCGGCTGCCCCGCCCGGCCGGCGTGCCGCTGTCGGCCTGGCTCACCTGCTTTCCCAGCTTCGGGTTCCTGCTGTGCTCCCCGCCGGGGCGCGAGGAGGAGTGCGTTCACCCCTTCCTCGCCCGTGGCCTGGTCGCCGAGGTGGTCGGGCGGGTCGACGACACCGGTGAGGTGGCGCTGCGCAGTGGCCCCCTGCGGCGCGTCGTGCTGGACCTGCGTGGCGACGGGGTCACCCGTCTCGGCGGACGCCGACCGGGATCCGCCGGGCCCTCGACGTTGCCCCGTTGACCGGAGGTGTTGTTACTATTGTTAAGTAGCATTTCTGAAAGTGTATGGCGGGCAGGTGCGCAGTGGCTGGCTTGAACACCCGAACCATCACCGACGACGCCGCGACATCCACGTCGGACACGATTGCGCCGCACGTCCTCGCCGAACTCATCATGGAACTGCAGAGCGTCGGCCTGCGCCTCGAGGCCGAGATCGAGACGCGGCGCGGTGGTGCCGGCCCCTCCGACTCGGGGATGCTCTGGATCGAAGGTGTCGCGGTCACCGTGCCGATGGCGGGCCCCGTAGCCGGCCGCTCGCCGTACGTCCTGCGCGCCGAGGACGAGGGCTACGGCATCTACCGCGACGGTCGCCGCCTGGCGAGCGCCTCCGCCACGCGCCGGCCGCGCTTCTACGACATGACCACAGCGGACGGCATCCCGTACTGGAAGATCGCGCTGCTGCACCTGGATTCGCTGGCGAGCACGGTCGTGCAGACGTGCGCCTACTGGGGCAACGCCGATCAATGCCGGTTCTGCGGCATCGGGCTGTCCCTGCAAGCCGGCCGCACTATCGCCAGAAAGACCCCGGCCCAGCTCGCCGAGGTCGCACTCGCCGCCAAGGAACTCGACGGCGCGGTGGATGCCACGCTGACCACGGGCAGCACCAGCGCGCCGGACCGGGGAGCCCGGTACGTGGCCCGGTGCGGTCGGGCGGTCAAGGAGGCATCCGGGCTCCCGGTCGAGGTGCAGTTCGAACCGCCGGCCGACCTGGACGTGATCAACGAGGTGCACGCCATGGGCGTCGACTCGGTCGGCATCCACGTGGAGTCCTTTGATCCCCGCGTCCTCGCCCACGTCGCCCCGGCGAAGGCCCGCACCGGAATCGACTACTACTTCCGCGCCTGGGAACGCGCGGTGTCGCTGTTCGGCGAAGGCCAGGTCTCCACGTACGTCATCCTCGGCATGGGCGAGGACCCCGACCTCACCGTAGAGGGGTGCCGGCGCGCCGTCGACATGGGTGTCTACCCGTTCGTCGTCCCGCTGCGCCCGGTCGCCGGGAGCCTCATGGAGCACGTGCCGCCACCGTCGAGGGAGTACACCGAGCAGATCTATCGAAGGGTCATCCCCTACCTGTCGGCCCGGCGGCTGCGCGCCGACAAGGTGGCCGCCGGGTGCGCGCGCTGCCAGGCCTGCTCCGCGATGAACGTGATGCAGACGGTGCCGAACCTGCTCCAGATCACACCACGGCGCGAGGTCACGACGCCGCGGGAAAGACCATGACCACGGCCCTGTCGCGCCGCGACGGGCGCACGCTGTGCCTGTCGAGCGTCGATTCGCACGGCGCGGTCATCGAATGCCGGGCCGCCGCCAACGTCGGCGAGCGCATGTGGCACTACCGCATCCGGCACCAGGTCTTCGTCGTGGAGCAGGGTGTGTTCGCCGGCTCCGACCTGGACCGACACGACCTCCGCCCGGACGTGGTCCACGGGATAGCCGTCTACCGCGGGGCCTACGTGGGTACGGTCCGCTGCTTCCCCCTCAACCCCGACACCGGCCTGTGGCAGGGCGATCGACTGGCCGTCCTGCCCCAGTACCGCACAGCCGGCATCGGCAGCCCGCTGGTCCGGTTCGCCGTCGCAGCCGCCGCAGCGCTCGGCGGCCAGCGCATGATCGCCCATGTGCAGCTCGCCAACGTCCGCTTCTTCGAACGGCTCGGGTGGCAGCGGTCCGGGGAGGTGGAGACGTACGTGGGATTGCCGCATCAACCGATGACCATCGCCCTGGCACCACCGGCCGATACCGAGTGATCCGCGAAGCGGCGCCGTCGCCGCCGTTGGCCGTGCCTGAGTCGTGCCGTGGGGGTGGATCAGCGATCCGCGACCAGCAGCGGCAGCCGGCCCCGGGAGAGAAAGGTCGAGCGCAGGTCCGGGGGCAGGGCGAGCGCGATGCGCTGGACCGCGGCGCGGGCCGCCGCGGGCGGCCCCAGTTGGGCGACCAGGAGGTCGGAACCCGTCCTTGTCGCGAGCTGAGCGGCTTCCTCATACCGCCCCAGGTGCCACAGGGCCAAAGCCTCGTACTTGATCGACGAGGAGGCACGCGCCGTTTGCAGGAGCGCCTCTGCGCGTGACCGGTCCCACCGCGCCTCCATCTCCAGCAGCCGCAGGTGCGCCCTGGGGCGGAACGGGAGCGGCTTGGCCAAGAACGGCGCCGCGGCCTCCACCTGCGAGGCGGCGGCCTCCTCCTTACCGACAGCCAGCTCACAGTCGGCCAGGGCCAGCCGGGCGTGCAGTTCCTGCTCCAGCTCCAAGGCACCGCCGCCACGGTGAGCCGACTCCACCGCCTGCTCGGCGAGCTCCCTGGCCCGGTCCACGTGGCCCAGCTCCCGCCACAGCCACGACATGGTGGTATCAATGCCCGCGCTGTAGTAGCTGACGCTGGCCTCGTCGCTGAGCCGGCGGGCACGCTCCAGCGCCCGCAGCGCCCCGGCGAAGTCCCCGACGTTGCCGCGCGCCAGGGCGCTGAAGAACAGCGATTGCAGCAGGGGGCGCAGCATGCCGGTGCTGCGGCACCGCGCGATCGCCTCGTCCAGCATCCGGCGCGCCTCGCCGAACCGGTCGGTGTGCTCCAGCAACGCGCCCTTGTGGGCCAGCGCCAGCGCCGTGGTGGCCTCGTCCGGATGAGCGGCGAGCACCTCCTCGTAGGCGCGGTCCGCGGCGGCGTAATCGCCGTCCCAGTGGCGTACCCGGCCGAGCAGCAACACGGCGCTGGGCAGCGCTCTCGGCGCGGCGACCGCCGTCTCGGCCAGGTGGTTCGCCCGCGACGCCAGGTCCACGGCGGCCAGCGCGTCGCGCGCGTACAGCGCGGTCCAGCCCAGCTGCTCCAGGGCGAGCGACTCGAGCTGGTCGTCCCCGAGCTCGGTCGCGAGTTCGAGGGCGCGGGTCAGATCGTCGCGCGCCGCGTCGTAGCGCCCCAAGTCGGCCCTGATCTTGCCCCGCCTCAATTGGACCGAGGCGAGCAGCCTCCGGTCGCCCGACTGATCGGCCGCGTGCACCGCCCTGGTGAGCAGGCGCTCCGCCTCCAGGTTCGCGAACGCGAGGTGCGCGGCGTCCGCGGCGACCAGCCACGCCTCCACGGCGGGTGCCCAGTCCTCGGCGGCCATCAGGTGGTGCGCCACGGCCTCCGGCTGGCCCTCGAAGAGCTTGGCGGCCCGCCGGTGCCGGCTGACCCGAACTGGCTTGGGCGTGGACTCGTAGGCCACCTGACGGATGATCTCACTGGCGAACCGGAACGTGGCGCCCTGCTCCCGCAGGAGCTCCATCCGCAACGCGCGGTCCGCCCAGCGCGCGCACTGTTCGACGTCCAGCCGGCCGAGCGCGGCGACGTCGTCGAGCAGGAACGCACTACCCAGCACCGAGCCCAGCTGGAGCAGCAACTCCACCTCGGGACCTTCGTGCTGGATGCGGTCCACCACGGCGTCGCGTAGCGACGTGGGCACCGTCAGCGGTCGCTGTCCCCGCTCGAACGTCACCCGCGCGTGCCGGAGCAGTTCGGTCACGTAGAGCGGAGAGCCGCCGGTCCACTCGTAGAGCGTGGCGGGGTCCACGGACACGCCGGACCGGCGCACCAGCAGGTCGACCGCCTCGGGGGGCAGCGGTCCCACGTCGATCCGCGTGGCCAGATCGCCCAGTGCCGCGATGACCGGCTGGCCCTTGGTGGGGGAGAGCGTGGCGAGGACCAGCAGACGGTACTTGGGCAGGTGGCCGGCGAGGAAGTGCAGGGCCTCGACGGTCGACTGCCCGGCGTGCTGGAGCTCCTCGACGACGAGCAGCACCGGCCGGCGCTCCCCGAGCCCGCCCAGCACGGCGCTGATCGCCTCCAGGCTGCGGCGGTGCTCGATCTCGGGGGTGCTGTGCTCGTAGTGGACCGGGCCGATCAGACGCGAGATCTCGGGCACGAGTTCGCAGAGCGGGCCGGCCCATTCTCCGACGAGTTCCCGGACGGCCTCGGGGGTCAGCTGCGCGAGCACGGTCTGCAGCGCCTCGATCAGCGGTTGCAGGAACAGGGAGCGCTCGGCCTCGAAGCACTGGGTGGTCACGACCAGGGCGCCGCTGTCGCTCACGGTCGTGGCCAACGCGGACGCCAGCGCGCTCTTGCCCATCCCGGGCTCGCCGACCACCAGCACGAGCCGGCCGGCGCCGCTGATCGCCTGGGACCACGCGGCCAGCAGCTCCCGCAGCTCCGCGTCGCGTCCGACCAGCGGGGATGGCGCCGCCGCCGGGCGTCCGACGGCCGCGCGGCTCGACTCCGTCGTGGGCTCCCCGCGCAACACGGACAGGTACAGCGCCTTGGTCGGCTGGGCGGGGTCGATCCCGAGTTCCTCGGCCAGGGCGGTCCGCAAACGTTCGTACACGGCGAGCGCCGCCCCGAACTGCCCTGCGCCGCGGTACGCCTGCATCAAGGCCCGACACGCCTCTTCGTCGAGCGGATCGCTGGCGAGCGCGGCCGAGGCGGCGTCGGCGGCCGCGGCGAAGTCACCCAGTTCCAGCGCGGCGCGCCAGCGGCACACCCGGGAGCGGCGCAGGTCCCGGTCGACGCGCTGACGGACCTCGTCGACCCAGGCGGCGTCCGGCTCGTCGGCCAGGGGCCTGCCGGCCGCCAGGAGTTGTTCAGCGGACGTGGCGGCCACGTACGCGACCGGGTACATGCCGCACGCCAGGTTGTGCTCCGCCGCCCGCACGTGGCGTTCTGCCTCGTCCAGGTCGACGGTCAACCGCGGACCGCAGACCAGCCGGTACCCTTCCGGGCCTCCTTCGATATGCTCCTTGCCGAGCGATCTTCGCAGTCGGCTGACCAGGGCCGCGACGTTCCGTTCGGCCTTGTCCGGCCGAGCGTCCGGCCACAACGCGTCCACGATGAGCGCCATGGGCAGGAACGCGTTGCGGCGCACCGCGAGCAGCTTCAGCAACCGCTGGGCCTTGCCCGCCGGCACCGGCACGGGAAGGCGCCCCTCGACGGCGAAGGAGCCGACCAGGCGCAGGCGCGTCGGTGTTCCGCTGATCGAAGAGCTTGTCCGCTCGTATCGGCCGATATCGGGTATGGCCATTTTTAGCTCTATCTTCAGTTCGGACGTTGCTCAATGTTTCATGGCCCTGAGTGTCCCCCACCGAACGCACGCAGGGAAGTGGTGCGATCCGCGGCCGGACGAGGCCCATCGGGGTGCGCCGGGAAGCGTCCGGGCCAGCACCGCCACGCGCCAGATCCGCTCGGACGCGGTGACGGAGCGGCGTTGCATGCGGGCGCAAGAGCGGTGCAACACCGACACGCATGCTGGCCCCGACGGCCGGTAGCCCGGGCGGCCGATCCAGATCACCGTCACTCGCCCCCGGCGAGCCTCCGATCGCGGTGAGGAGCCCACCATGCCGAGGAATCCTGGGAGGTCCCGAGCCCTCGACCGTCCATCGTGCGATCGGCGCTGCGGCTTCGGCCGCGCGCTGCGCGGCCATCACGACCGTTTGCTCCTCGTCGACACCGACCTCGACGAGATGCTCGACCTGATGGAGCTGGCCGTGACCTGGGGGGAGCTGGACTACTCCAACCAGCCGGTCATCCCGCCCACACAGTGGCTCGACTTCCTCGACGGTCACCAATGGCGGAACCCCAGCCGCGCGGCGCGCATCTTCACCCTCGCCACCGACATCGCGCTGCGCTCCTCCGGCCTCGCGCGCCACGAGGCGCGCACGGACGTCGGCGCGCTGCTCCGGGTGGTCAGGGCCGGCTGACGGGCGTCCCGCGCAGCCGACCGCCCCCGACCGCGCGCATTCCCAGGTGCGGGGTTGGGTAAGCCCGCTACGGGGTACCGGTCCGGACATGCCTACCATCGCTGCGGAAGCGTTGATCGGCCGCCTGGTCGACTGGGGTGTGGACACCGTGTTCGGCCTGCCTGGGGACGGCATCAACGGGATCATGGAAGGGTTGCGCCGGCACGCCGACCGGGTGCGCTTCATCCTCGTCCATCACGAGGAGTCCGCCGCGTTCATGGCCACCGCGTACGCCAAGGCGACCGGGCAGCTCGGCGTGTGCCTGGCCACCTCCGGCCCCGGCGGCATCCACCTGGCCAACGGGCTGTACGACGCCAAGCTCGACCACGCGCCGGTGCTGGCGATCACCGGAATGCAGGAGACCAGCGTGCTGGGCACGGGCTACCAGCAGGAGGTGCACCTCGACCGGTTCTTCGAGGACGTGTGCGTCTACGACCAGATGGTGGTGAATCCGGCCCAGTTACCGGCGCTGGTCGACATCGCCATCCGCACCGCGTACGCCCGCCGCGGAGTGGCGCACCTGACGGTGCCCAACGACATCCAGATCGCCCCCGCCGGCCAGGATCCGTACCAGCACGTCGCGCCCGCCCGGTCGCCGATGACGGCGCCCGTGTACCTGCCGCCGCCGGCGCGGCCCAGCGACGAGGACCTGGGCCGCGCGGCGGAGGTGCTCAACGCCGACGGGCGCGTGGCGATCCTCGCCGGGGTGGGCGCCCGCGACGCCGGCCCGCTCGTCGAGGCGCTCGCCGACACGCTCGCCGCACCGGTCATCAAGACGCTGCCGGGCAAGATGGTGATCCCCGACGACTCGCCGTACACCACCGGCGGGCTCGGGCTGCTCGGCACGGGCCCGAGCGAGGAACTGATCGAGGACATCGACACGCTGGTGATGCTCGGCACCAACTTCCCGTACACCAAGCACCTGCCCGCCCCGGGCACGGTCAAGGTCGTGCAGGTGGAGATCGAGCCCACCCGGGCCGGGGTGCGCATCCCGACGGACGTGCCGCTCATCGGCGACGTCACCGCGACCCTGGAGGCGCTGCTGCCGCTGCTCAACCGCCGCACCGACCGCAGCCACCTGGAGAAGTACCAGGCGAAGATGCGCGACTGGACCGAGAAGATGGACGCGCTGGAGTCCCCGCAGCGGGATCCGATCGCACCGCAGTACCTGGCGTCACTGGTGGACGAGATCGCCTCCGACGACGCGGTGCTCACCTGCGACTCCGGCACCATCGCCACGTGGACCGCGCGGCACTGGTGCATCCGCGGCGACCGCGAGTACTACCTGTCGGGCAACCTCGCCACCATGGCGCCCGGGCTGCCGTACGCGATCGCCATCCAGCTCGCGTACCCGGAGCGGCAGGTGATCTGCTTCCAGGGCGACGGCGGGTTCGCGATGCTGATGGCGGAGTTCCACACCGCCGCGCAGTACGGGCTGCCGATCAAGGTGGTGATCAACAACAACAACTCGCTCGGCCAGATCCTGTGGGAGCAGATGGTGCTGGGCTACCCGGAGCACGGGGTCCGCTTCGGCTCGCCCCAGCCCGACTTCGCCGCGTGGGCCCGCGGCTGCGGCGGCTACGGGGCGCACGTCACCAAGCCCGGCGAGCTGCCCGGCGTGCTGCGTGAGGCGTTCGCGCACCCGGGGCCGGCGCTGGTCGACGTGGCGGTCGATCCGAACGAGCCGCCGATGCCCGGCAAGGTCAGCTACGACCAGGCGAAGCACTTCGCGCAGGCGTTCCTCGCCGGCCAGCCGCACAAGGCGGCGATCGCGACCACGCTGTTCAAGGACCGCATCCAGCAGTTGCGGGCGCGCTGATGGTCACGACCGCGCTGCCCACTCCGACGGTACGCGGCCAGGGCGTGGACCGGCGGGGCCTGGCCCGGGCGCTGGCCACACAGGTCGCCGGCGAGGTCCGTTTCGACGACGGCAGCCGGGCCCTGTACGCGACGGACGGGTCCAACTACCGGCAGGTGCCCATCGGCGTGGTGGTGCCGCGCGACATCGACGACGTGGTCGCCACCGTCGCCGTGTGCCGGGAGTTCGGGGCGCCGGTGTTCTCCCGCGGCGGCGGCACCAGCCTCGCCGGCCAGAGCTGCAATGACGCGGTCGTCATGGACTTCTCCAAGCACGTCAACGAGATCGAGTCGTTCGACCCGGACGACCGCAGCGTGGTCGTGCAGCCGGGCATCGTGCTCGACGACCTCAACGCGCGCACCCGGCGGCGGGACAACCTGGTGTTCGGCCCGAAGCCGTCCACTCACTTGCAGTGCACCATCGGCGGGATGATCGGCAACAACTCCTGCGGGTCGACGGCGCAGTGGAGCGGCACCACCGCGGCGAACGTCCGGCGGCTGGAGATCCTCACCTACGACGGCACCCGGATGTGGGTCGGCCCCACCTCGGAGGAGGAGGAGTACCGGCGCATCGTCGAGCGGGGTGGCCGGCCGGCGGAGATCTACCGGCGGCTGCGCGAGCTGCGCGACCGTCACGCCGAGGCGATCCGCGCCTTTCCGCACCTGCCGCGGCGCATCTCCGGCTACAACCTGCCGGCGCTGCTGCCCGAGGCCGGGTTCCACCTCGCCCAGGCGCTGGTCGGCAGCGAGTCGACGTGCGTGACCGTGCTGCGCGCCGAGTTGACGCTGCGGCCGGAGCCTCCGGCGCGGGCGATGGTGATCATCGGCTATCCGGACATCATCGCGGCCGCGAGCGTCGTGCCGGCGATCGACCGCTACCAGCCGTACGCGCTGGAGGGCATGGACGACAAGCTCATCAGCTACGAGTCGCGCAAGCACATGCACCCCGAGGCGCTGCACCTGCTGCCGCCGGCCGGCGCGTGGCTGATGGTGCAGATCGGGGCCGACACGGCCGAGGAGGCGCACGCCCGGGTGACGGAGATGGTGCGCGAGCTGCGCCGGGCCGGACAGGCGCCCGTGGTGAAGGTCTTCGAGGACCCCTTCCACGAGGACCAGCTCTGGCGCCTGCGCGAGGCGGCGCTGGCCGCGACCGCCCGGGTGCCCGAGGAGCCCGACACGTGGCCCGGCTGGGAGGACTCGGCGGTCCCGCCCGAGCAGCTCGGCGACTACCTGCGCGACTTCAGCGCGCTGCTCGACGAGTTCGGGTACGGCGACGCCAGCCTCTACGGGCACTTCGGCCACGGCTGCCTGCACGTCAGCATCCCGTTCGACCTGGTGACCGTCGACGGTGTGCGGGCGTACCGGGCCTTCGTCGAGCGCGCCGCCGACCTCGTCGTGGCGCACGGCGGGTCGTTCTCCGGCGAGCACGGCGACGGCCAGGCCCGCGGCGAGCTGCTGGCCAAGATGTACGGCCCGGACATGGTGCGGGTGTTCGAGGAGTTCAAGGGGATCTTCGACCCGGACAACCGGATGAACCCCGGCAAGGTCGTGCACGCGAACCGGCTCGACGAGCAGCTTCGTCTCGGTCCCCGGTTCGCCCCGGCCGAGCCGGCCACGCACTTCCAGTACCCCGAGGACGGCTTCAGCTTCGCGCGGGCGGCCAACCGGTGTGTGGGGGTGGGCAAGTGCCGCCGGCACGGGGGCGAGGTGATGTGCCCGAGCTACATGGTGACCGGCGAGGAGAAGCACTCCACCCGGGGCCGGGCGCGCCTGCTGTTCGAGATGGTGCTCGGCGAGACGATCACCGACGGGTGGCGCAGTGAGGCGGTGGCCGACGCGCTCGACCTGTGCCTGGCCTGCAAGGGGTGCAAACGCGACTGCCCGGTCAACGTCGACATGGCCACGTACAAGGCCGAGTTCCTGTCCCACCACTTCGCCGGACGGATCCGCCCGCGCGACCACTACAGCCTGGGCTGGCTGCCGGTGCTGGCCCGGGCGGCCGGGCTGGCTCCGGGCACGGCGAACGCGCTGACCCGCGTCCCGGGAATCGGGCCGGCCGCCAAGGTGCTCGCCGGCGTGGACCGGCAGCGCGACCTGCCCCGGTTCGCGCACGCCAGCTTCAAGCGGTGGTTTCGCCGGCGGACGCCGGGCGGCACCGGCGAGCGCGGCCCGGTGCTGCTGTGGCCGGACACGTTCACGACGTACTTCGCCCCCGGCATCGCCGCGGCCGCGGTGGGTGTGCTGGAGGCGGCCGGCTTCCGCGTGCTCCTCCCGCCCGGCCAGCTCTGCTGCGGCCTGACCTGGATCTCCACCGGCCAGCTCGACGTCGCCCGCTGGGTGCTGCGCCGCACGGTCGACGCGCTGGCCCCGTACCTGCGCGACGGCCTGCCGGTGGTCGGGCTGGAGCCGAGCTGCACGGCGGTGTTCCGCGGCGATACCCGCGACCTGCTCGGTCCCGGCGCGGACATCGACCGGCTGAGCAAGCAGACCACGACCTTCGCCGAGCTGCTGCGCCACCGGGCGCCGGATTTCACCCCGCAGGTGACCGGTGTCGACGGGGGGCGGCCGACGGCGATCGTGCAGGTCCACTGCCACCACCACGCGGAGCTCGGATCCGGGGCGGACACCGAGCTCATGGCGGCGGTCGGCCTGGACGCGCAGGTGCTGGACTCGGGCTGCTGCGGGCTCGCCGGCAACTTCGGCATGGTCCCCCAGCACCGCGACGTCTCGCTCGCCTGCGCCGAACGGGTCCTGCTGCCGGCGGTGCGCGGCGCCGACCCGGCCACGCTGGTGCTCGCCGACGGGTTCTCCTGCCGGCTGCAGATCGACAGCGCCGACACCGGTCGCCGCAGCGTGCACCTCGCCGAGGTGGTCAACGCCGCCGTCCGTGGCACGCCGATCGGGGAGTACCCGGAGCGGACCGTCGCGCTGCGCCGGGATGCGCGCGATGGCCGGGGTTCCCGTGGTCGCCGGGGTCCGCGCGATGGCCGGGGTTGACGTACCGGTCGACGCGGTGCGCCACGCGGTCTACCGGGTGTCGACCGACCAGCCCGAGGCCGACGGCACGATCACCTGGAAAGACACCACGATGGTGCTGGTCCGCGCGGAGGCCGGCGGCGTGGTGGGCACCGGTTGGACGTACGGCGCGAGCGCGGCCGGCGGGCTGATCGGTGAGCTGTTCGCCGACGTGGTGACCGGCCGCTGCGCGCTGGACGTCGGCGGCGCCTACCACGCGATGAGCCGGGCGGTGCGCAACATCGGCCGGCCGGGGATCGCCGCCACCGCGATCTCCGCGGTCGACACCGCGCTGTGGGACCTCAAGGCCCGGCTGCTGGGCGTACGTCTGGTGCGCCTGCTCGGCCAGGTGCACGAGCGGGTGCCGATCTACGGCAGCGGCGGCTTCACCAACTACGACGATGCCCGGCTCGCCGCGCAGTTGGCGCACTGGGTGCACGACCTGGGCATTCCCCGGGTGAAGATCAAGATAGGGGAGTCGTTCGGCGGGGCGATCGAGCACGACCTGGCCCGGATGCGCCAGGCCCGGGCGGTCATCGGCCCGGACGCCGACCTGTACGTGGACGCGAACGGCGGCTACTCACGCAAGCAGGCGATCCGGGTGGCGCACCAGGCCGCCGACAGCGCCGTGCGCTGGTTCGAGGAGCCGGTCTCCTCCGACGACCTGGACGGGCTGCGGGAGGTCCGCGACGCGGTGGAGCCGGACGTCGCCGCGGGCGAGTACGGCTACGCACTGTCCTACTTCCGGGACATGTGCGCGGCCGGCGCGGTGGACTGCGTGCAGGTGGACGTGTCCCGCTGCGGCGGGATCACCGAGTGGCTGCGTGTCGCCGCCCTCGCGGCCGCGTACGGTCTGCAGGTCTCCGGGCACACCGCGCCCAACCTGCACCTGGACGTGGCGGCGGCGACGGACAACGTCCGCCACCTCGAGTGGTTCCACGACCACGCCCGCATCGAGTCGATGTTCTTCGACGGCGCGTGCTCCCCGGACGGCGGGGCGCTCACGCCCGACCTGACCGTGCCCGGCAACGGCCTGGAGTTCCGCGAGACCGACGCCCGGCCCTACCGGGTCGGTTGACCCGCGCTGTGACCGATCTCGAGGCACATCATGATGCGGACCGAACGGCACTCTCGACGGTGAGGGTTCCGGCGGTGGTGTCGAGCGTGGCCGGCACGCCGAGCGGCACGGTGAGCTGCCCGGGCCCGTGTCCGACCGGCAGACCGCCGAGCACCGGCACGCCGAGGTCGCCCAGCCGCTCCTGCAGCACCTGCGCGACCGTGGTCGACCAGCGGTCGGCGCAGTTGGTGAACTGGCCCACGGCCACGCCAGCCAGGCCGCGCAGGGCGCCGGCGCGGCGCAGGTGGGTGAGCATCCGGTCGACCCGGTAGGGGGCCTCGTCGACGTCCTCGATCAGCAGGATCGCGCCGGACAGGTCCGGCATGTCCGAGGTGCCGATGGAGGTGGCGACCAGCGACAGGTTTCCGCCGAGCAGCGTGCCCCGGGCGGTGCCGGGCACGATCACCGAGGCGGTCTCCTCCGCCGGGTTGCGCCGCACCACCACCGGCTGGTCCGTCATCACCGCCAGCCGCAGGGCCTCGGCGCACGCCGGATCGAGGTCGCGCAGCCGGCGCGGGTTCGGGCCGTGCACGGTCGCCAGGCGCGCACCCCGCCACAGCGCGAGCTGCAGCGCGGTGATGTCGGAGAACCCCACCACCACCTTCGGGTCGGCCCGTACGGCGGCCAGGTCGAGGCGGTCGACGATGCGCTGGGCGCCGTAGCCGCCCCGGGTGCAGATCACGCCGCGCACCCGCGGGTCCGCGAGCGCGGCGTTGAGGTCGGCGAGGCGCTGCTCGTCGGTGCCGGCCAGGAAGCCGTCGCGGGCGCGGGCGTGCGGGCCGACCTCGACGCGCAGCCCCCACGAGGCGAGCACCGCGGCGCCGAGCTCGACGTGTTCGGGCGAGGCCGGGCCGGAGGGGGAGACCAGCGCCACGACGTCACCGGGGCGCAGGGCGCGAGGGCGAAGGCATTCTCGGATCACCGGCTCAGCTTGCCGTATGCGTCAAGGCGATAGCCTCGATGGGTGAGCACGGCACTGGTGATCGAGAACGACCCCACCGACGACCCGCGGCGGCTCGGGGAGTGGCTGACCGATGCCGGGCTGGACCTCACGGTGGTCCGCCCGTACGCGGGCGACCCGCTGCCGCCGTCGCTCGACGGGTACGCGGCGCTGCTCGTGCTCGGCGGCCGCCAGCACGCGTACCCCGGACCCGACGGCGAGCCGGGCGCGACGTGGTTCCCCGACCTGGAAGGGCTGCTGCGCAAGGCGGTGCGCCACCGGGTGCCGACGCTCGGGGTCTGCCTCGGCGCGCAACTGCTCGCCGTGGCCACCGGAGGCACGGTGGAGCGCAGCGCGGCGGGGCCGGAGATCGGGGCCGCGCTCGTCGCCCGCCGCGACGCCGCCGACCGGGATCCGCTCTTCGCCCCCGTGCCGTTCACCCCCGATGTGATCCAGTGGCACCAGGACGAGATCACCGAGCTGCCGCCCGGTGCCGTGCTGCTCGCCGCCTCCACCCGCTACCCGCACCAGGCGTACCGCATCGGCGACCGGGCCTGGGGGATCCAGTTCCACGTGGAGTGCGACGCGGAGATGATCGCCGACTGGGCGGCGGGGAACCGGGAGATGCTCGCCGACCTGGGCCTCGACCCCGAAGCGGTGGTCGCGGCGACCCAAGCGATCCTGGACGACGTGCGCGAGGTGTGGCAGCCGTTCGCCGCCCGCTTCGCGGCCCTCGTGCGCGGCGAGCTGCCCGCGGCGCGGTCCCTGCCCCTGATCCACGGATGACGAGACCAGCGAGGACGACCGGCCGCCTGGCCCGGTACGGCTTCGCCGACCCGGCCCGGGCGGCGAGTCTGCTCGGATCGCCGGTGCTCGCGCTGTGGGACGACGCCGCGGCCGACGTGACCGACGAGGCGGCGGGGGAGATCCTGGACGCCCTGTCCCGCTCGGCCGACCCCGATCTGGCCCTGCTGCAACTGCATCGCGTGGAGGAGTCCGCCCGCCGGTCGGCAGGTAGCGGGCCGGCCGCCGCGATCCGGTCCGATCCGGCGCTGCGCGAGCGGCTGATCGCCGTGCTCGGCGCCTCGGCCGCCCTCGGCGACCAGCTCGTCGCCGACCCGGGCCTCTGGCCGTCACTGTCGATTGCAGACGACGTACCGCTTGACACGGACGGGGTGCCGGCGCTGCGCCGCGGCTACCGGCGTCGGCTGCTGCGGATCGCGGCCGACGACCTCACCGGCGTGTGCGACGTGGAGCGCACGATGGCGGACCTGTCCGCGCTCGCCGACGAGACGCTGCGCGGGGCGTACCGGATCGCGGTGGCGGAGCTGCCGGCGGGCACGGCCCCACCGCGGCTCGCGGTGGTGGCGATGGGCAAGTGCGGCGGCGGCGAGCTCAACTACGTGTCCGATGTGGACGTGGTGTTCGTCGCGGCGCGGGACGAGGACCTCGCCGCCGGCACCACCGTCGCCACCCGGCTGATGGCGATCTGCGAGCAGGTGGCCTGGCCGGTCGACGCGGCGCTGCGCCCCGAGGGCAGCCGGGGTCCGCTGGTGCGCACCCTCGCCAGCCACCTCGCCTACTACGGCAAGTGGGCGCGCACCTGGGAGTTCCAGGCGCTGCTGAAGGCCCGCCCGGCCGCGGGCGACACGGCGCTGGCCGAGCAGTGGCTGGCCGCCCTGCGCCCGCTGGTCTGGCAGGCTGCCGAACGCCCCGAGGCGGTGGCGGACGTGCGCGACATGCGCCGGCGCATCCTGGACAACGTGCCCGTCGCCCAGCGGGACCGGGAGATCAAACGCGGGGCGGGCGGGCTGCGCGACATCGAGTTCGCGGTGCAGCTGCTGCAACTCGTGCACGGCCGTGCGGACGAGACGCTGCGCTCGCCCTCCACACTGGATGCGCTGCGCGCCCTGGTTGCCGGCGGCTACGTCGCCCGGTCCGACGGTGAGGCGCTCATCGCGGCGTACCGCTTCCTGCGCACCGTCGAGCACCGCCTGCAGTTGCAGCGGCTGCGCCGCACGCATACCGTGCCTGCGGCCCCGGCGGCGCTGCGCTGGCTCGCGCAGGCGATGGGGTACCGCTCTGACACCCGCCGGGACGCGGTCGACGCGTTCCGTGCCGACTGGGCGGCCCACGCCGCGCAGGTACGGCGGCTGCACGCGAAGCTGCTCTACCGGCCGCTGCTCGAGGCGGTGGCCCGGGTGCCCGCCGACTCGCTGCGCCTGACGCCCGACGCGGCCCGCGACCGCCTGCACACGCTGGGGTTCGCCGATCCGGCGGGGGCGCTGCGGCACATCGAGGCGCTCACGGACGGGGTGTCGCGAGCGGCCGCGATCCAGCGCACCCTGCTGCCGGTGCTGCTCGAGCAGTTCGCGGACGCGCCGGAGCCGGACCGAGGGCTGCTGGCCTACCGGCAGGTGTCCGAGGCGCTGCGCGGCACGCCGTGGTACCTGCGGCTGCTGCGTGACGAGGGGCCGGTCGCGATGCGGCTGGCGCGGCTGCTCGGGCTGTCCCGGTACGCCGTGGAGTTGCTGGTGCGCGACCCGGAGGCGCTGCGTCTGCTGGCCGACGATGACGAACTCGCGCCGCGTTCGCGCCAGTCCCTTGTCGAGGGGTTCGGCGCGGCGGCCGCCCGGCACGTGACGGGTGGCGAGTCGGATCCGGAGGCCGCCATCCGGGCGGTGCGCGCCCTGCGCCGCAGGGAACTGTTCCGGATCGCCTGCGCCGACGTGCTCGCCGACGCCGGCGACGGGCTCGCGCCCGCCACCCACCTCGACGAGGCGGCGATCGGGCAGGCGCTGTCCGACGTCACCGACGCCACGCTCGCGGCGGCGCTGCGCGCCGCGGATCCCGGCGGCGGGCTGCGGTTCGCCGTGATCGGGATGGGCCGGCTGGGCGGGTACGAGATGAGCTACGCCTCCGACGCGGACGTCCTGTTCGTCTACGAGCCGCCGGAGGGGATGGCCGAGGACGCCGCCTCCGGCGCGGCGCACGCCGTCGCCGAGGAGATGCGTCGGCTGCTCGGCCTGCCGGCACCCGACCCGCCGCTCGGCGTCGACGCGGACCTGCGCCCCGAGGGGCGGCAGGGACCGCTGGTGCGCAGCCTCGCCGCCTACCGCCAGTACTACGCCCGCTGGTCCCGCGTCTGGGAGGCGCAGGCGCTGCTGCGCGCGCGGTTCGTGTGCGGTGACCCGGACCTGGGCGCGCGGTTCCTCGCTCTGGCCGACGAGGTGCGCTACCCGGCCGGAGGGCTGCGCCCGGACCAGATCACCGAGATCCGCCGGATCAAGGCCCGGGTCGACACCGAGCGGCTTCCCCGGGGCGCGGACCCGCTGACCCACACGAAGCTCGGCCGGGGCGGGCTCGCCGACATCGAGTGGACGGTGCAGCTCCTCCAGTTGCGGCACGCGCACGCCGTGCCGGGGCTGCGCACGACCCGTACCCTGGACGCCCTCACCGCCGCCCGCGACGCGGGCCTGGTGCCGCCCGCGGACGCCGCCGCGCTGGAGGCGGCGTGGCGGTTGGCCTCGCGCGTGCGCAACGCGCTCATGCTCGTGCGCGGGCGGCCCGTCGACCAGCTGCCCCGCCACGGCGTCGAGTTGGCGGGCGTCGTCGCCGTGCTCGGCGGGCGCGACCCCGGCCAGTTCGTGGACTCCTACCTGCGCACCGCCCGCCGCGCCCGCGCGGCCGTCGAGCGCCTGTTCGCCGCCTGAGGATCCAGAAGATTCGCGTGATGCGCTAGCATCAGATGCATGCGCACCACGGTGGCGATCGATGACGACGTCCTGCTCGCCGTGAAGGAGCGCGCCCGACGGGAGGGCCGGACGGTCGGCCAGGTGCTGTCCGACCTTGCCCGGCAGGCCCTGACGGGGCAGCCGCCCGCGGCCGCGGCCGAACAGTCGCAAGCGTTTCATGGCTTCGTGCCTTTGCCCCACCGCGGTAAGGCGGTGTCCAACGCGCTCATCGACCGGCTTCGCGAGGATGAGGCCGTGTGATGCGGGCGCTCCTGGACATCAACGTCCTGCTGGCGCTCCTCGACAGCGACCACGTTGACCATCAGCGTGCTCGGGAGTGGCTCAGCGCCGAGATCGACCATGGATGGGCGTCCTGCGCGATCACCCAGAACGGCTTTGTGAGGATCATCAGCCAGCCGCGATACCCGAGCCCGGTTCCTCCGGCCGAGGCGATGCGGCGGCTGGCCGACGCGACCGCCACCGAGCATCACCGGTACTGGACGTGCTCGGTGAGTCTGCTCGACGCACAGCTTGTCGACCGCTCCCGGATACACGGCCCTCGCCAGGTGACGGACGCCTACCTGCTCGCGCTGGCAGTTGCGAACAAAGGACGCTTCGTCACGTTCGACCATGCCGTACCGCTAACTGCGGTCCGCGGGGCCAAAGCCGCACATCTGACTGTCATCTGACCGACCTGCTGCGCGCGATCCTGGAAGCCGCTCGGTGCAAGACCCGGCCGTCGCGAGTGTGGATCGGCCGAGGTTGGGAGCGCGTCCAGACCCGACAGCTAGGGGCGCAGCGTCAGCGTGTCGGTCGCCGCCTTCTCGATCGACTCCCGCTGCCAGTGCCACGGCAGTGTCTGCCCGGTGCGCCACAGCTCGAACTGGTCCCGGTAGTGCGGGTGGAAGGCGTGCCCGGAGTTGCCGGTGAGCTGGATCCACCGAGACGCGTCCAGGTCGGCCATGTCCACAATCATCCGCATCGACGGGACCGCGGTCACGCGGTACCCGACCCCGGCGTTCCAGCCGGTCGCGTTGACGATGGCGCTGCCGCCCGAGACCGGAGCCGGTCCGTGGTTGAACAGCCACTCGATCGGCCCGATGCCCGATCTGCCGAACGACTGGTTCTCCAGCGTCAGCGTGTGCATCCGGCCCCAGCGCCAGCGCGCCGGGTTGTCGCCCTGCGACGCGCGCAGCTCGTCGGCGGCGTCCACCAGCGCCGCCGCGAGGACCTCCCGGGCGGTCTCGACCTCGGGCGTGTCGGCCGAGTCCCACCACGGCGAGTCCGGGTCGGCCAGCAGCCCTCGCACCACCTCGAACCACCGGTCCCCGCCGTCCGGCCGGTGCGCCTCGGGCAGTTCGTCGAAGGTACGCCGCAGCAGGTGGCGCCAGACCGCGTTGAAGTACGCGGCCGGGGCGGAGTTCTCGGCCTGCTGGTGGTCCCAGTCGCGCAACAGGTCCTGGGCACGGGCGGGGAAGCCGTCCAGCGGCACCGCGAGCAGCGCCGGCACGAGCGTGCGGGCCAGCGGGTTGCGGTTGTCCATCTGCATCCGCTGCATGTCGGCCACGTCGAGGCGGCCCCGTGCCGCGATCGCCTCGCCGATCAGCTCGTAGATGCGCTGGCTGCGGGAGCCGTACGACCACTCGGTGGTGAGCAGGTGCTGGTACTGCGGCCCGATCACCGCCTGGTTCGCGGTCACGATGTACCCGCGTGGCGGGTTGTAGACCCAGGGCAGCTCGTCGAACGGGATGTAGCCCGTCCAGTCGTACGCGGAGTCCCAGCCGGGCGCCAGATCGCGCCCGTCGCCCTTGCCGCGGATCGGGATCCGGCCCGGGGACTGGTAGCCGATGTTGCCGTCGACGTCGGCGTACACCATGTTCTGCGCGGGCACCTCGAACAGCGCGGCGGCGGCCCGGAACTCGGTGAAGTTCGTGGCGCGGTTGACCGCGAACAGCGCCTCGATCGTGCGGCCCGGGTCGAGCGCGGTCCACCGCAGCGCGACGGCCGTCTCCTCCTCATCCGGCCCGCGGGACGTCGCGCTCACCGGCGCCACGCCCGCCGCCGTCGAGGACCGGGCCCCGGCGAGGTCGCGCAGCTCGGCCGAGGCGTCCGAGATCAGCGGCCCGTGCCGGGAGGAGCGCACCGTGATGGTCAGCGGGTGGCCGCCCGCCACCTCGATGGTCTCCTCGCGCCGCTCCAGCGGCAGCCACTCGCCGTCCACTTCGTACTCGTCGCCGCGCACCCGCTCCAGGTACAGGTCGGTGACGTCCGGGCCGAGGTTGGTGAATCCCCAGGCGATGCGCGCGTTGTGGCCGATGATCACGCCGGGCACGCCGGAGAAGGTGAAGCCGGTGACCTCGTAGCCGCAGGTGCAGTGCAGCCCCATCTGGTACCAGATGCCCGGCATGCTCGGCGCGAGGTGCGGATCGTTGGCGAGGATCGGCTTGCCGGTGACCGTGTACTGCCCGCCGATCACCCACGAGTTCGAGCCGATGCCCTCGCCCCTGCCCACCATGACCGGGATGCGGGCGAGCCCGGCGGCGAGCCGGTCCAGCTCCGCCAGTGGCAGCGCGCCGGCGGTCGGCGCCGTGGGCGGCGGCGCCGGGGGCGTGGGCGCGGTGGGGTCGAACGCCCCGTCCACCACCCGCCCGCCGGTGACGATCGGCAGGTTCCGGTCGTACGGGTATTCGGGGTACAGCTCGTCGACCTGGGCGTCGCTCAGCCCGTGCGCCCGCAGCGCCGCTCGAGTGATCTCCGTCTCCATGTTGCCGCGCAGATCCCACGCCATGGCCTTGAGCCAGGCGAGGCTGTCGACCGGGCTCCAGGGCTCGATCTCGTACCCCGGGTTCTGCAGCCCGAGCACGGCGTACTCCAGGCTCGCCGCGGCGCCGTCGTGCTCGGCCAGCCAGGCGTTGACCCCCTCGGCGTACGCGGTGAGGAACCGGCGCGCCTCATCGCCGATGAGCTGCCACTCCTGCTCGGCGACGCGTCGCCAGCCCATGGTGCGCAGGTACGCGTCGGTGGCCACCTGGCTCTCACCGAACAGTTCGGCCAGCCGCCCGGCGGTCACGTGCCGGCGGAAGTCCATCTCCCAGAACCGGTCCTGCGCGTGCACGTAGCCCTGTGCCCGGAACAGGTCGGTCTCGGTGCGGGCGTAGAGGTTCGGGATGCCGTACAGGTCCCGGTGCACGGTGACCGGGGCGCTCAGGCCGGGCAGGCGCAGGGTGCCGCCGTACTGCGGGAAGGCGAGCCGCACCGTCCACACACCGCCGATCACGGCGGCGAAGGCGAGCGCGACGACAACCGCGACCGTCGACAGTGTGATCTTCAGGACCCGAGGGCGGCGCATGCTGTCAGGACAGCACGCGCCGCCCTCGGACTACTAATCGATGGGCGTCGAAAACGGATCAAACCCCGAAGTAGAGCGCGAACTCGTGCGGCGTGGGGCGCAGCCGGATCGGGTCGATCTCGTTGGTGCGCTTCCACTCGATCCAGGTGGAGATCAGGTCCGGCGTGAAGACGCCACCCTCGAGCAGGTAGTCGTGGTCGGCCTCGAGCGCGTCGAGCACCTCCTCGAGCGAGCCGGGCACCTGGGTGACCTGGGCGAACTCCTCCGGCGGCAGGTCGTAGAGGTCCTTGTCGATCGGCTCGGGCGGCTCGATCTTGTTGCGGATGCCGTCCAGGCCGGCCATCAGCATGGCCGAGAAGGCCAGGTACGGGTTGGCCGACGGGTCGGGCACCCGGAACTCGATGCGCTTGGCCTTCGCGTCCGTGCCGGTCACCGGGATCCGGGTGCAGGCCGACCGGTTGCGCTGCGAGTAGACGAGGTTGACCGGCGCCTCGAAGCCGGGCACCAGGCGGCGGTACGAGTTGACCGTGGGGTTGGTGAACGCCAGCAGCGACGGCGCGTGGTGCAGCAGGCCGCCGATGTACCAGCGGGCGGTGTCGGACAGCCCGGCGTAGCCGGTCTCGTCGTAGAACAGCGGCTCACCGCCCAGCCACAGGCTCTGGTGGGTGTGCATGCCCGAGCCGTTGTCGCCGTACAGCGGCTTGGGCATGAACGTCACGGTCTTGCCGTGCGCCCACGCGGTGTTCTTCACGATGTACTTGAACAGCTGCAGCGTGTCGCCGGCGTGCAGGAGCGTGGAGAACCGGTAGTTGATCTCCGTCTGGCCAGCGGTGCCGACCTCGTGGTGCGCGCGCTCCACCTGGATGCCCACCCGAAGCAGGTTGGCCACCATCGCGTCGCGCAGGTCGGCGAAGTGGTCGACCGGTGGGACCGGGAAGTAGCCACCCTTGTAGGCCGGCTTGTAGCCGCGGTTGGGGCCGTTGGCGTCGCGCTCGCTGCCCGTGTTCCACGCCCCCTCGACCGAGTCGATGTAGTAGAAGCCGGCGTTCGGGGTGGTGTCGTAGCGGATCGAGTCGAAGATGTAGAACTCCGCCTCGGGCCCGAAGTACGCGGTGTCCGCGATTCCGCTGGCCGCGAGGTACGCCTCGGCCTTCTTGGCCACGTTGCGCGGGTCGCGCGAGTACGGCTCGCGGGTGAACGGGTCGTGGATGAAGAAGTTGAGCGCGACGGTCTTCTCCGCCCGGAACGGGTCGACGAACGCGGTCGCGGCGTCCGGCAGCAGCAGCATGTCCGATTCGTGGATCTGCTGGAAGCCGCGGATCGACGAGCCGTCGAACGCGAGGCCCTCGGTGAAGACCTTGTCGTCGAACGACTCCATCGGCACGGTGAAGTGCTGCATGACCCCGGGCAGGTCGCAGAATCGCACGTCGACGAACTTCACGCCCTCGCTTCTCAGGTAGGCGAGCAGCTCCTCGGAGTTGGCGAACACGGGTCCTCCTGGCAGGTGCGGCATCGGTTCGGGCCATTCGCGACGTTACGGCGTCGCCGTTGCCCACCCGTGTCCCCGCTGTTTCCCCCGTGTTACGCCGTACCCCGCCTGCGGGCGTTCTCCCCTGCCCCAGCCGTGTTGATCATGAGCCTGACGGCGGACACCGTGTCGCGCGGCAAACTTCATGATCAACGCTCGACGGGCGGTGCGGTCAGCGGCGGATGCCGCGCATGGCGCGGAAGGCGCCCTTCGGGGGGCGCAGGTTCTTCGGGATCGCGCCCTTGGGCAGCTGCGGCCGGGCGGAGAGCGCGGTCAGGCGCCGGTCCAGCGCGTTGATGTCCTTGCCGGTGAGGTTGCGTTCGCGCGACAGCCGTACCAGCGTCATGCGCATCTTGCGCAGCGGCAGTTCGCCCTCGCCGTTGCCGATCACGTAGTCGTACAGGGGAGCCGACCCGATCACCTTGGCCAGGCGCCGCTTCTCCTGGCCGATCAGCACGCGCACGCGCTGCGGATTGCCCTCGCCGAGCAGGATCACGCCGGGCCTGCCGATGACCAGGTGCACCATGTCGAACTGCGTGGTCGAACTGATCGCGGGCCTGACCCGCCAGTTGCCGCGCATCGTCTGCAGGATCTGGGCCGCAGCGCCCGGCTTGCCCTCGGCCTCGTTCATCAGCGCGGCGTTGGACCGCAGGTTCAGCACGATGAGCACGCCGAGCAGCGCGACCATGACGCCGATCGGGGCCCACGGCCAGCCCCAGGCGATGACGGCGACCACGGTGAGCGCGAGCGGCAGGGCCGTGGCGGCGAAGACCAGCGGAACGAACCACTTGTCCCGCTTCGCGGTGAACGAGAAGACCATCCCGATCTGCTTGAGTCGGGTGCGGAAACCGACCTTCTCCTGCTGCTGGGCCTTCGCCATGCTCGGAAGTCTAGTCGGCGGCGGGCGCGGGTCGCCGTGGTCAGCTCGCCTGCCCGTTCCGGCGGGCCTCGATCGCCTGCTGGTACAGCCGCCCCGCCCGGTACGACGAGCGCACCAGCGGCCCGCTCATCACCCCGGCGAAGCCCACGGCGAGCGCCTCCTCGCGCAGCTCGACGAACTCCTCCGGCTTGACCCAGCGCACCACCGGGTGGTGGCGCGGACTCGGACGCAGGTACTGCGTGATCGTGAGCAGTTCGCAGCCCGCGTCGCGCAGGTCCCGCAGGGCCTGGGAGATCTCGTGCCGCTCCTCGCCGAGGCCGAGGATCAGGTTCGACTTGGTGACCAGCCCCGCGGCCCGGGCCCGGGTGAGCACCTCCAGCGAGCGCTCGTAGCGGAACGCCGGTCGGATCCGCTTGAAGATCCGCGGCACGGTCTCCACGTTGTGCGCGAGGACCTCGGGCCGGGCCGAGAACACCTCGCCGAGCTGGTCGGGGTCGCCGTTGAAGTCCGGGATCAGCAGCTCCACCCCGCACCCGGGCACCAGCGCGTGGATCTGACGGACCGTCTCCGCGTACAGCCAGGCGCCCCCGTCAGGCAGGTCGTCACGCGCCACGCCGGTCACCGTCGCGTACCGCAGGCCCATCGCCGCCACCGACTCGGCGACCCGGCGCGGCTCGTCGGCGTCGAACTCGGTGGGCTTGCCCGTGTCGATCCGACAGAAGTCGCAGCGGCGCGTGCACTGGTCCCCGCCGATGAGGAACGTCGCCTCCCGGTCCTCCCAGCACTCGTAGATGTTGGGGCAGCCCGCCTCCTGGCAGACGGTGTGCAGGCCCTCGCGTTCGACCAGGCCGCGCAGGTGGGTGAACTCGGGCCCCATCCGGGCCTTGACCTTTATCCACGCCGGCTTGCGTTCTATCGGCGTCTGCGCGTTGCGCGCCTCGATGCGCAGTAGGCGCCGGCCCTCCGGAGCAACCATGGTCACGCCGTCAGGGTACGCCCGAACGGGCGATTCGCCCCCACCTAACCGACGAAGCGCGATACGGCTCACGTCCCCGTGCGCGAGATGCACCAGTTTTCCGGGCATCGTGTTGCTGGCCATCGCGCGCCGCGTTGCTGGCCATCGTGCGCCGCGGCAGTGCGCGCCGCCAGACCGTCACCGTCCACAGGTACCTTCCCAGGGACATTCCGTACTCGTACCTGGGGGGAGCAGTCGTGATACGCACATCCATCGCCATCGCGGCGCCCGCCGCCACGATCTGGCACGCCCTGCTCGACGTGGAGCGCTGGCCGACGTGGACCGACACGGTCACGAGGGCCACCTGGCTGGACGACGGCCCGATGCGGGTGGGGCGCCGTGCCCGGCTGGTCCAACCCCGTTTGGGGGCCGCTGTCTACGAGGTCACCGAACTGGATCCGGAGAAGTCCTTCGTCTGGTCGAGGCGGTCGCCGGGGGTGACCACCGTAGCCGGTCACCATCTGACCCCGCAGCCCGACGGCACGACCCTGCTCACGCTGAGCATCGAGCACTCCGGTCCGCTCGCCGGTCTGGCCAGGCTGCTCAGCGACCGGCTCACCCGCCGCTACCTGGAGATTGAAGCGCGCGGCCTCAAGGCGTACAGCGAACGGCAGCACGCCGCCGGCCAGCCGTAGCCGGAGCGCTCCGAGCCGGGGTGGCGGCGCGAGGTGACGCAGCTCCCGCGACCCGCACCGGCTCGGTCGCCAGGTCGGCTCAGTCGCCAGGTCGTTGCCGACCCGAGCCGCCCGGTCCCGGCCGAGCTTCCGGCTCCCGCGCCACCGGCCGGAGCGGCACCTGCAGTTCGGTCACCGCGTCGGACGGCTCGGCGCCCCGCTGCTTCGGCAACGGACCCCCCGGCCGCGGCCCCACCCGCAGGTAGACCTGCCGGACCGGACCGCCCGGGCGCTGCCCGGTGTGCTCCAGCCAGCGCAGCATCCGCTGCAGCACATGACCGAGACGCGCCGGGTCGCCGTGGTGCACCAGACACGCCATGCGCGGCTCGGGTTTGAGGAAACCCACCTCGACGCGCCCGTCGCGCGGCACCGGCCGGGTCAGCGGCACGGCGACGGTGACGGTCTCGTCGTCGGGGTGTGCGAGCAGCGCCAGCGGCGGGCGGTTGGACCGGGCCCGATGGCCGGCCACGTACGCCTCCACCTCGGCCAGCAGCCCGGTCACGTCCTCGCCCGCCGGCCCGGACAGGGCGGCGACCAGCAGCGACGGAACCGGCCGCACCTCCACGTCGGGGAGCTCGTCGGCGTCGACGAGCAACGCGCGCAGCGCCCGCAGGCGCCGCAGCCGGGCATTCGCCTGCGCCACCTCGTCGAGAAGCTGGCGCTCATGCTTGGCGACCACCCGGTCAACCGCCGGGTCCCCGGCCTCGAGCAGCTCGGCGATCTCGGTCAGGCCGAGCCCGAGGGCCCGCAGCAACTCGATCCGGTTCAGCCGGGGCAGGTGCGCCGTGGTGTAGGCGCGCTCGCCGGTCGCCGCGTCCACCTGTGCCGGCACCAGCAGCCCGGCCTCGTCGTACTGGCGCAGCGTGCGGGCGCTCACGCCCGTGAACCGCGCGAACTCGGCGACCCGGAACATCGGCGCTCCCAATCCGGAGGGCAACCGTCGGGGAGACGAGCGTACCGGGTGCGATCAGCCGTCTGGTGCCCGCGGGTCAGCCGAGCAGGGTGGTCAGATGGCGCTCGACGATCGGAAGGGCGTCGTCGACGGTCACCGGCCTGCCGAGTTCGGCGGTGAGGCTCGTGACCCCCGCGTCGCGGATGCCGCACGGCACGATCCGGTCGAAGTGGGTCAGGTCACAGTCGCAGTTGAGGGCGAAGCCGTGCATGGTGACCCCGCGCGACACCCGGATCCCGATCGCGGCGACCTTGCGGGCCGGCCCCCGTTCGTCGGCCGGCACCCACACGCCGCTGCGCCCCTCGACCCGCGCCGCGACCAGACCCAGTTCGGCGCACACGTCGATGAGCATCTGCTCGGTCCGGCGCACGTACGCGACCACGTCGACCGGGTCGGGCAGCCGCAGGATCGGGTAGCCGACCAGTTGTCCCGGGCCGTGCCAGGTGATCTTGCCGCCCCGATCCACGTCGATCACGGGTGTGCCGTCGACCGGGCGGTCCCACGGCTCGGTGCGCTTGCCCGCCGTGTAGACACTCGGATGCTCCAGCAGCAGGACGGTCCCGGGGGCGCCGTTCACCACCGCCTCGTGCAGCCGCCGCTGCTCCTCCCAGGCCTCCTGGTAGTCCACGACTCCGGCACGCACCACGGTGAAGCCGGACGTCGCGCTGGTCACGGTGGTCGTCACGGCCCCAGCCTAGCGGCATGACGGCCCCTGCTCACCGGGCTCGGTCGCCGGGGGAGCACCCCGCCGCGAACCGACCCGACCTCGGTCGGGGTGGCGGGGCGGGCAGACCGAGGTGCCGCCGGAATCTGACCGTCCGGCGGACGTCGCGGGGTTGCGGCGCCGCGCACCCAGAGTGACTCTGTGGTAGCTGAGTCGGGGACGTCGTGGGGAGGGAGCCCGATGCGCGCCAGCGGGACCGCGGCGAGATCCGACAGTCACCAGACCCTCACCAGCCATGACGTCGCCGGCCACACCCGGGTACGCCGCACGGGCTCGATCGGGTTCCGCCTGATGCTGCCGGTCGTGGCCGCGAGCCTCGGCCTCCTCGCGGGCGGTGCCGTCCTGGTCATGACGTCGGTGAACGCGGCCAATGACGCGCACCGCGCTCGGGTGCTCGTGGACGGCGCGGCCGCGGCGCTGCGCCTGGTCGACGAGATCGAGCAGGAGGTCGCCGAGACCAACGGGGCGCGCGAGAGCGGCGCCGGCGCCAGCGCGCCGTCGCTGACCGCTCAGCGCGCGCGCACCGACGAGGCGATGGCGGACTATCTCAACGCCAGCCGGGATGCGCTGGCGGAGGCGCCCGGGATCGCCGGGCCCGTCGCGCACGTCACCGCGCTGCTCGAGCCGTTCGCGCGGGCGCGCGCCGAGGCCTTCAGGCCCGGCGTCACGGTCTCCGGCTTCGGGGACGCCTTCGAGCAGATCACCCATCACCTGCTCGATCTCACCGCGGCCATCGCCGAGCAGCTGACCGACCAGCGCCTGGGCAATCTGGCCCGTAGCGCGGCCGTGGTCAGCGAGATTAAACACCTCACCGCCGAGCACCGCGACCTGCTGCGTGCCGCGTTGATCCGCGGCGAACTCACCCGCGCCGATCTGGTCACGCTCGCCGGGCTCGACGGAGACCGGCAGGCCAAGCTCTCCGAGTTCGCGCACACCGCCACGGCCGAGACGCGCCGGCTGTTCACCCGTACCTACACCGGAGCGGACGTCCAGACCGCCGACGCGCTGCGCAACGCCGTCCTGCGCGACGGCGACGCCGCGGCCCTCAGAGTGGACCCCGACGTCTGGTACTCGGCGCAGAACAGCGTGGTGGGCAAGCTGCGCACCGTCGAGCGCGAGCTGAGCGGCACGCTGGCCCGCGAGGCCCACCGCGACCAGGTGACCGCCCAGCGCCAGGCGGCCGTCACCGGCGGACTCGCCGCGATCCTCATCGTCGGCACGCTCGCGGGCGGTGCCTCGCTGGCCGGACGCACGACCCGCCGGCTTCGCCGGCTGCGCCAGCTCGCCCTGAGCGTGGCACGCGGTGAGCTGCCGACGGCGGTCGCGCAGGTGGCCCAGGCGAAGGACCCCGAGGCGGTACGTGACGCGATGGATGCCTCGCATCGACGCGTGGGCGCGATGCTGGACGCGGGGCGCGACGAGCTGGCCGAGGTGGCCGCCGCGTTCGGCGTCGTGCACCAGCAGGCGTTGCGGCTCGCCGCTGAGCAGGCTCTGCTGCGTCTCGACGCCTCCGCGGTGTTCGTCGCGCTCTCCCGGCGGGGGCAGAGTCTCGTACACCGGCAACTGCATCTCATCGACGAGTTCGAGCGGGTCGAGCACCGCGAGGGCGCGCGTGCCCGGCTGGCCGCGTTGGACAACCTCGCGACCCGCATGCGCCGCAACGAGGAGAACCTGCTCGTCCTCGCCGGCGGTGAACCGGGCCGTCGCTACGCCCAACCGGTCGTCCTCACCGATGTGGTCCGTACCGCCGCCGCGGAGATCGAGGCGTACGCGCGCGTCGACGCGCCGGCCGCCGAAGATGTGTGGGTGGCGGCGCACGCCGTCCGCGACATCGTCCACCTGCTCGCCGAACTGCTCGACAACGCCACGGCGTTCTCGCCACCGCACACCCGGGTCCGGGTGCTGATCCAGGACGACGGGGACGGCGCCACCCTGTCGATCATCGATTCGGGTATCGGCATGTCCGATGAGCAGATCGCGGAGGCGAACCGGAGACTGACCCAGCCCATCCACCTGACCAGCGACCTCGTGGGCACGATGGGGCTGCTCGTGGTCGCGCGGCTGGCCGCGCGCCACGGCGTGCACGTGCGCCTGGGGCGGGGGCCCATGGGCGGCACGATCGCGGAGGTGCGCCTGCCCGGTGAGCTGCTCGTGGCCACTCCGCCGGGTGCCGTGCCGCGCCTGCGGCTGCGGCCGACCACCCCGGTGCGCGCCATCGCGCCGCCGCTGCCCGTGCCGCCCACGCAGCCGGCGCTGCCGGTGGGGCCGGTGCCGCCGACGCAGCCCGCGCTGCCGCGCTCACCCGAACCGGCCGCGCCCGCCAAGGTGGACAGGGCGCTCCCGGCGGCGGTCACCTCGGCCATGGTCATGACCGGCACACGGACCGCTGCCGGGCTGCCCCTGCGTCGGCCGGGCACCCACGCGGTCACCGCTCCTCCCGCCGGTCACGACCGCCACGACCGGTTCCTGGATCCGGACACGGTCCGTGCCCGGCTCGCCAGTCTCGCCAGCGGGATAACGGCCGCCCGCCGCGGCGAAGCGGGACCCTCCGCGTGACACCTGGAGTGAACGTGAACGAAGCAACGGACTACCTGAACGGACAGTCGGACCTCGGTTGGCTGCTGACCTCGTTCGTGCAGCGGGTGCCCTCGGTGACCTACGCGCTCGCGGTGTCGGTCGACGGCCTGACCTTGGCGGCGTCCGACGGGCTCCCGCCCGACCGGGCCGACCAGCTCTCGGCCATCACCAGCGGGTTGGCCAGCCTCACCATCGGCGCTGCCCGCTGCCTGCAGACCGGCCAGGTGCGGCAGGCCATCGTGGACATGGACGGGGGAGTCCTGCTGCTGATGGCGGTGGCCGAACGGGGTCAGCTGGCGGTGCTCGCCGAGCCTGGCTGCGACCTGGGCCAGGTCGGCTACGAGAGCGCGTTGCTCGTGCAGAAGGTGGCGAGCGCGCTGGAGCCCGCTCCCCGCGTCCTCTGACCGCCGACACTCTTCTGACCGCCGACACTCCACTGGACGCCGCCGCGAACGGGGCGACACGGCGCGGGCGCCGGGCCGGCGGCCTAGAGAGACAGGTTGATCAGTAGTATCGTCCGCTCATGCCCACCGGCCACCGCCCGGCCGTCGACGAGACGCACGCCCCCGACCCGCGCCCCCACCACGCGATCTCGGACCTCGCGATTCAGGACGAGGAGAAGCCGGCCCGTCAGTTGACCGGCCGGATCGGTGTCGCGGTGGCGGTCGCGGCCTTCGCCGTTGCGGTCTTCGCACTCTACGAGGCGTTCCGGCCGCTTGCGCAGGGCTCGCAGTACTACCTGATCCTGTTCCTCGCCGGCGTGTTGCCGCTGGTCTTCCTCTCCTACCGGGCCAACCTGCGGTTGAGCGACCGTCTGCGGCAGCGGCTGCCGGCCCGGCTCGCGGGGCGGCGCACCTCGAATTCCCACGACGGGCGCCCGGATCTGCCCACGCCGCTCGACTGGGCCTTCGCCGCTGTCGCCCTCATCGTCTGCCTCTACCCGGTGCTTCCGGTGCCCGGTGGCGGGTACGACGCCTTTTTGGAGCGCCAGGGTCTGCTGTCCCCACTGGACGTGGTGATGGGCAGTCTGCTGCTGGTGCTGGTGCTCGAGGCGTGCCGCCGGACCACCGGGTGGGTGCTGCCCGCGGTCTGCCTGGTGTTCCTCGGCTACGCCTACTACGGCGGCTACCTGCCGCAGCAGTGGTCCATCGCGCACGCCGGCTTGGACTTCGACCAGATCGTGGACGCGCTGTACAACTCCGGCAGCGGGTTCTACGGCACCCCGTTGGACGTGGCCGCCACGTACATCGTGCTGTTCACCATCTACGGCGCGGTGCTCGACCTGTCCGGCGCCGGGCGCTTCTTCGTGGACCTCTCGGTGTCCGCGTTCCGCCGCTCCCGCAGCGCCGCCGGGCGTACGGCCGTGGCGTCGGGCTTCCTGCTCGGCACGGTCTCCGGCAGCGGCACGGCCACCGCGGTCAGCATCGGCGCGGTCACCTGGCCGATCCTGCGGCGCGCCGGGTACCCGCGCGAGAACGCGGGCGGCATGCTCGCCGCGGCGGGGGTGGGCGCGATCCTGTCGCCGCCGACACTCGGTGCCGCCGCCTTCATCGTCGCCGAGTACCTGGGTGTCTCGTACCTGGCGGTGCTCGGCTGGGCGCTGATCCCGACGCTGCTGTACTACCTGGGCATCCTGCTCGCGGTGGAGATCGACGCGCGGCGGTTCGGTGTGCGCGCCGTCGAGGTGCGGACGGCCTCCCCGTGGCGGCTGCTCGCCCGCTTCGGCTACCACTTCGCGTCGCTGATCGCGATCGTCGTCCTGCTGCTGGTCGGCCGCCCGGCGACCGAGGCGGTCCTCGGCGCCACCGCGCTGGCGTTCGTGCTGTCCTTCTTGGACAGAAAGCACGCGCTCACCCCGCGCCGGCTGTTCGAGGCGCTGTCCGCGGGCGCCCGCGGCGTGCTCACCGTGACGGCGGTGTGCGCGGCGGCGGGCATCATCACGGCGGTCACGACGAAGACCGGGCTCGGCGCGCAGATCGCGTCGCTGCTGGTGAGCGGCGCGCGGGCGGTGGCGGACAACCCGGCCGTCGTGCTGGCGCTGACCGCGGTCTTCGCCGCCGTCGCGCTCGCCCTGCTCGGCCTGGCCGTGCCGGTCACCGCGTCGTTCATCATCGGCTGGGCGATCATCGGGCCGGCCCTGCTCAACCTCGACGTGTCGGCCCCGGCCGCCGCGATGTTCGTCTTCTACTACTCGGTGCTGTCGGAGGTCACGCCACCGACCGCGCTCGCCGCCGTGGGCGCGGCGGCGATCACCGGCGGCAGCCCTGTCCCGACCATGTGGCAGGCGCTCAAGTACGCGCTGCCCGCGTTCCTCGTGCCGCTGGTGTTCGTGCTGACCCCGGCGGGGGAGTACCTGCTTGGCCGGGGCCCGGCGCTCGGCATCGTCTGGGCGAGCGCCGTGGCGTGCGTCGGCGTGCTGGCCCTCGCCATCGCCGCCGGGGGCTGGGTGTTCGGGGTCGGTCCCGTCGGCGCGGTCGAGCGGGCGCTCGCCGGCGCAGGCGGAGTGTGCGTGCTGTACCTGAGCCCGATCGCGATCGCGATCGGGCTCGGGCTGACCGCCGCGGCCGTTCTCGTGGCCCTCGTGCGTCGCTGGTCGGGCACGGCACGGTCGACAAACCCAACGAGGTCGACGGAAGAGGTAGTGGGATGAGACAAGGAGCTATCCGGTTCGCCGCCTCCGCCCTGGCGCTCGGCGTGGCCGCCACGGCGCTCAGCGGCTGCGGAGGCCGGCGGGACAACGTCGGCACCGACGATGCAGCCGCGCCGGTCACCTGCGAGGTGACCGGCGACACCCGGGTCAGCATCGCCACCGGCAACTCGACCGGGGTGTACTTCGCGCTCGGCAACGCGTACGCCGAACAGATCTCGCAGGCCACGGGCGGCAAGGTCCGGGCGACCGCGGCGGAGACCGGGGCGTCGGTGCAGAACATCCAGCAACTCGTGGCCGGCGACTACCAGGTGGCGTTCTCGCTCGCCGACACGGCCGCCGACGCGGTGAACGGCGAGGCGAGCTTCGAGGGCAAGCCGCAGCCGATCCGGGCGCTGTCGCGTATCTACGACAACTACACCCAGGTGGTCGTGCGCCGCGATTCGGGCATCACCTCCGTGGCGGACATGAAGGGCAAGCGCGTCTCCACGGGCTCGCCGAAGTCGGGCACGGAAGTGATCGCGAACCGGCTGCTGGAGTCGGCGGGCCTGGACCCGGAGAAGGACATCCAGGCGCAGCGGCTGGACCTGACCAAGACCGTTGACGGGATGAAGTCCGGGACGATCGACGCGATGTTCTGGTCCGGCGGCCTGCCCACCCCGGCGATCACCGACCTGTTCACCACCGCCAAGGACCAGGTCACGTTCATCGACATCACGCCGCTGCTCGGCGAGATGCAGAAGATCAACCCTGTGTACCAGGAGGGCTCGATCCCGGCCGCGACGTACGGCACAGAGGCGGACGTGCCGACGATCGTGGTGCCCAACGTGCTGCTGGTGCGCGAGGACCTGGACGCCAACCTGGCGTGCGTGCTGACCAAGGCCCTGTTCGACCGCAAGGCGGAGCTGGAGAAGGCGAACGCGGCCGCGAAGGGCATCCTGCTCGAGACGGCTCGCAAGACCGACCCGGTCAAGCTGCACCGCGGCGCGGACCAGGCGCTGACCGACCTCGGTGCCAGCTAGTCCCGCTGACCCGACCTCGGTGCCCGGCCTGTCGCGTGCCGGCCCGTGGTGAGCTGGGCGCGGCCCCGACGGTGGGCCGGGGTGCGCTGGTGGCCGCCGTACAGGCCCTCACCTGGGCATACGGCGGCCACCCGGCCGGCCGGCGAGGCCGTAGGCTGCCCACCGTGACGATCATTCGACCTCGAGGCGCCGGACGGCTTGTGACCGCGGCGCTGTCGGCGGCGCTGGCCGTCGCCGTGGCGCTCCCGCTGGCCGGGTGCGGCGCGGGCGAGGACCGGGCGACGTGGCAGAGACCCGCCGCGCCGGCCGCATCCCCGTCGCCGACCGGGCCCGCGGAGATCACCCTCGCGTTCGCCGGCGACGTCCACTTCACGGGCCGCACCGCGTCGCTGCTCGACAACCCGGCCACCGCGTTCGGGTCGTCGATCTCGGCGGTGCTCTCCGCCGCCGACATCGCCATGATCAACCTGGAGACGGCGGTCACCACTCGAGGCACCCCGGAGCCCAAGCGGTTCCACTTCCGGGCACCGCCGAGCGCGTACGAGGCGGTCAAGGCGGCCGGCGTGGACGCGGTCTCGATCGCCAACAACCACGCGCTGGACTACGGTCGGGTCGGGCTCGCGGACACCCTGGAGGCGGCCAAGGCGGCGGGCGTGCCGGCGGTCGGCGCGGGCGCCGACGCCGCCGAGGCGTACTCGCCGTGGATCACCGAGGTGCGGGGCACGAGGATCGCCTTCCTCGCGTTCAGTCAGGTACAGGAGCTGTGGACGCGGTGGCGGGCCACGGATACCGAGTCGGGCATCGCGATGACCCGCGACCTGCCCAGGGCGGTGGCGGCGGTGAAGGCGGCCCGCCAGGCCGCCGACGTGGTGGTCGTGTACGTCCACTGGGGGTTGGAGGGCAACTCCTGCCCGCCCGCGGAGGCCCGGACGTTCGCCTCAAAGATGGCCGAGGCCGGGGCGGACATCGTGGTCGGCACCCACGCCCACATGCTGCTCGGCGACGGTTGGCTGGGGAACACCTTCGTCCAGTACGGGCTCGGCAACTTCCTGTGGTGGCGCAACGACGCGTACAGCAACGACACCGGCGTGCTGCAGGTGACTTTGCACGGGTCCAAGATCGCAAAGACGGAGTTCGTGCCGGCGTTCATCTCGCGCACGACCGGGCAGCCCGAGGTGGTCACCGGGGCAGAAAAGGAACGGATACTGCAAAAGTATGAAAAACTCCGGCCGTGTACCGGGCTGGCGGACGAACCGATCCGCTGAGCGGGGCATACGGCGGGTCCGCGAGCGCGTTGACTCTTCGGGCCCGCGGTCGCCCGTCGCCGTGTGATGATCACATCAGGCGACGCGCCGTATCCGGTTTGGCGTCGCGCCCCAGATTCGGCTAGAGTTCACATCCGTCGTCGGGGTTTCGACGACACGCGGACGTAGCGCAGTTGGTAGCGCATCACCTTGCCAAGGTGAGGGTCGCGGGTTCGAGTCCCGTCGTCCGCTCGAAGCGGCGGCCGCGTCGCGCCGCAGAGCCGGCCCGTCGCACGAGCGACTGCCCGGCGGGTTGGCCGAGTGGCTTAGGCAAGGGCCTGCAAAGCCCTGTACGCGGGTTCGATTCCCGCACCCGCCTCGTGAGATGAGCTAGGGCGATTAGCTCAGTGGGAGAGCGCTTCCTTGACACGGAAGAGGTCACTGGTTCAATCCCAGTATCGCCCACCAGGTCAGAGGCCATGTCCCATCGATGGACATGGCCTCTCGTCGTACCTGGGGCTGGGTGACTAGGGCCCTTGATCGGCGAAAGATCCTGTCCGTGATGACCGCCCCACCTAACAGCACCGGTCCCAGGTGAGTGCGAGCTGACGCCCGATGGTGGAGTTCCGGCAGCTCGGCATGTCGTCTACCAGCTCGCCGTCCAGCGATACCAGGGTCCCTCGATCTGTTCGAACTGAGGCCCCTTGTCCGTGGCCATGACAAAGTCCCCAGCTGTGGCCAGTGAAAGTCCCCACCTCGCAGGGGGTGGTTGATCGTGGGGGTCCTTCGGGGCCTGGGATCGGGGTTGC
>Ga0310834_100102_pt1 | contig 161104 bp, 143 predicted proteins | sample SM_ome_2_FD_201314 | JGI IMG/M metagenome (GOLD analysis project Ga0310834, IMG submission 201314) | Sorghum-adapted microbial communities enriched on stacked mutant (SM) sorghum from Joint BioEnergy Institute, Emeryville, California... ... | reverse complement strand
CTGGTCATGAACGCGTCCCCCGGGAGGGCGTCGAAGACGAACCAGGAGCCGGAGTCCAGCTCCTCCTCCAGCTGGCCGGGCGACCAGCCGGAGTACCCGGCGAACACGCGCAGGCCGTCGATATGGTCGGTCAGCTGCTCCGGGTCGCTGGACAGGTCCACCGTGCCGACCTGACCGGACACCCGGTGGAAACCGGGCACCCGGGTCACCCCGGTCTTCGTCCTGGCCAGGCAGATGGCCGACTCCGGCTGGACCGGTCCGCCCTCGAACAGCACCCGCGGCTGCTTGGCGAGGCCGCCCCAGCTGCCCAGTACGTCGGATACCGGCACCTCGGTGGGGCGGTTGAGCACCACGCCGAGCGCGCCGCCCGGCTCGTGCGCCACCAGCAGGACGACGGTCCGGTCGAAGTTGGGATCCTTCAGGGCCGGGGTCGCGACCAGCAGGTGCCCGGCCAACGACTCCATAGACCGCCCTCCGATTTGCCGCGACTCCCCGAACACCCTCGGCCTCCTAGTCCTGCTCCGCGCAGGATTCGGCACCCTTCGGGCCGGCGGCCCTCCGGGCCGGCGTCATCACGCCCGCTGTCAACGCCATGAATCGCACGATAGCTGCTACCGGACGCCACGGTTAGGGTCTGCACGTGTGCCAACCGAGCAAGCAAACCGGATCGAGGCGAGGGGTGGGGCGATGACCGCGACCGCGGAGATCGGCGTGATTGGTGGCTCCGGGCTGTACGCGCTGCTGGAGGATGCGCGCGAGCACAGCGTGGACACCCCGTACGGGCCGCCGTCTGACCCGATCACCGTGGCCGAGGTCGCCGGCCGGAGGGTGGCGTTCCTGCCCCGGCACGGTCGGGACCACCGGTATCCGCCGCACCGCATCCCCTACCGCGCCAACCTGTGGGCGCTGCGCGCCCTCGGGGTGCGCCAGATCCTCGCCCCCTGCGCGGTCGGCGGGCTGCGCCCCGAGCTCGGCCCGGGCTCGTTCGTGGTGCCGGACCAGCTGATCGATCGTACGTACGGCCGGGCACAGACGTTCTACGACACCGGTGCCGTGCACGTGTCGTTCGCCGACCCGTACTGCCCGGTCGGTCGGGCGGTGGCGGTCGAGACCGCCCGCGGGCAGGGGCTGGCGGTCATCGACGGCGGCACGATGGTGGTGGTCGAGGGGCCGCGCTTCTCGACCCGGGCCGAGTCGCAGTGGTACGCGTCGATCGGCGCGACGGTCGTCAACATGACCGGCCACCCGGAGGCGGTGCTCGCCCGTGAGCTCGCGCTGTGCTACACCGCGATCGCGCTCGTCACCGACCTGGACGCCGGGGTGGCGGGCGAGCACGGGGTGACCATGGAGGAGGTCTTCCGGGTCTTCGCGGAGAACACCGAGCGCATGCGCGCGCTGCTGCTCGCTGCGGTAGCCGCGCTGCCGGCGACCCGGGACTGCCCGTGCGGGCGCGCGCTGGACGGTATCAAGCTGCCCATCCAGCTGCCCTAGCGGCGCAGCTGCCGGCCGCTGGAGTCGAGGACGACGCGGTCACCCAACGGCTCCTTCAGGGTGACCGTGACCCGCTCCACCTTCGCGATGGCAGGGCAGACCCCGTCGACCGGCGTGATCTTCGCCCCTACGACGACCAGATCCTCCGCCTCGTACACCAGCGGTTTGATCTCCTTGGCGCATCCGGTGAGGATCGGGTACGTCAGGCGGGTGCCGTCCACTGTGACCGAATCCATTCCGGGCATCGGCAGGCCGCCGGGCGGCGGGGACGTGATGGCGGTCGGGGCGACGGCCACCCGGGCCACCGGCACGGCGAGCTCGTCCACGGTGAACAGCCAGGCCGGCACGGTGGCCTCGCCTCGGGTGGTGCGCAGCTGCACGGTTGCCAGCTTGGCGCCGGTGACCGTGAGGGCTGTGCAATGCGAGGGTGTCGCCGTCCTCTTCACCACCGGCGGGCTCTCCGGCACGGGAAGCTGCACCGCCGGCGGGATGCCGCCGTCACCGTTGCACGGCGGATCGCCCTTGTCGATCGCGCGGTACGCCTCCGCGGCGCTGATCAGTGGCACGGACATCGCCGTACCGTCGGCGAAGCGGATGCTGCCGCCGGACGGGGCCTTCGTGGAGAGTCGCGCGATACTGCGGAACCAGCCGTTGCCGTACGCCAGCTTGGTGTCATTGGAGAAGGTGGCACCGGCCGGGAGTACGGTCAGCGGTTCCAGCGGTACGAAGCCGTCCTGCGGTGCATGGCTCTCCTGTGACGCCCGCCAGGCCTCGGCCACCTCGGCCGCCTTCCGGTCGAAGTCAGCGTCCCCGCTGCCCGGCTGCGGCGCACCGGCGGTACCGCCCTGCGCGCAGCCGGCGAGCAGGATGAGCGGGATCGCCGCCGTCAACCAACGTCGCATATGCCCTTGGACGCGCCGGCGCCGGCTCAGGTTTCCCCGCCGATGTCGGTCTCGTACGCCTCGTACACCAGGTCGGCGCCGCGCTGGCGGTGGCGGGACAGCTCGCGCAGCAGGTCGCTGGCCCAGCTTCGGACCTGCTCCACAGGCACCGCCTCGCCCAGCCGGGCGTACAGGGCGTCCACGGCGGCCATCAGCGCGGCGTGCTCGCGGGTGAGGATGTCCACGTCGTGGCACAGCCGTGGGGCGTGATCGAGCAGTTCCTGGTACAGGCCGTCCGGGCCCTCGGTCACCACGACGTGCTCGGCCACCGCCTCGCGCAGGTCGCCGAGGCGTGCGGCGACCACCTGGTGCCAGTTGGGGTCCCGCGCGGGGACGGCCAGGGCGCGTTCGAACTGGTGTATCGAGTGCAGCAGCTCGGCACGGCGGCGGCGGGCCGCGGCCAGCGCGCGCTCGTCGTCCCGGCGACGGCCGGATGCGGCGCCGGGCCGGCGGTCAGGCGCGGCCGCTCGACCTTCGGTCATGGGCTGGTACGGGGATGCCGCTGCTCCGGGTGCCATCATGCACCTCCCCTTCGCGCGCCTGCGTTCTTCGCTGTCCGGTCACCTACCGTCGATGGATGGCCACTCGCCGCCCGTCCGTCGCCTACCGGCCACCGATCCGATGGCCGTGCCTGTATTACGCCGATGGTGCGGGTCACCGGCCTCGCTGTCCATACCTGGCTCGGGACTTTCCGTAGCGGCCATGACACGGCCGTCCCAGAGGTCCCATCAGGCGCTCTGCTCGCAATGGCCACTGGAGCGGGTTGAGCCGGTGGCAGAGACGGCGAACGCCCCGGACCGGATGGTCGGGGCGTCCGTGGTGGTGGAGGTGCCGGGAATCGAACCCGGGTCCTTCGCCGCTTTGCCAGGGCTTCTCCGAGCGCAGCTCGCTATGCCTCTACTCGGCCCCACCGATCACGCGAGCGAGTCGATGTGACGGGCCCAGTCGCTGATTGATCTCGCCGCTCGAGCCCCGCGACCGGGCTCGATTGGCCAGCCTTCTCACCGATGCCGGTCGCTGGGCCGAAGGCGATCCCAGACCGACAGACTCGCTACCCGCCTCAGGCGGCGAGAGCGAAGTCAGCGCGCTTAGCGTTGGCGCTTATTGGTTCCCGACGACGATTATCGAGACGACGTCGGCTTCCTCGGCTCGCTTCCCCTGCCGCAACGTACGAAGTCGAAACCTGTCACCCCCATGCGTGAGTTGTCCCGTGGACAGTCAAGCCTAACGCGTCGGACCCCGGCCGTCATTCCCATTGCCAGGCCCTGGCCGGTCACTCCATGCCCTTGTGGCGCCGGCCCAGGGCGCGGCTGATTTCCCGCTCAGCGTCCCGTTTCGCCAGGTCCTGGCGCTTGTCGTAGGACCGCTTGCCGCGCGCCAGGCCGAGCTCGACCTTGGCCCAGCCGTCGGAGAAGTAGATCGACAGCGGGACCAGGGTCAGCCCGCTCTCCTGCACCTTCCCGACCAGCCGGTCGATCTCCTGCCGCTTGAGCAGCAGCTTCCGGGCCCGGCGCGGCTCATGGTTGGTCCAGGTGCCTTGGGCGTACTCCGGGATGTGCATCCCATACAGGTAGATTTCGCCGTCCTTGACCTGACCGAACGCGTCGACGAGCGAGGCCCGGCCGGCCCGCAGCGACTTGACCTCGGTGCCGGTGAGGGCGACGCCTGCCTCGTACGTGTCGAGGATGGTGTAGTTGTGGCGCGCCTTGCGGTTGGAGGCGACGACCTTGCGCCCCTTCTCCCTCGGCATGCCCTACCCCTCCCTGGTCCGGCCCACAGCCTGGCAATGCTACCGCGAGCGGTGAGCGCCGACCGCTGCGATAACAGGCCGGGGCAGGGCAAGCCCTTCGTCAGGCCTGCCCTGCCCCCAACGTCTACTTGGCCGGCAACAGGGGTGGTGGGCGGCAAGGTCGCCACGCTGCCCGGGGCCATGCCGGCCCGATGCGCTAGACGCGCAGGTAGAAGCGCAGCGTGATCCAGCCGGTGATCGCGCTCACCGCCGAGCCGACCGCCGCCATCAGCGGGAACATCAGGATGACCTTGGTCCAGGACAGCGGCGTGAGGTACTGGGTCAGGTCCTTCAGCGACCCGTCGATCAGAACGATCTTGCCGGCCACGAGCAGCAGGAACGCCAGGACGGCGCCGATCAGCGCGGCGGCCACCGCCTCCAGCACGAACGGCGCCTGGATGAACCAGTTCGAGGCGCCGACCAGCTTCATCACCGCCACCTCGCGGCGCTTGCTGTACGCGGCGACCTGGATCTGGTTCAGGACCAGCAGCAGTGCGGCCACCGCCATCACCAGCGCCGCGATCAGGGCGGTCGTCTGCGCCGAACCCAGGATCGAGAAGACCTTCCCGAGCAGGTCCTTCTGGTCGACGATCTGGTCGATCCCCTCCACCCCGTGGTACTTCTTGTCGATCTCGGCGACCCGCTCCGGATCCTTCAGGCTGATCCGGAACGACTCGGGCATGGAGTCCGGCTTGACCGAGTTGACCAGGTCCGGCGCGTCCCGGAACTGCTCCTTGAAGCGCTCGTACGCCGTCTCCCGCGACTCGTAGAAGTGGTCCTTGACCAGCGGGTCGTCGCTGAGTGCGGAGTCCAGGTTGGCCTTCTGCGCGTCGGTGACGTCCTTCTTCAGGTAAATGCTGATCTGGACCTTGTCGTAGTAGAAGTCCTTCATGTCGTTGACCTGAAGGTAGGTCAGCGTCGCTGCGCCAAGCATGAACAGCGAGACACCCATCGTGATGATCATGGCGATGGTCATGGAGACGTTACGCCAGAGCCCGACGAGGACTTCTGTCAGGACGTACTTCGCGCGCTGCATCGGGGTTCCTTCCGGATCTCCGCGAGAGTGGTTCGGGGCCTTGCGGACGGGGTGCGAAGGCGGTGGGTGGATTTATGGTGGTTTGACCAGGGACCGCTGGACGGTGCGCTAGCCGTAGACGCCGCGCGGCTGGTCGCGAACGATCCGGCCGCTCTCGATCTCTACGACCCGGCGGCGCATCTGGTTCACGATGTTCGAGTCGTGGGTCACCATCACGACCGTGGTGCCGGTGCGGTTGATCCGGTCGAGCAGCCGCATGATCTCGATCGAGGTGTCCGGGTCGAGGTTTCCGGTCGGCTCGTCGGCGAGCAGGATCAGTGGCCGGTTGACGAAGGCGCGGGCGACCGCGACCCGCTGCTGCTCACCGCCGGACAGCTCGTGCGGGTAGCGGTGCTCCTTGCCGCCGAGGCCGACCAGCTCCAGCACCTCGGGCACGACCCGGCGGGCGACCGCCTTGGACTTGCCGATCACCTCGAGGGCGAACGCCACGTTCTCGTACGCCGTCCGGTTGGGCAGCAGCCGGAAGTCCTGGAACACGCAGCCGATCGACCGGCGGAACGCCGGGATCTTCCAGGACCGCATGGTGGTTACGTCCCGGTTGTTCACATATACCTTGCCGCGGGTCGGCGTGATCTCGTGCAGCAGCAGCTTGATGAAGGTGGACTTGCCCGAACCCGACGGCCCGATGAAGAAGACGAACTCCCCCTTCTCGATCGAGACCGTCACGTTGTCCAGGGAGGGTCGGGAGGCCTTGGGATAGGTCTTCGTCACCTGTTCCAGCGCAATCACGGGTGGAGAGTCTACGCGGCGTGACTGGATCGCCAAGCGGGGTGTCCGGATAGCCTACTTTTGCCCCGCCAGCTGCTGCTGCTTGCGCCACCGGATGCCGGCCTCGATGAAGCCGTCCAGCTCCCCGTCGAAGACCGCGGCCGGGTTGCCGGTCTCGTACTCGGTCCGCAGGTCCTTCACCATCTGGTACGGGTGCAGGACGTACGAACGCATCTGGTCCCCCCACGACCCGGCGGCGTCGGTCTTGAGCCCCTGCATCTTGGCCTGCTCCTCCTGCCGCTTGCGCTCCAGCAGCCGGGCCTGCAGCACCCGCATCGCCGACGCCTTGTTCTGCAGCTGGGACTTCTCGTTCTGGCAGGTGACCACGATGCCGGTGGGCAGGTGGGTGATGCGCACCGCCGAGTCGGTGGTGTTCACGCTCTGTCCACCCGGGCCGGAGGAGCGGAACACGTCCACCCGGATCTCGTTCTCCGGGATCTCGATGTGGTCGGTCTGCTCGACGACCGGCAGCACCTCCACACCGGCGAAGCTGGTCTGCCGCCGGCCCTGGTTGTCGAACGGGCTGATCCGCACCAACCGGTGGGTGCCCGCCTCGACGGAGAGGGTGCCGTACGAGTACGGCGCCTTGACCGCGAAGGTGGCCGACTTGAGGCCGGCCTCCTCGGCGTAGGAGGTGTCGTAGACCTCGGTCGGGTAGCCGTGCCGCTCGGCCCAGCGCAGGTACATCCGCAGCAGCATCTCGGCGAAGTCGGCCGCGTCCACCCCGCCGGCGCCGGCCCGGATCGCCACCAGTGCCTCGCGGGCGTCGTACTCGCCGGACAGCAGCGTCCGGATCTCCAGCTCGTCGATCGCCTTGCGCAGCGCGCCCAGCTCGGTCCCGACCTCGGCCAGGGACGCCGCGTCACCCTCCGACTCGGCCAGCTCGAGCAGGACGAACGCGTCGTCCAGCCGCGAGCGCAGCCGCTCCAGCCGGCGGATCTCACCGCTGACGTAGGACAGCCGTGACGTGACCTCCTGCGCCCGCGCCTGGTCCTCCCAGAGGTCGGGCTGGGCCGCCGCCCGCTCCAGCTCGGCCTTGTCCCGGCGCAGGCGGTCCAGGTCGAGGACGCCCTCGACGTTGCGCAGCGTGGCGTCGAGGTGCTTGAGCTGTTCGGCGTAGTCGGCGGCGGTCACAGTGTTCAAGAGTAACCGCTACGACCGCGGCGCTTGCGGTGGCGCCGCGCAGCGTCGCACAGGGTGGCTGGCCTCCGGGAGCGCCAGCCACCCCCCGTCACTTGCCCGGGGCCGACTTCAGCCAGCTGAGGGCGGCGCGGTGGTAGGCGATGGCGAACTCCAGCGCGGCGCTGGTGTAGTCGTCGCCGTCCTTCTTGGCCTCCTTGGCCTGCTCCCGCACCTTCGCGAGGGCCTCGCTGTGGTACGCGGTGGCGTTCTCGTACAGCTGGCGCAGCTGCGCCGCGGAGTGCTTGTCCCCGAAGGCGACCCGCAGCGCGATCGGGTTGCGCAGCGCGTCCCGGCCGGGCGGCTCGGACAGCCAGCGCAGGAAGGTCCGCTTGCCGGCCGGGGTGATCGAGTACGGCTGGCTGGAGCGCGGCCCGGGCTTGCCCATCTTCACGTACCCCTGCTGGGCCAGCGCCGGCAGCTCGCGGTAGACCTGGCTGCGGGTCATCGACCAGTACGGCCCCAGCCGCTTCTCGGCGGCGGCCATCAACTGGCCGCCGGTCATCGGTCCTTCGTGCAGCAGCCCGAGCAGGGCTGCCGCGGTCGGGTTGATTCCTGTATCCGCCATACCTCCACGCTGCCACTTCGGCGGCGCGGCGTCCAGGATTTAGCAGAATCCACTGTGGTTTGATCTTGCTTAACGGTTCCACAATGCACTGTCCGTGACAGACAGTCCGGGAAGGATTCGACACGCTGCGCGACGGGGCCGGAGTTTTGTGCCACTTCGTCCGTTAATTCCCGGTGACCACCGGCTGGCGGGGCAGGACGGCACCGCCGCCCGCGGACAACGGGCCGGGGGCGACCGACACCGGAGCAGAGTCGAGCGACACCAGGCCGGGATCGCGCGACGCGCCGCTTTGCGGCGAGCGGTCCCGCACGGGCGGGGTCACCGCCGGCGCGGACACTGCCGGCAGGCTCGGCCGCCCGGGCGCCGCCTCGATGACGGAGGCTGCGACGGTGGCACCGGCCGCAGGGCCGGACGGACCCGGCGTCCGGCCGGCGGACGGACGTGGAGAGGCGGCACCGGGAAGGATGGGCGGCCCCGGGAAGCCGGCGACCGGCTCGGCGGTGGCGGGCACCGCTCCCGGCTGGCTGGCCGGGCGCGGCTCGACGGTCGGCTCGTTCACCGCGGCCAGGCCCGCCAGGGCGGCCACCAGCGCGGCACCCGCCGCGCTCAGGCCGGCGGTGGCCAACCGGCGACCGCGCCGACCGCGGGTGCCGCGGCTCGGTGGGGCAGGCCGCGCCCGCTTCTCCGGCACCCGCGCCGGACCCTTCCCGGCACCGCGACGGTCGTCCGGACCGGCCAACGCTGGTGCAGACGGCTGCAGCGGCGACGACGCCGGTCCACTGTGCATCGTCACGTCGACCGGCGGCCCGCTGATCACCGGCACCTGGTAGTCGTCGTCATCCGGCACACTGGCCACTGCGACCGCCGCCGCCCGCCCCGGGTACGCCGGAGCCGGCGAGTGGCGGGAGACCGGCGCGGTGGCCACCGCGGTGGTCGCGGATGCCGGCCGGGGCCACCAGGTGACCGCCCCTGGAGGCAACGCGGGCAGGGCCGGCATGCCGTCCAGCGCCGGCTCCACGTCCCGCAGCCGGCTGGCGACCACGCTGGCCGCCGGCCGCTGTCCCGGCTCACGCGTCAGGCACGCGTCGATCACCGGCCACACCACCGGCGGCAGCTCCGGCGGCGGCACCGGCGAGCAGCTGGCGTGGCGGCTGAGCACCTCCGCGGGCGGCCCGCCCCGGTACGGGCTGCGCCCGCACAACAGCTCGAAGAGGACGATGCCCAGCGCGTACACATCGGCGGCCGGCCCGGGGAGCGCGCCGGCGACCACCTCGGGAGCCACGTACTCCGGGGTGGCGTGGGTCGGGCGGCTCGTCTCCTCCGCGGCCGCGCCGACCCGGCGGGCCACGCCGAAATCGGCCAGCCGCACCGGCCCGCCGTCCGCCGGCACCAGCAGGTTGCCCGGCTTCACATCGCCGTGCGCCACCCCCTGGCCGTGCAGGTAGTCCAGCGCGTCCGCGACCTGGACGACCACGTTGGCGGCGACACCGGGGGGTAGCGGACCGTCCCGGCGGATGCGCCGGCGCAGGTCCTCGCCGTCGACCAGCTCCATGACCAGCGCCCGCTCGCCGTCCGAGTCGATGAAGTCGCGCAGCCGGACCACCGACGGATGGTCCAGTTTGGCGAGGATCTCCGCCTCGCTCAGGAAGGCCTCGACCAGCTCGGGCTGGCCGGCCGCCTCCCGCCGCAGCTGCTTGACGGCGACCGGCTCGTCGGTGGCGACGTCCACGGCGCGCCAGACCGTGCCCACCGCCCCCCGCGCGATCTCCTCGATCAGCCGGTACCGGCCCGCCAGCATCGCACTGCCCCCCAGCCCCATGTGCAGAAACGTTAGGCCCCCACAGCGGCCCAGCCGAACCCCCAGGGCACGGTAAGGCACGAAGCGGGGAGGCTCCGGGTTCAGAGCGGACCGTACATTTGGCACCACCGATGCTCAATCGGTCGGTTCGCTCAGCGACCCCTCGCCTGTTCGGCTGAGCGGGTCGCCCGCCGAAGCCCTCGTCCGGCGCCCCGGTACCCGCACCCGCCCCGGCGAAACGTCGCACGGTTGGCCGGGCTGTCGCCGGCTGCGTTCCGGTCACCCGGCACCGGCCACCGGCCGGCGCGGGTGCCGTCCGAAGTGGCCCGTGCCCCGCCGTCCACAATGGCGTGCCCGGGAACCGGGCACGCCATTGTGTGCCTTCCGGCAGCGGCCTAAGCGTCCGGCGCCATGTGCGGATAGGTGTAGTCGGTCGGCGGCACGAATGTCTCCTTGATGGTGCGCGGCGACAGCCAGCGGACCAGGTTCTGCCAGGAGCCGGCCTTGTCGTTGGTGCCCGAGGCGCGGGCGCCGCCGAACGGCTGCTGGCCCACGACCGCACCGGTGGGCTTGTCGTTGATGTAGAAGTTGCCCGCGGCGTAGCGCAGCGCCCGGGACGCCCAGTTGATGGCCCGGCGGTCGGTGGCGAACACCGAGCCGGTCAGCGCGTACGGGGCGACCGACTCGGCCTGGCGCACCACGTCCTCGAACCGGGCGTCGTCGAAGACGTAGACGGACAGGATCGGTCCAAAGTATTCAGTAGTGAAGACCTCGTGCCCCGGGTCGGAGCACTCCACCACGGTCGGCCGGACGAACCAGCCCTCGCTGTCGTCGGCGCTCGCGCCGGCCAGCACGGTGCAGGAGGCCGCGTTCTTGATCCGGTCCAGGGCGTCGGTGTGCTTGGCGAAGGCGCGCGCGTCGATGACCGCGCCGCCGAAGTTGGTGAAGTCGGTGACGTCGCCGTAGGTCAGCGACTCGGCGGTGGCGGCGAGCCGGTCGCGCAGGCCACCGTCCCAAAGGGAACGAGGGATGTACGCGCGGGAGGCGGCCGAGCACTTCTGGCCCTGGTACTCGAAGGCGCCGCGCACCAGCGCGGTGTGCAGTGCGTCCGGCTCGGCGCTGGGGTGCGCGATGATGAAGTCCTTCCCGCCGGTCTCACCGACCAGCCGGGGGTAGTTGCGGTAGCGCGCGATGTTCTGGCCCACGGTCTGCCACAGCATCTGGAACACCTTGGTGGATCCGGTGAAGTGGATGCCGGCCAGGTCGGGGTCGGCCAGCACCACCTCAGAGACCGCGAAGCCGTCCCCGGGAACCATGTTGATGACCCCGGGCGGCAGCCCGGCCGCCTCGAACAACCGCATGGTGAAGTGCGCGGCGAACTGCTGGCTGGGCGAGGGCTTCCACACCACGGTGTTGCCCAGCAGCGCGGGCGCGGAGGGCAGGTTGCCCGCGATCGCGGTGAAGTTGAACGGCGTGATCGCGTAGATGAATCCCTCCAGCGGCCGGTAGTCGAAGCGGTTCCACGTGTTCGGCGAGGAGAGCGGCTGCTCGCCCAGCAGCCGGGCGGCGAAGTGCACGTTGAACCGCAGGAAGTCGATCAGCTCGCAGGCGGAGTCGATCTCCGCCTGGTAGACCGTCTTCGACTGGCCGAGCATCGTCGCGGCGTTGAGGGTGTCCCGCCACGGGCCGGCGAGCAGGTCGGCGGCGCGCAGGAAGATCGCCGCCCGCTCGTCGAAGGAGAGCGAACGCCACAGTGGGGCGGCGTGCTTCGCCGCGGCCACCGCCTTCTGCGCGTCCGCGGTGGTCGCGTTGTGGATGACGCCGAGCACGTGCCGCCGGCGGTGCGGCTGGACCACCTCGATCGCCTCGCCGCCGCCGGGGACCTGCTCCCCGTCGACGGTCATGGTCAGCTCCAGCCGGTCGGCGGCCAGCTCGGCGAGGCGGCGGCGCAGGCTGGCCCGCTCGGGGCTGCCCGGGGCGTAGTCGCGGACCGGTTCGTTGCGCGGGTCGGGCGTGACAACAGCGTCCATCACCTACTCCTCAACGATCGTTCAGCTCATCCTCGCACGGGCGGCCGGGCACGGTCAGCTGCGGTGCGCGTACCCTGAACAACCGATGGCGAAGCAGCGACGGCCGCAGCGGCGACGGGGAGGCCGGGTGACGGACCACCCGCCGACCGCCGACCAGGCCCCGGCGGCTCCGGCCGCGGTACGGCGTCCCCTCGTGCCCGGGGCGGGCGTCCTCGCGCTGCTCGCGGCCGCCTGGCTCGCGGCCATGCTGTGGACCACCGAGGGCACCGTGGGCTGGGCGGTGAACCGCGACGACTTCACCGTTGTGTTCGCCGCACAGGCGCTGCCGGGGGTCGTCTCCGCGGTGCTGGTCGCCGCAGCCGCGGTGGGCCTGTGCGCGGTCAATCTGCTCGCCGCGCGGCGGGGCCGCGGCGGATCAGATGTGCGGGAGATCCCGGTCGGCTGGCCGGCGCGGCTGGCGACCGCTGGCGGCTGCGGCCTGCTCCTCGGCGCCGCCGTGGCCACCCTGGTCGCCCTCGGTTACGACAAGCTGCCGTCGGCCACGGCGGTCGCGGTGACCGTCGGCGCGGTCGCCGTCGCCGGTGGCGCGCTCGCCGCGCTGCCCTGGGCCCGGGCGGTGGCTGCCGGGCTCTCCGGCGCGCTGGGCATCTTCGCGGTCACCCTCCTGCTCAACAAGTTCTCCCACGACCTGTCCCAGCTGTACGGGGCGCGGGACTCCGCCGCGTCGCGAGTCACCGCGAACCACTGGCTGGCGCTGACCATCTCGGTGCTGTCCGGCCTGGTGACCGGCGTCCTCGGCTACGCCTACCTGCGCCGCCAGCGGGGCGCGACCGCCCCGCCCAGGTGGCCGGCGTACCTGCTCGCCGGCTCACTCGGCGGCCTGCTGGCCGCCGCCACCGAACTGGCCACCCGGCTCGGCGGCGCCGGCCTGCTGCGGGCGGCCGGCCGGGTCAGCGAGGCCGACGGCGCGTACCTGGACTACCTCAACACGGCCCGGATCAACCGGGCCCTGGTGATCATCTTCGTCGGGGCGATCGTCGCCCTTGTCCTGTTCGGCCGCACGCTCAAGCCGGCCGAAGCGGCGGACCCGACCGGGGCGGCCGAGCCCGCGCAGGACCAGCCCGGCCAGCACATCCGGGCCGCCGGCGGCCCGGACCCGGCGCCGACTAGGTGAGCGAGTCCAGCTCCGAGACGTCGTACCAAGCCAGCGCGTGGTCCTCGGCACTGTCCACGGTGAACTGGGCGTCCGGGTCGCCGACCAGCGCCTGCTCGATCACCTCGGCCGCGGCCGCCACGTCCGGCTCCGCCTCGGGCGCGTCCACGTGGATCGCGGCGACCGCGGCGAGCGGCACCGGCGCGACCAGCCGGACCACGCTGGAGCCGAGCTCCGCATCCTCCTGCCGGACCTCGCCCGCCGGCACGTCCGCCGAGACCACCACCCGCCGGCGCGGAGCCGCCGGGTCGTAGCGCAGCAGCCGCAGCGCGGCCTGCGCGGCCCGGGTGAACGCCACGTACTCCAGCTCCTCCTCGTCGCCCTCGGCATACCACTCCCGCAACGCCGGTGTGACCGCGTGGGCGAACAGCGGAGCCGGACTGAGCTCCCGCTGCTTGCGCAGGTTCGTGAGCAAAGGCAGCGTGGCGGGCACGTAGACCCGGATTACTTGCTCGTCCACCGCATGCCCTCCGCCCGTTCTGGCAGGAAGCGTACCCGTCGGTGGGTGCCCCCGTTCGCCCGGCGAGGCATCGTGGATGGATGCGCATCCTGGTTACCGGGGCCACCTCCGGCCTCGGCCGGCACCTGGCCGAACAGCTGTCCCGAGCCGGGCACACCGTCCTCGTCCACGGCCGCGACCCGGCCCGGGTGGCGCAGGTCGCCGGAGCCGGCCGCGGCTACGTCGCCGACCTCGCCTCGCTCGCCGAGGTACGCTCCCTCGCCGAGCGGGTACGCGCGGAGAACGACCGGCTCGACGTCCTGGTGAACAACGCCGGTGTGGGTTTCGGCGCCCCGGGTGCCGGCCGACGGCTGAGCCGGGACGGCCACGAGCTGCGGTTCGCGGTCAACTACCTGGCGCCGGTGCTGCTGACCCGGCTGCTGCTGCCCCTGCTGCGCCGGTCGGCGCCCGCCCGGATCGTGAACGTCGCCTCGCTCGGCCAGGCACCGATCGACTTCGACGACCTGGAGATGGACACCGGCTACGACGGTGTGCTCGCCTACCGGCGTAGCAAGCTGGCGCTCGTGGCGTACAGCTTCGACCTCGCCGAACAGCTGCGCGGCGAGGGCGTCACGGTGAACAGCCTGCACCCGGCGACGTTCATGGACACAGCCATGGTCCACGAGGCAGGCGTGTCACCGGTCTCCACCGTGGAGCAGGGCGCCGCCGCCACCCTCCGGCTGATCGTCGAGGACGTCGGCACCGGACACTTCTTCGACGGCACCGCGCAGGCGCGGGCCATTCCGCAGGCGTACGACCCACAGGTGCGGCGCCGGCTGCGCGAGGCGACCGACCGCATCCTCAGCAGTCGCAGCCTGGCCGGATGACCGGCGCGGTGAGCGGGTCGGCCGGTCGGGTCCGGGTGCCGGTCGCGGTCTGGACGGGGAAGCCCTCCCGGATCCAGTACTCGATCCCGCCGATCATCTCCTTGACCTGGTAGCCGAGGCGGGCGAGCGCGAGCGCCGCCTTGGTCGCGCCGTTGCAGCCCGGCCCCCAGCAGTACGTCACGACCGGAACGGCCGGATCGAGCAGGCCGGTGGCCCGCGCCGGAATCTCCGCGGTGGGCAGGTGGATCGCGCCGGGAATGTGCCCCTGCTCCCAGGCTGCGGTCCCGCGTGAGTCGACGAGGACGAAATCCCGCGTGTCCAGGGCCGCGTGCACGTCGGAGACGTCGGTCTGGAGGGCGAGCTTGGCGGCGAAGAAGGCGATCGCGTCGGTCATGGCCACGACGGTACGGGCGAACGACCCATGCCTGGAGGCACAATCCACGGTACTTTCACCAGATGGCCGACCAATCCCCGGAGTTGGACGCGACTGACTGGCAGATCCTCGGCATATTGCAGCGTGACGCGAGGATCAGCTTCGCCGAGCTCGCCCGCCGGGTCGCGATGTCCCCGAGCGCGGTCACCGAACGGGTGCGCCGGCTGGAGGAGACCGGTGTGATCACCGGATACCGGGCGGAGGTCGATCCGGCCGGGGTCGGTCTCGGCATCCTGGCGCTGGTCCGGCTGCGCTATCCGACCGGCAACTACCGGCCGTTCCACGCCCTGCTGGAGAGCACGCCGGAGATCGTGGAGGCGCACCACGTCACCGGAGAGGACTGCTTCGTGCTCAAGGTGGTCGCCCGCGGCATGCGCCACCTGGAGGAGGTGACCGGCCGGATCGCCGGGCTCGGTGCGGTCACCACCAGCGTCGTCTACTCCAGCCCGCTGCCCGGGCGGGATCTGGGCCGGCAGGCGCTGGGCGGATCGGAGCCGGCGGGACGCCTCACCAGAGGCTCCCGGAAGCGATCGGTGGCAAACTAAGGCTGTGGAGCCGAGGTTCCTGCTGCTGTCCGACGTCGCCGCCGAGCTGAACGTCTCGGACTCGCAGGTCTACCACATGGTGCGCAGCGGCGAGCTGCCGGCGATCAAGATCGGTGGCCGGGGCCAGTGGCGGGTCGAGCGCGCGAAGCTCGAGGAGTACATCGCCGCCAAGTACGCCGAGACCGCCGCCTGGGTGCAGGAGAACCCTCTCACCGACTGACCTTCCTCTCTTCCGCGATCGAGGAGTCGTCGCCCCTGAAATAGGGCGATATGTCGTCTTTATCGGTCACCACGACTCCTCGATCGCGGAGAACAGGGGTTGACGGCTGGAATAGATGGTTGGAAGTATTCTGGGCCGACCGGAAGCAAACGAAGGCAAACGCAAGGTTCTGGGGAGGCCGCATGCGTACGCCCGGGGTTCGGTTGGTTCCCGCGCCCCCGCTGGAGCCACCCTTCGACGACCAGCTCCCACCCGGATCGTTTCCACTGCCCCCGGACGCCGGCGCCCAGCTGACCCTGCAGTGGCGCAACCCGCAGCCGGAACGTGCCACCGCGCCGCGTGCCGAGCCGCCGCCCGGCGGCACGGCCAGGGCCACCGCCGGCGCCTCGCCGGCCGCGTGGCACGCCACGCTGCGCTTCCTCGATCGGTGTCAGGAAATCCTCAACGGATACCGGCCGGCGTCGCACGTCCGCCCGCTGTCCGTGCCGGAGGAGGCGCAGACGATCATGGAGCACGTGGCGGCCGTGGCGCGGCGGACCACGCGGGCGCCGCGCGTCCCTCAGCCCGGCGCACCGCCGGGCAGGCGGCCGAGCGCGGTCGCCCGGCGCCGGGTGTACGTGTGCGAGCCGCGGCCGGGTGCCGCCGAGGCGACGGCCGTGCTCAGCCAGGCCGGCCGCAGCTGGGCCGTCGCGTTCCGGCTCGAGCGGCGCCGCGACGCCTGGCTGTGCACCGCCTTCACCGATGTCACCCGGCGGGCGTGACGCGCCGGGCGCCGCGTGACCGGCGAACTGGTCAGGCGGCGCCCGGCGCGCCGTGGCAGCGCTTGTACTTCTTGCCCGAGCCGCAGGGGCAGGGCGCGTTACGGGACGGCGCACCGGAGCTGACCACCTGGCCAGGGGCGGGTTGGCGCCGTGGCGGGACCGGACCGCCGCCGCGCGGGCCGCTCCCGCCGCGGGGGCCGCTGCTGGGCCGCGGCCCGATGCCCAGCGCCACCGCCTCCGGCTCCTGCCGCTCGATCTGCCGGGCCCCTCCGGTGCCCGCCGCGCCGTCGATGACCGGCCCGGAGTACTGCAGCGCCTGCGGCCGCCTGTCGCCCCCGAGGCCCATGGTGCGCACCGCGACCCGCGGCTCGTTGGTCGGCAGGGGCACCGCCGGGGCCGCGGTCGCGGCCGGCTCGGGGGCCGGCGCCTGCTCCACAGGAATATCCATGTTGAACAGGTAGCCGACCGTCTCCTCCTTGATGCCGTCCATCATCTGCGCGAACATGTCGAAGCCCTCACGCTGGTACTCGACCACCGGGTCGCGCTGGGCGTACGCGCGCAGCGAGATGCCCTCCTGCAGGTAGTCCATCTCGTAGAGGTGCTCGCGCCACTTCCGGTCGATCACCGCGAGCAGCACATGCCGCTCCAGGTCCCGCATCAATTCGGAGCCGAGCTCCTCCTCGCGCCGGGCGTACGCGGCGTGCGCGTCCTCGATCAGCCGGGCGCGCAGGAAGTCGGCGTCCAGCCCCGAGCGCTCGCCGCCGGCCTCCTCCACCAGGTCCTCGATGGTGACGCCCACCGGGTAGAGCTGCTTGAGGCTGCTCCACAGCTGGTCCAGGTCCCAGTCCTCGGCGTACCCGTCCGCGGTCGCGCCGGCCACGTACGCCCCGACCACGTCGTCGATCATGTGCTGGATCTGCTCGTGCAGGTCCTCCCCGTCGAGCACCCGCCTGCGCTCGGCGTAGATCACCTGGCGCTGCTTGTTGAGCACCTCGTCGTACTTGAGGACGTTCTTGCGGATCTCGGCGTTCTGGCCCTCGATCTGGGTCTGCGCGCTCTTGATCTGGCGGGTGACCATCTTGGACTCGATCGGCACGTCCTCGGGGATGTTGAAGCGGTCCATCACCGCCTCGACCGCCCCCGCCCGGAACCGGCGCATCAGGTCGTCCTGCAGCGACAGGTAGAACCGGGACTCGCCCGGGTCGCCCTGCCGGCCGGACCGGCCGCGCAGCTGGTTGTCGATGCGCCGCGACTCGTGCCGCTCGGTGCCCAGCACGTAGAGCCCGCCGAGCGCGACGACCTCCTCGGCCTCCCGGTCGCAGGCCTCCTTCCACCGCGGCAGCGCCTCCGCCAGCGCCTTGGCGTACACCTCCTCGTCGACCTCGGCCGGGTCGAGGCCGCGCTGGCGCAGCTCGGCCGCGGCCAGGAACTCCGGGTTGCCGCCGAGCAGGATGTCGGTGCCCCGGCCGGCCATGTTGGTGGCCACGGTGACCGCGCCCTTGCGCCCGGCCTGGGCGACGATCTCCGCCTCCTTGGCGTGGTACTTCGCGTTCAGCACGTTGTGCGGGATGCCTCGGCGGCGCAGCATCTGCGACAGCAGCTCGGATTTCTCCACCGAGACGGTGCCGACCAGCACCGGCTGGCCGATGGCGTGCCGCTCGGCGATGTCCTCGACCACCGCGTTGAACTTGGCCTTCTCGGTCTTGTAGATGACGTCCGGCCGGTCGATCCGGATCATCGGGCGGTGGGTCGGGATGGTCACCACGCCGACCTTGTAGACCTTGTTGAACTCGGACGCCTCGGTCTGCGCGGTACCGGTCATGCCGGAGAGCTTCTTGTAGAGGCGGAAGTAGTTCTGCAGGGTGATCGTGGCAAGAGTCTGGTTCTCCTGCTTGATCTCCACGCCCTCCTTGGCCTCGATGGCCTGGTGCATGCCCTCGTTGTACCGGCGGCCGTGCAGGATGCGGCCGGTGAACTCGTCGACGATGAGCACCTCGCCCTCGTCGCTGACGATGTAGTCCTTGTCCCGCTTGTACAGCTCCTTGGCCTTGATGGCGTTGTTCAGGAAGCCGACCAGCGGGGTGTTCACCGACTCGTACAGGTTGTCGATGCCGAGCCGGTCCTCCACCTTGGCCACGCCGCGCTCGGTCACCGCCACGGTCCGCTTGGCCTCGTCCACCTCGTAGTCGCCGGACCCGTCGACGCCCCGCTCCATCCGGGCGACCAGCTTGGCGAACTCGACGTACCAGCGGGCCGACTGCTCGGCCGGGCCGGAGATGATCAGCGGCGTGCGGGCCTCGTCGATCAGGATCGAGTCGACCTCGTCGACGATCGCGAAGTTGTGCCCCCGTTGCACCAACTCGTCCTTGGACCACGCCATGTTGTCGCGCAGGTAGTCGAAGCCGAACTCGTTGTTGGTGCCGTAGGTGATGTCGCACTGGTACGCCGCCCGGTGCTCGGCGGCCGGCCGGTTGGGCAGGATCACGCCGACGGTCAGGCCGAGGAACCGGTGCACCCGGCCCATCCATTCGGCGTCGCGCTGGGCCAGGTAGTCGTTCACGGTGACCACGTGCACGCCTTCCCCGGAGAGCGCGTTGAGGTAGGCCGGCAGCGTGGACACCAGGGTCTTGCCCTCACCGGTCTTCATCTCGGCGATGTTGCCGAGGTGCAGTGCCGCCCCGCCCATGATCTGGACGTCGTAGTGGCGCTGCCCGAGCACCCGGCTGGCCGCCTCGCGCACCGTCGCGAACGCCTCCGGGAGCAGGTCGTCGAGGGTCTCCCCGTCAGCCAGCCGGGCACGGTACTGGTCGGTCAGCTGCCGCAGCTCGGCGTCGGAGAGCTCGGTGTAGTGCTCCTCGATCCTGTTCACGGCATCGGCGTACGCCCTCAGCCGGCGGAGCATTCGCCCTTCACCGGCGCTGAGCAGCTTTTCCAAAATCGACACGGGTCAGCGCTCCCCTAGACAAGTCAACCCAACCATCGTAGGCGGCCCTGGTGGGTAACCGTCACCTCAGCCTGTCCTCGGACTCCGGCGATCGGGCAGGATCGGGACACAGGCCGGCCGGGCGCGAAGGGAGCGGTCGTGATCGCGTGGGTTGAGCTGCCACAGCAGGTGATCGAGGGCCGGGGGGTACGCCTGCGCCCGTACCGCCGGTCCGACGCGGATGATCTCGTGGCGGGGCTGAACGACGAGCTGACCAGGCGGTTCACCCCCGGCATCCCCAACCCGTACACGCGGGCGGACGCCGGCTGGTGGATCGACCAGGGCGCACCGCGGGCCTTCAAGACCGGCGGCGCCGCCTACGCCATCGCCGACCCGACCACCGACCGCCTGGTGGGCGGGATCGGGCTGAGCAACCCGCGCCCCGACAAGGCCCTGGCCGAGATCGGGTACTGGGTCGCGCCACAGGCTCGCGGCCGGGGCGTGGCGACGGAGGCGGTCAGCGCGCTCGCCGCCTGGGCGGCCGAGCAGGAGATCCACCGGCTGGATCTGTACACGGCCCTGGAGAACGTGGCCAGCCAACGGGTCGCCATCGCGGCCGGGTTCCGCCGGGAAGCCGTCCTGCGCGGTGTGATGCCGGGGCGCGACGGGGGGTGGGAGGACCGGGTGCTGTGGGCGCGGCTGGCCGGGGATCCGCCGGGCCCGAGCCCGCGGCTGCTGCCGGACCTGCCCGGCGGACCGCTGCACGGGGCGCTGACCGACGGCGTGGTCCGGCTGCGGCCGCTGCGGGCGCCGGACGCTCCGGAGATCCACGCCCTGCACCAGCTGCCGGAGGTGGTCGCCTCCAGCGTGCCGCCGGTCGCCCCGGACCGCGAGGAGATCGAGCTGCGCTGCGCCCGCGCGGGCACCTGGTGGCTGGCGGGCGAGCGGGCTGACCTGGTCATCACGGACGCGGCCACCGGCGCGGTCGCCGGCGACATCGGCCTGTACTACCAGGAGCCCAAGGCGGGCCAGGCCACGGTGGGGTACGCCTTGCTGCCCGCCTGGCGCGGCCGCGGGTACGCGACCCGCGCGGTCCGGCTGCTCGCCCGCTGGGCGTTCGACCGAGTCGGCATCGTCCGGCTGGTCGCCGGGACCAGCCCGGACAACGTCGCCTCACAGCGGGTACTGGAGCGCGCCGGCTTCCGCCGCGAGGGCTACCTGCGGGGGCGGCTGCCCGGACCGGCCGGCAGCCGGGTCGATGACGTGCTGTACGCGCTGCTTCCCAGGGACCTGACCGGGCTGCCGGAAACGCGGGCTCAGGGCGCCAGGCTCAGCACGCCGTAGTCGTAGCCCTTACGCCGGTAGACCACGCTCGGCCGCCCCGAGTCCTTGTCCAGGAACAGGTAGAAGTCGTGCCCGACCAGCTCCATCTGGAACAGGGCGTCTTCCACCGTCATCGGCTCGCTCGGGTGCTCCTTCTCGCGGACGATGCGCCACGGCTCGCGGTGCCCGGCCGGCTCGTCGAACTCGTCCTCGAGGACGGCGGCTGCGGTGCCACCGCCGCCCACCCCGGGCTGCGGCGCGGCCAGGCCGGCGGTGGCGGCCGCGACGGAGACCGGGGCGTGCCGGCCGCGGTGAACCCGGCGCCGGTCGGCGGCCCGGCGCAGCCGCGTCTGCAGCTTGGCGATGGCGCAGTCCAGCGCGGCGTAGAAATCCGCGGCGCACGCCTCCGCGCGCACGACCGGCCCGCGTGAGTAGCAGGTGATCTCCACCCGCTGGCAGTGGTCGGACTGGCGCGGGTTGCGCTCGTGGAGCAGTTCGACATCGATGCGAATGAGCTTCTGGTCGTACCGCTCGACCTTCTGCAGCTTCTCGGCGACGTGTGCCCGGTAGTGGTCGGGCACCTCGACATTCCGCCCCTTGACCACGATGTCCACGCATGACCTCCGCGATGATCGGAGTACGTCGCCGCCAGGCGGCTCACCGGCGGCGTCGGGAACCGTTGGACATCGGCCGGCCGGCGCCCTCCCCGAGGTCTCGCGATCCTCCTCGGCCTTCCGCGCCCTCCGCCCCGTCCCCCGCAGGCGGCCCGCGAAACGCCAGCGCGGCGGTCGACCGACTCAGAATGAAGAGGCCTCACCCCCTCGGCGTCGGAAGGTCTGCGCACCGGGGTTCCGCTCCGGTGAGGAGCCGATAACTGCTGGTAAAACCCTGTGTCAGCTCCCGACACGCTCGACGCTAGCTGTTGGAAGGCCCGGCGTCATCCCCCGTTTGCGTAGCCCGTTTCGGGATGGTTCGTCCCTGCGACGCGGCGCAGTTCCGGTTGGTCCCCCGCCCGCGGCGGCAGCCGGCGGGCGGTCGCGGCGACCACCGCCACCGCCCCGACCGGGACGCCGGCCTCGACCAGCCGGGCGGTCGCCGCCGCCGCGGTCACGCCGGTGGTGACGATGTCGTCGACGACCACCACCCGGGCGCCAGCCGAGCGGGCCAGCGCCCGCAGCCGGGCGGCCCGGCGCGGGCGGACCCGGAACGCCCCGGCCGCGACCGCCGCCCGCGCGGCGCTGTCCAGCCCGGCGAAGTCCGGGTGTGGCAGGGCCCGCAGCGCGTGCGCCACCGCGGCTGGCCGGCCGGCCCGGCGCAGCCGGGCCGCGGCGTGCCGGGCCAGCCGCAGGACGTGGTCGCCGTGCCGGGCCCGCGCGGCTCGCGCCGTGTCGGGGACCGGAACGAGCACCACCGGCGCCTCGCCGAACGCCGCGACCACCTCGGCCAGCAGGCCGCCGAGCGGTACGGCCAGGCCGTGCCGGCCGCGCTCCTTGTACGCCAGGAGCAACTCCCGCAGCACCCCCTCGTACCCGCCGAGCGCGGCGCACGGCGGCAGCCCGGGCGGCGCCGGCACCGGGCGCACCGGGTGCGGGGCGAGGGCGGTCACGGCGGCTTCGCACGCCGGGCACACCCCACGCCGCAAGGGCGTACGGCTGTCCCGGCAGCCGGCGCAGCCGGCCGGCAGGACGAGGTCGACCAGAGCGGCCCAGCCGCCGCCCACCCCGGTCGGCACAGTCATTCCTTGAAGAACGGCGCGGTGGGGACCACTCCCTTGGTCGGCTGGCCGACCAGGCGGTCCGGCGTGAGCTCCACGACGGTCGAGGAGTACACCTCGTACGTCCGGTTGTCCGCTTCGATCATGACCCGCCCGCCGCTGCCGTACCGCGGGTCCTCGGGGAAAGCGACCACTTGGGTCACCTTGGAGATGCCGGGCTCGTCATGCTGCGCCGTGATCACCGCTCCGTCCAGGGTGACCGTGACCAGCGCCACCCCGGCCCGGTTCGGGCCGGCCATCACCAGGCTCGTCTCGTTGACCCAGCTGACGGCAGTGACGCTGCCCAGCAGCGGCGGGGAGGGCAGGGGCCGGGCCTCACCGCCCCCGTCGCCGCTGAGCGCGACCAGGTAGGGCTGGCCACCGGCGACCACGGCCAGCCGCCGGCCGTCGGGGGCGAGCGCGACCGAGGTCACCGGCGCGGACAGCTGGGCGACGTTCACTTCGGTCGACTTCGCCGAGTCGGGGGTGAACTGGTAGAGCTTCCCACCCGCCGCGACGTAGCCGGTCTTCTGGCGCTCGGCCAGGACCGGCCGGCTCATCGCGCTCGTGCGCAGGTCGGTACGGATGAACCGGCCGGCCTGGTTCGGCCCGACCCAGAGCCGTAGCCGGTCCTGGTCGTGCCGGACCACCGCGGCGAAGCTGTCGGTTATCGCCGCGTACTGCACGTTCTTGTTGACCTCCGCCGGCAGCGGGGCCTCGGGCGACGGCGGCGCGGCGCCGTTGTCCACCCAGCGGACGACGCCGCCGGCCACGGCGAACTGCTCCTCCCCCCGGCTGGACACCCGGTACGCCGCGTCGCGGTCGAAGAAGTCCGAAGTGGTGCCCTCGCGCTGCTTCACGGACTCGATCTGCAGCACCACGTCGCCGCTGAAGTCGGCGCGCAGCGACAGGCACAGCTGGGCCAGCAGCTGGTCCAGGTTCTGGCTGGTCGCCGCGTTGTTCAGGTTCACCACCAGCCGGCCGTTGCTGTCCTTGTACGCGCGGCCCAGCTGCTTGGTGCCGTCCGGCAGCTTCTGCACGCTCGAGCTCAGCCAGGCGGACGGACCATCGGTGACCAGCCAGTCGATCAGCAGGTTGGGGCGGGCCGCGTCCTCCAGGGTGCGGGGCACGTAGCGCAGGTCCGGCACCAGGGTGTGCTGTCCACTGTCCCAGAAGTAGATGGTCCGCCGGTCGTACCAGCGGGCGAGCGCGGTATCGGTGAGCAGCATGACCCCCGGCGGCGGATTCACCACCGCCAAATCACCGCCCGGCGCGCCGGTCGGGCCCACGTCGAAGGTGTACGACGTGGCCGACGTGGTCGGCGGGTCCAGCGTGCCGCGGTTGGTCAGCACGCCGATCTGCTGCACATTGAGCACCACCTTGGAGGTGGACGCCGGCTTGATCTCCGGCTTGCCGCCGATCAACCGGATCACGGTGATCTGCGAGGGCTCCTGCCAGCTCCCCTGCGCCTGCGGGCTGAGGAACCTCCTGACCCGCGCCGCGGCACCATCCCAGTCCCCCGCCGGCGCTTCCAGATAGCGCCTGACGAACTCCTCGACGGTGCCCGCCCCCTCCGGGCCCGGCGGCGGCCCCTCGGCGCCGGAGCCGTTCTGTTCCAGGTCCGTGATGCCCTCGCCATCCACGACCACATCGGTCCGGCTGGGCATTCCGCAGGCGGCCGCCGCCAGCCCGACGCCGAGCGCGGCCAGCAGGGCGACGATGCGCCGGTACCTCACGTGCGCACCTCGCTGCGGGTGGGTGTCGCCTGGTCCGGCACCTCACGCTGGGCGGGCACCCGGTCACCCGGGGCGGCATCGCCCGGTGCGTGCGGGGTCGGCCCCGGTTCCGGCACCGGCGCCGCCTCGATCGCCTGGCGCGGCCGCACCTCGAGCGGGGAGACATCCAGGTACGCGTCGAGCGGCACCAGCCGCAGCGGCGAGGAAGTCAGCCGCTCGCCCGCCCGGACCGGCAGGGTCAGCCGGAACTGGGCGCCCTGGTGCGGCGCGCCCCACGCCTCCAGCCAGCCGCCGTGCAGCCGGGCGTCCTCCAGGCTGATCGACAGCCCCAGCCCGGTGCCGCCGGTCTGCCGGGCCCGGGACGGGTCGGCGCGCCAGAACCGGTTGAAAACCAGCTTCTCCTCACCGGCGCGCAGCCCGACGCCGTGATCGCGCACGGTCACCGCGACCGCGGAATCGCTCGCCCCCAGCGCGATGTCCACCGGCTTGGCCTCAGCGTGCTCGATCGCGTTGCCGATCAGGTTGCGCAGCACCCGCTCCACCCGCCGCGCGTCCACCTCGGCGATGACCGGCGTCGGGGGCACCCGTACGCGCAGCTCGACCCCGGCCCGGTCGGCGAGCGTGGCGAACCTGGCGACCACGCGCTGCACCACCTGCACCAGGTCGGTCGGCTCGGCGTCCAGCACCGCGAAGCCGGCGTCGAACCGGCTGATCTCCAGCAGGTCGGTGAGCAGCGCCTCGAACCGGTCCAGTTCCGCCTGCAGCAGCTCCACGCTGCGGGTGGTCGCCGCGTCGAACTCCTCGCGCCGGGCGAACAGCAGGTCGGCCGCCATCCGTACGGTGGTCAGCGGGGTGCGCAGCTCGTGCGAGACGTCCGAGGTGAACCTGCGCTGCAGCCGGGACATGTCCTCCAGCCGGACGATCTGCCGCTGCAGGTTCTCCGCCATCTGGTTGAACGAGGCGGCCAGCAGCGCCAGATCGTCCTCGCCGCGGACCACCATCCGCTGGTCCAGCAGGCCCGCGGAGAGCCGCTGCGCGGTCCGGGCGGCGACCCGCACCGGCAGCACCACCAGCCGGGTCACCAGCGCCGCGACCACGGCCAGCAGCAGCACCAGGGCGGCGCCGGTGGCGGCGACGGTGGTGGTCACCTTGTTGGCCATGCTCACCTCGTCGGTGAGCGGGAAGAACTGGTAGAACTCCAGCGGGCCGAGCCGGGTGACCACCGGGGTGCCGTAGACCAGGTACGGCTTCGCGCCGCCGCCGATGTCCGCGGTGACGATCTGGTGCGCCTGCCTGCCGCTGGTGACGCTGCGCCGCAGATCGGCGGTGATCGCCGAACTCACGATCAGGTTCTGCGGGTAGGTCTTGAGGGTCACCCCGCTGCCCCGCACCGCGGTCACCACGCCACCGCTCTGCCGCGGCGTGCTCAGGTCGCGCAGCACGTCGGTCAGTGTGTTCGCCAGGTCCGGGTCGTTGGGTTGGGAGAACGCCTGGAGCTGCTGGGCGATCGCGGTGGCGCCGCGCTCGGCGTCCTGCTGGCTGCGCTCCACCTTGCTGTCCAGCATGCCGTTGGTGATCCCCTGCGCCACGACGTAGCCGAACGCACCGACCAGGGCGGCCGAGACGACCAGGGTGATGGTGACGATGCGCAGCTGCAGCGACCGCCGCCAGGCGCGCCGGGCGGCGACCCAGGCGGTGTGTGACCGCCGCGCCACCTGCTGCCACAGGTGCCGCGCGAGTGCAGGCGTCCTGGCGCTGGGCCGGATGCGGGCGAGGGCGGACAGGAACGGCGCGGTCACGGTGCCCCCAGGCTATCCGGTGCCCGCCTTGTAGCCGACCCCGCGCACGGTCAGGATGATCTCCGGCCGCTCCGGATCCGGCTCGATCTTGGCGCGCAACCGCTGCACGTGCACGTTGACCAGCCGGGTGTCGGCCGCGTGCCGGTAACCCCAGACCTGCTCCAGCAGCACCTCCCGGGTGAACACCTGGCGCGGCTTGCGGGCCAGCGCGACCAGCAGGTCGAACTCCAGCGGGGTGAGCTTGACCTCCTCGCCGTTGCGGCTGACCGTGTGCGCCGGCACGTCGATGTTGATCTGGTTGCCGGGAGGCCCGATGGTGAGCATCTCCGGCGCCGCGTCCTCGCCCCGGCGCAGCCGGGCCCGCATCCGGGCCACCAGCTCCTTGGGCTTGAACGGCTTGACCACGTAGTCGTCGGCGCCGGACTCCAGGCCGAGCACCACGTCCACGGTGTCGCTCTTCGCGGTGAGCATCACGATCGGCACACCGGACTCGGCCCGGATCGCCCGGCACACGTCGATGCCGCTCATCCCGGGCAGCATCAGGTCGAGCAGGACGATGTCCGGCCGCGACTCGCGGAAGGCGGCCAGGGCCCGTTCACCGTCGGCGACGAAGGACGGCAGGAAGCCCTCGCTGCGCAAAACGATGCCCAGCATCTCGGCCAGCGCGGGATCGTCGTCTACTACCAGGACCCGGGCTCTCATGCGGTCCAATATTCCATTCCGGTTCCAGGGTCTGGGAATGCCGTCCGGCCGGGTAACGGACATTCCGCGCATGGCGGCCAGAACTTGCTGCACGACCGTACGATCGGCCGACGTGCCCGTCCTCTGGACGGTTACCCGAACAGCGTCCGGCCCCAGTAGTCATCCGGCCCGCGCACGCCCGGCGGGCAGGCGAACACTCCGCTGGAGACGTGCCGGATGTACTCGTTGAGCCTGTCGTTGCGGGCCAGTTGGGTCTGCACCCGGACGAACTGCTTGCGCGGGTCTCGCTGGTAGGCCATGAAGAACAGGCCCGCGTCGAGCCGGCCCAGCCCGTCCGAGCCGTCGACGAAGTTGTAGCCGCGGCGCAGCAGCCGCGCGCCATTGTTGTGGTCCGGATGCGCCAGCCGCACGTGCGAGTCCATCGGCACCAGCGGCTGGCCGTCGGCGCCCTTGGCGGAGAAGTCGATCTCGTCGAACTCGCCGGTCTTGCCCAACGGCGCGCCGGAGCCCTTGGCGCGCCCGAAGATGGCCTCCTGCTCGGCGAGCGAGGCCCGGTCCCAGGTCTCGATGATCATCCGGATCTTACGGGTGACCAGGTAGCTGCCCCCGGCCATCCACGGTGCACCGTCACCGGCCTGTGCCCACACGTGCTCGTCCAGCAGCCTGCCGTCCTCGGCCTTCAGGTTCGCCGTACCGTCCTTGAAGCCCATCAGGTTGCGCGGCGTGGCCTGGCTGCGGGAGGTGGACGAGGTACGGCCGAAGCCGAGCTGGGAGTAGCGCACGCTGACCACGCCGAACCCCATCCGGGCCAGGTTGCGGACGGCGTGCACGGCCACCTGCGGGTCGTTGGCGCATGCCTGCACGCACAGGTCGCCGCCGGAGATCTCCGGCTGCAGCGCGTCGCCGGGAAAGTGCGGCAGGTCGGCCAGGGCCGGCGGCCGCTTGGCGGCGATACCGAAGCGGTCCCGGCCCCGGGCGTCGCGGAACAGCGACGGGCCGAAGCCGACGGTCAGCGTCAGCTGTGCCGGCGGCAGACCGAGGGCCTCCCCGGTGTCGTCCGGCGGCGCCTCGGGCGCACCCTCCACCGCCCCGATCACGCCGGCGTCCTTGCCGGCGGTCATCCGGGCGGCCGCGGCGGTCCAGTCGCGGAGCATCTCCACCAGCCGGTCCCGGTCGTCGGTGATCACGTCGAACGCGACGAAGTGCAGCCGGTCCTGCGCTGCGGTGACGATGCCGGCCTGGTGCTCGCCGTAGAACGGCACGGCGTCCGCGGCCGGGTTGTCCGGCTCGTCACCGCTGGCACGCAGCCAGGCGTCCACCCCGGCGGTGGCGCCCGCCACGCCCACGACACCCGCTCCGGCGAGCGCGATCGCCCGGCGCCGCCTCATCACCGTCCCGAACCTCACTCGCGCACACCCTCACTTGGCGACAACTGCGGCGACCTGGCTCACCGGCTCGGCCAGCGCGTTGATCACGTCGGAGAGCTCCTTGAGCTCGGCCTGCGAGAGCTGGTTGTGCAGCTTCCAGCCGTCGCCCACCTGGTGTTTGCCGAGCGTGCTCTCCACCTTGGCGAACGCCGAGTCCAGCTGGCTGACCAGATCGGGTGACCGCTCCTGAAGCACCGGCCGCAGGGCGGCGATCGCCGCCTTCGAGCCCTCCACATTGGCGTGGAAGTCCCACAGGTCGGTGTGCGAGTACCGGTCCTCCTCGCCGGTGATCTTCCCGGTGGCCACCTCGTCCAACAGCTCCTTGGCGCCGTTGGCCAGGTTCAGCGGGGAGAGCTTCTCCGCGTTCGCCTTCGCCACGATCTCCTTGACGTCGGCCATCAGCTGGTCCGCGACCGGGCCGGACTTGGTGATGTCGCCGGTCTGCCACAGGTCCTTCTCGAGCCGGTGGAACCCGGTGAACTCCATGCCCTCCTCGACGACCTCCTCCCGGCCGTCGATCTTCGGGTCCAGGTCGCCGAAGACCTCCGCGACCGGCTCGATCCGCTCCCAGTAGGTGCGGGCCACCGGGTACAGCGCCTTCGCCTTGGCCACGTCGCCGGCCTTGACCGCGGTGACGAACTCCTGCGTCTTCTCCAGCAGGGCGGCGGTCTGGCTGCGGACGTACCGCTGGTAGCTGTCGGTGGCCTGGGACAGCTTCGCGTCCGCGGCCAGCGGCGCGGTCGATCCGCTCACCTTCAGCGGGCCTCGGATGCCCTTGCCCACCATGCCGGGCTTGCAGGCGGTCTCGTACGTGCCGGCCGGCAGCTCCACGCGCAGCTCGCGGGTGAGCCCGGGGACGATGTTCTCCACCTCGCCCATCACCCTGTCGCCCGCGGCGTACACGTAGAACTCGGTGACCTTCGACCCGCTGTTGTTTACCTGGAAGGTGACCGTGCCGGAGGCGACCTCGGTGCGGGCCACCTCGCAGGTGGTGTCGGTGGCCTTGACCGCGATCGGCCCGCCGGCGGCGTTGTCGCCGCCGGAGTCCGAGCCGCCGCCATCCGAGCCGCCGCTGCAGGCGGCGAGGGCGGTCGCGGCCGCGGTCAGCAAGCCGGTCGCGGCGAGGGTCAGGGTACGACGCATGGATGGCTCCTTCAGGCCTGCTGGGCAGCGGCGGTGTGTGCGGGTTCGGCTGTCTTCGCGCCGGTCGCGGGACGCTTCCGGGCGGCGCCCAGGAAGATCACGAGCACCGGGACCGCGTACGCCAGCCAGGCCACCAGCTCCAGCCAGGTGGGGTCACCGGTGATGTTGAACATGCCCTCCAGCAGCGCGCCGTACCACGTACTCGGGTCCAGCGCGCCGGTGATGTCGAACGCGGAGTGGCCGATGCCGGGCAGCACCCCGGATTCCTGGAAGTCGTGTACGCCGTACTTGAAGATGCCGGCGGCGACCAGGACCAGCAGCGCGCCGGTCCAGGTGAAGAACCTGGTGAGGTTGATCCGGACCGCGCCGGCGTACAGCCCGACGCCGATCGCGGCGGCGGTGGCGATGCCGCCGAGGAGGGCGAGCAGCGGCCCGGTGTCGCTGTCGGCGTTCTGCACGGTGCCGAAGAAGATCAGGGCGGTCTCCAGGCCCTCCCGGACCACGGCGAGGAAGGCCATCGCGACCACGGCGAACGACCCGATGGCGACCGCCTCGCCGAGCTTGGCGCGCAGCTCACCGGCGATGGTCCGGGCCGCCTTGCGCATCCAGAAGATCATCCAGGTGACGAAGGCGACCGCGGCGACCGAGGTGATCGCCTCGAACAGCTCCCGGTCCTGCCCGTCGGAGAGCAGCGTGGTCTGGGTGTAGGTGAGCAGTGCGCCGAACCCGACCGAGAGCGCGACGGCGGCGAGGACACCGGCGGCCACGTGCGGGAGCAGCCGGCGCCGGTTGGACTTGACCAGGTACGCGACCAGGATGCTGACCACCAGCGTGGCCTCCAGGCCTTCCCGCAGGCCGATCAGGTAGGTGGCGAAGAGCGGGCTGTCAGTCATGCTGGGCTCCGGCTGTCGGTTACCTGGCCATCCTTACGTAGGGCATCCTAAGTAAGGGCAGCCATACCTTAACTCCGGCTCCCGGGGCATTCAACTCGAACGGGTTACCAGTGACCAGCGCAACCCACCCTCCCCGCGATCTTGCAGTTGTGTACCTCGATAAAAGGGATATGTCGCACTATTTCGGGGGCCACAACTGCAAGATCGCGGTGGGAAGGGGGGTCAGTAGCGGTAGTGGTCGGGCTTGTACGGACCCTCCACCGGCACGCCCAGGTAGCTGGCCTGCTCCTTGGTCAGCTGGGTGAGCTTGACCCCCAGCGCGTCCAGGTGCAGCCGGGCCACCTTCTCGTCCAGGTGCTTGGGCAGCGTGTACACGCCGATCGGGTACTGCTCGGTCTTGGTGAACAGCTCGATCTGCGCGATCACCTGGTTGGTGAAGCTGTTGGACATCACGAACGACGGGTGGCCGGTGGCGTTGCCCAGGTTCAGCAGCCGCCCCTCGGAGAGCACGATGATCGAGTGGCCGTCCGGGAAGATCCACTCGTCCACCTGCGGCTTGATGTTCACCTTCCGCACGCCCGGCGTCTTGGCCAGCCCGGCCATGTCGATCTCGTGGTCGAAGTGGCCGATGTTGCCCACGATCGCCTGGTGCTTCATCCGGGCCATGTGCGCCGCGGTGATCACGTTCTTGCACCCGGTCGCGGTGATGAAGATGTCCGCGCGGTCCACCACGTCGTCCACCGTGGTCACCTGGTAGCCGTCCATCGCGGCCTGCAGGGCGCAGATCGGGTCCACCTCGGTGACGATCACCCGGGCGCCCTGGCCGCGCAGCGACTCGGCGCACCCCTTGCCCACGTCGCCGTACCCGCACACCACCGCGACCTTGCCGCCGATGAGCACGTCGGTGGCCCGGTTGATGCCGTCCACCAGCGAGTGCCGGCAGCCGTACTTGTTGTCGAACTTGGACTTGGTCACCGAGTCGTTCACGTTGATCGCCGGGAACAGCAGCGTCCCGTTCTGCTGCATCTCGTACAGCCGGTGCACCCCGGTGGTGGTCTCCTCGGTGACCCCCTTGATCCCCGCCGCGATCCGGGTCCACCGCTGGCCGTCCTCGGCCAGCGACCGGCGCAGCAGCGCCAGGATCACCCGGTACTCCTCGGAGTCGGCGTTGTCCGGGTCAGGCACCGCGCCGATGCCCTCGAACTCCGCGCCCTTGTGCACCAGAAGCGTGGCATCCCCGCCGTCGTCGAGGATCATGTTCGGCCCGCCGGACTCGCTGGGCCAGCTCAGCGCCTGCTCCGTGCACCACCAGTACTCCTCGAGCGTCTCGCCCTTCCAGGCGAACACCGGGATGCCCTTCGGATCGTCGGGGGTGCCGTCCGGCCCGACCGCGACCGCCGCGGCGGCGTGGTCCTGTGTGGAGAAGATGTTGCAGGACGCCCAGCGCACCTGCGCGCCCAGCGCCACCAGCGTCTCGATCAGCACCGCGGTCTGAACCGTCATGTGCAGCGAGCCGGTGATCCGCGCCCCGCGCAGCGGCTGCGCCTGCGCGTACTCGCGGCGGACCGCCATCAGCCCGGGCATCTCGTGCTCGGCGAGCTGAATCTCCTTGCGCCCGAACGCGGCCAGGGAGAGGTCGGCGACCTTGAAGTCTGGGCTGCTGGTCATCGGTCAAGGCTCCTGTCGTACGAAGTCGACTCGCGGCCACCAACCTTACGCGGTTTCGGCTTACCCGCGCGGGACAGCGGGCAGTGCGGCGACGTAGATCTCACCGGCGCCGGTGCAGCTGAGCGGGCCGCCGGTCGCCGGGCCGAAGGCGGCCTGGCCGGCGTGGAGGGTGACCGGTGCCAGCCCGTCGTCGACGCGCACCTCGCCGCGCAGGCAGATCACCTCGCGCGGGCCGTTCAGCGCCAGCTCCACCCGCGGGGTCGACTCGTCGAGCTGAACGCGGAAGAGGGCGAACTCGCGCACCGGGGCAGGCCAGGTCACCACACCGGGGGCCACCGCCACCGGCCGCACCACCGGGTCGGCGAGCACCTCGAACCGCAGCACGCGCAGCAGCTCGTCCACGTCCACCCGCTTGGGGGTGAGCCCGCCGCGCAGCACGTTGTCGCTGCCCGCCATGATCTCGACGCCGGTGCCGTCCAAGTAGGCGTGCAGGTTCCCGGCCGGCATCCAGATCGCCTCGCCGGGTCGCAGGGTGACGTGGTTGAGCAGCAACGCGACCACCACCCCGAGGTCACCCGGGTACAGCCGCGCCAGGCGCGCCGGCAGGTCGGTCTCCGCGCCCGCCACCACCGCGTCGACCAGCTCCTGGCGCTGCCCGGCCGGCCAGGTCAGCAGGGTACGCACGGCGGTGTGCAGGCCCTCCGGAGCGCCGGTCCGCAACGCGGCCACCACCGGGGCCAGCGCCGGCACGTCCAGTGCGGCGAGCAGGTCGGCGGACTCCTTGGGCTCGCGGAAACCGCACAGCGCGGTGAACTCGGAGACCGCCACCAGCAGCTCCGGCTTGTGGTACGGGTCCACGTAGTTGGGGTTGCCCGCGGCGTACCCCGTCCGCGCCTGCTCGGCGTCGGGGTGCGCCTGCAGCGACAGCGGCTGCGCGGCGGCGAGGATCTTCAGCAGGTACGGCAGGCGGGGGCCGAACTCGGCCGCGGCCGTCGCGCCGAGCATCCCCTGTGGATCGTCGGTTATCGCCGCCAGCAGCGACACCGGCCCGCCTGGACGGTCCAGCATGGACGGATCGGCCGGGTGCGCGCCGATCCACAGCTCCGCCTCGGGTCCGTCGGTGGGCAGCGGGCGTCCCTGCAGCCTCGCGATCACCTCACGCGAGCCCCAGGCGTACGCCCGGATCGGGTTACTCAGACGTTCCACTGTCCTGTCCCGAGGTGAGTGTCGCCGCGGTGCCCTTCCCGTGCCCCGCGCGGTAGATGTCCGGCTCGATGTAGATGACCCGGGCGATCGGCACCGCCTCGCGGATACGCACTTCGGCCGCGTCGATGGCTTCCGCGATCCCTTCCGCCGTGGTGTCCCGCGGTATGCCGATCTTCGCGGCGACCAGCAGCTCCTCCGGTCCGAGGTGCATGGTGCGCAAGTGGATCAGCCGCTCCACGTCCGAGCCGGCGGTGATGGCCTGCTCGATCGCCCGCACGTGCTCGGTGCTGGCCGCCTCGCCGAGCAGCAGGCTCGCCGTCTCCACCGCGAGCACGATGGCGACGGTGACCAGCAGCAGGCCGATCATCCCGCTGCCGATCGCGTCCCAGATTCCGTCGTGGGTGGCGAGCGTCATGCTCACCCCGAACAGCGCGAAGATCAGGCCGACCAGCGCGGCGAAGTCCTCCAGCAGGATGACCGGCAGCTCGGGCGCCTTGGCCCGGCGGATGAAGCTGACCCAGCCCATGTCGCCGCGGACGGCGTTGGACTCCCGGACCGCGGTGCGGAACGACAACGACTCCATCGTGATCGCGACCAGCAGCACCGCGACCGGGACCCACCGCCAGCTCTCGATCGGCTCCGGGTGCCGCGCCTTGTGGTACGCCTCGTAGAGCGCGAACAGGCCGCCGAGCGTGAACAGCACGATCGACACGATGAACGCGTAGATGTAGCGAGACCGGCCGTACCCGAACGGGTGTTGCGCGGTGGCCCGGCGCCGCGCCCGGCGCCCCCCGAACAGCAGCAGCACCTGGTTGCCCGAGTCGGCCACCGAGTGGATCGACTCGGCGAGCATCGACGACGAACCGGTGAGCCCGAACGCGATGAACTTCGTGACGGCGATGCCGAGGTTCGCCAGCAGCGCGGCGATGACGGCCCGCGTGCCCCCACCCGAACTCACGGGTTCGCCAGCTCCTTCATCTCGGTGATGGCCGGCACCGCCATCGGGTCCAGCCCGTGCGCCAGCGCCAGGTAGATGCTGGCGAAGTCCGGCACGGCGACCAGCGAGGCGAGCCGCTCCAGGGCCGAGCCGCCCTCCGCGGTCACCACGCTGACCCGCACCCCGCGCCGCTCGGCCAGCGTCTGCACCGCGTCCGCCCGCCGCTCCTCCACCGCGGCCGGCTCGCCGTCGCGGGCGTCGTCGCCGGCCAGCCCGCCGTCGCGCAGCAGCACCACGCGCAGCCGGGTGGCGCCGTCCTCGCCGTCCACCGGGTCGGCGAAAATGTCCCGACCCGCCTCGGCCAGGCCACCGAAGACGCCGTCCAGCAGACCCACCCGGCCGCGCCCGGCCTCGCCCAGGGCGCCGGCGACCACCGGGTAGCGGGCGTTGGCCGACAGCACGTCGGCGAACCGCCGGGCCGCCGCGGTGGCCAGCGGCGAGGAGCCCCAGATGACCGGGATCGAGCCGGCCAGGTCCAGCGCCAGCGACTTGGCCGGGTTGACGAACGATTCGGCGGTCGGACGGGAGCGCTCGGCGTCCGCGTCCAGCCGTGCGGCTGTCTCTGCGAGATCCGCTTCATTGATGTTGACCAGTCCAAGCGCCCGCGCGGCGAGCAGGACCGGGATGGTCAGGGCCCACAGGCTGGCCCGGGCCGGGGCACGCCTGGGCACCGGGATGAACGGCGCCCGGGCCCCCTCCGCGACGCTCTGCAGCTGGGAGTCGGGCGCGCCGACCGCGACCAGCCGGGCGCCGCGCCGGGCGGCCGCCTGCGCCGCGGCCAGCGCCTCCGGGCTGCGGCCGCTCGCCGAGACCGCGATCACCACGTCGGCGGCGCCCACCCAGCCCGGCACGCCCGCGCTGCGGTGCGCCAGCACGGGGACCGGGCAGCGCGGCCCGGCGACGGTGGCGAGCAGTTCACCGGTCCGCGCGGCGGTGCCGACACCCGCCACCACGACCGAGCGCGGCCGGCCTTCGTCGGCGAGCACCGCCAGGTTGGCCTCGGCGGCCAGCGCGGCCGACTCGCGTACCTGCGCGCCGGCGGCCGCGGTGGCCCGCAGCATCCCACCCGGGTCGTTGCGCTCCAGCGCCTCCGGGTCGTCCAGCAGGACCTCGTCGACCTCGCGGTGCCCGCGGATACCCGCGGTACCGTCGACCGGGTTCATTGCACCGGTCCCCCGGTCGCCTCGTCCAGCAGCAGCACGGGGATCCCGTCCCGCACCGGGAAGACCCGCCCGCACTCGGCGCAGGTGAGCGTCTGCGCCTGCTCGTCGTAGGTCAGCGGCGCGTGGTGGGTGTCCGGGCAGGCGAGAATCTCCAGCAACTGCGGGTCCAGGGACATCGCTTCCTCCCTCAGCGGATCAGCCCGAGCACCCGGTCGCGCAGCTCGGCCATCCGCTCGGTCGTGGCCGCCTCCACGTTCAACCGCAGCAGCGGTTCGGTGTTCGACGGCCGCAGGTTGAGCCACGCGCCGTCCGGGAAGTTTACGGTCAGGCCGTCCAGGTGGTCGATCTCGACCGACTCGTCGCCGCTGAACGCCTGCTCCACTTCGGCCAGCTTCGCCTGTTGGTCGTCCACTGTGGAGTTGATCTCGCCGGAGGCGACGTACCGGCTGTACTGCCCGGCCAGCTCGGACAGCGGCCGGTCCTGCTCGCCGAGCGCGGCGAGCACGTGCATGGCGGCGAGCATGCCGGTGTCCGCGCTCCAGAAGTCGCGGAAGTAGTAGTGCGCCGAGTGCTCCCCGCCGAAGACGGCGTTGGTGCGGGCCATCTCGGCCTTGATGAACGAGTGCCCCACCCGGGACCGCAGCGGGGTGCCCCCGTGTTCCCGGACGATCTCCGGCACCGCTTTCGACGTGATCAGGTTGTGGATGACCGTGCTGCCCGGGTGCTTGGCCAGCTCCCGCACCGCGACCAGGGCGGTGATCGAGGACGGGGAGACCGGGTCGCCGTGCTCGTCCACCACGAAGCACCGGTCGGCGTCGCCGTCGAAGGCCAGCCCGATGTCGGCGCCGTGCTCACGCACGGCCCGCTGCAGGTCGACCAGGTTCTCCGGGTTGAGCGGGTTGGCCTCGTGGTTGGGGAACGAGCCGTCCAGCTCGAAGTAGAGCGGGATGATCCGCAGCGGCAGCGGGTCCAGGACCGCGTCGCCGAGCACCGCCGGCACGGTGTGCCCGGCCATCCCGTTGCCGGCGTCCACCACCACGGTGAGCGGGCGGATCTTCGACAGGTCGACCAGGCTGCGCAGGTGGGCGGCGTACTCGGCGAGCATGTCGTGCCGCTCCACCTCGGCCGAGCCGGTGGTCTCGGTCTCGCCCGCGTCCAGCAGCGCCTGCGCCCGGTCGCGGATCTCCGCCAGCCCGGTGTCCTGGCCGATCGGCCGCGCCCCGGCGCGGCACATCTTGATGCCGTTGTACTTGGCCGGGTTGTGGCTCGCGGTGAACATCGCGCCGGGCAGGTCCAGCGCTCCCGAGGCGTAGTAGAGCAGGTCGGTGGAGCCCAGCCGGGCGTCGACCACGCGGGCCCCGGCCGCGGTCGCGCCGGCCGCGAACGCGGCCGCCAGGCCCGGCGACGACGGGCGCATGTCGTACGCGAGCACGATCCGGTCGGCCCGGTCTCCGGCGTCGCGCAGGGTGCTCACGAACGCCTTGCCCAGCGCGTGCGCGACGGCGTTGTCGAGCTGGTCCGGGACGGTCCCGCGCACGTCGTACGCCTTGACGATGCTGGCGAGCTCGACCATGATCATCTCCTGGAATCGGTCATCCGGCGTGTCCTGAGCCTACTGACTCGCCGCTCCGATACCCCGGTAGGGCTGCCCCACACTCGTCGCGCGGCCGCGCCCGCGGGCGGCCCGGTGCGGGCGGCTACCGGCGCGCCGGGGGCAGGGTGAGGGTCTGCCGGGGACGGCCGCGGCGCTGGGTGGTGCGCCGCGAGATGTCCGCTGCGGCCGGGCCCAGCCGGCCGCGGGCCGCCGGGCGTCGGGCCGGGCGCCGTACCTCGGCCAGCCGGCGCAGCCGGCGGGACCGCCGCCGGACCCGGGCCAGCAGGACCAGCCCGGACAGGACCATGGCCGCGCCCACGGCGAGGCCGATCGGGCCGACCCGGACCACGTGCGAGTCGCTCGTGCGGCCGGCAGCAGGGCCGTCGGCACCGAGGCGTTCGGCACTGAGGCCGTCGGCACCTTGGACATCCGCGCCGACCGCGTCGCTCGGCTGCGGCGCCCGCGGGAGCCGGACCGGGCGGGTGGCCGTGGTCCGGTCGAGCAGCTGGCCGCCGGCGGAGAACGCCGCAGCTGCCAGAGTCAGCCGGCCGGTCGCGCCGGTCGCCTCACCGGCGACGCTGATCTCGTACCGGGCCGTGACCGTCCTGCCCCGGCACAGCGTGCCCGGGTCCAGCCGCCGATCGGTGATCCGGATGGCGTCCCCGGTGGCCTCTACCCTGGTCGGAAACGATCCGTCCTGCTCGATCCGGTCCACCCGTACGTGGTCCGGTCGGACGCCTTCCACGCCGAGCACCAGCGACCAGCGCACTCTGATGCAGCCACCCCGGCTCCGGCTCGCCACCACGGTCACCGGCGCCGGGGCGGCACCGGCGGCGAACTCGCCGGGCAGCTGCGTGATCTGGACCGTGACGCCCCGCGCGGCAGCGACCGCACCCGCACTGGCGAAACCGGATGCGGCCACCATGACCAGTACGACCGGGAGCCGGGCCACGAACAAACGCTAAGTCCGCCGACCGTGGCCCATAAAGGACGAGTCTTCGCATCTTCTGCCCATCAAGAGCGCGGCTCGCTCGGAGCGTAGTGAACCGGCTACGGAGGCGTGATGTCCCACCAGGCAGGGGCAACGGCAAGGACCTCTCGCTGTGCGGCCTGGAGGGCTACACCCGGATCAAGCACGTCATGCACGCCTTCTGACGGTCAGCCTGCGCCGCCCGTGTACTCGCTGGTCGCGCGCGTAAACTATTGACGCACTTTTAGCCTCCTCGGTAACTTATTTGCGTCACGGACCGGGAGGCATTCGATGATCCTTCGACGCGCGTTGACCGTGGCGGCAGTCGTCACCGCCGCCAGCCTGACCGTCCCACAGCCATCGGTCGCGCTGAGTGCCCCGGCCGGGCCCGGCGCCAAGGCCGGGCCGCCCACCGTCACCGGAGCCGACCTGCGGTTCACCCACCCCTCGCGGAAGCTGAGCTACGGCAGCGCCGCGCAGGCCGGCCTCACGCCGCAGTACGTCGACCGCATCGCCACCGACATCGCCAGCTATCTCCAGCCCTCGCCGACGCACCCGCTGTACGCCGGCGCGGTCGCGCTCGCCGCGCACGACGGCGTGATCGTCGCGCACGACGCCGCGGGCTACGCGCTGCGCTACGCCGACGACACTCCAACGGAGCTACCGCCGGACCAGTGGATCGCCATGCGGCCGGACACCATCTTCGACCTCGCCTCGGTGACGAAGCTGTTCACCGCGCTCGCCGCGGTGCAGCTCATCCAGGACGGCCGGATCGGCCTGAACACCCCGGTCGCGCAGTACCTCCCGCCGTTCGCCGCGAACGGCAAGGGCAACATCACCATCCGCAACCTGCTCACCCACACCTCCGGGCTGCCCGCCGATCCGAGCCCTTCGCTGTGCGACTACGCGACGAACGACGAGCGGTGGGCGGCGCTCTACGCCGAGACACCGATCGCGCCGCCGGACACGAGGTACCTGTACAGCGACGAGAGCATGATGATCCTGGGCAAGGTCATCGAGACGGTCACCGGCCAGCCCCTCGACGAGGTGATCGCGCAGCGCATCACGCGACCGCTCGGCATGACCGACACCATGTTCAACCCGCCGGCCTCGCTGCGGCCGCGCATCGCGGCCGAGGAGTACCAGCCGTGGACCGGCCGCGGCATCGTCTGGGGCAGCGTGCACGACGAGAACGCGTACTGCCTGGGCGGCGTCTCCGGGCATGCCGGCCTCTTCTCCACCGCGCACGACCTGGCCGTGCTCGCCCAGACCCTGCTCAACGGCGGCCGGTACGGGCACGTGCGGATCCTCTCCGAGGACTCGGTGCGGTCGCTGTTCACCAACTACAACCAGGCGTTCCCCGGCAACGCGCACGGCCTGGGCTTCGAGCTCGACCAGCGGTGGTACTCCGACGCGCTGAACTCCCCGGTGACCGCCGGGCACACCGGCTACACGGGAACGTCGATCGTCATCGACCCGCTGTCGGACTCGTTCGTCATCCTGCTGACCAACCGGGTGCACCCGAGCCGCAACTGGGGCAGCAACAACCCGGCCCGGCGAGCCGTCGCCCGCGACCTCGCCCTCGCGCTTCCGGTGCGCCCGGCGCACGGCCGGACGGACTGGTTCTCCGGGGCCAACGACCGCACCACGACCACGCTGACCCTGCCGCTCGACATCCCCGCCGACGGCGCAGAGCTGTCGTTCGATCTCTGGTACGACACCGAGGAGACCGACATCGGCACGCTCGAGGTCTCCGCCGACGGCGGGCAGACGTGGCAGCCGCTGCCGTTCTCGCTCCGGTCCGGCGCCTACACCTGGGACAGCGACGGGGCGTTCTCCGGGTACGCGGGACGGCGCTGGGCGAAGGCGTCGGCGCAGCTGCCGGGCGGCACCACGCACCTGCGCTGGCGGTACACCACCGACCCGCTGTACCAGGGCCGCGGGATCTATGTGGACGGTGTGCGGGTGGTCGGTCGGAACGGCCTGCTCTTCGACGACAGCAGGCCGCGCGACGCCGCGCTGTTCCAGCCGGACGGGTGGACGGTCAGCAGGTCCTGACCAGGGTCAGCATCCGTCCTCGCCGCGCCTGGCCTGGCGGCGCACCTCGCGCTCGGCCTCTTTGCGGGCCTGCTTGGCGGCCCACCGCTGCGGCTCGCCGTTCACCATGCCGCTGAAGGTCTGGACGAGCAGGAGCACGCCCCACGGTGCGGCGACCCAGACCGGCCAGAAGTAGGTCAGCTCGCCGGAGAGCACCGCCGTGACGGCCCAGATGCCGGTGCAGATCGCGACGATCCGCGTCCACCCGGCCCACGTCTCGGCGAGCCAGCGGCGGGCGGCGCCCGGGTAGCGGCCGTCCGGGTCGGGCTGCCCGGGCACCGCGACCTGGGACCGCGAGATCGGGGTGACGCCCGGCAGGTCGACCAGCAGCTTGTCCAGCTCGGCGTAGGTCTTCGCCGCGTACGCCTCGCGCAGCCGCTCGTCGTACTCCTGCAGGTTGAGCCGCCCTTCTTCCAGGGCGATGCGCAGCCGCTCGGCGACCCGCTCGCGGTCGGCGTCGCCGGCCCGCATCTCACCGGGGTCCATGCCGGTCAGCATGCCAGAGCGGGGCAACCGCCGGTCAGGCCAGACGGCGCGGGAGCACCCGGCGGGACGAGGCCGGGCTACGCCGGCGGGATGACGCGCAGGTGGCCGCGGCGGCCGAGCCGGTCGAGGGGCGGGTCCGGTGCCTCGGCGCCCACCGCCGGCCGGGCCGCCTCGCGCACCGCCTCGGCGAGTGCGACCAGGTCGTCGGTGGTCGGCGGGGGCGGCTCGAACTCGCCGTCATGCCGCACCAGCTCCCAGCCGCGCGGCGCGGTCAGGCTGCGCGCGTGCCGTTCGCACAGGTCGTACGTGTGCGGCTCGGAGAACGCGGCCAGCGGGCCGACCACCGCGGTCGAGTCGGCATAGACGTAGGTCAGGGTGGCGACAGCCTGGCGGGGGCAGCCGTTACGGGAGCAGCGCCGGGGTGACCTCACGGCGGAATTATCACCCCTGTCCGCCCGGTTGGGCCCAGCCCGGATGCGACACGCCGAGTCGCGATCATCACTGGCCGCCCGCCCCCCGATCCGGGTCGTGCCGGCGCAGCGCCGGGGCCGGCCGCGGAGCTACGCTGACCGCGTGACAAGTCCCGAGCGCCGCCCGGACGGCAGGTCGGCGCCCGCCGCCGGCGCCCGGCCCGCCGAGCAGAGCGGCCCGCCGGCCACCGGCCCGGGTCGCCGGGCGCGCCGCGACCGGCATGGGCGGGGGTTGCGCGGCCGGCTGGTGCCGGCCACCGTGCCGCTGGCCCGCACCAAGGCGGAGATCTTCGACGATCTGGTGCTGGACACCGTGGAGTCGCTGGAACGCCGGTACGCCAAGGAGCTGGCCGGCGTGGAGTTCGCGGTGGAGGACGTGCCGCCGGAGCTGAACGTGTACGACTCCGACGTGCTCGAAGACGGCGAGGTGCCGCTGGCCAGGCTGCTGCCTGGACGGCAGGCGGTCCCGCCGCGGATCGTGCTGTACCGCCGCCCCCTGGAGTTCCGGGCGATCGACCGGGAGGAGCTCGCCGACCTGATCCACGACGTGGTCGTCGAACAGGTCGCGAACCTGCTCGGGATAGACCCGGACGAGCTGGCGTAGCGCTGGCGTGGACCGCTCAGGCGGCGCGGCGCTTGAGCCGGCGCCGCTCCCGCTCGGAGAGTCCCCCCCAGATGCCGAACCGCTCGTCGTGCCCCAGCGCGTACTCCAGGCACTCCGCCCGCACCTCGCAGCGCGTGCAGATCCGCTTGGCCTCGCGGGTCGACCCCCCCTTCTCCGGGAAGAACGCCTCGGGATCGGTCTGCGCGCACAGCGCCCGCTCGTGCCACTCCGGCGCGTCCCCGAGCAGGTCGGCCACGGCAAGTAGGCCGTCCATCAGCTTGCCTCCTTCTACCGCGCCGGTCGCAGGGACCGGCGCACCCCCCACGCCGGAGGGCGTGTTCTTACCACCCGGCACCGGCGATCGGGCCACCGGACCGAGCACCCCTCTGCACCCCCCGAGGCGTGTCCTTATCGTCCGATCGATGGCGTTTTGCAATGCCCCGTTCGAACAACCCCACTGAAATTACACGCGTGTAATGCGTGCGCCGTCAAGCGGAACCTGGTAAATGGACCGATTTTCCGGCGCGTCGCGCACGACTCGCGGGGGCGGTGGCCGACGCGCCACCGGTCGCGGCTCAGATCGGGACGACCGCGTCGTAGGTGGTGGTGCGCTGCCGGGCCGGCCGGCCGGCGGCCGCGGCGATTCTGTGCAGCTCAGCCACCGTACGCGCCGAGCCGTGCTCGGATCCGGCCATCCGCGAAATTGTCTCCTCCATCAGGGTGCCGCCCAGGTCGTTGCAGCCGCCGCGGAGCATCGCCACGGTGCCCTCGTCGCCGAGCTTCACCCAGGAGCACTGGATGTTCGGGATCCGGCCATGCAGCAGCAGCCGGGCCATGGCGTGCACAGCCCGGTTCTCCCGCCAGGTCGGACCGGGCCGGGCGATGCCGGCCAGGTAGATCGGCGCGTTGGTGTGCACGAACGGCAGCGCCACGAACTCGGTGAAGCCGCCGGTGCGGTCCTGCACCTCGGCGAGCACGCGGAAATGGCCGAGCCAGTGCCGCGGGTGGTCCACGTGCCCGTACATCATCGTGGAGCTGGACCGGATCCCCAGCTCGTGCGCGGTGGTGACCACCTCGACCCAGGTCGCCGCGGGCAGCTTGCCCTTGGTCAGCACCCAGCGCACGTCGTCGTCGAGGATCTCGGCGGCGGTGCCGGGAATGGTGTCCAGACCGGCCTCGCGCAGCTGGGTCAGCCAGTCCCGGATGGACACCCCGGCCTTGGCCGCCGCGGTGACCACCTCCATCGGCGAGTACGCGTGCACGTGCATTCCGGGGACCCGCGCCTTGATCGCCCGGATCAGGTCGGCGTACACGGTGACCGGCAGCTTCGGGTCGATGCCGCCCTGCATGCACACCTCGGTGGCGCCCGCCCGCCACGCCTGTTCGGCCCGGTCGGCGACCTGCTCGATGGAGAGGCGGTACGCGTCGGCGTCCCGCTCCCGCTGGGCGAAGGCGCAGAACCGGCAGCCCACGTAGCAGACGTTGGTGAAGTTGATGTTGCGGTTCACCACGTACGTCACGTCCTCGCCGACCGCGTCGCGGCGCACCTCGTCGGCGATCCGGCACAGCTCGTCCAGCGCCGGCCCGTCGGCCTCGAACAGGGCCAGCGCGGCGGCCTCGTGCCGCGGCAGCAGCAGCGCCGCCGGGTCGTCGGCGGCCAGCCGCAGGCCCGCCCGGACGTCGCCGGAGCCGACGCCACCGGCGGTGACCCGGCCGGCGACCGCCGCCCAGTCCCCGTAGACGGTGTCGAAGTCGCCCCGGCGGTCCGCCGACCGGCCCTCGGTGTCGATCGCGACGTGCAGGTCGGTGCGCCCACCCGGCACGAACGCCTCGTCCGGCTCCTGCCAGGGACGGCCGGACGGGCGGGCCGACTCGAGCGCCAACCCGGTCTGCGGGTCGGCCAGCGCCGCCACGTGGCCGGCGAGCCGCGGGTCGAGCCAGGGCGCGCCGCGGCGCACGTACTCCGGGTAGATGGTCAGGCGCTCGCGCAGGGTGAACCCGGCGGCGGCCGACCGCCGCGCCAGCTCGTCGATCTGCGGCCACGGCCGCTCCGGGTTGACGTGGTCCGGCGTCACCGGGGAGACCCCGCCCCAGTCGTCGATCCCGGCCCGCAGCAGCAGGTCGTACTCGTCCTCGATCAGGTTCGGCGGGGCCTGGATGCGCGCCCGCGGGCCGAGCACCAGCCGGGCCACCGCGACCGTGGCCGCCAGGTCGTGCAGGTCCGCGTCGGGCATCCGGCGCATCGCGGTGTCCGGCTTGGCGCGGAAGTTCTGCACGATCACTTCCTGGATGTGCCCGTACTCCCGGGCCACCTGCCTGATCGCGAAGAGCGACTCGGCCCGCTCGGCCGGCGTCTCGCCGATCCCGATGAGGATGCCGGTGGTGAACGGCACCGCCACCCGGCCCGCGTCGGCCAGCACCCGCAGCCGGACCGCCGGCTGCTTGTCCGGCGAGCCGAAGTGCGGGCCGCCCGGCTGCGACCACAGCCGCTCCGCGGTGGTCTCCAGCATCATGCCCATGCTCGGCGCGACCGGCTTGAGCCGCTGCAGCTCGGCCCAGGACAGCACGCCGGGGTTGAGGTGCGGCAGCAGGCCGGTCTCCTCGAGCACGGCGATCGCGCAGGCCCGCAGGTAGTCCACAGTGGAGTCATAGCCGCGCTCGGCGAGCCACCGCCGGGCCTGCGGCCAGCGCTCCTCCGGCCGGTCGCCCAGCGTGAACAGCGCCTCCTTGCACCCCTGCTCGGCGCCGGCCCGGGCGATCGCCAGCACCTCGTCCCGGTCCAGGTAAGCGGCGGGCAGGCGGTGCGGCACGGTGACGAAGGTGCAGTAGTGGCAGCGGTCCCGGCACAGCCGGGTGAGCGGGATGAAGACCTTCCTGGAGTACGTCACCACACCCGGCCGGCCGGCGTCGCGCAACCCCGCGTCGCGGACTGCGCCGGCCAGCCTGAGCAGCTCGTCGAGGAGGCTGCCGCGGGCCCCCAGCAGGGCGGCCGCCTCCTCGACGTCGAGCGACTTGCCGTCCGCGGCACGGCGCAGGGCCCGCCGCACGCTCGCCTCAGTAGCAGGCACAGGCATTCGTGAAGCGTAGGACGGATCACCGGCGCCGCATACCGCAGCCCGCCCGGCCGCGGTGTGGCCGTGGTAACAGGTGGCTCAGCGCCAGGGCTGGTCGCGGCCCTGGTCGTTGGGCAGCACCTGCGTCCGGTGGGCCTCGTCCGACTCGGCGGGCGACCCGGCCGGTGGCGCCGACGGTGGGCTGGCCTGCGGCTGCGTCGGGTAGCTCGGCTGCCCGTAGCCGGCCGGATAGCCGGACTGGCCGTAGCCGGCCGGGTAGCTGGACTGGCCGTAGCCGGGCTGGCCGTAGCCCTGCGGGTACGCCTGGGTCTGGTCGCCGTAGCCGGGCGCGCCCGGCTGGCCCGCGCCGTAGCCGGGCTGGCCGTAGGTCTGGCCGTAGCCGCCGGGCTGGCCGTACGTGGTCGGCTGGCCGTAGCCGCCGGGCTGGCCGTACACGGTCGGCTGGCCGTAGACGCCGGGCGGGTTGCTCGGCTTGGGCACGTAGTACAGGCCCCGCCAGATGCGGAGCACGGCAAGGGCGGCGACCGCGAACACGCCGGTGTACGCCACCCGCGCCAGCAGCTGCTCGAAGGCCACCCGGGCGGAGTCGCCAGCGGTGTTGGCGAACGCGATGAGCAGGCCGAAGACGACGCCGAAGAACGCCGAGACGGCGTACTCGATCAGCGCCACCAGGGTGATCAGCCTGGCCCGTCCGACCGCCGGCCCCAGGTGCGTGGCCAGCAGTACCGCGAGGAACGGGAACCCGATGCGGTCCAGGCCGAGGAAGCTGTCGAAGCTGCCCGAGGCCCGATCCAGGAAGCCCGGCCGCAAGTCGCCGGGGATCAGCAGCTGGATCACCCCGACCAGGAGCAACAACGCGGTCGCCCCGAGCAACGCCAGGGCCGCCGTCTCACGCAGCGGATGTGTGAACTCACTGGCCTGCTTCTCGGTCCTCTCGCCGGTCGTACTGGCCGGCTCTGGTTGGGTACTCACGGTTCCCCCTGTCGGACGGAATCGATCGTCGGTCGTCGGAGGGTGAGCGTAGCCCTCCCCGCCCAATATGACTCCCCCGCACCCGGGCCGCTGCTCGGGAGCGGGATGGGCGAGGATGACGGCATGCACATCGTGGTACTCGCCGGCGGCATCGGCGGAGGTCGCTTCCTGGCCGGTGTCCGGGCGTTCGCCCGGCAGACCGGCGCCGAGGTGACCGCGGTGGTCAACGTCGGCGACGATGTCACCCTGCACGGTCTGCGGATCTGCCCGGACCTGGACAGTGTGATGTACACCCTGGGCGGCGGCGCCGACCCGGAGCGGGGCTGGGGGCGCCGGGACGAGACCTGGACGGTGCGGGAGGAGCTCGCCGCGTACCAGGCCGAGCCGAGCTGGTTCGGGCTGGGCGACCGGGACATCGCCACGCACCTGATCCGCACCACGATGCTCAACGCCGGCTACCCCCTCTCCGCGGTCACCGCGGCGCTGTGCGTCCGGTGGCAGCCGGGAGTCCGGCTGCTGCCGGCCACCGACGACCGGATGGAGACCCACGTCGTGGTGGAGCAGGACGCCGGGCGCGAAGGCGGGCCGGCGGGCGCCGGCGAGCGGGCTATCCATTTCCAGGAGTGGTGGGTACGGCACCACGCCCGGCTACCGGCCCGCCGGTTCGTGTTCGTCGGCGCCGAGTCGGCCAAACCGGCCGAGGGCGTGCTGGACGCGCTGGCCGGCGCCGACGTGGTCCTGCTCGCGCCCAGCAACCCGGTGGTCAGCATCGCCCCGATCCTCGCCGTACCTGGGCTGAGGGAGGCGCTGACCGCCGGCCGCGCCCCGGTGGTCGGCGTGTCGCCCATCATCGGTAGCGCGCCGGTGCGCGGCATGGCGGACAAGTGCCTCGCCACCATCGGTGTGGAGTGCAGTGCCCGTGGTGTCGCCGCCATGTACGGCGCGCGGTCCGCCGGCGGGCTGCTCGACGGGTGGCTGGTGGACACGGCCGACGCCGGGGTGCACGTCGACGGCCTGCCGGTGCGGGCGGTTCCACTGAGGATGACCGACGAGGCGGCCACCGCCGCGATGACGCGGGCCGCGCTGGAGCTCGCCGGGGTGCTCCGGTGAACCTGGAGATCCTCGCCGTGCGCGGCATCGGGGAGGTACGCCCCGGCGACGACCTGGCCGCGCTGATCACCGCAGCCGCGCCGTGGCTGCGCGACGGCGACGTGCTGGTGGTCACCAGCAAGATCGTCTCAAAGGCGGAGGGCCGCCTGGTGGACGTACCCGCGGACGGCCCGGAGCGGGAGGCCGCGCGGGAGGAGGTGCTCGCCGCCGAGACCGCCCGCACGGTGGCCCGCCGCGGCAGCACCCGCATCGTGCAGACACACCACGGCTTCGTCATGGCCTCGGCCGGGATCGACGCATCCAATGTGGACCGCACGCGGCTGGTGCTGCTGCCGAAGGACCCGGACGCCTCGGCCCGCGGGCTGCGGACGGCACTGCGGGAACGGTTCGGCCTGGACGTGGCGGTCATCATTTCCGACACGATGGGCCGGCCGTGGCGCAACGGCCTGACCGACGTGGCGCTCGGCGCCGCCGGCATCGAGCCGCTGCTGGATTACCGGGGCACCGTCGACGCGTACGGCAACGCCCTGCACATCACCCAGATGGCCGTGGTGGACGAGCTGGCCGGCGCGGCCGAGCTGGTCAAGGGAAAGAACGACCGGGTGCCGGTCGCGGTGGTGCGTGGGTTCCTGCCCCAGCCGGCAGCCGGCGCCGACGCGGCGCGGCCCGACGGCCCGGGGGCGGCGGCGCTGGTCCGCGACGCGGCGCAGGATCTGTTCTCGCTCGGCACCGCCGAGGCGCGGGCAGTCGGCCTGCGCGACGCGGCCCTCCTGCCTGACGAGGCCTCGGGAGGGCCGGCGGACCAGGCCGCGGTGGAACGCGCTCTCGCGACCGTGGCGGAGGCGACCTGGCCCGGCACCAGGTTTGTCCTGGACGGGGATCGCATCCTGTGCTCGGTCGACTCCGCTGAGGACGCCTTGGCGCTGGTCCGCCTGGGCGCCGACATCCACCGCCTCCGTGTCGCCCTCGCGGCCGAGGGGGTGGCCAGCGCGCTACTGCCCGGTACCTCGGGATCGCTCGCCGTCGTAGCAGTCTCCACATAGCACAACGCCCGCAGGCTGGTGTGCCTGCGGGCGTTGGTTGGTGTGCTGGTGGTTGTTACTTGGTGATGGCGTCGACCACGGCCTCCGCGTTGTGCTGGTGCTTGGCGTAGGCGTCCGGGAATGCCGAGCCCTGCACGGTCTGGGCGGCCACGGTGATCGGCATGTCCTGCCAGCTCGGCACGTCCTTCAGCGCGGTGAGGAACTTGCGGGCGGAGGTGGCCGGATCCATCAGCTCATCTACGGAGCCCCAGCCGGAGGCGGGGCGCTGCTGGAACAGGCCGACCGAGTCGTGGTCGTAGCCGGTGCCGTCGTGGGGCAGGTGTTCCGATTCGGGTAGGCCGGTGTTGGCCAGGTTGTGCAGGTTGGACTCCTGCATGGCGGTGGCGACCGCGATCACGGCGGCCCGGTCGGGCAGCCCCATCTGGTGGGCGGTGTCCACGATGGTCTTGGCGTGCTGCATCTGGGTGTGGTCCAGGCCGGCCACCGGGGTCACCGCGGTGTGGGTGTGGGCCACGGCCGCGGTGGCGGCCGGGGCCGTAGCCGGGGCCGGGTTGGTGGTGTGGGCGGCGGTGCCGGCGATGGGGCCGGCGCCGAGGCCGGCGATCAGGGCGGGGATGGCCAGGGTGCGCAGGCGGAACGAGGTCAGGCGGGTCATGGTGGCTCCCTCCTGCTGACATCGTTGACTGTTGCTTGCGTGTGCATACGAGTGTAGGTGGCTGGCTCGTGGGCACCTACTGTGCTGGTTGTGGATGGGCTCACTCGCATTCCGGACAGGCGGGTGTGGGTGGCCCATTCGGTGTGTGGCGAACTTCGCATACGCCACACCACGCCTGACAACGATGACAAGGGTGTATCGCCGCAGGATCGGACAATTGCCACGCATCGCCCGTACGCCCGAATAGCGGCGTTGTGATGCCGCATCAGGAGCCGACGGGCATCAGGCGCGGGCGAAGATAAACACTCCGTCGAGTTCGCCGAGGACGGTCGCAGCGGGTGGCGAGTCGCCCAACCACACCCGCCAGCCCTCAGCCACGTCCCATCCGGTGCAGACGAACTGCGCAGTCACCAGGAAGCGCCACGCAGGATCGCGGGCGCACACGCGCAGACCCGTTCGGTCGCCCTCGACGATGAGCGCGGTCAGCACCGGCCAGGCATCCCGGTCGAGGTCGACGACGACCGGCCGCCCGGACGCGTGCTGGGCCAGCCTGCCCACCATCCGGGGCAGATCGGGCAGGTTCTCCGGCGCGGTGGTCAGCGCCGCGGACCGGCCGGCCACCAGAAGTGCCCCGGCAAGCGCGCCGACCGGTACCAGCCGAGCCACCCGCGGGCCGGGCCGCAGCCAGCCGAAGCGGGTGCTGCGCAACCAGGCCGACAGCCGGGCCGGCCGGGCGCCATCCACCGCGAGAACGGCCAGCACCACCAGGAACAGCGGCACCGCCCAGGAGAAGTAGCCGACGTACTCCTGGCTCAGGTCGTCGATGCCCCGGGCCGCGTAGCCGGCGAACAGCAGCTCGGCCAGTACGCCGATCCCCAGGCCGGACAGCAGGAACCACCGCCGGCCGCCGGGTGGGTGGGCGGCGGCCAGCCAGCCGAGGCCGGCGACGAGCGACACCGCCAGGACCGCCGCGACCGCCGGTTGGCCCGGCCAGAAGGCCAGCACGTACCGGGCGGTGGCGGCCGCGCCGTGCGCGTGGTGCTGGCCACCGTAGCTGAGGTACTTGCCGAACTCGCCCGGCCAGTGCCAGACCAGGTCCACCGCGATGGGCAGGACGAAGAGCGCGACGACGAGGCCGGCCGGCAGCAGGTCGCGGCGGGGCCACCGCACCCGCCGCGGCCAGGCGGTGGCCACCGCGGCGGCCGCTATCACGGGTACGAAGAACAGGAATTCGGCGTGCCCGTGCACCAGCAGCCCACCGGCGAGCGCGAGCGCCCACAGGTGGGCGGTGCGCCCCGCGGCCACCGAGGCGGCGGCGGTCAGCAACAGCAGGAACGGCGCCAGGTAGAGGTACGGCATCCAGGCCGAGCTGAGCAAATTGTCGTGAGTGGCGAGGAAGATCAGCACGACCACCCCGCACCAGGCCACCGGCGGCCAGGACCGCACCCAGCCGCGCAGGATTGCCAGCGCCGCGGCGACCAGAGCGGCGTTGAGGACCAGCATGGCCAGCCACTGCCCGTTCCACGGCGCCGGCACCAGCCCCAGCAGGTCGTGGAAGATCCACTCCCCGGCCGCTTGCCCGTAGAAGAACCCGGGGCCGGGGTGGGAGAAACCGATCCGGGAGTAGTTGCCGACGAGGAGATCGAAGTGCTTGGCCTGGGCCGTGATGATCGCGTTGGCCGCGCTGTCCCCGCGCGGGTGCACCGGCTCGGTGAACACCACGTGGTTGCGTACCAGCAACAGCGCGAGCAGCGCGGCGAAACCGGCCCCGAACACGCCGCCCGGTCCTGACCACCGACGACGGACTGGCGGCGATGCCCCGGCAACCGCGACGTCGCCGTCCGGACCGGTGCGGCGGGTCGCGGTCAGCATGGAGAGCGGATCGTAGCGCAGGCGGGCATCGCCGAGAGGGAGCGGCCGCTCCATCAGCCGCGGACCACGGCTACTGCTGCGTGCCCTCGAGCATGGCCACGCCGAGCGGGGTCAGCGTGTGCCGGACGGTGTTGCCGTCCCGCCGGGTCACCAGCAGGCCGGCGTTGCGCAGCACCGAGGCGTGCTGGCTGGCCGCCGCCGGCGAGATGTGCAGCCGCCGCGCGATCTCCCCGGTGGAGCTGCCGCCGCCCGCCGCGGCGAGCACGGCCGCGCGGGTCCGGCCGAGCAGCGCGCCCAGTGCCTGCCGTTGCGCCGGCGGGCGGGCGTGGCGCAGGCCGCCCAGCCGGTCCACCGGGTAGACCAGCACCGGCGGCAGCGTGGGGTCGACCAGGGTCACCGGGACGCGGTCGCAGAAGAACGACGGGACCAGCCACAGCCCACGCCCGCCGAGGTGAAGGTCCCGGGTGGACGGGTAGTCGGGGATCGAGAGCACCTCGCCGTCCCAGCGCGCGACCGGGCGGAGGCTGGCCAGCAGCCCGTGCGTGCCGCCGTCCAGCAGGGCACCGGCGCGGTACGCCCGGTCCGCGTCGATCGCCGCCCGCAGCCACCCGTGGTACGGGTCGATCGCCACGCGGCCGTACTCCGCCATGGCGGCGGTGAGCTGGCGCAGCATGTCGGGCTCGCCGCGGGCGAGTCCCGCCGCCTGCGCGGGCAACGACCGCTGCTGGGCGAGCAGGCTGAGATCCCTGCGCAGGCGCGCCTTCGGCGTGGCCCGCACCGCCTCGAGCCCGGCGTCCAGGCCGTACCGGCCCTCCCACGGGGTGAGGAAGTCCGGGAAGTAGTTGTGCGGCGGATTGAGCTCCAGCAAAAGGTGCATGGCCGCCAGCCGGCCGTCCCGGCGGAGAATGCCATGGACCTCGCGCCGCCAGTCCCCGATCAGGCCGTCCCGGCCGCCGTCCTGCAACAGGTGCAGGCTCAGCACCAACTCCCAGACCGGGTCGGGGGCAGGGGCGACTCTGGTCCGGGCCAGGTCCTCGCCGGAGAAGAGGATTCGCAGCACCGCCGGCAGACTCTACCGAACCCGGCCGCCACCAGCGTCTTTCGTCCCACAGTGAAAGACCTCGACGGTCCGGCCGGTCGCCCGGCATGCTGACCTCGCCCGGGGACCTGGGGGAAGGCGCGTGCCCGCCGGGCACGGCGCGACCACAGCCACGACCCGGACGACCCTGGACGTCGCCACGAGGGTCGGCGGCCACCCCACCAGCTCCGCGGAGGTGACGTCCAGGGTCTATCTCACAGGTACGTGTGCTCGCCGCGCTCCTTCAGCAGGTCGACCAGCTTCTTGACGTCCTGGGCGCGATCGCGGGGACAGATCAGCACCACGTCCGGCGTGTCCACCACGACCAGATCATGGACGCCGAGCGCGGCGACGAGCCGGCCGGAGTGCGGCACCACGACCAGCCCGCTGGAGTCGTGCAGCAGCACCCCCGGCTTCTCCTCGCCGTCCGGTGCGCCGACCACCACGGCGCCCTCCCCGGCGTCCGGCAGCACCGTGCCCAGCGTGTGGAAATCACCCACGTCGGTCCAGCCGAAGTCACCGGGCACCGTGCCGACCCGGCCCGCGGCCGCCGCGCCCTCCATGACTGCGTAGTCCACCGAGATCTTCGGCAGGGAGGGCCAGACATCGCCGAGCACCGCGGCCCGGCGCGGGGTGTCCCATGCCTGGGCGATGGTGACCAGGCCGGCGTGCAGCTGCGGCTGCTGCCGGGCCAGCTCGGCGAGGAAGACGTCCACCCGCCAGACGAAGATGCTGGCGTTCCAGAAGTGGTGCCCCGACTCGACGTAGCGGACCGCCAGGTCGTACGCAGGCTTCTCGGTGAACTCCTCGACCCGCCGGATCGGGCCGGTGCCGAGCCGGTCACCGGACCGCAGGTAGCCGTAGCCGGTCTCCGGGCGGGTGGGGGTGATGCCCACGGTCATCAGCAACCCCTGCTCGGCGCCGGCCACCGCCTCCCGGAGCACGTCGCAGAACCGGTCACCGTCCTGAATCAGGTGATCGGCGGCGAACGACCCCATCACCGCGGCCGGGTCCCGCTGCGCGATGACCGCGGCGGCCAGCCCGATCGCCGCACAGGAGTCGCGCGGCGACGGCTCGACCAGGATGTGCGCCTCGGGCAGGCTCGGCAGCTGGCGGGCCACCGCGGCCGCATGCGCCGCGCCGGTCACCACGTACGTCCGGTCCATCGGCGCCAGCGGCGCCAGCCGGCGTACGGTCGCCTGCAGCAGCGACGCGGCGCTACCGGTCAGCGGGTGCAGGAACTTCGGGTGGTCGGCGCGGGACAGCGGCCACAGTCGCGTGCCGCTGCCTCCGGCTGGAATCACCGCATACAGCATCGGCCCATCATCCACGACAGCCCTACCCGCCGGGTGGCATCCGGCTCAACTGGCCGCCCGCGTCCAAGCAGCGATGTGCACCTCGGCGCTGGACTCCCAGGTGAACTCCTTGGCCCGGTCGAACCCGGCCTTGGCCAGCGCCAGCCGGCGCGCCTCGTCGTCCAGCAACGCGGCCAGGTCGGCCGCGATCTGGTCCGGGTCCTCGCTGGTGTAGGCGACCGCGTCGCCGCCGACCTCGGGCAGCGACAGCCGCGGCGTGGTCAGCACCGGCGCCCCGCACGCCATCGCCTCCAGGATCGGCAGGCCGAAGCCTTCGCCGTAGGAGGGGTAGGCGGCGACCAGCGCGCCGCCGAGGTAGCCCGGCAGGTCGGCGTAGCGCAGGTACCCCGGGCGCAGCAGCCGCAGGTGCGCCGGTACCTCGGCGACCGCGCGGTCGATCTCGTCGTCGTGCCCCTGCCCGCCGGCGATCACGAGGGCGGGCGGGTTGCTGCGGTCACGCACCGCGGCCGCCCAGCCGCGGATCAGGTTGGGCACGTTCTTGCGCGGCTCCTTGGCGCCCAGGAACGCGATGTACTCGCTGCGGCCGAGCCCGAGCCGGGCCCGCACGCGCGCCTTCTCGTCGTCGCTGGGCAAGTGGAACGCGCTGTGGTCGACCCCGTGGTAGGCCACGTCGATGCGGGTCGGGTCGGCGTCCAGCAGCCGGATCAGCTCGTCCCGGGTGGCCTTGCTCGGCACGATCATCCGGGACGCCCGACGCAGCGAGGTCTTGATCGCGCTGCGGAAGAAGGTGCCCTTGGACTTGTCGTAGTGCTCCGGCTCGGTGAAGAAGGTCGCGTCGTGCACGGTCACGGTCACCGGGCAGCCTGCCCGCAGGGGGCAGGTGTAGAAGGGCGAGTGCAGCACCTGCACGGCCAGCTGCTGGGCGAGCAGGGGCAGGCCGGTCTGCTCCCAGGCCAGCCGGGCCGGCCGGTGCGCCACCGCGGCCGGGGCGCCGATCACCTCGGCACCCGGAAGCATCCGCGCGTACCGCTCGACGTCGGTGCGCTGGCACACCACGGCCAGGTCGATCTGGCTGCCGGTCACCTTGCCGAGCGCGCCGATCAGCCCATCGACGTACCTGCCGACCCCGCCGCGGTCGGCCGGGACACTCGTGGCGTCGACGAGAACGCGGGGCGGGCTGCCGGCGGTCACAGGGCGGCTCCTCGGAACACAGGTCTCGAACGTTGGTCGTCGGGGTCCGGATTGTGTGATCGAACCCTCATCTGCAAGCCTACGCCGATCCGCCCACACGCCGTTGTCTGCGACGCGACCGCCGGGCATTCATTCGTCACTTACCCTGACGCCTGTCAGCATATCGGCACCAGGCGGTCACCGTTAGTCCCTGAAGCGGCCGTATCGACGGTGCCCAGGTGCCGGGGGATGCGACACAGCCCACGGACCCGGGGTATAGCGTCGTCCGGTGTCGAGCCGTGGAGGGAATCGGGGAACGATGGCGGGATCCGCCGGAAGTGTCGGAGGAAACTTTGCCGCGGCCGTCGCCCGCGACCCGGCGCGCCCGCTGATCACCTGGTACGACGATGCGAGCGGCGACCGGGCCGAGCTGTCCGGCGCCACGCTGGCGAACTGGGTGGCCAAGACGGCGAACCTGCTCGTCGACGGCTGCGGGCTCGGCCCCGGCGACCGTGCGGCCGTGCTGCTGCCGCCGCACTGGCAGACCGCGGCGGTGCTGCTCGGCTGCTGGTCCGCCGGCCTCGCGCTGGCCGGCCCGGAGCCCGGCCCGGTCGACGTGCTGTTCGCCGGCCCCGACTCGCTCGGGGAAGCGGAACACTGGCCGGCCGCGGACCGGTACGCGCTCGCCCTGGCGCCGCTGGCCGCTCCATTCCGGACTCCCCCGCCTGGGTTCGCCGACTACGTGGTCGAGGTGCGCGCCTTCGGTGACCAGTTCTCCGCCTGGGCCGGCTCCGGCCCCGGCGATCTCGTCGAGCAGGCGGCGGACCGCGCCGCCCAGCTCGGCATCGCGGCCGGCGACCGGGTGCTGGTCGACGCCGACGCCCGCGACGACCCCCTGGACTGGTTGCTCGCCCCGCTGCTGGCCGGCGCCTCTGTCGTCCTATGTGGACATCTGGACCGGGGACGGCTGGCCGACCGGGTCACCGCCGAGAAGGTGACCCGGGTCCTCTAGGTCAGCTGGCCGCCCGTTCCCGGGCCAGCCGCTCGAAGGCGGCCAGCGACTCCGGATTGGCCAGGGCGCCCCGGGCCGCGGCCCGGTCCACCGGCGTGCCGGTGAGAATCTTCTTCACCGGCACCTCCAGCTTCTTTCCGGACAGTGTCCGCGGCACCGCGTCCACCTGGTGGATCGCGTCTGGCACGTGCCGCGGCGAGAGCGCGGTGCGCAGCTGCGAGACCAGCTTGGCGCGCAGCGCGTCGTCCAGCTTCAGGCCTTCGGCCAGCACCACGAACAGCACCAGCTCTCCCGGCCCGCCCGCCGGGTCTTCCAGATGGACGACGACGGAGTCGAGCACCTCGTCCAGGCCCTCCACGACCGAGTAGAACTCGGCCGTGCCCAGCCGGACCCCGCCCCGGTTGAGGGTGGCGTCCGACCGGCCGGTGATCACGCAGGTGCCGCGCTCGCTGATGGTGATCCAGTCCCCGTGCCGCCAGACGCCCGGATAGAACTCGAAGTACGCCTCGCGGAAGCGGCGGCCGTCCGGGTCGTTCCAGAACCCCACCGGCATGCTCGGCATCGGCGCGGTGATCACCAGCTCGCCGAGCCGCCCGATCACCGGCTGGCCCTGCGGGTCGTACGCCTCGACCTTGGCGCCCAGGCAGCGGCAGGCGATCTCCCCTTCGTACACCGGCGTCAGCGGGCTCGAGCCGAGGAAGCCGGTGCAGAGGTCGGTGCCGCCGGACAGGGACTGCAACTGCACCGATCCGCTGACCTCCTGGTACACCCAGCGGAAGCCCTCCGGCGGCAGCGGGGCGCCGGTCGAACCCACGCCGCGCAGCCGGCTCAGGTCGTACTGCTTGGGCGTGACGCCGTTCTTCCGGCAGGCCAGCAGGAACGGCGCCGACGTGCCGAAGAACGTGATCCCCGCCTGCTCCGCGAGCCTCCACAGTGCACCGAGGTCCGGCCAGCCGGGGTCGCCGTCGAACATGACCACCGCGGTGCCCACCGCCGGGCCGGAAGCCAGGTAGTTCCACATCATCCAGCCGGTGGTGGTGAACCAGAAGAACCGGTCGCCCGGCCCGAGGTCGGTGTGCAGGGCGAGCATCTTGAGGTGTTCGAGCAGGATCCCGCCGTGCCCGTGCACGATCGGCTTGGGCAGGCCGGTGGTGCCGGAGGAGTAGAGCACGTAGAGCGGGTGGTCGAACGGCACCCGCTCGAACGCCAGCGGCTCGTCGGTCTCCCCGGCCAGCTCGGCCCAGCCCGACGGGGCGTCATGCAGGTACGGCAGGGTCACCACATGGGCCACCGACGGCAGCTCGGCCCGGATCGCGGCGACCTCGCCCCGCCGGTCGACCGCCTTCGCGCCGTACCGGTAGCCGTCCACCGCGACCAGCACCTTCGGCTCGATCTGCCGCCAGCGGTCGACGACGCTGCGAGTGCCGAACTCGGGGGCGCAGGAGGAGAAGGTGGCGCCCAGGCTCGCGGTGGCGAGCATCAGCACGAAGGTTTCCGGGATGTTCGGCAGGTACGCGGCCACCCGGTCGCCGCGGGCCACGCCCAGCCGGCGCAGCCCGGCGCGTACCCGCCGCACCTGCTCGCGCAGCTGCGCTGCGGTCAGCGTGACCGGATCGCGGCTCTGGGAGTAGGCCAGGACGACCGGGTCGTCGTCGGCCAGGCCCGGCATCCGCAGCACGTGCTCGGCGTAGTTGAGCCGCGCGCCGGGGAACCACCGGGCGCCGGGCATCTGCCGGCCGACCAACGCTTCCGTCGCCGGTGGCCCGCCGTCCGCCAGCACCTGGAAGTACTGCCAGATCGACGACCAGAATCCGGGCAGGTCCGCGACCGACCATTGCCACAGCTGCGGATAGCCGGCGAAGCTCAGCCCGCGTTCGCGCTCCAGCCAGCGCAGGTAGTCACCGATACGGGACCGTTCGCGGACGTCGGGTGGCGGCGTCCACAGCACGGGGGTCACTGTGGGCATAGCCGCACGCTACTACTGGCTGACGGCGGCAAACCAGGCGTGCCGGCGGAGGCCCGAACCGGTACGGTGCCCGCATGCGACATCTTTGGAGTCTGCTCGCCGGCGTCGTGGTCGCGCCGCTGACCTGGTGCCTGGTCGCGTTGGGAGAGAACGGATCGCAGGAGAAGGTCGGGGCCTGGGTCAGCGCCCGGCGCTGGGACACCACCGACCTCATCGAGCCGGCGGTCTACCTCGCCGTCGCCGGGATCCTGGTCGGGCTGGTCGCGACGCTCCGCATCTCCCCGGTCGGGCCGCTCGTCGCCGGCCTGCTGCTGGTGGCCGCGTACGTCGGCCTGTTCATCTCGCCGCTGGACGTGCGCGAGGCGGTCCCGGACAACTGGGAGATCTACGACCGGCACCTGCCACTGCTCACCCCGCTGGACAACGGCACCCTGGCGCTGATCGGCGCGCTGCTGGTGATGGCCGTGTTCAGCGCCGACCGCTGGCGGCGGTGGCCGGCGCCCGCGGCCGCCGCAGGTTCGGCCGCCGAACCCGCGCCATCCCCGCAACCCGCCGCCGAGCCGGTGCCCGTGGCGGCCGCCTCCACAGAGGCCGGCACGGCCCGGACCGACGCCGAGCCGGCGGACCGGCCCACCGAGCCGCCGACCGAGGCCGAGCCGGCAAAGCAGCCGGCCACCACCGCACCGTCCCCCCGAAACCCCACCGAGTCGCCCTGGTCGGCCCCGCCCGGACAGGCCAGAGCTAAGCAGACCGGACGGGCCAAGACCGAGAAGACCGGACAGGTCAAAGCCGAGAAGAGCTGACCGTGCAGGGGCGGCCCGGCACCGCACCGGGGCGCCCCATCCGGGTGTCGATCCGTTTGGCTGAGCCAGCCAAGGCAACGGCGCGCTACGTTGGGCTCGTACGACTCAGATACGGAGCGTCACCATGCGCCACCTCGGCTCGCTCCTCCTGGCACTGCTGCTGGCCCCGGCCACCTGGGTGCTCACCGGCATCGGCGTCAGCAAGTTCACCGCGGCCCAGGGCGACCCGGCCGGGCTCGACATCGACCTGGCGGTCGGCCTGGCCGCGGTCCTCGGCGCCGGGGTCTGCTACGCGCTGCTGATCCTGCCCCGGGTCTCCCCGCTCGGGCTGGTGGTGGCCGGGCTGGCCTTTCTGGGCCTGGTCGTCTGGCGGGTCGCCGACCTCGACGCGTTCAACCGGGCCGTTCCCGCGGACTTCTTCGACATCCGGCTCGCCCTGCGTAACCCCGCCGACGGGTACGCGGCGCTGCTCGCCGTGCCCCTGCTCGCCACGCTGTTCAGCACCCGCCGCTGGCGGCGTCACGACCACCCGCCGGCCTGGTACCCGGACCCGGCCCTGCCGGCGTACCAACCGGCCGCCCAGGAGCTGGCAGCCGGACCATCGCTGACCTACCGGCCGTCGCCCTACCCCGGTATCTCGACCGACGAGTACCCGACCGTGCCCGACCTGCCCACGGCCGGCCACCCGCCGCCGTACCAGCAACCGCAGCAGGCGAGCGGCCAGGGCCACAACTGGCCGTTCACCGGCGACACGGGGACGGGGATCACCCGCGGCGGGTGAGCCGGGCGCGCCCGCTCAGGCCGGCTCAGTCCTTCAGCAGCTGCCGGGCCATCACGATGCGCTGCACCTGGTTGGTGCCCTCGTAGATCTGGGTGATCTTTGCGTCCCGCATCATCCGCTCGACCGGGAAGTCACGGGTGTAGCCGTAACCCCCGAGCAGCTGCACGGCGTCGGTGGTGATCTGCATCGCGACGTCGGAGGCGAAGCACTTCGCGGCCGCGCCGAAGTACGTCAGGTCCGGCTCGTCGCGCTCCGAGCGGGCCGCCGCGGCGTACGTCAGCTGCCGCGCGGCCTCCAGCTTCATGCCCATCTCCGCGATCATGAACTGGACGCCCTGGAACTCGGCGACCGGCCGCCCGAACTGCCTGCGCTCGCGCACGTACCGCCGGGAGACCTCCAGCGCACCGGCGGCGATGCCGACCGCCTGCGCGGCGATCGTGACCCGGGTGTGGTCCAGGGTGCGCATCGCGATCCGGAACCCCTCGCCGGGCGCGCCGATCAGGCGGTCGCCCGGGATCCGCACGCCGTCCAGGTAGACCTCCCGGGTGGGTGAGCCCTTGATGCCCAGCTTCTTCTCTGGTGCGCCGAAGCTCACCCCGGGATCGGACTTCTCCACCACGAAGGCCGAGATGCCCTCCTCTGTCGTGGCGAAGACCGTGTAGTACTCGGACTCGCCGGCGTTGGTGATCCAGCGCTTGGTGCCGTGGAGCACCCAGCCGTCCCCGTCGCGGACCGCCCGGGTGGTCATCGACGCGGCGTCGCTGCCGGCCTCCGGCTCGGACAGGCAGTACGAGAACATCGCCTCCCCGCGCGCCACCGGCGGCAGGTACCGGCGCTTGAGCTCCTCCGAGCCGGCCAGCAGCAGCGGCATGGTGCCCAACTTGTTCACCGCCGGGATGAGCGAGCTGGCCGCGCAGGCCCGGGCCACCTCCTCGATCACGATCGCGGTGGCCAGGGCGTCCGCGCCCGCTCCCCCGTACTCCGTCGGGATGTGCGGGGCATGGAAGTCGGCGGCCCGCAGGGCCTCGTACGACGCCTTCGGGAACTCCCCGGTCTCGTCGACCTCCGCCGCATGTGGGGCGACCCGGGCGGCGCACAGCTCGCGGACCGCGTCGCGCACCGCCAGGTGCTCGCCCGTCAACTGGTAGACATCGAACGATCCGCCCGCCGGCATAACCTCTCCTCCCCGGGGCATGATCCCGTACGTCACCGCGCCAAGCACTACGATACTGATCGGTAACTTTGAGCGGGCGTGCGGGCAGCCGGCACCCCCTCGGGAGGAGGTGGAGAACGGGGCACCGCGGCGGTCACGGCCGCGTAGACTGCCCGGCTATCGTCGTCGCGTGACCGCTGCCGCGGGACGCGAGACAACCCCTTCCACCGGACCCGCGCAAATATATAGTCCTTCGATGTCGACAAACCCGGACGCGACGCCGTTGACGCGCCGCCCGTGCGAGCGGAGAGCAGCGTGACCATCCCGTACCCGATCAAGCAGCCCATCCCGGCTCTCGCCTCGGTCACCCCGCCGTCCGGCGCGTCGCGACCACGGCTGGCCTTCCACGGGACCGGGTACCTGGGTGCGACGTACGCGATCTGCTTCGCCGAGCTGGGCTACGAGGTGGTCGGGTTCGATGTGGACGAGGCCAAGATCGCCAAGCTGGCCGGCGGTGAGGTGCCGTTCCACGAGCCCGGCCTGGACGAGCTGCTGCGCCGCAACCTGGCCGCCGGCCGGCTGCGGTTCACCACCGACATCGCGCTGGCCGCCGACTTCGCCGACGTGCACTTCATCTGCGTGGGCACGCCGCAGCGGGCCGACGGGATGGGCGCCGACCTGTCGTACGTGGAGCAGGCGGTCACCCGGCTGGCCCAGCACCTGACTCGCAAGGCGCTGCTGGTCGGCAAGTCCACCGTGCCGGTGGGCACCGCCGAATGGGTGGAGCAGCTGGTCGAGAAGCACGCGCCGGCCGAGCTGGGTGTCGAGGTGGCGTGGAGCCCGGAGTTCCTCCAGGAGGGGTACGCGGTCGAGGACGTGCTGCGCCCCAACCGGATCGTGGTCGGCGTGAAGAGCGAGTGGGCCAACGCCATGCTCTACGCCGTGCACAAGGGCGTGTTCGACCTGGCCGCGACCGAGGACCGCGAGGTGCCCGTGGTGGTCACCGACTTCGCCACCGCCGAGCTGGTGAAGGTGGCGGCGAACGCGTTCCTCGCCACGAAGATCTCGTTCATCAACGCGATGGCTGAGGTGTGCGAGGCGGCCGGCGCGGACGTCACCCAGCTGGCCCGCTCGATCGGCTACGACCCGCGCATCGGCCACCGCTTCCTGCAGGCCGGCGTGGGCTTCGGCGGCGGCTGCCTGCCCAAGGACATCCGCGCCTTCCAGGCCCGCGCGCAGGAGCTGGGGGCCGGGGAGGCGCTGCGGTTCCTGCACGAGGTCGACCTGATCAACCAGCGCCGCCGCACCCGGGTGCTGCAGCTGGCCGCGGAGCTGCTCGGCCGCAAGTCCGGCCCGGCCGGCCCGGACCTGTCCGGTACCCGGATCGCCGTGCTCGGCGCCACGTTCAAGCCCAACTCCGACGACGTCCGCGACGCACCCTCGCTGGCGGTGGCCGCGCTGCTGTTCAAGGCCGGTGCGGACGTGCACGTCTACGACCCGCAGGGCATGGAGAACGCCCGGGCGGCCCAACCCGACCTGGCCTACGAGCAGTCCACTGAGGACGCCGTGCGGGGCGCCGACCTGGTGTGCGTGCTGACCGAGTGGGCGGATTTCCGCAACGCCGATCCAATGGCCCTGGGCGAGCTGGTCGCGGCCCGACGTATTATTGATGGACGTAACTGCCTGGACCCGGCACTGTGGACCCGCGCCGGCTGGGAGTACCGCGGCATGGGCCGCCCGGTCGCCAGCTGACCGCCACCGTGCGGAGTGGCGCGTTGTGAAACCGATGCTCCGCTAGGCATGCTTCGGGGTAGCCCCTGACGGAGGTGCCATGGCGACGTCGCCCTGCGTGTCATGCGGTCGGCCGGTCGACCCGGACGCGCCCTGCCCGTACTGCGGCCATGACCCGCTGGTGACGGAGCTGGCCCGGCTCGACCGGGACATCGCCGAGATGAGCGCCGAGGACGTCCGGCTGCAGAAGGAGCTGAAGGATCTCAGCGCCAGGATGCAGGCGGCGCAGCACCAGCGGGTGTTGCTCTCGTACACCCTCGCCAACGCCCGGCAGCAGCAACAGCGCCGGCGCAACACGCCGCGCAGTGTGTTGCGCAGGCGCCCGACGTCCTGGCCCGGCGCGGGCAGCCGGCGCACCCCGCCGCCACCGCCCCGCCAGCCGCCGCGGCAAGGCACCGCCACCGCCGAGCCCGTCCCGCCCCCACCGCCCCGCCAGGGCACCCGGCCGCCGCGGCAGCAGCCGCCGGGCGGCAGGCGGCCCGGCCCTGCCCCGCCGCATCCTCCGGACCACCCGCGGCCCGAGGCCTCCTCCGCCTCGGTGCAGGACATCCTGCTCATCCTGGGCGCGCTGCTGCTCGCGGTGGCCGCCGTGGTCTTCGGCGTGGTGGCCGGCGGCGTGCTGGACAGCGCGAGCCGGGCGGCGATCCTGCTGCTCGCCACCGTGCTCACCCTGGCCGTGCCCCGCATGGTCGCCGGGCGCGGGCTGATCGCCACCGCGGAGACCGTCGCCGCGGTCGGCCTGCTCCTGCTGCCGCTCGACGGCTATGCACTATGGACAGTCGAGCAGCTCGGGCTGCGCGCGCTCCCCCCGTCGCTGTTCGCCGGACTGGTCTGTGCCGCCACCGTCGTGGTGGCGGCCGTCTACATGACACTTTCCGGCCTGACCGTGCCCCGGTTCGCGATCGTGCTCGCCATCCAGCCGGTGCTGCCGCTGCTGGTGTACCACTGGATCCCCGGGCCGGCCGGCTGGGCGCTGGTGCTCGCCGCGGTGGCCGCGGTGGACGCCGCGCTCGGCGGCATGCTCGCCCAGGCCTCGCAGGCCCAACCGGACGCCGAGGCCGCCGTCACGGCGGAGGAAGCTGATCGGAGTCGGCCCCAACCAGCGGTGGCGGCGACGCGCACGCACCTGGCGGTGGCCGCGGCCACCTTCTGGCTGCGCGAACTGACCTGGGTGATGCACGCCGCGGCGCTCGGCGGCGCCCTGATCTACGCGGTGGTCGCGCTGCTCACCGCGGAGTCGGTGCCGGCCGCGCTGGCGGCCGCGGGCGCGCTGCTGGTCGCCGCCACGGTGGGGCTGTACGCCGCGCTGCAGCTGCGCCGGCGCCCGCTGCCCGACATGGCGGCCGGCCTGGTGACCCTCGCCCTGATCGCCAGCGCCAGCCGGGTCGCCGCGGTGGCCCTGCCCGGACGGGCCCTGGTGCTCATCGCGGCGGCCGTGGCGGTCGCCGGTGTGGGCGTGCGCAGCCTGCCGGAGTGGGCCCGGCGCGGACCGTCGCTCGCGTCCTCGCTCGCGCTCGCCGTCCTGGGCGTGGTGGTCGCCGCCAGCGCAGCGCGGACCGCCACCGCGACGGTGCGGTCGGGGCTACCGATGTGGCACGCCGACCTGAGCGAGCAACCGCGCCTGCTGGCCGACGCGGTGGGCCGGGCCGGATGGCAACTGGTCGCCGCCGCAGCACTGCTGACCGCCGCGGCATACCTGGCGCTGCCGGCCAGGTTCCGCCGCGAGGGTGCGGTGGCCGGGGTGGCGGTGGTGGCGCTCGCCGCGCCCGCCTCGCTCCGGCTGAGCTGGAGCACCACCCCGTGGCTGCTGGTCAGCGTCGCGGTCGCGATCGGCGCCACCGGGCTGTCGGCCCGCACCGGGCAGGCCGCGATCACACACACCGCCGCCGCCGGCCTGGTCGGGCTGGTCGGCGCCGGCGCGGCCCTGGCCCGGCCGGGCCTGATGGCCCTGGTCCTCACCGCGATCACCCTGGCCGGCGTGCTCATCGCGGTCGCCGAACGGTTCACCGGAGGCGGCGGGGGGTGGGCCTCCTTCGGCCGGGCGCCGACCGGCGGGGCCACCGGGATCCTCGCCGGATGGGCCGCGGGCGGCGCCGCATTCGCGCTGCCCGGCGCCGTCGCGGCCGGCGTGGCCACGGTCGCCGACACGGCCACCCCGGTGCTGACCACCACCGCCCTGGCGGTCTGCGCCGCGCTCGGCTACGCCGCGCTCGACCAGGTCGCCCACCGGCAGGTCAGCGTGCCGCTCGCGGTGGGCGGCGGGCTGGCCGCGGTGGCCCTTGCCACGGCCGCGTTCCGCACCGCGGACACCTCGGCCGACATCTGGGTGGCGGCGCTGCTGCTCGCCGGTGCCGTCCTGCTGTTCCTGGCCCCGTCCATCGACGCCCGGCGCCGTGCGGACCGGAACCTGGACGGCCCGGACATCGCCGCCGGCGTGGTCACCGCCGCCACCGTCGCGTCCCTGGCCCGCATCGGTGCGCTCGCACTGCCCGGCAGCGAACTGGCCACCACCGCGGCGCTGGTGCTGGTGGTCGCGTTCTGGGTGCGGGCGCTGCCGGAGGACTGGCGCCGCGGCCCGGCCCTGGGCAGCGCGGCCAGCGGGGCGGTGATCGCGGCGATCGCCGGCTATGCCGCGCTGCGCGACGGCATTCGCGTGCTCAGCTTGCGTGGCGACATCTGGGCGGCCGACCTCGACGCCTGGCCCGCCGGGCCGGGCGGCCAGACCCACTGGCAGACCCCGGTCGCGCTGCTGCTGCTCGCCGCGGCCGCCGCGGTGGTGCTGCCCAGACCGGCCTCGTACGACGTGGCGGCGGCCGGGGTGGGCCTGGCCACGATCGGCGCGCCGCTGGCGCTCGGGCTGGCCTGGTGGTCACCGATCGCGCTGGGCCTCGGGGTGGCCGTCCCCTACGCGATCTCGTCCGTGCTCGCCCGTGACCCGCGGGCCGGGGTGGCCCGGGCCGTGCTGGCCACCGCGCTTGCCTTGCACGCGGCCGGCACCAGCCTGGTCCGGCCGTGGACCACGGCCGTCGCGCTGGGCGTGATCGCGCTGCTGGGCACCGTGGTCGCCACCCTCGCCGTGCTGGTGTCCCGGCTCGACCTCGGGATCGTGGACGACAGCCTCCCCGGTGGCACCGCCCACCTGCCGGTGATCGGCGGGGCGGGGGTCACCGCCGCGCTGCTCGCCCTGCCCGGCACCGTCGTCGCCGCCGCGGCAGAGCTGGACCGCCCGGCCGGGGTGGTGCTCACCACCGCACTCGGGGCGTCGAGCATCGGGCTCGCCGTGGTCGCCGCGGTCCGCCGGCAGGTGCCGCACTACCTCGGGTACGCCACCGCCGGCGTGGCCGGCGGCGCCACCGGCATCGCCATCGCCGCCCTGCCCAGCGACCAGCCGGCCGGTCTGTACGCGGCGGCCGCGGTCCTGCTCGGGGTCATCGCCGAGCTGCAGCGGGCCGAGTCGGTCGGCGCGGACGGCCGGGGTGGCGACACCAGCAGCTGGCGGTCCACGTTTTCGGAGGCCACCGGCGGCCCCTTCGTCTCCAGCCTCTCGTCCGGCTCGCAGGGCGCACAGCGGTTGGCGGACGGCATGGTGCAGGTCTCCGACGGCATGCTGCGGCGCTGGCGGATCGGCCCGGTCCGGCAGCTGTCCATCAGCCCGGTGCGCGGCGCGCTCGTGGTCAGCGCGGTGCCCACCGCGCTCGCCCTGGCGATGATCGTGCCGGCGCTGGTGACCGCGCTGGTCGACCCGTACCAGACCCTCGACGCCGTCTGGGGCGGGCCGCCCCCGGCGCTGCTGCACCCCACCGGCGGCGACCGGGGCAGCGTGCTCGCCGCGCTGCTGCTGACCATCGCCGCCGCGCTCGCCGCGGTCGGCTTCTCCGGCGGCTCGCCGGCCCAGGCCATCCCGGTGGTGCTGCCCGGCCTGGCGATCACCCTGCTGATCGCCCCGGTCGCGCTCGGTGCCAACTGGCCGGCGTCCACCCTGGCCTGCCTGGCGGTGTTCACCCTCTCCTCGCTCGGCGTGGCACTGACACCCCCGCCGCCGTATACCGACCAGGCCCGACCGGTGCGCGTCGCCCGGGTCCTGGTCTTCTTCATCGGGCTCTCCGCCGGCGGGTCGGGCCTGGCCGGCAGCCTGGCCACCCGGTCGCTGACCCTGTTCACCCTGGGTGGCGCGGTCTGCGTCGGCGCGACCGCCGCCCTGGGCGGCCGCACGCAGCTGGCGCGGATCCTCGGCTGGCTGTTCGCCACCGCTTCGGCGCTCGGCTTCGTGCTCACCCTCGGCCGGGTCCTCGGCCTCGCCAGCGAGGTGTCGGCGTTCGGCGTCCTCGCGGTGGGTGCGGCGCTGCTGGTGATGACCGCCACCCTGCCCCGGCTGCGCCGACCCGAGGCGTACCAGGAGACCGCGACGGTGGAGTGGAGCGGCTACGCGGCCGCCCTGCTCGCGCTCGCGCTCGCGGTCGACTCGCCGCTGCACGTGGCGGCGCTGCTCGCCGCGTGGGGTGCGGTGCTGGGCCTCGCCGCCACCCGGCCCAACCGCGGGGCGTCGGAACGGCGGGCCCTGTTCTGGACGACCGTGGCCTGCGAGATCGGTGCCTGGTGGCTGCTCATGCGGCACAGCGAGGTGGTCCTGATCGAGGCGTACACCGTGCCGTTCGCCGTGCTCGCCCTGGCGATCGGGGTGCTGGAGGCCCGCCGCCGGCCGGATCTGAGCAGCTGGGCCGCGTACGGGCCAGCCCTGGTCGCGGCGTTCCTGCCCACCCTGACCATCGTGCTGTTCAGCAGCGCCGGCGCGCCCCGCCACGTGGGCCTGCTGCTCGGCGCGGTGGGGGTGCTGATCGCCGGCTCGGTCCGCCGCCAGCAGGCCCCGGTGATGGTCGGCGCGGTCGTCACCGCGATCACCGCGCTGCGCCTGCTGACCGAGTACGGTCCGTGGCTGATCCTGATCCCGGTCGGCCTGACCCTGCTGCTGCTCGGCGCGAACTACGAGAAGCGCCGCCGGGACATCCAGCGGCTGCGCGCCACCCTCACGTCCTTCCGCTGACCGGTCACCGCCCGCCGTGGCGGGCCTGCAGTGCGGCGTCCTTCTGCGCCACGAGTCGCTCCAGGTCGGACTGGAAGGCGGCCATCCGCTCGCGCAGTGCGGCGTCGGATGCGGCGAGGATGCGCACCGCGAGCAGGCCGGCGTTGCGGGCACCGCCGATGGAGACCGTCGCCACCGGCACGCCGGCCGGCATCTGCACGATGGACAGCAGCGAGTCCATGCCGTCCAGGTGCTTGAGCGGCACGGGCACCCCGATCACCGGCAGCGGGGTGGCCGAGGCGACCATGCCCGGCAGGTGCGCGGCCCCGCCCGCCCCCGCGATGATCACGCGCAGCCCGCGGTCCGCCGCGGTCCGGGCGTACTCGATCATGGCGACCGGTGTGCGGTGCGCGGAGACCACCCGCACCTCGTACTCGACGTCGAACTCGGCCAGCGCCTCGACCGCCGCCGACATGGTCGGCCAGTCCGAGTCGCTGCCCATGATCACGCCGACGGTCATCGCCCGTCCCGCAGCCGTGCCACGGCGCGGACCGCGCGCGCCCGGACCTGGTCCATGTCCTCACCGAGCACGGTGACGTGGCCGATCTTCCGGCCGGGCCGCACCTGCTTGCCGTACAGGTGCACCTTCACCCCCGGGTCCTCGGCGAACAGGTGGTGCAGCCGCTCGTCTATGGACGGACCGCCCGGCTGTCCACCTAGGACGTTGGCCATCGCCACGGCCGGCGCGACCATGCTCGTGTCGCCCATCGGGTAGTCGAGCACGGCCCGCAGGTGCTGCTCGAACTGGGAGGTCCGCGCGCCCTCGATGGTCCAGTGCCCGGAGTTGTGCGGGCGCATCGCCAGCTCGTTGACGACCAGGCGGCCATCGTCTACTTCGAACAGCTCGACGGCGAGCAGGCCGACCACGCCGAGCTCGGTGGCGATCCGGATGGCCAGCTGCTGCGCGGCCACCGCACGCTCCTCGGGCAGGCCCGGCGCCGGGGCGAGCACCTCCACGCAGATGCCGTCGCGCTGCACCGTCTCCACCACCGGGTACGCCGCGACCTGGCCGAACGGCGAGCGGGCGACCAGCGCGGCGAGCTCCCGCCGCAGCGGCACCCGCTCCTCGGCGATCAGCTCGGTCCCGGTGCCCAGCGGCACGCTGTCCAGGTTGGATGGCAGCCACACGCCGCGGCCGTCGTAGCCGCCGCTGACCGCCTTCACCACCACGTCGCCCACTATGTCCCGCCGGTCGGTCACCGGCCACCACCGCGGGACCGGGATACCCAGCTCGTCGAGGCGTTCCCGCATGGCCCGCTTGTTCTGGGCGTACCGCAGGGCGTCCGCGCTCGGGTGGACGGTCACGCCCTCGGCGGCCAGGGCGCGAATGTGCTCGCCGGGCACGTGCTCGTGGTCGAAGGTGACCACGTCGCAGCCCTTGGCGAAGGCGCGCAGCGCCTCCAGGTCGGTGTGGTCACCCAGCCGCACGTCGGCGGCGACCAGGGCGGCGGCGTCGTCCGGGTTGGCGGCGAGCACGCGCAGCGACTGACCGAGAGAGATGGCGGCCTGGTGGGTCATCCGGGCCAGCTGGCCGCCGCCCACCATGCCGACCACCGGCAGGCCCGTGCGCGTGTCCATCGCACCCAGCATAGTGTCGGCCGGGACACCGGCGATCGGCACCGAGCAGCCCAGTACCGGGCCGGGTCAGCGCCCCCTCCTGGCCGGGTCAGCGCCTTTCCTAGCCGGGTCAGCGCCTTTCCTGAGCCGGGTCAGAGCCCTTCCGGGCCGCGGCGACGCAGCTCCTCGACGGTGCCCATCGCCTGCCGCAGCTCCGCGAGCCACTGCTGGGCATGCTCGCCGACCAGGCGGACGCACCAGGCCAGCGCGTCCGAACGGGACCGGGCCACCCCGGCGTCGACAAGGGTGTCCAGCACCTGCCGCTCCGGCTGCCGCAGCCGGGTCATCACCGGCGCGGACAGGTTGGTGAACAGCTCCCGGGTCTCGCCGCAGACCGCACCCCAGCTCACCTTCCGGCGGTAGCGGTGCTCGGCCTGCCGGGCGATGCCGATGCGTTCGTCGCGGGTGGTCTCCCGGAACCGCGCGATCCGACCGGCCTCGGCCGCGGCCCGCTCGGCGGCCGGCTCGTCCTCGCCGAGTGCCGGCGGGGCCAACCGACCGATGATCACGATCTCGTCGCGGTCCACCGTGATCTCGGGCGGCCCGGTGAACCAGTCGTCCGGTAGCGCGCCCCTGATCCAGGCCGCGGCATCCTCCGCCGGGGCGGGCTCGCCGCGCCACCCGCCGGCGCGGCTCCACGGTGGTCCAGCTCCCCATGGCGGTTGCTTTCCTGCCATCACTCTCCCCCATCGCAGAGAACTGATTACAGGATTACACCGTTACGGCCGACCGGCAAGGAGGCGCAGGAGCCGCATCAGCTTCTCCCGCTCGACGGCGGACGGGCTGGGTCAGTGGCGCAGCAGTGCAACCCGGGCGCCAAGCCCCACGAGGACCGTTCCACTGACCGCATCAAGCCACCGCCGGACGGCTGTGCGCCGGAACCATTGGCCCGCTCGGGAGACGCCCGCCGCCACGATCAGGTACAGGATCAGCTCGGTCGTCACCTGGAGCAGGCCAAGGGAAGCCGTGGTCGCGAACAGCGGCCGGTCTGGCGGCACGAACTGCGGGTAGAACGAGATCAGCAGGGTCGCGGTCTTGGGATTCGCGAGCTGGACGAGCAGCCCGTTGACCATGCCGCGCACCCAACTCGACCCGTGGGCCTGCGGCGCCGGCAGCGGCGCCTCGGCGAGCTGCCCGCGTCGGGCGGCTCGCAGCGCGCGCACACCCAGCACGATCAGGATCACCGCGCCCACGACGCGGAGGACGAGGAACGCGATCTCCGATGTCGCCACCAAGGCAGCGGCGCCCGCTGCCGCCGCGATGGCCCAGGCGTACAGCCCGATCTCCAGGCCTACCACGGTGGCGGCCGCGCGAGCGAAGCCCTGCATGGCCGCCGTGCGCAGCAGCACGGTCATCGCCGGTCCCGGTGACGCCCACATCAGGACGACCGCGACGAGGAAGGACGCAGCCAGCGGAAGAGGTGGCATGTCAACTCCCTCGCACCTGGGCGATCGAGGCGCCGGGCCGGTCCAGGGCCTCGACGAAGTCATCGACCCCGAGGTGACCGAAGCCGAGGCGGAAGACCCGATCGTCCTCACCGAGCCACGACCCGGGTGCCACAGCGATCCGGGTGCGCAGTGAGGTCCTGCCCAGCAAGCTGCCGTAGCCCAGGTCCAACGTGGCCAGGTCGGTCCCCCAGCCGATCTCGTCGACCCGCAGGGCGGGACAGGTGCTCTCACCGAGGTCGTAGCGGACCGGAGCGTCCAGCAGGCCGACCATCGGACTGGGGTCGAAGACGACCCGGCGGCGGGTCGCAGTTGTCGTGTCGAGCTCCATTTCAAGGGGCTCCCATCTGTTCGTAGGTGCGCGTGCGGGACGCGGTGCGGCGTCGACGGTGATCGGCGCAGAACTCGCGGCTGACGACGGTTCGGTGGGCACCTGCCCACCATGAGTGGGCGGGTGCCCACTCGTCAACCGAATTGATTCCGATCTGCTCTCCGCCGTCGAGGAGGCGGGCAGCCCTCCTCCCAATGCGGACACGTCGTCAGCCGGGCGATCGAGGTGCCGAGCTGCGATGCCACCGAGCCGAGACTCAGCGCGACGGCGAGCGCAACCAGCGAAGCGGGCAGCGCCTGCAGCGCCTTCGGCGAAGAGGCAGCGGTTGGTCGTTGGCGTTCGTGTTGCTGGGCGCGAGGCATGGCGTTCCCCCGGACAAGACTAGACGGTTCAGTTCCATCAACGATAGACGGAACCGTTCCGTCTCGCAACGCGCTATGCTCGAGGTCGATGGATGAGCAGCATGAGACCGGTACCGCGACCGGCAACCGCCGCTCGCCCGCGAAGCGTCGGGCGATCCTCCGGGCGGCCACCGAGGCGTTCTTGAGCCAGGGCTACGCACGTACGAGCGTGGACGCGATAGCTGCTGCCGCCGGCGTGGGCAAGCAGACCGTCTACGGGCACTTCGGCAACAAGGAGCGCCTGTTCTTGGCGGTCGTCGAGCAGGCCACCCGCGACGTCGGCATCGACCCCGAGGCGCCCACAGACGTGATCACCGCCAGCGGCGATCCGCGCGCCGACCTCCAGAAGGCGGGTGAACGCCTGCTACGGGCGATGACCGCGCCCGCGGTCTCGGCGCTGCACCGCCTGACGATCGCCGAAGTCACCCACCACCCCGAGCTCCAACGCCATTGGCGCGATACGTCCGCCGCACCCGCGGTCATCGAGGCGATCGCCGAATACCTGGCCGAACTCGACCGCCACGGGGACCTCCAAGTGCCCGAACCGGCGCTGAGTGCGCGCCAGTTCGTGATGCTGCTCGGCGCCGAAGGACAAGTCCGCTCGCTGCACGGCCTCCGCCCGCTCGACCCCTCCGAGATCCGTCAGGTCGCAGCAGAGACCGCCGACCTCATCCTCCGGGCCCACCGCCGGTGATCTCGGCGCATCCAGCCAGCCGGCGCCCGGGCTACCGGCGGCCGAGCTTCGCGGCCAGCTCGTCCGGGGTGGACACCGGCCGGTCGCAGACGAAGCCCCGGCACACGTACGCGGTCGGGCCGCCGTCGAGCAGCGGCCGGCCGGCGAGCAGCGGCACCCCCGGCTGGTCCGGCGCTCCGGCGACCACCACCGCGCCGGGCGGGGCGAGCCGCCACGCGGTGCGCACCAGCTCGTCGCCCGGATCGGTCGTCGCCACGGCAATCTCGTACGGACCGGCCAGCTGCGCCTCCCCCACCGCGCACGCGTACCCGGTGAACCGGGCGTGCCGCACCATGATCGACGCGACTGTGGCCAACGCCGCCTCCGCGGCCTCCCGGTGCGAGCTGGAGCCGGCCAGGGCCGCGTACGTGGTCAGCGCGGCGGCCATCGCGGAGAGGCCGGACGGGGTGGCGTTGTCGGTCGGATCGGCCGGGCGGACGACCAGCCGCTCGGCGTCGTCGGCCGTGTCGAAGAACCCGCCGTTGCCGTCGCCGAACCGCTCGATCGCGGTGTCCAGCAGCCGGCCGGCGAGCTCCAGCCACCGCCCGTCGCCGCTGAGCTGGTGCACCGCGCAGAACGCCTCGGCCACGCACCCGTAGTCGTCGAGTACGCCCGCCGGCTGGCCGACCACCCCGCCGCGGGACACCCGGCGCAGCCGGTCGCCGACGAGGTGCCGGTCCGCCAGTACGCCGGCGGCCGCCACCGCCGCGGCGGCCGACTCCGGCGCCGGCCGCACCGCCGCGTGCTCCGCCAGCGCCGTCACGGCCAGGCCGTTCCAGGCCGCCACCACCTTGTCGTCACGAGCCGGCTGCGGCCGCCTGTTCCTGGCCGCGAGCAGCGCTTCGCGTACCCGCCGCCACCGGTCCACGACGGCCGCTCCCCCGCCCGCCTCCGCCTCCGGCCCGGGCTGGTCCAGGTCGTCGACGTCCCGGGCCAGGCGCAGCACGCTCGCGCCGTGCTCGAAGTTGCCCTGTTCGGTCACTGCGAACAGGTCGGCCGCCCAGGCGCCGTCGGCCTCGCCGAGCGCCTCGCGCAGCTGCCCCGGCGTCCAGACGTAGGTGGCGCCCTCGACACCCTCGGTGTCCGCGTCCAGCGCCGAGACGAACCCGCCCTCCTTCGTGGACATGTCCCGCACCAGGAACGCGGCCACCTCGTCGGCGATCCGGCCGGCCAGCCGGTCGCCGGTCAGCCGCCACAGGTACGTGTAGACGCGCAGCAGGAGCGCGTTGTCGTAGAGCATCTTCTCGAAGTGCGGCACCGTCCAGGTGGCGTCCACCGAGTACCGGGCGAAACCGCCGGCAAGCTGGTCGTAGATGCCCCCGCGGGCCATCGCCTCCGCGGTGTGCCGGACTATCTCCAGCGACTGCGGCGAGCCGGTGCGCTCGTAATGGCGCAGCAGGAACAGCATGTTCATGTGCGGGGGGAACTTCGGCTCTCCGCCGAACCCGCCGTGCGCGGGGTCGTACTCCCGGGCCAGCTGCTGCGCGGCGCCGTCGAGCAGCTCCGCGGTGACCGGCCGGGTCGCCCGCTCGCCGGCCGCGGCCCGCCCGAGCGCCTGCGCCAGCGTCCTGCCCTGCTGCACCACGGCCTCGCGCTGCTCCTGCCAGGTCTTCGCGACGGCGCGCAGCAGGCGGACGAAGTTGGCCCGCGGGAAGTACGTGCCGCAGTAGAACGGCTCGCCGTCGGGGGTGGCGAAGACGGTCATCGGCCAGCCACCCTGCCCGGTCATCGCCTGGGTGGCGGTCATGTAGACCGCGTCCACGTCGGGCCGCTCCTCGCGGTCCACCTTGATCGGCACGAACTGCTCGTTGATGAGCCGAGCGACCATCTCGTTCTCGAACGACTCGTGGGCCATCACGTGGCACCAGTGGCAGGAGGCGTACCCCACGGAGATCAGTACCGGCACGTCCCGCCGGCGGGCCTCGGCCAGTGCCTCCTCGCCCCACTCCCACCAGTCCACCGGGTTGGTCGCGTGCTGCAGCAGGTAGGGCGACAGCGCCTTGGCGAGCCTGTTCGGCATCTCCCCAGCCTAGACGCCTCCGGCGGGGCACACGGCCGGCCACCGCACAGCCCAGCCCGGCGGGCCGTACCCGGCCCGGGGTGGACGGCTTCAGGAGGCACCGCCCAGGGCCGGCGGTGTCAGGCGGCACCGCCCAGGGCCGGCGGTGTCAGGAGGCACCGGCCGGGGCCGGCGGCGTCAGGAGGCGCCGTCCGCGCGGAACCGCACGACCTTGCCCTGCGCGTCGTTGGCCTGCGCATTGGCGGCGAGCGAGCGGAGCACACCGACCACGTGCTCGGCCGGCATCGGCTTGAAGAAGTGGAACCCCTGCGCGGCGGTGCACCCCAGGGCGGTCAGCGCCGCCCGCTGGTCGGCCGTCTCCACGCCCTCCGCGACCACCCGCAGCCCCAGCTCCCGGGCCAGGTCCACGGTGGTACGGACGATCGCCGCCGCCTCCGGCGAGTCCGCCATGGTGCGGACGAACCGCCGGTCCACCTTCACCTCGTCGACGCTGATCCGGGTCAGGAACGTCAGCGAGGAGTACCCCGTGCCGAAGTCGTCGACGGAGAGGCCGACGCCCAGCGCCCGCAGCTCGGCGAGCACCTGGTCGACCACCTCGAGCTCGCTCATCACCACCGTCTCGGTGATCTCCACGATCAGCCGGTGCGGTGGCAGCCGGTGCTCGTGCAGCAGTGCGGCCACGTCGGTCGGCAGCTGGGGGTCGAGCAGGTTGCGCGCGGAGAGGTTCACCGCCACCGGCACGTCCAGGCCGTGCCTGGCCCACTCCGCCGCCGCGGTCAGCGCCTTGTCGATCACGTACCGGGTGAACTGGCTGAGCAGCTCGCTGTTCTCCACCGCCCGGACGAAGTCGGCCGGCCCGAGCTGGCCGCGCCGCGGGTGCTTCCACCGGATCAGCGCCTCCACCCCGGTGGGGGCGCCGGTGGCCAGGTCCACGGCCGGCTGCAGCGCGAGGACCAGCTGGTCCTCGGCGGCGAGCGCCTCGCGCAGCTCGGCGAGCAGCGCCAGCCGGTCGGTGCTGCCCGCGTCGTGGGCGCCGTCGTACCAGGCGATCGGGGCACCACCCTTCTTGGCCTGGTACATCGCGATGTCCGCCCGGCGGAGCAGCTCGTTCACGTCGGCTTCGCGGGCCGGCGCCACCACCACCCCGACGGAAGCCTCCACGGACAGCCGTACGCCCGCCACCTCGGTCGGCTCGGCCAGCGCCTCGGTCAGCTCCCGGGCCCGCCGGAGCGCGTACCGCAGGGATGCCGGCCGGTCCTGCCGGGGCGCGTCCCCGCCCGCCTTCGCGCCCCGCCCGGCGGTGTCCTCGGCGACGGTGACCGGCAGTGAGGTGATCAGCAGCCCGAACTCGTCGCCGCCCAGCCGGGCCAGCAGCTCGCCGGGGCGGGCCCGCTCGCCGAGGCGGCCGGCCGCGATACGCAGCAACGCGTCGCCCGCGGCGTGCCCGAGGGTGTCGTTGACGTCCTTGAAGTGGTCGATGTCCAGCAGCAACAGGGCCGCCGGGGCCTCCCAGTCCAGCATGCGCAGCGCACCGTCGCCCTTGGCCAGCAGCGCGGACCGGTTGACCAGGCCGGTGAGAGGGTCGTGCATCGCCTCGTGCAGCCGGCGCGCGGCGACCACGCTCAGCTCGTGGTGGGTGGCCGCGTCGTGCAGCGCAGCGGCGAGGGCGTCGCTGAACGCCGACAGGGCCATCTCTTCCTGCGGTTGCAGGGCACCCGGGCGGGCGAAGCTCAACCGCAGGTCGCCGACCTGCACCCCGCCGACCACCAGGGCACGGCTGGCCGACCGGTCCAGGTCGCGCGGCCCGCCGGCTTCCGGAGCGGCGGTCGACTCGACCAGCCCGCCGGACCGGTCCGCGCTGTAGAGGTGCCGGGAGCCGTCCGGACGCAGCACCTCGACCTCGACCCGCTGCGGGGCGAACAGCAGGTTCGCGCCCTCGATGCCGGCCGCCGCCACGCCACGCTCGTCCAGCTGGTTGAGCGCCCGGGTGACCGAGGCGAAGGCCTGCCAGGTGCGCCGCTCCGCGCTGACCCGCAACCGGTCGGCGTACGTCTGCTGCAGCAGCCACATCGCCGGCGGCAGCAGGACCAGCCACCACGGGTCGACCCGCACCAGCCCGACGATGACGAGGCTGACCACCACGTTGCCGACGAACATCAGCGTCTTGGTGCGCACGCTGTGCAGGAACGTGCCGGCGAACGGCAGCCGGTACCGCACCAGCGCGGTCAGCGCGGTCAGCGCCAGGGTGCCCACGATGTAGACCAGCGCGCCCAGCGCCAGGGTGCAGGCGAGGGCGGGCGACAACGCCGCGTCGTACGGATCCGCGAGGGCGGCGACCACCGCGGCCGCGGCCGCCGCGCCGACGCACAGCAGCGCGGCGATGTGCACCAGCGCGTACGGCGGGACCACGCCGACCCCGTCGCTGAAGGCCGAGTACAGCAGCCTTCCGACGAGGGCGCCGGCGAAGACCGCGGCCGGCAGCCACCCGGGCGGCACCAGGTAGAGGCAGACCACGACCGCCGCCTCACCCCAGGCGATGCCGACGACGCTCGGGCCGACCCGGAAGCGCAGCTGCATGACCTGGGCCAGCAGGACGGCGGTGACCGCGGCCCCGAACCGGGCCGGTGTGGGGTCCGGCGCGCCGGCGCGGACCCCGGCCGGCAGCAGCAGCCCGGCCACCGAGAGGGCCAGCGCGGCGAGCAGGACCACACAGACCATGACGCGGTCGGCCGGGTGCGCGTCACGCAGGCCGAGCAGGGCCGGGCCCCGGCGGCCGCCCGGCCGCGGGCCGCCGACCGCGCCTTCCTGGTCGCCGCGATCGCTCATCGGCGGCGCCGGATGGTGAGACAGCGGACCGGGTACGGGTCGGGTGAGGTGCCGGACCGCATCGACTCCACCCCTTCCCGTACGGCTCGGGGTCGTCTACAAAGCCCCCGGCGGGAAGGCTAAGCCAAACCGGTAATCGAGCAACAGGGGTCGCTGGGCCGGTTTAGCCGAATAGTAGTGCACTTTCACATTTTTTTGGTCAGACACGCCGGGACGTGGGAGCGGTACCACGCCAATCGTCTACAGTGCACCGGCCGGCTTGCGCGGTGAGCGGACCGGCGGACTAGGCGCGGGGCGTGCCGCTGCGGTCCTGGCCGGTCCCCTCCTGGCCGGAGTGGCCCTCGCCGGCACCCTCCCGGCCCGAGTCGCTCTGGCCAGTGCTCTCCGCGCCGGGCCCGTCCGGCCGTGATCCGCCCTGCGCCGGGAACTGGTCGGGCAGCCGGCGTAGCCGGGCGTTCATGTTTCGGATCAGGAGCACGGTGGCGATGGCCAGCAGCACGACGAAGAGCAGCGCCATCGGCCCGGCCAGCCCGCCGGACCGGGTGTCGCCGAAGTTGTTCACCGCGAACACGGCGCCGCCTGTCACGCCACCACCCTACTCCGGCGGGGCCGGCCGTCCCCGCCTGCCGTCGCGCCGCCCGGTCAGGCCCGTACGGCCTCCCGCACGCCGGCGAACAGGTCGTCCTCGGGCACCGTGCTGTCCACCAGGGACCGGGCCAACTCGTAGTCCTCGGTGGGCCATACCCGCTGCTGCAGCTCCAGCGGGACGTGGAACCAGAAGCCGTCCGGGTCCACCTGGGTCGCGTGGGCGCGCAGGGCGTCGTCGCGCACCGGGAAGTACTCCGCGCACTCCACCCGGGTGGTGACCAGGTGCCCCCGGTCGGCGACCGACTCCGCCTCCAGCCGCTTCAGCCAGTCGGCGTACGGCGAGACCAGGTCGGCGGCGAGCATCGCCTCGTGGAGGGCCAGGATGCGGGCCTTGTGGAAGCCGGCGTGGTAGTAGAGCTTCAGCGGCTGCCAGGGCTCGCCCTGCTCGGGGTAGCGCTCCGGGTCGCCGGCCGCCTCGAACGCCGCCACGGTCACCTTGTGGCACATGATGTGGTCCGGATGCGGGTAGCCGCCGTCCTCGGCGTAGGTGGTCACCACGTGTGGGCGGAACTGCCGCATCAACCCGACCAGCGGCGCCGCCGCGGTCTGCACATCCTGCACCGCGAAGCAGCCCTCCGGCAGCGGCGGCGGCGGGTCGCCCTCGGGTAGGCCGGAGTCGACGAAGCCCAGCCAGGTCTGGTCCACACCGAGGATCTCCCGGGCGGCCGCCATCTCCGCGCGCCGGATGGTCGCCATGTCGCGCCAGACCTCCGGCCGGTCCATCTTCGGGTTGAGCACGCTGCCGCGCTCCCCGCCGGTGCACGTCACGACCAGCACCTGCGCACCCTCGGCCACGTACTTCGCCATGGTCGCGGCGCCCTTGCTGGACTCATCGTCCGGGTGCGCGTGGACCGCCATCAGGCGCAACTGCTCCGCCACGGATTCTCCCCTCGTCATCCGCATCCGGCCCACCCGCCCCGCCGGCCGCGGCGCCGGCTGGAAGAATGGACCCCGTCATTCTGGCCTACCGGTCTGACAAATCCTCTCGGGTAACCCCCGCCGTCCCGGAAGGACGTCCAGAGCTGTGAGGACGACGTCGCGGTGACCGAAACGAACGCCATAACTCCGGACGCCGCCCCGGTGTTCCCGCCCGGGCGGTACGGCCGCCGGCGGGCGTCCCGGCGGGCGCGCCGGTGGGTCACGGCCGCGGTCGCCCTGGCCGCCGTCGCCGCGGGGCTCGTCCTGACGCTGCGGCTCCACCAGCAGTACGGCGCGGGGCGTACGACGCGGAGCTGGTCCGCTACACGGAGGTGACCGACCGCCAGGTGGTGATCCAGTTCCGGGTGAACCTGCCCGCGGGCGAGCCGGCCAGCTGCACGGTCCGGGCCCGCAACCGGGCGGGGGTCGAGGTCGGCCGGGCCGTGGTGACGGTTCCCCCGGGCCAGGAGCGGCACCAGGTGGTCACCTACCGGCTGGCCACCAGCGAGCGGCCGGTCAGCGGGGAGGTCCTCGGCTGCGGGCCGGCGGAGGCCGGCAACTCCGGCCGGTAGCGGCCGGCTGATGCCGGCAACTCCGGCCAGCAAATGTCGGCGGAGGTCGGCATCTCCGGTCAGTAAAGATCGGTTGACAATTCGGGAGCGCTTCGCTGGTAAAATTGGCGGTTCTATGCGCTCAGCCCAAACCGCCAACCTGAGGAGATCGTCAGTGTCTACGACCGACCGCGAGGCGCCGCACACCTGGCTGTCTCAGGACGCGTACGACCGGCTGAAGGCGGAGCTCGACGAACTCATCGCGAACCGCCCGGTCATCGCCGCCGAGATCAACGCCCGCCGCGAGGAGGGTGACCTGCGCGAGAACGGCGGATATCACGCGGCTCGGGAGGAGCAGGGCAAGCAGGAGGCGCGCATCCGCCAACTGCAGGAGCTGCTGCGCACCGCGCGGGTGGGCGAGGCGCCCGCCACGGACCGGGTCGCGCCCGGCATGGTGGTGACCATCCGGTTCGACGACGACAGCGACGACACCGAGACGTTCCTGCTCGGCTCCCGGGAGATCGCGGCCACCACAGACCTGACCGTCTACAGCCCGGAGTCCGCCCTGGGCAAGGCGATCCTCGGCACACGGGCCGGCCAGACGGTCACCTACACCGCGCCCAGCGGCGCCGACATCAAGGTGACCGTGGTGTCGTTCCACCCATTCGGGTGACCGGCGGCGGCCGGCCGGGCAAGCGCGCCGCTAGCCGGCCACCCCGCCGGGGGCGAAGGTGACTTCGTAGCCGCTGTCGCGCAGGGCGGCGAGCAGCCGGCCGGAGTGCTCAGGCCCGCGGGTCTCCACCGACAGGGCAATCTGGACCTCGCCCAGGTGCAGCCGCGGGTCGTGCCGCTGGTGCTCCACGTCCACCACGTTCGCCCGGTGCTCGGCGATCTGGGCCAGCAGCCGCGCGAGCTGGCCGGGGCGGTCCGCGCAGCGCACGGTGAATCGCAGGTAGCGGCCGGCCGACGCGAGCCCGTGCTCGATCATCTTCAGCAGCACGAGCGGGTCGACGTTGCCGCCGGAGAGCACCGCGACCGCCGGCGTCGGGACGCGGGCGGCGCCGGCCAGCAGGGCCGCCACCCCGGCGCTGCCCGCCGGCTCCACCACCAGCTTCGACCGCTCCAGCAGCATCAGCAGCGCTCGGGAGATGTCCTCCTCGGTCACCGTGACCACGTCGTCCACGAGCTTGCTGACGTGGGCGAAGGTCAGCTCGCCCGGGCAGCCGACCGCGATGCCGTCGGCGATCGTGGCGTAGCCGGGGAGCCGGACCGGCGCCCCGGCGGTCAGCGACGGCGGGAACGCGGCCGCGCCCGCTGCCTGTACTCCGATCACCCGGATGTCCGGGCGCAGCGCCTTGGCGGCCACCGCGATCCCGGAGATCAGCCCGCCGCCGCCCACACCGACCACGATCGTCCGCACGTCCGGGCACTGCTCGAGGATCTCCAGCGCGACCGTGCCCTGCCCGGCGATCACATCCGGGTGGTCGAACGGGTGGATGAGGATCGCGCCGGTGCGGTCGGCGAACTCCTGCGCGGCCAGCAGCGCGTCGTCCACCGTGTCGCCGACCAGCTCCACCTTCGCCCCGTACCCCTTGGTCGCGGCGACCTTGGGCAGCGCCGCCGCGACCGGCATGAAGACGGTCGCCGCGGCGTCACAGAGCCCGGCCGCGAGCGCGACGCCCTGGGCGTGGTTGCCGGCGCTCGCCGCGACCACGCCGCGGGCGCGTTCCTGTGGGGACAGCCGGCAGATGCGCACGTACGCGCCGCGAACCTTGAAGGATCCCCCGCGCTGCAGGTTCTCGCACTTCAGCCAGGCTGGCCCGGCCAGGGCGGTGGCCAACGGCCGGCAGGGCTCGAGCGGCGTGACGCGGATGACCCCGTCGAGCAGCTTCCGGGCGGCCTGCACCTCGGTGAGGTTGACCAGTTCAGTCACACCCTGATGGTGCCACCCGCCGAGCCTGTTGCCGCGCGCGGCTCAGACCCCGCTCTGCCAGGGGTCGGCGGCCGGCGGTGGCTGTACGGGCTGGGATGGCTGCACGGGCTGGGGCGGCTGCACGGCCTGGGGCGGCTGCGGCGGGTAGGGCGATGGGGCCACCACCATGCCGGGCATGACCGGCGGTGGCGTGCCGGCAGCTATCCGGTTCTCCTGCGCCCGACTGACCTTGATGACCAGGATGGCCAGCAGGATGCCGGCGACCACCTCCAGCAGCAGGCCCGGGATGCCCCGGCCGACCTGGTTGCCGTAGTAGTGGATGTACTCCTGGTAGTCCTCGGGGCCGTTGATCCGGGTCGGCAACGCATCGAACTCCCCGTTGTCCCGGGCGAGCCCCCGGTCCACCACGTTGGCCACCAGCCAGACGACCCACCAGCTGTACGCCAGACCGGCCCCACCCAACGACTCACGGGCCACCGAGGCGGCCACCCGGCAGGGGATGACCAGGTTGGCGAACGGGATGAACCAGCCCCCGATCGCCCAGCCGGCCTTCATCGTCGGGGTCGCTTCCGGAAACGCGTCCAGGTTCTTGCGCGCCCGGTACAGCCAGGTGATGAACACGACCGCGGTGGCGAGGACGCAGCCGAGGTAGGCCAGGGCGAACGGGGTCGCCACGAGCTGCGCCTGGTTGAGCAGGTCGACGTCGTCGTCCCGCTGCGCCCGGCGGGCCATCGCCCGGGCGATCAGTGGCGAGAGGGTCAGGGCGAACGAGGCGGCGACCGCCACGGCGAGCAGGACGACGGTGGCGATGCCCACGCCCCGCACTGAGTACGTGCGCGCGTAGGGGTTGAGGGGCTGGCTCATGGAGTCGTCCTTGGGCCGTAGGGATGGTGAGGCTGCCGAGGAACTGTAGGGGATCGGCGCCCGTCGTGGTAGACCCGTCCGCTACTCGGTCGCCAATCCGACGCGCGGCCAGCCGGGGGCGTGCCGCGGCCAGGGCGCGGCCAGCTCGATCTGGCCGGCCACGGCGAGCAGCAGCAGCTCCGAACCGGGCTGCCCGACCAGCTGGACGCCGAGCGGCAGGCCGTCCGGGCGGGTGCCGACGGGGACCACCACGGCCGGGAGGCCGGCGATGTTCCACGGGGCCGCGTATGGGGCGTACCGGATGTTGGTCAGCAGGTTGGCCCGCCACGACCGGCCGGACCAGGCCACGGCCGGCGGCGGCGCCGTGGCCAGGGCGGGCGTCAGCAGCAGATCGAACGAACCGTCGCGGAAGAACGCCACGCTCTGGTCACGGAAGGCCGCCCGGTCCTCCTCGCGGACGTACCCGCGCCGCCACGCCCAGGCGCCCAGCTTGACGTGCCGCCGGGTGCGCGGCTGCAGCGCGGCCACGTCCAGCCCGGCCTCCTCGGCATCGCGGTAGGCGCCGGCGAACCAGGTGGCCAGGCCCTTGAGGCCCAGCTTCGTGGAGTACGCCGGATCCGCGGCGACCAGGTCGTGCCCGGCGTCGGCGAGCAGCCGGGAGGCGGTCGCCACCGCGCCGCGGTTGGCCGAGTCCGGGCGTACCCCCTGGACCGGGCTGCGCAGCGAGACGGCCACCCGCAGCCGCGACGGCTCGACGAGCTTGCCCGGCGTCCGGCCGGCCAGCACGGCGAACCCGGTCGCCGCGTCGGCCACGGTGGTGGCGAGGATGCCGTTCTCGGCCAGCCCGAACCAGCTCTCCGCGGGCAGCCCGGACGGGACTACGCCGCGGCCGGGCTTGATGCCGACCAGGCCGCAGCAGGCGGCCGGGATGCGGATCGATCCCAGCCCGTCGTTGCCCTGCGCCAACGGCACCAGGCCGGCGGCGACCGCGGCCGCCGCGCCGCCGGACGATCCACCGGGCGTGCGGTCGGTCCGCCACGGGTTGCGGGTGATCGCGGACTGGTCGTCGGTGGTGCCCCACAGGCCGAGCTCGGGCATCCGGGTGACCCCGATCACCACGGCCCCCGCGCCGCGCAGCCGGCGTACCACCTCGTGGTCGGCCGAGGCGACCGGCGCGGCGCCGGCCGCGGAACCGTTCCATGTGGGCAGTCCGGCGACAGGGGTGTTCTCCTTGACCGCGACCGGGACCCCGGCCAGCGGCAGGTTGGCCAGGTCGGGCTCGTCGTCCACCTTCTCCGCCTCGGCGGCCGCGGCCGCGGCCCGCACCACACGGAACGCGTTGAGTTCGGGCTCGGCGTCGCGGATGTGGTCCAGGTGGTCAGCGACCACCTGGGTCGCCGACGTGTCGCCGCGCCGCACCGCCCGGGCGATCTGCTTGGCGGTCGCGCCCACCCAGCTCGACGTGGGCTGCTGCATTGCCACCTCCGAAACTCACCCGCCCGCCCTCGCGTCCCGCCGCGCCCGCGGCGTACCCGGCCGGATCCGGCTCAGGCCAGCGCCTGCTCCAGATCGGCGAGCAGGTCGTCGACCGTCTCGATGCCGACAGACAGTCGCACGAGATCGGCCGGAACTTCAAGCGGCGAGCCGGCCGCGCTGGCGTGTGTCATCCGTCCAGGATGCTCGATCAGCGACTCCACCCCGCCCAGCGACTCGGCGAGCACGAACAGTCGCGCCCGGTTGCAGATCTCGATGGCGTGCTGCTCACCGCCCGCGGCCCGGAACGACACCATGCCGCCGAACCGGCGCATCTGCTTGGCCGCAATCTCGTGTCCAGGATGGTCGGACAGGCCCGGGTAGAGGACGGTGGCCACCGCCCGGTGCCGCGTCAGGTACTCCGCGACCCGTTCCGCGTTGTCGCAGTGCCGGTCCATGCGTACGCCCAGGGTCCGCACGCCGCGCAGGGTCAGCCAGGCGTCGAACGGGCCGTCCACCCCGCCCATCGCGTTCTGATGGAAGGCGACCGGCTCGGCCAGTGCCGCATCGGCGAAGACCAGCGCGCCACCCACCACATCGGAGTGCCCGCCGATGTACTTGGTGGTGGAGTGCACCACCACGTCGGCGCCGAGCGCGATCGGCTGCTGAAGGTAGGGCGAGGCGAACGTGTTGTCCACCACCAGGATGGCGTCGTGCTCGTGCGCCAACCCGGCCAGCGCGCTGATGTCCGCGATGCCGAGCAGGGGGTTTGTCGGCGTCTCCGTCCAGATCACCCGGGTGCGGCCGGTCATCGCCGCGCGTACCGCATCCACATCGGACATGTGCGCGGCGGTCCAGGTCAGACCCCACCGCTCGGCCACCTTCGCGAAGAGCCGGAAGGTGCCGCCGTACGCGTCGTCCGGGATGACCACGTGGTCGCCCGGCCGGCACACCGCGCGCAGCAACGTGTCCTCGGCGGTCAGGCCGCTGGCGAAGGCGAGCGCCCGGCGGCCGCCCTCCAGCGCGGCCAGGCACTCCTGCAGGGCGTCGCGGGTCGGGTTGCCGGAGCGGCTGTACTCGTACCCGAGCCGCGGCGAGCCGACCGCGTCCTGCGCGTACGTGGAGGTGGCGTATATGGGTGGCACCACCGCGCCGGTCCGCGGGTCGGGCTCCTGCCCGGCATGGATGGCCAGCGTCTCGAAGCCGTAGTTCATGCTGCTGAGGCTAGTCGGGTGCCGGATAGGGTTCCGGGGTGGCTGGTTGCGTGTTCTGTGCCGTGGTGGCCGGCACCACCGCGAGCTTCCGGGTCGCGGAGACCGCCGGGGCGGTCGCCTTCCTGGACACCCGGCCGGTGTTCCCGGGGCACGTGCTGGTGGTCCCCCGCGAGCACATCGAGGTTCTGGGCGATATGCCCGGTTCTTCCCTTGGCGGGTTCTTCGGCTTCGTGCAGCGGATGGCCGTGGCCGTGGAGCGCGGCCTGGGCGCCGGCGGGACCTTCGTCGCGATGAACAACCGGGTCAGCCAAAGCGTCCCGCACCTGCACGTACACGTGATCCCGCGGACCAAAGGGGACGGTCTGCGCGGCTTCTTCTGGCCCCGCGCAAAGTACGCGTCCGACGAGGTGGCGACGGAATATGCGGAGCGGATCGCGGCTGCGGTGGAGGCATGACGTCCGGCGCGGGATGCTTGAAGGGAGTACGCGAGAGGAGAACTTCGTGTTCCTGCGATACAAGAAGCTCGACCTGCCCCGCCCTTCCGAGGCGCTGCCCGGCCGGGCGGCGGAGATGCCGGTGGCCGAGCGCCACGCGGTGCTCGGCACCCCGATGAAGGGCCCGTGGCCGGCGGGAGCGGAGGTGGCCGTGTTCGGCATGGGCTGCTTCTGGGGCGCCGAGCGGATGTTCTGGCAGATCCCGGGCGTCATCGCCACCGCCGCGGGCTACGCGGGCGGCTACACCCCGAATCCGACGTACGAGGAGGTCTGCTCGGGCCGGACCGGGCACGCCGAGGTGGTGCAGGTGGTCTACGACCCGGCCGCGGTCTCGTACGAGCAGCTGCTCAAGGTCTTCTGGGAGAACCACGACCCCACCCAGGGCATGCGCCAGGGCAACGACGTCGGCACGCAGTACCGCTCGACGATCTACACCACGACGGACGCGCAGCTCGCGGCGGCCGAAGCGTCACGCGAGATGTTCCAGCCGGTGGTCCGGGCGGCCGGCTACGGCGACATCACGACGGAGATCGGCAAGCTGGACCGGTTCTACTACGCCGAGGAGTACCACCAGCAGTACCTGCACAAGAACCCGGGCGGGTACTGCAACATCGGCCCCACCGGCGTGACCTGCCCGGTCGGCGTGGCCAGCACCGGCGAGTGAACCGCCAGCGATAAGCTGACGGCTGCGTGTCGGTAGGGGGTTGTGACGATGAGCGGAGACGCCCAGCAACCGCGGCGGTACGCCAAGCCGATCGTCGTACCTGAACGACTAGAACTTCTGCGCGGCCCCAGCAAAGGGGTGGTACATCTGCCCCGGCACCTGAAGTGGTCGGGAAGTAGGGAGTATGGCTTGGCCGTGCCGGGTCGCATTGTTGATCTGTACCGAACGGTAATCAATGAGGCCGCTACGCCGGCAGATCTCTATGCCTACCTTAACCGAGAGGTACTGATCAAGCTGTGGCCCTCCATGTGGCTACCTCTGGCAGTAAGGCGTGCCTGGGAGGGTCGGTTCCCGGAGCTGCGCAGGCACGCCGCCACTGCAGCGGCCTGACCGCCATGGAGCCCTGCCACGAGGAAATCACCCGTCTCGCCCTCGAAGCAGCGGAAGAATACGGATTCGCGCTCGCCGGAGCTTACGATAAGCGCCCATGACATGGGCAAGCGCCTCAGCGGCGATGTGGATCTGTTCACGGACTGGCAACGCCGAGCCGATTTCCCGGCCGCCGTCGATGCAATTTTGCACGCGCCCGGAAAGGCCGGCTACGCCGTCACAGTGGTTATCCGCACCGACACGTTCGCACGGTTGATGCTTACCGGCCCCACATGCGCCGCCGGGCACCGAGCCAGACAAGCTGGAGCTGTCCGCCGACTGGCGCGCTCATCAGCCAGTGCGACTGGCCATCGGCCCGGTCCTACACCCCGACGACGCGGTAGCGACGCATTCAGGTCGGACGAGCTCATCGCCTTCGTCTACGCCCAACGTCGCGCGATGTGGTGTAGCGGATGCACTACATCGGTCTGCAGACAGGGTAGCGTCGGGGCCGCGTTTCGGCCGCCAACCAGGTGTACGGATGGGGCGCGCGGGTAACGCCAGTCGTGGCGGGTGGGAGCTGCCAGCCTGACGGAAGGGACCCGATGAGCGAGGAGCAGAACCCCGAACGCGAGGGCGAGGAAGCGGCGGTACCGCGGATTGACATCGTCGGGGAGACGGTGGAGGACATCGCCGAGGCGGGCGCCCGGATCATCCTGCCGAACCCGAAGCAGCCGCCCCGTCGTGCCGAGGCGCCCCACCACCCCGAGCAGGAGGAGGAGTACCACATCGGCGGGATGCGCGGCCCGCAGGACCCCGGGCCGTGGGGCAGCGACGAGGCCATCCGCAACGAGCCGGGCTAGGGATCTGGTGGCTGGCGCCAGCGAAGAACACCTCGGACGGGATTCGGAATGGCCCAGGTGGTCACTGGCCAGCTTCGGTATGTTCGTACGGTTGGAGACCGGTTCGTGCCTTCATGGGCCGGCTAGGCAGAGTCAGGACAGGATCACCAGATGGCCACCTCCGCGAGCACGCCCGCACCGCTGCCGTCGCCCTGGTGCGATGCGCAGATCGTCGTGGTAGTGCCCACGTACAACGAGGCGACCAACCTGCCGCTACTGGTGGAGGAGCTGCTCGCGCTGCCGCTGCCGAACCTGCGGGTGCTGGTCGCCGACGACAACAGCCCCGACGGCACCGGAGAGGTCGCGGAGAAGCTCGCCGCGGCACACGACGGCCGGGTCCTCGTGGTGCACCGGGCCGGCAAGGAGGGGCTCGGCCGGGCCTACGTGGACGGTATCGGCCGGGCTCTCGACGCGGGCGCCGAGTTCGTGGTGCAGATGGACGCCGACCTGTCGCACCCGCCCGAGTACGTCCCACAGCTGCTCGGCACCATGTTGGCCACCGGCGCCGGGCTGGTCATCGGCTCCCGCTACGTCTCCGGCGGCGCGCTCGCCGAGGACTGGCCGATGTACCGCAAGGCGCTCTCCGGCTGGGCGAACTTCTACGTCAAGCTGCTGCTCGGCCTGCAGGTCCGGGACCTGACCGCGGGCTTCAAGATCTGGCGGGCGGAGGTGCTGCGGGACATCGGGCTGGACCAGATCCGCAGCAACGGGTACTCGTTCCAGGTCGAGATGCACTACCTCACGCACCGGCGCCATCACAAGATCGTCGAGGTGCCGATCCACTTCAACGAGCGCCAGCACGGCGAGTCGAAGATGTCGTTCGGCGTGAAGGTGGAGAGCGCGCTGATGCCGTTCCGGCTGCGCCGCCGGCACCGCCGCACCTAGTCGAGGATCTCGTCGCCGCTGTGCGCCGCGTACTCCGCGACGCGCACCTCGGCCGCCTTCTCGTACCGCGAGATCCGGTCCTCCCACTCGGCCTCGACCCCGAACGCGGTGGTCGCGAAGTTGGCGCCCTTGATCGCGGCGGCCATCTCGCCGATCCGGTCCGGCGTCACGACCCGGGCCGGGGCGCCGACCGCGACGGTGAACGGGGGCAGGAAGAACTCGGCCGGGAGGACGGCGTTGGCGTGCACGAGGGAGCCGACGGCGGCCACCGCGCCGGCGTGCAGCCGGGCGCCGTGCAGCACGGTCGCGCCGGTGCCGAAGTACGCGCACCGGTCGACCGAGCAGCCGAGCAGGGTGCAGTGCGGGCCGACCAGGACATGGTCGCCGAGGATCACCGGGTGTGGGGTGTGGCCGGCCGCGGTGGCCCGGAGCACGGCGTGCTCGGAGATGACGCACGCCTCGCCGACCTCGACATACGCCCCCTCGGCGTCGAGCACCGCGCCGTACATCACCCGGACGCGCGGTCCGATCCGGACGTCCCCGACCAGGGTCGCGTTAGGAGCGATGTACGCGGTGGGGTCGACTCGGGGCTCCGAGCCGCGATGTCTGATCAACATCCGTTCAGCATGGCCGCCGGACCGGCAGTACGCGAGGGGCCGGGGCGTTTCGCCGAGCGCGTAACGCCGGCGGGTATGCGGCCCGGTCGATCAGGTGTTGGCTCGGGCATGAGTAGTGACTCTGAGCAGCGGGCGCTCGACGCGTACAGCCAAGTGGTGACCACGGTCGCGGCGCAGCTGCTACCGAGCGTGGCGGCACTCTCCGTACGGACGGCGCGCGGCGCTGGTGCCGGTTCGGCCGTCACCTTCACCGACGACGGTTTCCTGCTCACCAGCGCGCACGTGGTGGCCGGGGCGGTCGGCGGGGGCACGGCGACGTTCAGCGATGGCGTGGACGCGCGGTTCGATGTGGTCGGCGCCGACCCGCTGTCAGACCTGGCGGTGCTGCGGGTGCGAGCCGCCACGGCGCCGCCGGCGCCGCTCGGCGACGCGGATGGGCTGCGCATCGGGCAGCTGGTGGTGGCGGTCGGGAACCCGATGGGGCTGGCCGGCTCGGTCACCGCCGGGGTGGTCTCCGGGCTGGGCCGGTCGATCCCCGCCCGCGACGGGCGGCACCTGCGCCTGATCGACGACGTCATCCAGACCGACGCCGCACTCAACCCGGGCAACTCCGGCGGCGCGCTGGCCGACTCCGCCGGCCATGTGGTCGGGGTCAACACGGCGGTCGCCGGGTACGGGCTGGGTCTTGCCGTACCGATCAACTCGACCACCAGGCAGATCATCGGCGAGCTGGTCTCGACCGGACGGGTCCGTCGGGCCTGGCTCGGCGTTGCCGGCGTACCGGTTCCGCTGCCGCCGCCGCTGGCCCAGCGCCTCGGGCAGCGCACCGGGCTGCGGGTGGTGGAGGTCGTGCCGGGCAGCCCGGCCGGCGTGGCCGGCATCTACCTCGGCGACATCGTGGTCAGCGCGGCGGGCCGGCCGGTCCAGACGGTGCAGGCGCTGCAGCGGCTCATGCTGGGCCCGGCCATCGGCACCCGCCTCCCGATCACTCTGCTGCGCCGCGGCGCGCTGGTCGACGTGGTCGCCATCCCCGCCGCCCTGGAGACCCGCACCTGACCGACCCCTCACCCCTCCCCCGCGATCTTGCAGTTGTGTACCCCGATAAAGGGGACATATCCAACTTTTTCGGGGGGCACAACTGCAAGATCGCGGAGGGAGGGGGCGCGGGGGGAGGGGTTAGCGGAGGAAGGCGAGCAGGTCTTGGCGGGTGAGCACGCCGGTGGGCTTGCCATCCACCAGGACGATCGCGGCGTCCGCCTTCTCCAGCAGGGCCACCGCCTCGCGCACCGGCTGGCCACCGCCGATCACCGGCAGCGGTGGGCCCATGTGCCGCTCGATCGGGTCACGCAGCTTGGCCTGCCCGGTGAAGAGCGCGTCGAGCAGGTCCTTCTCGGCCACCGAGCCGGCGATCTCGCCGGTCATGACCGGCGGTTCGGCCTTGAGCACCGGCAGCTGCGACACGCCGTACTCCCGCAGGTAGTCGATCGCGTCGCGGACCGTCTCCGTCGGGTGCACGTGGACCAGCGGAGGCATGTTGTGGGCCTTGCCGGACAGGGCGTCGGCGACGGTGGCCTCGGCCGCTCCGGTGGTGGTGAGGAAGCCGTACCTGGCCATCCAGTCGTCATTGAAGATCTTGGACAAGTACCCGCGCCCGCCGTCCGGCAGCAGCACCACGACGACGTCGTCCGGGCCGGCACGCCGGGCCACCTCGAGCGCGGCGGCGACGGCCATCCCGCAGGAGCCGCCGACCAGCAGCCCCTCCTCCCGGGCCAGCCGCCGGGTCAGCTCGAACGACTCCTTGTCGGTGACCTCGATGACCTCGTCGCAGATTGTCCGGTCGTACGTCTTCGGCCAGAAGTCCTCGCCCACTCCTTCCACCAGGTACGGCCGTCCGGTGCCGCCGGAGTAGACCGACCCCTCCGGATCGGCGCCGACCACCCGTACCGCCCCGCCGGAGACCTCCTTGAGGTAGCGCCCGGCGCCGGAGATGGTGCCGCCGGTGCCGATCCCGGCGACGAAGTGGGTGATCCGGCCGTCGGTCTGCGTCCAGATCTCCGGGCCGGTGGTCTCGTAGTGGGAGCGCGGGTTCGCCGGGTTGGCGTACTGGTCGGGCTTCCAGGCGCCCGGGATCTCCCGGGCCAGCCGGTCGGAGACCGAGTAGTACGACCGCGGATCTTCCGGGGCCACCGCGGTCGGGCAGACCACCACCTCCGCGCCGTACGCGCGCAGCACGTTCTGCTTGTCCTCGCTGACCTTGTCCGGGCAGACGAACACGCAGCGGTACCCCCGCAGCTGTGCGACGAGAGCCAGGCCGACGCCGGTGTTGCCGCTGGTCGGCTCGACGATGGTGCCACCGGGCCGGAGCAGTCCGGCACGCTCGGCGTCCTCGATCATCCGCAGTGCGATCCGGTCCTTGACCGAGCCACCCGGGTTCAGGTACTCGATCTTCGCCAGCACGGTGGCCGATATTCCCTCGGTGACGCGGCGGAGCCGGACCAGCGGGGTGTTGCCGACCAGCTCGACCACGTTCTCGTAGTACTGCACACCGGCAGCCTATCCAGGGAGAACGGCTCGCCTGCGGGCCTCCCACCGCAAGAACCGCTCGGTCTCCGACAGCACCGCGCCGGCCAGCCAGCCCGCCACCGCCACGTCGTCGACCAGCCCCACCACCAGCAGCAGCCCTTCCGGCACCAGATCCACCGGCGAGACCACGTAGAGTGCCGCGAGCGCCATCCCGGCCAGCCGTGCGCCGCCGTCGTACTCGCCGCGCAGGCAGGCACGGATCATCCGCGGCAGGGCGCCCAGCCGGCGGCTCAGCGAAGGCCCGCCGCGCGTGCCGGCGGCGAACGCCCGCCACAGGGCCCGGAATGCGGCCGTACGCTGAAGGGTCTTCGCCATGCCCTCCATACTGCCCGGCATAATCCAGGCCGTGGATATTGCAGCCGCGCTGGACGTCATCCGCACCCAGCACCGGGCCGTCATGGCCACCATGCGCCGTGACGGCCGGCCGGCGATGACGCCCGTCACCGTCGGTGTGGACAGCCGCGGCCGGGTGGTCATCAGCAGCCGGCAGACCGCGTACAAGGTGAAGAACCTGCGACGGGATCCACGGGCATGGATCTGTGTGATGCCGGACAGCTTCTTCGGGCACTGGGTGCAGGTCGAGGGCCGCGCGGAGATCATCGACCTGCCCGAGGCGATGGAGCCGCTCATCGAGTACTACCGAGGCATCTCCGGCGAGCACCCGGACTGGGACGACTACCGCGCGGCGATGGTGCGCGAGCGCCGGGTGCTGATCCGGATCGACGTCGACCGGGCCGGGCCGGACGTCTCGGGTTGATCGCCCGGTTCGGATCGTCGGGCCGGCGAGCTAGCCTCGAAGATCTCAGGAGCAACACCAGCAATCCGGGGGCGCAGATGGTTGATGCGGCAACGCTGACCGCGCCGCGCGGAGCCCGCCAGGAGGCGGGCGTGGGCCGGCGCAGGATGGTGGCCGCGGCCCGGCGGGTGGCCATGGCCCTGGCGGTGACCGGCGGCGCCGCGACCGCCGGGAGCGTGCTCTTCGCGGGCCTCCTGCACGGCCAGGCCCGGCTGGCCCGGCGGATGATCCCGGTGGCCGACGCCCCGCCGCCGCGCTGCGACGGGGTGTACGGCGCCAAGTTCCCGGGTGAGCCGATCAGCATGGTGGTGCTCGGCGACTCGACCGGCGCCGGGTACGGCGTCCACCGTCCACGTGAGACCCCCGGTGCCCTGCTGGCCACCGGGATCTCGCGGCGGTTGCGCCGCCCGGTGCGGCTGCACCGGCTGGCCGTGGTGGGCGCCGCGTCGGCCGGGTTGGCGCCGCAGGTCGAGCAGGCCCTGGAGCACCAGCCTGACCTGGCCGTCATCGTGGTCGGCGCGAACGACGTCACCCACCGCGTCCACCGCGACGTCGCGGTGCGGCATCTGGTCAACGCGGTACGCCGATTGCGTGCGGCGGGTGCCGCGGTGGTCGTCGGCACCTGTCCGGACCTGGGCACGGTCCGGCCGATCCAGCCGCCGCTGCGGTGGCTGGCGCGGCGGTGGAGCCGGCAGCTGGCCGCGGCGCAGACCGTCGCCGTGGTGGAGGCGGGTGGCTGGACCGTGTCGCTGGGCGATCTCCTCGGCCCGAAGTTCGCCGCCGACCCGCTTCGGATGTTCAGCGCCGACCGGTTCCACCCGTCGGCCGACGGTTACGCCGCCGCGGCCGCCGCCATACTGCCGACCGCGCTGGCGGCCCTGGGCGCCGCCGAGGAGCAGCGACTGGTCGCCGGCGAAGGGGTGCGCACGCTGCGCCGCGCGGCCGTGGAGGCGGCGCACACCGCGGGCACCGAGGTGAGCGGTGCCCGGGTGGCCGGCCGCGACCGCGGGCCGGCCGGCCGGTGGGCGCTGCTGCGCCTGCGCCGGCCGAGTCTCGGCCTGCGCCGGCCCACTCAAGCGGATGAGGACGGATGGGACGCCGAGCCGGTCGCGGCCGGCGTCGCCGCGGCGCCGGCGGATGCCGCCGAACGCTTGCCCGCCGCCGACGGCCGGGGCGATCGTTGGGCAGCCGGCATGGATCCGGTGGCACAGGATCGAGACAGCGCAGGACCGAAGTAGCGACAGTGGAGCCGGGATGATCGGTGGACGCGGCGGGTACGGGTACCGGCTGGCCCGGCGAGCGGGCCGGACGGTCGCCGGCGCCCTGCTCGCCAGCGTCGCCGGCGGAGTCGCTCTGGTCGCCGCCGAGGCGGTGATCGCGCGGTCCCGCCGGTACGCGCAGCCCGAGCTGGGCCTGGCGCTGCGCGCGTCGCTGGGTCCCGCCACCGCCCCGCCGCTGCATCTGGTGCTGCTCGGCGACTCCTCCGCCCTCGGTGTCGGGGTGGACCGGGTGGTGGACACCATCGGCGGGCAGCTGGCCACCCTGCTCTCCACCGGCACGCTCGACGCCTCCGGCATCGTCTCCGGCCAGCCCGCCGGCAAGCCGGGCAAGCCGGCCGGGCGCGCCGCCCGCCCGCCGGGCAGGCCGGCCGGGCGCCCCGCCCTGACCTCGGCCCGGCGGGTCGAGCTGTCCAGCGTCGGCGTAGCCGGCTCCCGCTCGGCCGACCTGGGGACCCAGGTCTCCCGCGCGCTGCTGGGCGGGCGGCCGGATGTGGCGGTGGTACTGGTCGGTGCGAACGACGCGACCAGCCTGCGCCGCCCGGCCGAGGCCGCCGCGCACCTGGGCGCCGCGGTCCGCCGGCTGCGCGAGGCCGGCGTCCAGGTCGTCGTCGGCACCTGCCCGGATCTGGGCGCGGCGCGGGCGTTCGCGCCGCCGCTGCGCCAGATCCTCGGCTGGCTGGGGCGCCGGGTGGCCCGGGCCCAGGCCCGGGCGGTGCGTGCCGCGGGCGGCGCCGTGGTGGACCTCGGCGCGGAGACCGGGCCGGTGTTCCGGGCGGATGCGGGGACGCTCTGCTACGACGGCTTCCACCCCTCCGCCGACGGGTACCGGGTGTGGGCGCACGCCCTGCTGCCGGCGGTTGTCACCGCGGCCAGCGCTGCCGGTGCCCGCTGAACCCGGGAGGTACGGCTACCGCGCGGTAACGTAAGGGGCATGCCGACCCTCTCCCCCACCGACGCGGTCATCGTCGCCACCGCTCGCTCCCCCATCGGCCGCGCGTACAAGGGCTCGCTGCGCGACCTGCGCCCGGACGACCTGGCGGCGACCATCATCTCCACCGCACTCGGCAAGGTGCCGCAGCTCGATCCGGCCACGGTGGACGACCTCTACCTTGGCTGCGGGCTACCCGGCGGCGAACAGGGCTTCAACATGGGCCGAGTCGTCGCCATCCTGCTCGGGCTGGACCGCCTGCCCGCCGCGACGGTGACCCGCTACTGCGCGTCGTCGTTGCAGACCACGAGGATGGCCTTCCACGCGATCAGGGCCGGCGAGGGAGACGTGTTCATCTCCGCCGGAGTGGAGTGCGTCTCGCGCTACGTCCGCGGCAACTCCGACCGGCTGCCGGAGGAGGCGCAGGCGCTGGTCGGCGGTGGCTGGGAGAACCCGGTCTTCGCCAGCGCCCGGGAGCGGTCCGCGAGACGGGCGGCCGGCGGCTGCGACACCTGGCACGATCCGCGCGAGGACGGCGAGCTGCCGGACATCTACCTGGCGATGGGCCAGACCGCGGAGAACCTGGCCCAGGTCTACGGCGTGACCCGCGAGGAGATGGACGAGTTCGGCGTGCGCAGCCAGAACCTGGCCGAGCAGGCGATCGCCGACGGGTTCTGGGCCCGCGAGATCACGCCGGTGAAGCTGCCCGACGGGACGGTCGTCTCCCGCGACGACGGCCCACGGCCGGGCGTGACCATGGCGGGGGTGGCCGGGCTCAAGCCGGTGTTCCGGCCGGACGGGCGGATCACCGCCGGCAACTGCTGCCCGCTCAACGACGGCGCGGCAGCCGTGATCGTGATGAGCGCGGCGCGGGCGCAGGAGCTGGGCATCACTCCACTGGCCCGCATCGTCTCGACAGGGGTGACCGCGCTCTCCCCCGAGATCATGGGCCTGGGCCCGGTGGAGGCGACCCGGCAGGCGCTGGCCCGGGCCGGCATGACGGTGTCCGATGTCGACCTCTTCGAGATCAACGAAGCGTTCGCGGCCCAGGTGATCCCGTCGTACCGGCAGCTGGGCATCCCGCTGGAGAAGCTGAACGTCATGGGCGGCGCGATCGCGGTGGGCCATCCGTTCGGCATGACCGGCGCCCGGATCACCGGCACGCTGCTCAACGCCCTGCAGTGGCACGACAAGACGATCGGCGTGGAGACGATGTGCGTCGGCGGCGGTCAGGGCATGGCCATGGTGATCGAGCGCCTCAGCTGACCACCGCCATCGCCACCGCTGACCACCACCGCGACCGCCACCGCTGACCGCTGACTGCCACACGCTGGCCGTCCCGCAGACCGCTGGCCGCCACACGCTGACTGCCACCGCTGGCCGTCCCGCTGCGGGCGGCCACGGCCGGCGGCGGTCAGCCGAGCGCCTGGCGGACCTCGTTCACCGCGGCCACCGCGGCGGCGCGCACGTCCTCCGGCGGCGCCGCCGCGACCAGGTCGTTCGCCACCACGCGCAACTGGTCCGGCAGCGCCAGGTCGCTGTCCAGCCGGGGCACCGGCCGGCGGGGCTGGCCCTCCTGGTCGGCCGCCCAGTCGGCGAGGCGCTGCACCAGGCCGTGCACCAGGTCGGCACAGGTAGCCGACCCGCCGGCCCCGGCACCAACCCCCGGGACGGTGCGGCTCCACCGCCCCGGGGTCCAGTGCGAAACCTGGTTCACCAGCCGCCGCACGGCGGTGGTGAGCGGGTCGGTGGTCAGTCCCGGCCCTGGAGGTAGGACAGCAGCCGCAGGATCTCCAGGTAGACCCAGATCAGCCCGACGAGCAGCCCGAACGCGCAGGTCCACGCGTACCGCTCGGGCAGGCCGTAGCGGACCCCCTCCTCGATCGCGGCGAAGTTCAGCACGAGGCTGAGCGCGCCGACCACGATCGCCACCAGGCTGAACACGATCGCCAGCCCGCTGCCGTCGCGCAGGTGGGTGTTGATCCCGAACAGCGCCAGCACCAGGTTGATCATGATGACCGAGAAGAGGCCGACCATCGCGGCGACCACCCCTCGCGTGAACCGCGGCGTGGCCCGGATGACCCTCGTCTTGTACAGCGCCGTCATGATCAGGAAGATGCCGAAGGTGGCCACGGCCGCCTGCAGCACGATGCCGTCGTACCAGTTCTCCAGATACTTGCTGAACAGGCCGACAGCCACCCCCTCGACCACGGCGTAGGCGCCGATGAGGAGCGGGTTGGTGATCCGTGCGAAGGAGATCACCAAGCCGAGGACCACGCCGATCAGGCCCGCGGTGAAGGCGAACCCGAGCTCGGACCCTACCGGCACGATCGCCCAGGCGACGGCGGCGCTGAGCCCGGTCAGGCCGAGCAGCCCGACGCTGCGGACCACGACGTCGTCGAGGGTCATCGTCCGTACGGTCGGCGGCGTCCAGGTGGTGGTCGGGTACGGCTCTCCGTATGCCATGCCGGCCGAGTAGCCGGCCGCACGCTGGGCAGCCGCCGCCTCCCCGAGCCGGCTGAGCACCGGGTTGGAAGTCCTCACTGTCACGCCTCCTTGGAAGCGTCGATGCGCGGAAAGAGTGCATCCAGGGTAGACGCCCGCGGCAACCCCGAGGGGTCAGAACTCGTCATCAAACCGCACCGTGCCTTCGACGCCGACCTGGTACGCGGAGACCCGGCGCTCGAAGAAGTTGGACAGCTCCTGCACGTCCTGCAGCGCCATGAACGGGAACGGGTTGGCCGAGCCGTACCGGGGCGGGATGCCCAGCTGGGCCAGCCGCCGGTCGGCCACGTGCTGCAGGTACTCCCGCATGTCGGCCAGCGACAACCCGGGCACGCCCTGGCCGAGCAGGTCCTCGGCGAACTGCACCTCGCACTCGACCGCCTCGGCCAGCATGTCGCCCACCTGCTCGGCCATCCGCTCGTCGAACAGCTCCGGCTCCTCCCGGCGTACGGTGTCGACCACGTCGAACGCGAACGCCATGTGCATCGACTCGTCCCGGAACACCCAGTTGGTGCCCGAGGCGAGGCCGTGCAGCAGGCCGCGGGAGCGGAGGAAGTACACGTACGCGAAGGCGCCGTAGAAGAACAGGCCCTCGATACAGGCGGCGAAGCAGATCAGGTTGAGCAGGAACGCACGCCGGTCCTGCCGGGTCTCCAGCCGGCGCAGCTCGAAGATGGAGTCGATCCAGCGGAAGCAGAAGTCGGCCTTGCGCTTGATGGACGGGATGTTCTCGATGGCGGCGAACGCGGTGAACCGCTCGGCTTCGTCCGGCACGTAGGTGTCCAGCAGGTTCAGGTAGAACTGGACGTGCACCGCCTCCTCGAACAGCTGCCGGGACAGGTACAGCCGCCCCTCCGGCGAGTTGATGTGCTGGTACAGGTTGAGCACCAGGTTGTTGGCGACGATCGTGTCTCCGGTGGCGAAGAACGCGACGAGCCGGCTGACCAGGTGCCGCTCGGCCGGGGTGAGCCGGCGCAGGTCGGCCAGGTCGGCGTGCAGGTCCACCTCCTCCACCGTCCAGGTGTTGCGGATGGCCGCGCGGAACCGGTCGAAGAAGTGCGGGTAGCGCATCGGGCGCAGGGTCAGGTCCAGGCCGGGGTCGAGCAACATCACTGGCAAGCCTCACAGGTCTCGGGGTTCTCCAGGGAGCAGGCGGCGGCCTCCGCGCGCGCCGGCGTGATGGCGACGGTGGCCTGCTGGATCCGGGTCGCCGGCCGCGAGCGCAGGTAGTACGTCGTCTTCAGGCCGGCCTTCCAGGCGTACAGGTACATCGAGGAGAGCTTGCCGATGGTGGGCGCGCTCATGAAGAGGTTCAACGACTGGCTCTGGTCCACATAGGGCGCGCGGGCGGCGGCGAGGTCGATCAGCGCCCGCTGCGGCAGCTCCCACGCGGTGCGGAACAGCTCCCGCAGGTCGGCCGGGAGCGCGGCGATGCCCTGGACCGACCCGTCGGCCCGCTTGATGTCCGACCGGATCTGCTCCGTCCACAGTCCACGCTTCTTCAGCTCCCGCACCAGCGCGGTGTTTATCTGCAGGAACTCACCGGAGAGGGTCTCCCGTTTGAACAAGTTGGACACCTGCGGCTCGATGCACTCGTAGCAGCCGACGATCGAGGCGATGGTCGCGGTGGGCGCGATCGCGACCAGCAGCGAGTTGCGCAACCCGTGCCGGGCGATCCGCTGCCGCAGCGCGGTCCAGCGTTCGGTCTCGGTCGGTGTGACGCCCCACAGGTCCGGCTGGAGCTGGCCGCGCGCCGCCCGGGTCCGCGGGAAGGCGGGATGTGCCCCGTACTGCTCGGCGAGCTGCGCCGAGGTCTCCAATGCGGTGAGGTAGACCTCTTCCGTGATCCGGGTGGACAGTTCCTTGGCCGCCACGGAATCGAACGGCAGCCGCAGCGCGAAGAACACGTCCTGCAGCCCCATCACGCCCAGCCCGACCGGCCGCCACTGCGGGTTCGACGCGGCGGCCTGCTCGCTCGGGTAGTAGTTGACGTCGATCACCCGGTCCAGGAACATCACCGCGGTCCGCACCGTCTGCTGGAGGCGCTCCCAGTCCAGGTCGTCCCCGGCGAGGTGGGCGGCCAGGTTGACCGAGCCGAGGTTGCACACCGCGGTCTCGGTGTCGGAGCAGACCTCGATGATCTCGGTGCACAGGTTGGACAAGTGCACCACCGCGCCCGGCTCGGCGGTCTGGTTGCACAGCCGGTTCGACGAATCCTTGAAGGTCATCCAGCCGTTGCCGGTCTGGGCCAGCGTGCGCATCATCTTCCCGTACAGGTCGCGGGCCTTCACCTGGCGCACGTACCGGCCGTCGCGCTCGGCCCGGCGGTAGGCCGCGTCGAATTCCTCGCCGTACAGGTCGGGCAGCTCGGGCACCTCGGCCGGGTCGAACAGCGACCACATCTCGTCAGCTTCGACCCGGCGCATGAACTCGTCCGGGATCCAGTTGGCGAGGTTCAGGTTGTGCGTACGCCGGGCGTCCTCGCCGGTGTTGTCGCGCAGCTCGAGGAACTCCTCGATGTCCGGATGCCACGGTTCCAGGTAGACACACGCCGCGCCCTTGCGCCGGCCGCCCTGGTTCACCGCCGCCACGCTCGCGTCGAGCGTACGCAGCCACGGCACGATGCCGTTGGACAGCCCGTTGGTGCCCCGGATCAGGGCGCCCCGGGAGCGGACCCGCGACCACGAGATGCCGATCCCGCCGGCGTACTTGGACAGCTTCGCCACCTGCGCGTACCGCTCGTAGATCGAGTCCAGCTCGTCGCGCGGTGAGTCGACTACAAAGCACGACGACAGCTGGGTGTGCCTGGTCCCGGAGTTGAACAGCGTCGGCGAGCTGGGCAGGTAAGCCAGGGACGACATCAGCCGGTAGAAGCCGATGGCTTCGGCCGGTGTCCGGGACAGCCCGCATGCGACGCGCAGCAGCCAGTACTGCGGGGTCTCGATGACCAGCCGGGTGGTCGGGTGGCGCAGCAGGTACCGGTCGTAGACGGTGCGCAGGCCGAAGTACTCGAACCGCTGGTCACCGGCCGGGTCCACGGCATCGTCGAGCTTGCGGGCGTAGGCCGCGACGAACTCGGCCGTCGGGTCGCCGATCAGGCCCTCGGCGTGGCCGAGCCGGATGGACTGGCTGAACGAGGCGATCCCGTGCCCGCGTACCTCCTTGTCGATGTATCGGGAGAGCAGCCGGGCGGCCAGCCGGGAGTACTGCGGCTCCTCGCCGATCATGTCCGCAGCGGTCTGGATCGACAGCCGGTCCAGCTCGGCGGTGGTCGCGCCGTCATAGAGGCCGCTGATCGTCTTCGTCGCCACCCGCAGCGGGTCGATGTCGTCCAGGCCGCCGGCACACCGCTCGACCGCCCGGACGATCTTGTTGACGTCGACTGGCTCGGTGGCGCCGCTGCGCTTGCGGACCCGCATCTGGACCCGCGTGGTCTTCTCCACTGTCGTCATGCGGGACACCATATGTAGTAGGTCTGACAGAATCACGTACGACATGTAGTGTCGGCGTGTCGGGTCGAGCGGCACGGGAGAATCGAGACCATGCGCCTGGTGTCGTTGCTGCCGTCCGCGACGGAGATCGTCTACGCGCTCGGGCTGGGCGACCAGCTGGTCGGGGTCACCTTCGAGTGCGACGAGCCGCCCACCGCCCGGGCGGAGAAGGCGGTCGTGGTCGGCGGCCGGGACACCCGCGGCATGACCCCGGCCGAGATCGACGCGTACGTCAAGAGCCGGCTCGCCGCGGGCGAGGACCTCTACACGCTACGCGCCGACGCGCTCGCCGGGCTCGATCCGGACCTGATCCTGACTCAGGACCTGTGCCGGGTGTGCGCGCTGCCGTCCGGCCAGGTCTCGGACGCGCTGGACTACCTCGGCTGCCGGTCGGACGTGCTGTCCCTCGACCCGTACACCCTCGACGAGGTGCTCGGCACGATCCTCGCCGTCGGTGCCCGCACTGGCGTGCCGGAGCGGGCCGAGCGGCTGGTGGCCGCACTGCGGGACCGGCTCGCGGCGGTCGGTGCCGCGGTCGCCGGCCGGCCCAGGCCGCGGGTTGCCGTGGTGGAGTGGGTGGAGCCGCCGTTCACCGCCGGGCACTGGGTGCCTGACATGGTGTCCGCCGCCGGCGGTGAACCGGTCGCCGCCCGGCCGGGAGCGCGGTCGGCGCAGACCACCTGGGCCGAGTTCGCCGATGCGGCCCCGGATGCGGTGCTGGTGGCGCCGTGCGGGTTCCACCTCGACGGCGCCGCGGCGCAGGCCGAGACCGTGGCGCGGCACCTGCCGGGCATGCCGGTGTGGGCGCTGGACGGCGACGGCCTCGTGGTCCGCCCCGGGCCGAGACTCGTCGACGGCATCGAGACGATCGCGGCGATCCTGCACCCCGGCGTTTTCCCACCGCCGGCTCCCACCGCCGCCTGCCGGGTAGCCTGACCGGGCTGTCGTAGCCTGACCGGCCTGTCAGGTCGGCCGGGGCGCCGGACACCGTCCGCGTTGCCGGCCCGAATACGGCTACGGTAGGGTCTGCACCTCACGGAAAACGGTCCAAGGACGGTTGATGCGGAGCTTTCTCCGCCGGCTCGCCCGGCACGCGTTGGCCACGGTCGGGCTGCACGTCAAGATGGTCGGGCCGGGTACGTACCTGGTGGGCCGCAGGCCGTGGCCCAGCAAACTCCGGCTGGCCGACGTCGGGCCGCACTCGGTGCTCATGATCGACCGGTCCCGGCTGTCCCGAATCGAGCGCTGGCGGCGGGACAAGCGCCTGATGAGCTGGGTCGGCGACCGGCACCTGGCGGACGTGCTGCGCCAGTACAAGGTCAACGTGGTGCTCGACGCCGGCGCCAATGTCGGCCAGTACGGCCAGCTGCTGCGCCGGATCGGCTACCGGGGCGCCATCGTGTCGTTCGAGCCGGTGCCGCAGTTCCACACGGAGCTGGCGGCGAAGGCGGCGGCGGACGACCTGTGGACCACGCACAACCTGGCGCTGGGCCGCGAGGACGGCACCGCGGAGATGAACATGGTGCCGAACACCATGAGCTCTCTGTTGCCCGCCTCCGAGTACGGCACGCAGCGGTTCCACAGCCTGCAGGAGACGACGACGATCAAAGTACCGGTGCGCCGGCTGGACGGCATCCTGGACGAGATCCTTGGCGAGATCCTGCCGGCCGGCACCCCACCGCGGGTCTTCCTCAAGATGGACACCCAGGGGTACGACCTGGAAGCGTTCGCCGGCTTGGGTCGTCGGCTTGAGGACGTCGTCGGGCTGCAGTCGGAGCTGGCGCTGCTGCAGATCTACGACGGCATGCCACGGATGCCCGAGGCGCTGTCGGTGTACGAGGCGGCCGGCTTCGAGGTGACCGGCCTGTTCCCGGTGAATGTGGATCCGCCGACGCTGCGCGTCCTGGAGTACGACTGCGTGATGGTGCGGGCGTCCCGGTTGGAGAAGTGACGCTGGCGCCGGCGTCCCGGCTGGGAAGTGACGCTGCGCTGGCCGGCCGCCGCGGACGGCGCCCCACCCTCCGGCGGCCACAAGGGGCATCGCCCACGTGCCCGGGGCGGGAGTCGAACCCGCACGCCTTGCGGCAGCCGCTTTTAAGGCGGCCGTGTCTGCCGTTCCACCACCCGGGCGCAGGCGACCTCGGCGTCGCATCGCCAACCGTAGCCGGTCGGCCGATCCGGACGCACCAGGCCCGCGTTATCGGCTTTCCGCCACCGTCTCCGGCGGTCGCCTCGGCACCGGCGGCGTCACCTCGGCGAACGGCTCGCGGGGCTGGTGCAGCTGGCCGAGGGAGATTACCTCGCGGCGGAGGAACAGGGCGAGAGTCCAGTCCGCGATCACCCGCACCTTGCGGTTGAGGGACGGGATCCGGGTCATGTGGTACGTGCGGTGCATGAACCAGGCCGGCCACCCCTTGACCTTGATCCCGTACACCTGGGCGACGCCCTTGTGCAGGCCCAGGCTGGCCACGCTACCCACGTACGCGTGCCGGTACGGCTTGAGCGGCCGGCCGAGGATCTGCGCGCGGATGTTGTCAGCGAGCCGGCGGGCCTGCCGGACCGCGTGCTGGGCGCTGGGCGCGCAGAAGCTCCCCGGCTTCGTCAGGTCTGGCACCGCGGCGCAGTCCCCGGCGCTCCAGGCGCCCTCGACAACCTGGTCGCCGTCGACCACCTGGAGGGTAGGTAGGCAGGTGACCCGGCCCCGGCTGTCGCGTGGCAGATCGGTCTGGGCCAGGATCGGGTGCGGCTTCACACCGGCGGTCCACACGATGGTGTCCGCGGCGAAGCTGTCTCCATCGGAGAGTCGCACGACACCGTCCACGCAGGACTCCAGCCGGGTCTCCAGCCGGATGTCGAGGTTGCGCCGGAGCAGCTGCCGCACGGTGTAGGCGCCCATGTCCGGGTCGACCTCCGGCAGGATCCGGTGCGTCGCCTCGACCAGCACCCAGTGCATGTCCTCCGGCTTCAGCTCCGGGTAGTAGCGCAGCGCGTCCCGGGCCATGTCCTCCATCTCCGCCAGCGCCTCGATGCCGGCGTACCCGCCGCCGACGAAGACGAAGGTCAGCGCGCACCGGCGCACCTGCGGGTCGGTGGTGGCGGCCGCCACGTCCAGCTGCTCCAGCACGTGGTTGCGCAGGAAGATCGCCTCGCCGATGGTCTTGAAGCCGATCGCGTGCTCGCGCAGCCCGGGGATGGGCAGCGTCCGGGACACCGAGCCCGGGGCGACCACGATCTGGTCGTACTCGATCTCCCGGGCCGGGCCGATGATGGGCTGCACGGTCGCCGTCCGCCGGGCGTGCTCGATCTTGGTGACCTCCCCCGCGACGACGCGGCACCGGCGCAGCTCGCGGCGCAGCGGCACCACCGAGTGGCGGGGGGAGATGTTGCCGGCCGCCGCCTCCGGAAGGAACGGCTGGTACGTCATGTGCGGCTGAGGATCGACGACGATCACCTCAGCCTGGCTCGCTCGTAGCTTCTTGGACAGGCGCAGCGCCGCGTACAGGCCCACGTGCCCGGCGCCCACCACGAGAATCCGCTGAGGTCTCACTCGTCCATCATCCGCGCGGTTCCCGCTCCCGGCGCCTGCGCAGCCGCCGGTGTGCTCGGGATAACCCTCCCGTCACTCGCGGCGCAACAGGTGGGTCAGCAGGGCCGCGACCCCGACTGCGATGACCAGGCCAACCAGCGAGGCGAGCAGGAAGGCGCCGTGCAGGGCGTCGGCGGCCGCCACCGCCACCAGGGCCGGTACGGCCGATGCGGCGACCACGAGCATGGCGCGGCTGATCCAACGCGCCAGCACCTCCGGCGCGACCACCGCGTCCAGGGGCAGCGCCGCGCCGAGCGCCGCCAGGCTGTGCAGCAGGTAGAGCAGCCCAGCAAGGCCGAGCAGCCGGAACAGGGTGACCGGTTCCTGGAACCCCATGGTGGCCAGCAGCCACCCACAGACCGCGGCCAGCACGACGAGCGTGGTCGCGCGGCCCCGCGGCGCGACCGCCGGCGCCGCGGCCAGCAACACCAGCGCCGCCACCAACCGGCCGGTGACGACAACCGTGGGGTACGCGGTGAGCAGGGCGCCCAGCGCGGTCACGAAGATGCCGGCGCGCACCAGCATCGGGCCGGGCGTGACCCGCCCCACCGCATCCCAGAACCGCCGCAGTGGATCGAGCATCATCCGCCTACCCGCCCCTGACCGGATGCGGTCACCCGCGGCGCGGTGGCCAGCCGTGACACGTCCCGCAGCACCAGGTCGAGGCTACCCGCCCCGGCCCAGCCCACCACCGGCACGCCGTGCTCGCGCAGCTGGCCGATGGCGACCTCGCGCTCCAGCCGCCAGATCCGGTACGCGGCTTCGGTCCACGGGCCGCGCCGGGCCGGCGTGAGCGCCTTCGGCAGGGTGTCCACGGCCACCACGAACCGGCCCGACCGGGCCAGCTGGGCCAGCATCCCGGCCGACTGCGGGTGCATCAGCGGGGTGAACACCACGACCAGGGCGTTGGACGAGATCCAGTGCTGGCCGAGCACGTCGTTCGACTCGACCGGGTGCGCGGTTGCCCGGACCTCCAGCAGCCACTCCAGCACCGTCAGGTACTGCCGGCGGCCGCTCGCCGGGCGCAGCCGGCGGCCGGATCCCCCGTACTCCAACAGGGACACCCGGTCGCCACGGTAGAGGTAGTGCTCGGCGATCGCGGCCGCGGCGCGGACCGTGGTGTCCAGCACCGACGCCGCGCCGCGGATGCCGCCGGACTCCCCGGCTTCGCTGGTCACGTCGAGGAGCAGGGCCACCTCGGCGTCCCGGTCGGAGAGGGTGGCCGCGACGTGCAGCTGCCGGGTGCGCAGGGAGACCCGCCAGTCGATGCGGCGCAGCCGGTCACCGGGCGCGAAGACGCGCACCCCGGCCAGCTCGCCACCCTCCCCGGGCCGGCGCGAGCGGTGCTGGCCGACCAGGCCCGCCGCGCGCGGCATGGCCTCGACCGCCTCGAACGGCTCGGTCGCCGGATAGACCTTGGCGCTGAGCGTCCCCGTCACCACCGGGCTGCTGGCGAGCAGCCCGCCGCAGGCCACCGCGCGCGCCGCCGCCGGGCCGAGGGGATGGCGACCCCACCGGCGCGCGGTGCCGGGCAGGTCGATGTCGACCACCTCGCCGCGGCGGGCGCTCACCACGTACGGCCGGTCGGCGCGGTCGATCCGCAGCCACGCCGGAGCCCTGATCCGCGACACCACCAGGTCGTAGTCGACGGCGTCCTCGTTGCCCAGCTGGGCGCCCGCGCTGATCTCGCCACCCTCCACCACGAGCTGGTCGTCGAGCAGGGCCAGCCGCAGCTTCGGCAGCGCGGTGGGCCGGCGGCGCAGGGCGACCGCGGTGCCCAGCGCGAACGGCGCGGCGATGACCACCAGGTCGACCCGGCCGAGCAGGACGGCGCCGAACAGGAGCAGGCCGGTCAGCAGCACGGCACGGCCGAGAGCCCGGGTGGGCACCCAGTCGGGCGGGGAGGGCGCGGGCCCGGCGCGGTCCGCGGCCGGCACCGCGGGGCGCAGCGGAGGTGTCACGGCACCGCTCTGGCCCGGGAGGCCGGGCCGGGCCGCGGCGGTGCGCCGGCACGCGACGCCGAGCCGGCACGCGGCGAGGGTGGTTGCGCCCCCGCCTGCCAGGGCGGCCCGCCCGCATCCCCGCCGTGCGTGGGCAGGGCGGCGGTCGCCGGCGCCGGCGTCTTGTCCAGCACTTCGGTCACGACGAACGACGGGTCGACCCGGCGCAGCCACATCTCCGGCCGCAGGGTGATGCGGTGGGACAGCGCCGGGACGGCGACCGCCTTGACGTCCTCTGGAATGACGAAGTCGCGGCCCGCGAGCGCCGCCCGGGCCCGGGAGAGCAGAAGCAGCGCCAGGGAGCCGCGGGGGGACGCGCCGACCAGGACCGAAGGGTGCCCGCGGGTGGCCGCGGTCAGCTCCACGATGTACCTGCCGACGGAGTCCTCGACCGTGACGTCCTCCAGCGCCTGCTGCATCAGCATGAGCGTGGCCGCGTCGACGACCGGCTCCAGCGTCGTCTCCTCCACCCGGCGGGCCATCCGGCGCCGCAGCACGCTCCACTCCTCGTCGGCGGTGGGGTAGCCGAACGACACCCGCATCAGGAACCGGTCCAGCTGCGCCTCGGGCAGCGGGTAGGTGCCCTCGTACTCGATCGGGTTGGCCGTGGCGAGCACGTGGAACGGGGGATCCAGCGGGTAGGTCACGCCCTCCACCGAGACCTGCTTCTCCTGCATCGCCTCCAGCAGCGCCGCCTGCGTCTTCGGCGGGGTGCGGTTGATCTCGTCGGCGAGCAGCAGGTTGGTGAAGACCGGGCCGGCCCGGAAGGTGAAGTCGTGCCGGCGCTGGTCGTAGAGGAAAGAGCCGGTGACGTCGGCGGGCAGCAGGTCGGGGGTGAACTGCAACCGGCGGAAGTCCAGCCCGAGTGCCTGCGCGAAGGACCGGGCGGTCAGCGTCTTGCCCAGCCCGGGCAGGTCCTCCAGCAGCACGTGGCCGCCGGCCAGGATGCCGGCGAGGACCAGCTCCAGCGCATCACGCTTGCCCACCACGACGGTGGAGACCTGGTCCAGCACCGCGCGGCCCAGCCGCCCGACCTCGTACGGCGTGGGCACGGCGGCCGGGGACGTGGGTGGGGTCACAACTCCTCCATCCGGGTGACGAGCGCCGCGAGCTCCCGCGGCGTCGGGGGCCTGCCGGCCGGGCCGTGCAGGAATGCCCACAGTGGCTCACCAAGCGCTGCCCGGGCGGCGTCCGGATCCGCGGCGCGGTTGATGCCGTGCCGTTGCCGCAGCCGCTCGTCGACCAGCTCGGCCAGCCGGGGGCGGGCGGAACGGGCGAACCGGTCCCGGTCCTGCGCCCACTCCAGTCTGGACTCCCACCGGCTGACCGCCGAGCGCAGCCCGTCCATCGCGCCCCAGACGTAGGTCGACTCGTCGCCGCGGTCCGACGCGCGCCGGGCCAGCGCCCGCCGTGCCGGCGGTGGCGGGGCCAGCGGCCGCAGCATGCGGCGCAGCACGAGCAGCGCCAGCGCCGCAGTGAAGGCGAGCAGATACGGCGCGGCCAGGCCGGTGACCCGCAGCGCGAGCTCGGCCAGGGCGGCCAGGGCGGCGGCGTACCCGACCGTCTTGACCAGCTCGGCCGCCCCGGACGGGCGGGCCGGCGCGGGTGCCTCGTCCTCGTGCCGCAGCAGGTCGTTGATGCTGGTGTTGTCGCTCACCCGCCCACCGCCTCCCGCCCGGCTCCGGTCAGCTCGGCGCGGACCCGCTCCAGCGCGGCCCGCGCCTGGCCGCGCATCCGCTCGTCCACTGTATGGGTCGTGTAGCGGGCGTGCCGGTAGATGTCGGCGAACTCGGCGAGCACGGCCGGGTCCACGTCGTGGGCGGAAAGCAGCCGGGTGACCAGGTCGGCCGGTGTGTCGGCGACCCGGCGGGGGGTGCCGGCGGCGGCGGCGACCTGTTCCAGCCGTACCCAGCAGGCGATCACCGCGCGGCGCGGGTCGAGGTCGGTGTCGGACAGGTCGCTCAGCCCGGCGTCCACCGCGGCGACCACCTCTTCGGCCGCTTCGGCCGCGGACCGCGACGGGGCAGCGGGCTCCGCCACCTGCCCGGGTCGCGACCGGAGCCGCCCACGCGCGGTCAGCCAGACCGCCACCAGCAGCCCGCCGACGACGATGGCGAGCAGGATCCCGCCGAACACGGGAAGGAGCCAACCGGGGACGTCCGGCCGGGGCACCTCCTCGGTGGCGGCGGGGACCGGGCTTTGCTCGGTCGGGGTCGGCCCGGCGGCGTCGCCGCCACCGGGCTGCCTGACCGAATCGGGGACCGGGACGCGGGTCAGCTGCGGCGTGGCGACCGCGGCCGCGCCGCCGGCCAGGACCAGCAGCACGGCGACCGCGAGCAGCGGCCACCAGCTCCGGTACGCCCTGCGGCCACCTCCCCCGCCCGGCTTCGCCACCCACCGGCCCAGCGGAGTCATCAGTCCCCCCGTGCCCGAGCGCCAGCGGCGTCCAACCCGGCAAGCACCCGCGCCCGGTTGAGGACCTCGTCCAGCATGGCGGGGGTGAGCCGGCCGGTGAAGGTGTTCTGCTGGCTGACGTGGTAGCTGCCGAGCACGGCCGGCACCGCTGTCCGGCCGGCAGATGCGGACCCGCCCGGCCAGAGCACGCCGTGGCCGAACGCCGGGCGCGGCATCGGCGGGCGCACGCCGTACACGGCGGTCATCGCCGGCCACCACGCGGCCCAGGCGAACGCGCCCAGGGCCACCACCACCCGGAGCGTGGGCTTGATCAGCTCGATCTCGCGGTGCAACCACGGCGCGCAGGTGTCCCGCTCGACCGGGGTCGGCTTGTTCTCCGGGGGCGCGCAACGCACCGCGGAGAAGATCCGGGTGTGCCGTAGCGCGAGACCGTCGTCCGCGGCCACGCTCGTCGGCTGGTTGGCCAGACCCGCCCGGTACAGCGCGGCGAAAAGCACGTCGCCGGAGCGGTCACCGGTGAAGATGCGCCCGGTGCGGTTGCCGCCGTGCGCGGCCGGGGCCAGGCCGAGGATGGCGATGCGGGCGTCCGTTGGGCCGAAGCCGGGCACCGGCCGGCCCCAGTACTCCTGGTCGCGGAAGGCCGCCCGCTTGGTGGCGGCCACCTGCTCGCGCCAGGCCACCAGCCGCGGGCAGGCGAAGCAGCTGGCGACAGCCCGGTCCAGGTCGGCCAGGTCGGTCGCCTTCGCCGCGCGCGCGACCACCTCGTCGGGGGTACGGGGCGTGTCCGCGGCAACCACTCCAATCGGTTCCAGGCAAGCCGAAAGAGCTCCAGCGTATCCCGCGATCTTGCAGTTGTGTCCCCGGATTTAGGTCGGTTTAACGGATATTCCGGGGTACACAAGTGCAAGATCGCGGAGGAGGTGGGGGGCGTCAGGAGAGGCTCCAGGCGATGCCGTCGAGGATGTCGTGCTCACTGGCGACCACGGCCGCGGCGCCGACGCGCTCCATGACCATCCGCAGCACCAGCGCGCCCGCGCCGATGACGTCGGCCCGGCCCGGATGCATCACCGGTATCGCCAGGCGCTGGGCCGTGGTCATGCCGAGCAGGTTCGCGGTCACCTTGGCCACGTCGTCGTACGGGATCGAGGCGTGATGGATGCGGTCCGGCCGGTACGCGTCCAGGCCGAGCGCGATCGCGGCGACCGTGGTCACCGATCCGGCCAGCCCGACCATGGTCCCCGCGTCGCGGCCCGGCACCACCGACAGGGCTTGATCCACAATGGACTGGATGTCCGCCTCCGCCGCGGCGATCTCCGCCGTCGTGGGCGGATCCGAGTGGAGGTGGCGCTCGGTCATCCGTACGCAGCCGACGTCCACCGAAACGGCGTGCTCCACCGTTGCTCCCCCACCGGCCTCCGCTGCTCCCACGCCGGCCTCCGCGTCCCGGCCGGTGGACGTGCCGAGCACGAACTCGGTCGAGCCGCCGCCGATGTCGACCACCAGGTACGGCGGCCGGGCGCCGGCCGGCAACCCGCGCACCGCGCCGGCGAAGGACAGCCGCGCCTCCTCGTCTCCGCTCACCACCTCGGGAGCCACGCCGAGGGTGGCCTGCACCATCTCCCGGAACTCGCCGGCGTTCGCCGCGTCGCGGGTGGCGCTGGTCGCGACCATCCGCACCCGCTCGACGCCGAGCCGCTCGATCTCACTGGCGTACCTGGCCAGCGCCGACCGGGTGCGTTCGATCGCCTCCGCGGCCAGCCGGCCGGTGCGGTCGACGCCCTGCCCGAGCCGGACGATCTCCATCCGGCGGACGACATCCTCGCCGGAGGCCAGGTCGAGCACGAGCAGGCGGACCGAGTTCGTCCCGCAGTCGACCGCCGCAACTCTGGTCACCCGACGTACCTCACAGGTGCAGCAGCATACGCGTGTTGCCCAGGGTGTTCGGCTTGACCCGTTCCAGGTCGAGGAACTCCGCCACGCCCTCGTCGTACGAGGCCAGCAGCTGCTCGTACACCTCCTGCGGGACCGGTGTCCCGGTGATCTCGGTGAACCCGAACGACCGGAAGAACCCGGTCTCGAAGGTGAGCACGAACACCCGCCGCACACCGAGCTCGCGGGCGACGGCGAGCAGCTCGGTGACGATCCGGCGGCCGATCTTCATCCCCTGGCACGCCGGGTCCACCGCCACCGTGCGGATCTCGGCCAGGTCCTCCCACATCACGTGGAGCGCGCCGCAGCCGACCACGGCCCCGTCGCCGACCCGCTCGGCGACCCAGAACTCCTGGATGTCCTCGTAGAGCGCGACCGTCGACTTGCGCAGCAGCCGCCGGCTGTCGCTGTAGGTCTCGATGAGCCGCCGGATCCCGCGGACGTCGCCGGTCCGCGCCCGCCGGACGAGATAGTCCATGCAGTCGAGTGTATAGCTACACACACGGGCCCTCGGCCCACCAGGGCTGCACCAGCTCCCGGACCTCGTCGCCGAACGGATTCACCCCGGGGCCGGCGGCCAGCGCGTGCGCGAGCTGGACGTGCAGGCACTTCACCCGGTCCGGCATGCCGCCCGCGGACACCCCGGCGATCTCCGGCACGTGCCCGATCGCCTCCCGGCGGGCGAGGTAGTCCTCGTGCGCGGCCCGGTACCGGGCGGCGAGCCCGGGATCCTCGGCCAGCCGGGCGTTCATCTGCCTCATCAGCCCGGCCGACTCCAGCCGGCCGCAGGCGGCCACCGCCCGCGGGCAGGTCAGGTAGTACAGCGTCGGGAAGGGAGTGCCGTCGGCGAGCCGGGGCGCGGTCTCGACCACGTCGGGCAGCCCACACGGGCAGCGATGGGCCACCGCCCGGGTCGCCCGCGGGGCGCGACCCAGCTGCGCGGCGACGACTGACCTATCCGCCTCGGTCACCGCGTCGGTCACCGGTTGGCCACCTCGATGCTCGACCAGAGCTTGCCGTACCAGGGGCCCGACTCCGGCGTCGTCGGCTTGGCGGCGACGCGCGGGGTGCGCCCCGCGTTGGCGTCGTCCCACAGCACCACCAGCGGGATCTCCCCCGGGTAGAACATGTAGAGCCGGCTGCGCGCCTGGCTGGCCACGTACGCGTCGTCATGCCACTTGGCGACCTCGGCCGTCAGCTCGTCGATGTGCTGGCGCTGCGCGGCCTGGCCGGATTCCATCCGGTGAATCTCGGCCTGCTGCGACAGATAGACCCGCACCGGGTACGCGTAGCCGAGCGCCAGGGCGGCGAGCACGACGCACAGGACCGTGGCCCGGCCGGTGAACCGCCGCGGCACGGGCGCCGGCGTGCGCTCGGCCGCACCCCCACCGCGGCGGGCCAGCGCCGGGCGGCTGCCCTCGCCCCGGCCGGCCCCCGCACGCGTCTCGGCACGCCCGCCGGAGCCGGCGGCCGGCCGACCGGCGGCCGGGCCGCCGCGGCCGGCCGGCCCGGACCGCCGGCTCGGCCCCTGCCCGCTGGGCATCCGCCGCTGCGTCGGCACAGCTCACCTCCTGCGGTACGCGCCCTAGGCCGGACGGTACCGCGGGAACGCCGACGCTCCCGCGTACCGCGCCGCGTCGTCCAGCTCCTCCTCGATGCGCAGCAGCTGGTTGTACTTGGCCACGCGCTCCGAACGGGCCGGCGCGCCGGTCTTGATCTGCCCGCAGCCGGTGGCCACCGCCAGGTCGGCGATGGTGGTGTCCTCGGTCTCGCCGGAGCGGTGGCTCATCATGCAGTGGAAGCCCGCCCGGTGGGCCAGGTCCACCGCGTCGAGGGTCTCCGTCAGCGAACCGATCTGGTTCACCTTGACCAGCACGGCGTTCGCCGCCTGCTCGGCGATGCCCCGGGCGACCCGGTCCCGGTTGGTGACGAACAGGTCGTCGCCGACGATCTGGATCCGCCCGCCCAGCGCCGCGGTGAGCGCGGTCCAGCCAGCCCAGTCCTCCTCGGCCAGCGGGTCCTCTATGGACACGATCGGGTAGGCCTCGATGAGCTTGGTGTAGTAGGCGGTCATCTCCTCGGCCGACTTCGCCGCGCCTTCGAAGTGGTAGGCGCCGTCGCGGTAGAACTCGGTCGCCGCCACGTCCAGCGCAAGCGCGATGTCGCTGCCGAGCTGGTAGCCGGCCGCCTGGATCGCCTCCGCGATGAGGTCCAGCGCGGCCGCGTTCGCCGGCAGGTTCGGAGCGAAGCCACCCTCGTCGCCCAGCCCGGTGGACAGGCCCTTCTTCTTGAGCACGGACTTGAGCGCGTGGTACGTCTCGGCGCCGGCCCGCAGCGCCTCCCGGAACGTCGGCGCCCCGATCGGCGCGATCATGAACTCCTGGATGTCCACGTTGGAGTCGGCGTGCGCGCCGCCGTTGAGGATGTTCATCATCGGCACCGGCAGCAGGTGCGCATTCGGCCCGCCGAGGTAGCGGAACAGGCTCAACCCGGCGGACTTCGCGGCGGCCTTGGCGACCGCGAGCGAGACGCCCAGGATGGCGTTCGCGCCGAGGCCGGACTTGTCCGGGGTGCCGTCGAGGTCGAGCATCCGCTGGTCGATCAGGCGCTGCTCGCTCGCCTCGTAGCCGACCAGCTCCTCCATGATGCGCTCGGTCACGTTCTCCACCGCCTGGCCGACGCCCTTCCCGCCGTACCGCTGGGCGTCGCCGTCGCGCAGCTCGAGCGCCTCGAACGCGCCGGTGGAGGCGCCGGAGGGCACCGCGGCCCGGGCGGCGGTGCCGTCGTCGAGCCCCACCTCCACCTCAACGGTCGGGTTGCCCCGCGAGTCGAGGATCTCTCTGGCGACGATTCCCTCGATGGTGGCCACTGGTCGCTCCTAGTTGTCTGATCTTTCTGCCTGTCTGGTCTTCTCGCCCGTGCGAGCGTATCGGGACCGGATCCGGCCGGCGCCGCCGGCACCGGGCCAACCGGTTTGCGGGCACCGGTCCCGATCAGCCAGGCTGTCTGCATGCGTCCCGCCCAACGCGTCCGTACCGCGGCCGTCGCCAGCCTGGCGCTGCTCGGTGCGCTGGCCGGCGCCGGCTGCACCACGATCGACGACACCCGGCAGGTGCTCAACCGGGCGGATCTGGTCAACGAGCTCGCCGCCCAGCTCGACCGGGCGAGCCAGCTGACCTACACCGCGCAGTACCAGCTGGCCAGCGGGCAGACCGCGACCATCGTCCAGGCGCGCCGGCCGACCCGCAGCGCGTACATCTACCCGGGCGGCAAAGTGGTGATCAGCTCCACCGCGACCACCGAGTGCCGCATGCAGGGCGGCGATTCGCACTGCACGCTGACCCCGCCGCCGCTGTCGACCAGCGGCCCGCCGGCCGACGTGCTGGCCGACGCCAGCGCCCAGGGTCTGGTCTACCCGGCGGTGGTGATGGGCCTGCTCACCAACGCCGCGCTGGATCGCGGCGCGCTGATCGACCAGTCCGACACCACGGTCGCCGGCCAGCACGCCAGCTGCGTCGACGTACGCCAGGCCGAGCAGGTGCCCCCGTTCAAGGCCTGCATAACCACCGAGGGGGTGCTCGGCAGTTTCGCCGGCACGGTGGACGGCAGGCGGACCGAGGTGTCGTTGATCAGCTACTCCGAGACCGCCGCGGAGAGCGCGTTCGACCTGCCGCCCGGCGCCCGGATCAGCGACCAGCGGCGCCGCTGAGCAGCGTGCGCAGGTGCCGCGGCGGCGGCGAGCCGTGGGCGAGCATCGCGTCGTGCCACGCACGCTCCGACACCCCGGCCGGCCGCTCCCGGGCGATCGACGCCACCTCGGTGTACCCCACGAAGTACGTGGACAGCTGGGTCGAGGTGAGCAGCGCCCGCCGCCACTTACCGGCGGCCTCGCCCTCCTCCTGGAACCCACGCTCGGTCATCAGCGCCATCGCCTCTGCCTCGGAGAGGTTCTCGCAGTGCGCCAGCTGGTCCAGCATCGCGTTGATGGTCATGCGCAGCTGCATCTTGAGCTGCTGCAGCCGCAGCGGCAGCCCGTGGTAGCCGTGGTCGGCCATCAGCTCCTCGGCGTAGACCGCCCAGCCTTCCACGAACGGGCCGGAGAACCCCAGTGACCGCACCCGGGTGCTGCCCCGGAACCGCCGGGCATGGGCCAGCTGCAGGAAGTGGCCGGGCATCGCCTCGTGCACGGTCAGGTTGTGGATCATGTGGTTGTTGTACTCGCGGTAGAACGACTCCACCCGCTCCGCCGGCCAGTCCGCCGGGGTCGGCGCGATGCAGTAGAACGTCGGCACGTCCGCCGTCTCCAGCGGGCCGGGCGGGTCGCAGTACGCGCCCGCGACGCCGCGGGCGAACTCCGGCATCACCTGGATCACACACTCGTCGTCGACCAGCGAGACCAGGTCGTGCTCGCGGACGAACTCGGTGGTCTCCACCAGCGTCGCCTTGGCCAGCTCGACGATGGACGAATCGTCCGGGTGTTCGGCGGCGAGCTGGTCCAGCGCCCGGCGCACGGTCCGGTCGTCCGGCGCGCCGCCGACGAGCGCCGCCGCCGCTTCCCGCAGCTCGGCGGTGGCCCGCTCCAGGTTGGCCTCGGCCCGGGACATCACGTCGGCCGCGGACAGCTCAGTGTCCAATGTGTGCCACAGCCGCGCCTCCCACAGCCGCCGTCCCAGCCTCGGGTCGCGCCCGCCGTCGCCCTGTGTGGACAGCCATCGGGTGAACTCCTCCAGCGCAGCGACGGCGGCCTCGGCGGCGGGCTGGACCCTGCCGGCAAGCGTGGGCGCCTGGCGGACCAGCGTCGGCACCTCGTCGCGGATCAGCGCGGCAGTGCCTTCGAACTGGCCGACCGCGGTCTCCACGTGGATCCGCGGGCAGCCACGCAGCACGGTACGCGCCACCGCCAGCGCGTCCGGGATCGCGGCCAGCCGGGCGGCGAGGCTCTCCAGGCGCTGCCCGACTGGCGCGAACGGCCGGGCGATCAGCGAGTACAGCAGCGGTCCTGGGTTGTGCTCCAGCGGGTTCCACTCGTGCTCACGGATTTCGGTCAGCTCGAACAGGCCGCGCTCGACCAGCGCGGACAGCAGCTCGTGGTCGACCCGCTCCTCCGCGTCGAGGCCGGCGGAGTCCACTTGCGCCAGTGCGTTCGCCGCGTCCCGCAGCATGGCGACCCGCCCGGCCACCCCATCCGGGGAGTGGTCCGGCAACCGGTCGTCGAACCGGTGGTCTCCGGCGTACATGGCCATGACCGGGTCGGCCGCCAAGAGGGCGTCGACGATGCGCTCGGCGAGGGGTGCGAAGGGCTGTGGCATCCCCTCAAACTACCTTGGCCAGCCGCTGCACCGCGGCATCCAGTTCGTTCGGCGAGTGCGCGGCATACCCGATGACCAGGCCGGGCGGCCGCCCACCCGGGCCCGCGCCCGCCTGCCTCCGCAGCCGCAACTGCGACAACGGCAGCGGTCCCAGGCCCGCCGCCCGGGCGGCCGCCGCCACGGCCACGTCGTCGGTCCCGTCCGGCAGCTCGACCACCAGGTGCAAGCCGGCCGCGACACCGGACACCCGGGCCCGCGGCAGGTACCGGGCGAGCGCCTGGACCACCGCGTCGCGCCGTTGCCGGTACACCCGACGCGCCCGGCGCAGATGCCGGTCATACCCGCCGCTGGCCAGCAGGTGCGCGAAGGCGAGCTGTTCGACCACCGGGCCGCCGAGGTCGGCCGCGGCCTTCACCGCGGTCGCCGGGCCGCAAAGCGGTGCCGGTACGGCGAGCCAGCCCAGTCTCAGCGCCGGGGCGAGGCCTTTGCTGACCGATCCGACGAGGGCGACCACGTCCGGGGCCAGGCCCTGCAGGCAACCGACCGGGTCCCGGTCGTACCGGAACTCCGCGTCGTAGTCGTCCTCCACCACCAGGCCACCCACCCGGCGCGCCCACTGGACCAGCGCGGCCCGGCGCGCGGGCGCCAGCACCACGCCGGTCGGCGACTGGTGTGCCGGCGTCACCAGGACGGCCCGCAGCCGGGTCCGGGCGAGCGCGGCGACATCGAGCCCGTCGGCGTCGACCGGGATCGGCACCGGGCGTACGCCGTGGGCCGCGAAGTGGGCCCGGATCGGCGCACTGCACGGATCCTCGATGCCGATCCTGGTCTCCCCGCGCCTGCGCAGCGCCGCGGCGACGATGGCGAACGCCTGCGCCGCACCGGTGGTGACCAGCAGCGTCGCCGCGTCCACCCGCGCCGCGCGTACCCGGCCGAGATATCCCGCCAGCTCCTGGCGCAGCCGCGGCGCCCCGGCCGGATCCCCGTAGTCCAGGTCCGCGTCCAGGGCCTCTGACAGGGCCGACTCGTACGCCCGGCGCCACGCCGCCCGCGGGAACATACCCAGGTCGGGTACGCCCGGCCGCAGCGGTGCCACCCCGCGCGGGGGCTCGGGAGCCCGACCGCTGTCTACTGTGGGCGCCGCCACCGCCGACACCACCGTCCCGGAGCCGCGACGGCCGACCAGCCGCCCCTCCGCGGCGAGTTGCTCGTAGGCGGCCACCACGACGCCGCGGGACACCCGCAGGTCGGCCGCGAGGCCGCGGGTGGACGGCAGCCGGGTCCCGGCCGGCAGCCGGCCGTCCCCGATCGCCGCGCGCAGCGCGCCGGCCAGCTGCTCGGCCAGGCCCGGTCGGGCTCGATCCAGCGGGACCAGCGCCTCCCAGGTGGCCTGCTCGGTCACCAAGTGGTCCTCCATTTCGAGTCACGATTGGCACTGTCGGGAGTACCACTGTGCGCCCTAGCGTCGGGCCCTGTGAAGCTGGGTGTCCTCATGTGTGTCGCAGGCATGGCGCTGCTGGGCTGCTCGGTCTCGCTGAGCCGGCTGATCCTCGACTATCCGACCCTCACCGGGCAGGCGATCCGGTACGCCGTGGCGGCCGTGATTCTCGCGGTGGTGCGCCGCGGTCTGCTCCGGCCGACCCGCGCCGAGCTCGGCCGGCTCCTGCTGCTCGCCGCGACCGGCATGGCCGGCTTCAACGTGTGCCTGCTCGCCGCGCTGCGGCACGCCGACGCCGCGATGGTCGGCACCATCGTGGGCGCCGCTCCCCTGGGAATCGCCGTGGCCGGCCCGCTGCTGCGGCGGTCACGCCCCGCACCCCGGCTGGTCGCCGCATCGGCCGTGGTGGTCGCCGGGGCCGCGCTGGTGCACGGCGGCGGGCACGCCGACCGGATCGGGCTGCTCGCCGCGCTCGGCGCGTTCGTCGGCGAGGTGTGCTTCTCACTGGTGGCCGCGTCCGTACTGCCACGGCTCGGCTCGGTCGGCGTCACCACCTGGGCCTGCGCGTTCTCCGTACCCCTGCTCCTGGTGCCGGCCATCCCGCTCGGTGAGCTGGGCCGGATGCGGCTGCCTACCGTGCCCGAGGCAGCCACCCTGGCCTACCTGGCCGTGGTGCTCACCGTCCTGGTGTTCCTGCTGTGGTACGGCGGGATCGCCCGGCTGGGCGTGGAGCGTGCCGGCATGCTCGTGGGCCTGCTGCCGGTGACGACGCTGATCTCGGCGGCCGTCCAGGACATCGACCTGCCGTCGCCGGCGCAGGCCGCCGGCGTGCTGGTGGTCGCGCTGGGCCTGGCCGCCGGCCTGGGCTCGGCGGCCAGGGCCCGAAACCCGCTACGCCGGGCCGATGACGGTCGGGTAGTACGTCACCGGCTTGCCGCAGTAGCTCGGCGGCAGGGTGACCAGCGGGCTGCGGCAGACCTGGACCACCAGGTGGGTGAGGCCTGAGGCCGCGCTGTTCCCGCCGAGGATGAACTGGAACGGCTCCTCGCCGTTGTCGGCCTTGACGGCTCGGCGGTCCACGGCGGCCCTACCGGAGTAGGCGGTGAACGTGGCGATGGTGTAGAAGCCGTCGTCCCGGCAGAGGGTGGGCTCGGCCAGGGTTGGCCGGTCGACGACCGACCCGCTGACGTCGACCGCGATGACGTTCATCGGCCCGGGGGAACGCCAGATCAGGGTGCCCCTGGTGTAGCCGTAGGTGCAGGAGTCGCCGGAGTCGGCGTAGAACGGGCGGGCGGGAATGCCGTCGGCGTGGGCGGGAGCCGGCAGGGCCAATCCCGCCAGGACGACGGCAGCAGCGGCGATGGCGCGAATGATCCTCATGGTCGGGTCCCTTCGACCGGGTCGAGGACGACATATGAGAATGTATCAATCAATAGCCTGGTCAGGGACCCCGGTCAGGAGCGAAACCCTGGGATACTGCTGCGGCCCTGCGGCTATGGTGGGCCGATGACGTCAGTCAGGCAGTTCCAAGTCACCTTCGACTGCGCGGACCCGGAGCGGGTCGCGCGCTTCTGGTGCGAGGTGCTGGGGTACGTCGTACCGCCGCCACCGCCGGGGTTCGCCACGTGGGGCGATTTCAATCGCACGCTGCCGCCCGAGCGTCAGGGTTCGGCGTTCGCCTGCGTCGATCCCACGGGTGTCGGCCCGCGACTGTTCTTCCAGCGCGTTCCCGAGGGCAAGGTCGTCAAGAACCGGGTGCATCTCGACGTGCGGGTCGGCACCGGGCTGGTGGGTGACGAGCGCTTGGCCGCCCTCGAGGCCGAATGCGCCCGGCTGGTCGAGCTCGGCGCCGAACGCGTGCGGCTGTTGCCCGCCGACGGCTACAACGAGTCGACCATCGTGATGCGGGATATCGAGGGCAACGAGTTCGATCTCGACTGAGTCGACCGCGCGGTGCGCACCTTTGCAAGCCGCCGAGACGTGCCGGTCGCGCAGATGCTCAGCGGACGGGCGAGGTGAGGAGGAGACAGATGGCAACTGGCGGTTTCTCCTCAAAGCGGCTGGGCCGGGTGCGGGCGCTACTCGAGCGTCATGTCGACTCCGGCTTCGTCCCCGGTGCCGTGGCCGTCGTCGCCCGCCACGGCGGCGTGCACGTCGAAGCGGCGGGCTATCTCGCGTTCGAAGGCGCGGGGTCGCATATCCCGATGGCCGGCGACACGATCTGTCGCCTGGGCTCGATGAGCAAGCCCATCGTCGCCGCGTGTGCGATGACGCTGGTCGAGGACGGCACCCTGCGTTTGGACGACCCGGTTGACGACCTGCTCCCGGAGCTGGCGGACATGCGGGTGCTCGCCGATCCCACCGGGCCGTTGACGGAGACCGTTGCCGCGGAACGGCCGATAACCCTGCGGGATCTGCTGACCTACACCCTCGGCACCGGCATGGTGCCTGCCGAGCCGGGCACGGTCCCGATCGCCGACGCGCTGAACGCACTCGGCAGGCCGTCGCCGGACGAGTGGATGCGGCGGCTGGGCGCGCTTCCGCTGGTCCACCAGCCGGGCGAGCGCTGGATGTACGACACCGCCGCGGACGTGACGGGCGTGCTCATCGCCCGGGCCACGGGCATGTCCTTCGGGGACGCCCTGCGCCAGCGGATCTGCGATCCGCTCGGGATGAAGGACACCGCCTTCAGCGTGAGCGGCGAGAGCATCGGCCGGCTGGCGACGGCGTACGAGCGCGACAACGCGGCCACCGGCGAGCCGGTCGTCGACGACGGCCCGGACGGCCAGTGGAGCCGGCCGCCGGCGTTCGAATCAGGGGGCGGCGGGCTCGTCTCGACCGCCGACGACTACCTCGCCTTCGCCTCGGCGCTGCTCGGCGGCGGCGCCCACCACGGCGAGCGGGTGCTCTCGCGGGCATCGGTGACGCTGATGACCAGCGACCAGCTGACCCCGGCGCAGAAGGCGGTCTCCGGGTTCTGGCCGGGGTACTTCGACGCCATGGGGTGGGGTTTCGGGATGTCCGTCCGCACCCGCCGCACGCACCTGGGCCCCTCGGTCGGCAGCTACGGATGGCCCGGCTTCTACGGCACCGCCTGGTACAACGATCCCGCCGAGGACATGACCGCGATCCTCTTCCTGCAGCGGGCGCACGCGGGCGACCAGCGACTGCCGAGGTCGCAGGACTTCTGGACCGCTGTCTACCAGGCGATCGACGACTGACCGCGGTCGCCGGTGCACGGCCGGGCCGAGCACAAGCGCGGCCATGCTCCCTGCTGCGTGAGCGCCCCCACCCGCCGCAAATCCCCATGAGCAGGCTCCTTGCCGTCGGCTAGATTGGTACGCCATGACGACTCTGGAGGCCCTGCTGCAAGATCGGCTCGCGACCGCCTTCGCGGCGGTGGCCGGCGCTCCGGCCGACCCGAGCGTGCGCCGATCCCAGCACGCGGACTTCCAGGCCGACGGCGCGTTGGCGTTGGCCCGCCAGTTGGGGCGCAAGCCCCGCGACATCGCCGCCGACGTGGTGCGGATCGCCGACCTCGACGGCGTCTGCTCCACTGTGGAGATTTCCGGCCCGGGCTTCATCAACCTGACCGTCGCTGACGCGACCATCGCGTCACTGCTCGCCGGGATGAGCCGGGACGAGCGGCTTGGCGTCCAGCCGGTCGCCACCCCGGAGACGGTGCTGGTGGATTACTCCGCGCCCAACGTGGCGAAGGAGATGCACGTCGGCCACCTCCGGTCCACAGTGATCGGTGATGCCGCGGTGCGGCTGCTGGAATGGCTCGGCCACCGGGTGATCAAGGCGAACCATGTCGGCGACTGGGGCACCCCCTTCGGCATGCTGATCGAGCATCTGCTGGACATCGGCGAGTCCGAGGCGGTGCACGAGCTGTCGATGGGCGACCTCAACGGGTTCTACCAGGCCGCCCGGGCGAAGTTCGACGCCGACGACGAGTTCAAGCAGCGCGCCCGCACCCGGGTGGTCGCGCTGCAGAGCGGCGACGAGCAGACCCGGCGGCTGTGGCGGCTGCTGATCGACGAGTCGGAGAAGTACTTCCTGCGCCTGTATGAACGGCTGGACATCCGCCTGACCGAGCAGGATTTCGTCGGCGAGAGCTTCTACAACGACATGCTGGCGCCGGTCGTCGACGAGCTGGACAGGCTCGGCCTGCTGACCGAGAGCGAGGGCGCCAAGGTCGTGTACCCGGAAGGGTTCACCAACCGGGCGGGCGACCGGCTGCCCATCATCGTGCGCAAGCGTGACGGTGGGTACGGTTACGGCGCGACAGATCTGGCCGCGATCCGGTACCGCACGCAGCAGCTGCGCGCCACCCGCCTGCTCTACGTCGTCGGGCTGCCGCAGCACCAGCACCTGGCGATGGTGCACGCAGTTGCCCGCGAGGCCGGGTGGTTGCGGCCGCCGGCCCGCGCCGAGCACATCGGGTTCGGCTCGGTGCTCGGCCCGGACGGCAAGATCTTCCGTACCCGGGCGGGCGAGACGGTCAAGCTCGGCGACCTGGTCGACGAGGCGATCGCGCGGGCGGAGGCGGTGGTCGCGCAGAAGAGCCCCGACCTCGATGCGGCCAGCCGCGCCGAGGTCGCCCGGGCGGTCGGGATCGGCGCCATCAAGTACGCCGACCTGTCCAACGACCGCACCCGCGACTACGTCTTCGACTGGAACCGGATGCTGTCTCTGGACGGCAACACCGCGCCCTACCTGCAGTACGCCCGGGCCCGCATCCTGTCCATCTTCCGCCGCGGCGAGGTGACGCCGCGGCACGACCTGCCCGCGATCGCAGTGACCGACCCGGCCGAGCGCGCCCTCGCCATCGAGCTGCTGGCCTTCCCGGACGTGGTCACCGGGGTGGCCGAGTCGCTGGAGTTCCACAAGCTCGCGGGCCACCTGCGTCAGGTGGCCACCGCATTCACCACGTTCTACGAGCGGTGCCCCGTGCTGCGCTCCGAGGGTGAGGTACGCGAGAGCCGGCTGGCGCTGTGCGACCTGACCGCGCGGGTGCTCGGCCGCGGGCTGGGGCTGCTCGGCATCGCCACACCCGACCGTATGTGACGGCTGTCCCGGGCGAAAGTTGACCCGGCTCTCGCCGGACGACCGGAGGGCCCAGGTTCGCCGCGCTTGTCCTGCTGAACCGGTAGCTATTGCGGCTGCGAGCGCTCGGCGGCGCGGACGGCCTCGGCGTAGGCGAGGGCCGCCGCGCGCAGGGCCGCCTCCGCGTCCTCGCCGCGCCGCCGGGCGGCGTCGACGATGGCGAGCAGCTCGGCGCCGAGGCCGTCCGGCGCGGGCAGTGGGACCTGGATCCCCGCCCGCTCAGCCCGCGACAGCACCTTCGCCGCGAGTGCGAGCGCCGGCTGGGACAGGGCGATGCCGTCCATCGCCGACTCGCGCGCCTTCTCCGCCCGCTTGATCCGCTCCCAGTTCTCCACGATCTCGTCGACGCCCTTTACAGTGGTGTCGCCGAACACGTGCGGGTTGCGGCGGATCAGCTTGTCGACCAGGCCGCCGGCGACGTCGTCGACGTCCCAGCGCCCCGCCTCGGACGCCAGCCGGGCGTGCAGCACCACCTGCAGCAGCACGTCGCCCAGCTCCTCGCGCAGCGAGTCGGTGTCGCCGGCCGCTATCGCGTCGTACGCCTCGTACGCCTCCTCGAGCAGGAACTGCGCGAGCGAGGCGTGGGTCTGCGCCCGCTTCCACGGGTCGCCACCGGGCGAGACCAGCCGGTCCATCACGGCGACCGCATCCAGCAGGCGGGCGCCCGGCGGATCCCAGGAGCCGTACATCAGCTCCAGCTCGGCCAGGCCGGGCTCGCGGGCCAGCCGCAGCCCCAGCTGGCGGGCCAGGTCGGGATCGCCCGCCGGCCCGGCCAGCCAGACCACCACCCCGTGCCGGGCGGCGGCCGCGACAAGGTCGTCCACGGCCGGGGCGGGGGTGACCTGAACCTGGGCACCGGCTGCCCGCAGCGCCGCGGCCTGCCCGCTCTCCTCGGCGGTCAGCACCGGGTACTGGCGCACGGCATCCCACGCCTGCGCCGTCAGCAACCCCGCGGGCAGCCGAGGCGAGGTGACGAGCAGGATGATGCGAGCGGTCAGCTCAGGTCCTCTACCCCGGTCTCCGTCGTGCTCAGCGGGACGCCGAGCAGCGAGTGGATGCCGCCCTGCTGGTCGGCGACGTCGACGAGGCTCAGCACGGCCGGCCCGAACTTCGGGTTGACCACCACATCCAGCTTCCGCGCCTGGGCGGCGATCTCGTCGCGCACCGCGGCGCTGCGGCCCACCAGCTCCATTTCCTGGTCGGTCAGGGAGGCCTTGAACTTGTCGAACGAGCCGAGCTGGGCGCCACCCAGGTTGTCGTACGCCTCGCGCAGGGCCGCCTCGGACGGCTCGACGGAGGGCGCCTGCCGCAGCAGGCCCAGCGTGTAACCATCCCTCTCCGCCAGCACCTTGACGTACTCGGTGTCCGCCGGAACCCGCACCTGCTGCGCGATCCGGTCGGCCTGCACGCTGACCGGGGTGACCTGCTTCTCCCGGGCCAGCTCCCGGAGCACGTCCCGGCTCACCAGCGCGGTGACCACCTGCTGCTCCGACACCGGCCGCGCCGGCCGCGGGGCACCGGCCTGCTCCGCGAGGGCACGCAGCTTGGCGTCCGCCTCGTCGGCGATGGCGGTCACCCGCTCCTCGCTGTACTGGGTGCTGCCCACGTACGCGGCGATCGTCGGGTTCGACCGGCAGCCGGCTAGGGCGAGCCCGCCGAGGGCCAGGAGCACCAGCAGGGAGGTCACGCGGCGAAGCTGCATGGCCGTCACTTTCTCACGTCACGCCGAGCCCGCGGGCACCGGGTCGCCCAACACGTCCCGCAGCAGCTGGGCGCACCAGTCCAGCAGGGCGGTGTCCCGCAGGGCCTCCCCGCCCACCCTGCGGGTCGTCGGGCGCGGCACGCTCACCTGCTCCGTGGCCGCCTTGTACACCGCGTCCGGGTGGTAGCGCTTGAGCCGCAGCTGCTTGGAGTCGGGCAGCGCCAGCGGCGCGAACCGGACATGCCGCCCCTGCAGGGAGATGTCGGTCAACCCGTACGCCCGCGCCAGCAACCGGAACCGGGCGACCGCCACCAGGTTGGCCACCGGCTCCGGCGGCTCGCCGTACCGGTCGCGCATCTCGACCACCGCCTCGTCCAGCTCCGCGTCGGTGCGCGCCGAGGCCAGCTTGCGGTACATCTCCAGGCGCAGCCGCTCCACCCCGATGTACTCGTGCGGCAGGTGCGCGTCCACCGGCAGGTCGATCTTGACCTCGACCTCCTCCTCGGGCCGCTCGCCCTTGAACTGCTGCACCGCCTCGCCGACCATCCGGACGTAGAGGTCGAACCCGACCCCCTCGATGTGCCCGGACTGCTCGCCGCCGAGCAGGTTGCCCGCGCCGCGGATCTCCAGGTCCTTCATCGCCACGTACATGCCGGCGCCGAGCTCCGAGTGCTGGGCGATGGTGGCCAGCCGCTCGTGCGCCTGCTCGGTGAGTGGCCGCTCCCGGGGGAACAGGAAGTACGCGTACGCCCGCTCACGGCCGCGGCCGACGCGGCCCCGGATCTGGTGCAGCTGGGCCAGGCCGAGCAGGTCGGCGCGCTCCACGATCAGCGTGTTGGCGTTGGGGATGTCGATGCCGGACTCCACGATCGTGGTGCAGACCAGCACGTCGTACTCCTTCTCCCAGAAGCCGACCATGATCCGCTCCAGCGCGTCCTCGCCCATCTGGCCGTGCGCCACCGCGACCCGCGCCTCCGGGACCAGCTCGCGCACCCGGCGCGCCGCCCGCTCGATCGACTCCACCCGGTTGTGCAGGTAGAAGACCTGCCCGTCGCGCAGCAGCTCGCGGTGGATGGCCGCGGCGACCTGCTTCTCGTCGTACGGGCCGACGTACGTCAGGACCGGGTGCCGCTCCTCGGGCGGGGTGGCGATGGTGGACATCTCCCGGATGCCGGTGATCGCCATCTCCAGCGTCCGCGGGATGGGCGTGGCGGACATCGCGAGCACGTCGACCGACGTGCGCATCTGCTTGAGGTACTCCTTGTGCTCCACGCCGAAACGCTGCTCCTCGTCCACGATGACCAGCCCCAGGTTCTTGAACCGGGTGGTGGACTGCAGCAGCCGGTGGGTGCCGATGACGATGTCCGCGCTGCCGTCGGCGATGCGGCGCAGCGTCTCCTCCGCCTCCTTCGGCGTCTGGAACCGGGACAGCTGCCGGATCTCCACCGGGAACTGCGCCATCCGCTCCGAGAAGGTGTTGTAGTGCTGCTGCGCCAGGAGTGTCGTGGGCACCAGCACGGCCACCTGCTTGCCGTCCTGCACCGCCTTGAACGCCGCCCGTACCGCGATCTCGGTCTTGCCGTAGCCGACGTCGCCGCAGATCAGCCGGTCCATCGGGATCGGCTGCTCCATGTCCTGCTTGACCTCCTCGATGGCGGCCAGCTGGTCGGGCGTCTCGGTGTACGGGAAGGCGTCCTCCAGCTCCCGCTGCCAGGGCGTGTCCGGGCCGAAGGCGTGCCCCTTGGACGCCCTCCGGGCGGCGTAGAGCTGGATCAGCTGCGCCGCGATCTCCCGTACCGCCTTGCGGGCCCGGGCCTTGGCCTTCTGCCAGTCCGAGCCGCCCAGCTTGTGCAGGGTGGGCTGCTCACCGCCCACGTACCGGGAGAGCTGGTCGAGCTGGTCGGTCGGCACGAACAGCCGGTCGCCCGGCTGGCCGCGCTTGCTCGGCGCGTACTCGATGACCAGGTACTCCCGCTCCGCGCCGTTGACCGTCCGCTGCACCAGCTCCAGGTACCGCCCGATGCCGTGCTGCTCGTGCACCACGTAGTCGCCGGGGTGCAGCTCAAGCGGGTCGATGGTGTTGCGGCGCCGGCTCGGCATCTTGCGCATGTCGCGTGTGGACGCGCCGCGGCCGCCGGTGATGTCGTTGCCGGTGACGACGACCAGCCCGGCCGCCTCGTCGAGGAAGCCGTGGTTGATGGCGCCGCACGCCACGAGCAGCTCGCCCGGCTCGGGCGGTGCCGGCACCGTGGGCACCAGCCGCGCGCCGAGACCGGCGTCGTGCAGCACCTCGACGGCGCGTTCGGCCGGCCCGTGCCCCTCGAAGACGAGCGCCAGCCGCAGGCCCTCGCCGGCCCAGCGCTTGAGATCCTCCACCAGGCGGGTGGTCTCGCCGTGGTAGAGCGGCACCGGCTGGGCGGCCAGCGCGATGGCGGGTCCGGTGTCCGCTGTGACGTCCGGGAGTAGATCCGGCTCCGGGTCCCGCCAGGGTTCGTCGTCTGCCTTGGCCCCCTCCGGGGCGGCGGCGAGTCCGAAGGGGGACACCGACCACCAGGGCATGCCGAGGGTGCGGGCGGTCTCGCGTACCTCGGCGAGGGTCTTGAACGCCGCGGCGCCGAGGTCGATCGGGGCCTTTCCCCCGGCGGCGGCCGCCGCCCAGCTCGCTTCCAGGAACTCCTCCGACGTGCGGACCAGGTCGTGCGCCCGGGTGCGGATCCGCTCCGGATCGCAGAGCAGCACGTGGGTGCCATCGGGCATGCAGTGCAGCAGCAGCTCCAGCGAACCGGCCTCGGTGAGCGCCGGCGCCAGCGACTCCATCCCCTCCACCGGGATGCCTTCGGCCAGTTTGTCCAGGATCTCCGCCAGGTCGGGGTACTGCTCGGCCAGCTCGGCGGCGCGTTGCCGCACCTGGGGCGTGAGCAGCAACTCGCGGCACGGCGGCGCCCAGAGGCGGTCGACCGCGGCGATGGTGCGCTGGTCGGCGACCGCGAAGCTGCGGATCTCCTCCACCTCGTCGCCCCAGAACTCCACCCGCAGCGGGTGCTCCTCGGTGGGCGGGAAGACGTCCAGGATGCCGCCGCGGACGGCGAACTCGCCGCGCCTGGTGACCAGGTCCACCCGTGCATAGGCGATCTCCGCCAGCCGGCGCACCACGTCCTCCAGCGCCACCCCGGTGCCGGGCCGCAGCTCGACCGGCTCCAGGTCGCCCAGCCCGCGCAGCTGCGGCTGCAGGACGGACCGGACCGGGGCCACCACGACCTGGATCGGGCCTTCCTCGGGGTGCGCCAGGCGCCGCAGTACGCCCAGCCGCCGGCCCACCGTGTCGGAGCGGGGCGAGAGCCGCTCGTGCGGCAGGGTCTCCCAGGCCGGGTAGACGGCGACCTGGCCGGCGGGGAGCAGCCCGTCGAGCGCGGCGGCGAGGTCCTCGGCCTCCCGGCTGGTGGCGGTGACGGCGAGGACCGGCCGGCCCGCACCCTGGCCCTGCGCGGCCACGGCGGCGGCGATGAACGGCCGCAGCGCCGGCGGCGCGGTCAGGTCGACGTTGTCCGCCTCGAACCCGCCGGCCCGGGCCAGGTCGCGGGCGCGGGCAAGGCCGGGGTCGGCGAGGGCGGCCCGCAGCAGGCCGGCGAGCTTCATGGCATCTCCATCGGTTTCGAAGCACGCGGACTACCCCCACGCCCATCGGACGGGGGGTTCCGGCAAGAAGACTACCGGCAATCCGGCAACCGGTCCGCGGCGACGACGACCTGCTCCTCTCGGGTCGGCGAGGGGTCCGGGTCGGCGAGGGGTCCGGGTCGGCGAGGGGTCCGGGTCGGCCTGCCCGGCGCATCGAACGCGGTCGGGCTTGGCCGGCACCCGCCTGACGGGCGCCGGCCAAGCCATCACCGCGGAGGGCTCCCCCAACAGCGCCCGCAGCCTCGGCAATGCGGCGATCCCAGCCATCGGCTGGCCTGCGCATCAGCGCGCTCGCCCGCGCGGCTGTACGGCCCCGGGTCCGGGCGGCGCCACCGGCTCACATCACGGGCAGGGGCGCCTCCCTCAGCCTCGGCAGCGCGTCCTTCGCCACGGCTCGGCTGGTGTTACGGGTGGCCCGGTCCTCCGCCTGGGCCCGGTCGGGCTCGCGCAGGTTGCCGACGACGACGTCGGACACTCCGAGGTCGCCGTTGTAGGCGTGGCACTCCCACCACTTCTCGACCGGGTAGCCCGGCTCCTTGGCTCTCCACTTGCGGCAGTCGGTCGGGGTCAGCTTGGCCACCACCGCCTCGTAGGCCCGGATCTCATCCTGCAGGATCAGGTCGAGGCCGTTGACCAGGCCCGCCTTGGCCCGGGCCGCGAACACGACCGCGAAGATCGGACCGACCAAAGACCCGACGTTGTCCACCGCGGCCGGAGTCACCAGCGCACCAAGGTACGACGTGGCCAGCTCGGCGCAGCTGGTCGCCTCCTGCGCCCACAGGATCAGCACCGGCGGCGGAAACGCCTCCATGTTGGCGGCCTCGATGGTCGCGGACCTGACACAGGCCTGCACGTCCGCGGCGGCGACCGCGTCGGTGTGCGCGATGATCTCGTTCTTCGCCTGCTCCACCGCCGCGACGATCTGGCGCACCGCCTCATCCAGCGCGCTACCGCCACCGCCGCCACCACCACTGGACAGGGCACCAACCACCGCGACGACCAGGCTGACCCAGTCGAACCCGAACACGGCCGCCTGGACCGACTGGGCCTCGGCCTCGGTCCTCGGCCGCGCCGCCTGCGCCGGCCCGGCCAGACCGGCCACACCGACGGTCACCGCGAGGCACGCGGCGACCAAGCCGCCCAGATGTCTTCTGCTCAACTCGGCTCTCCAATCACCTTCGTAACGGGCCGGACAGCCCGGTCACCGTTGTGGTCAACGCGCCCGGCGACAGCACACACCGCCCCGCTCACCGCGACCCTCCTACGGAGTTCGCAGCGTGGGCAGGATCCGCACCGCCACCAGCCAGCTCGAGTGGATAGCGGCGTCGACCTTGAGCTGGTCGACGTTGACCGCCGGCCCCTGTCGCACGCCGCCCAGGTAGAGCTCGGTCGCGCTGGCCCGGCCGCCATCCGCCGCGACACAGTCGTAACGCCGTTCCACCGCCCACGGCGACGGGGGAGCCAGCGGGGTGTCCGAGATGGAGCACGTCGGCTCCAGCTTCTGGACCATCAGCTCGTTGGCCAGGCGGTACTCGTTCCTCAGGTTGGCCTTGGCCGCCTCGGTCCACCCGGCATCCTCGGCGGCGGCCAACGCGATCGGGTACACGACCTCCAAGGCGTGGCCGATCTCGTCCCCGGCCTCCCGGCCGACCTTGCGGAGATCCTCGTAGTCCAGCGCGGCGGCCCTGGAGGCATTCGAGGCGAGGGTGTATATCGCAAAGCTTTGCCGAATCACTGGATAGTTGAGAAACTCCCGGCCGTAAGCCCTTGCGTCGGCCGTCGCCCTGGCCGCCTCCAGCGCGTCCAGGTGGCTGATGATCTGGTTCTCGGCGTCATTGACCGCGCTGATGGCCTGCTGGATGAGCGACTCGATCTCGCTTGCCGTCGGACCACCACGGACGATCCGCCAGATGTTGAAGAACAGGGTGACGGTCGGCCCGGCAGGCGGCAGGGTGACATCGCCCGGGATGTCCGCACGGGCCGGCTGGGCGGTGCCCGTCGTGGCGACCGCCGCCGCCAGGCCAGCGGCGAGGACGCCGCGTAACAGTCTTCTTCTCATCAAGCCCCTCTCCTTGAAAGGTTCCCGGCGCAGTGATGCTCGGAACCCGGGCCGGGGAAGGGCAACACCTCCCCGGCACGACTGCGTGATTGCGCAGCGGATCTGCGCAGGATGCGGCACAACCAGTAGGCTGAGTCAGGCATTGAAGTTCCTCTTCCGAATTCCTCTTCCACAGGGAGTCGCGGTGCGTCAAGCGCAGGATGCGGTGGTGGGAGCGCCGGTGCCGTCGCTGGTGCCCCGGGGCTGTACCCCGGACGCCGACCTGGTCTACCGCACGCTGATCACCTTCGGCCCGGCAACCGGTGGCGAGCTCGGGCGTGAGCTGGGCCTGCCTGCGCGCCGGATCACCGCCGCACTCGACGAGCTCGCTTCGTTCGGCGCGGTCAGCCGCCGGCCCGCACGGTCGCGCATGGTCGTCGCCTGGATGGCCGCACCCGTGGCAGACGTGCTCGCCGCGCTGCGCGGCCGCCGGCTGGCGGTGACCCCGCGCACCGCCATGGACCTGCTGGTACGCGGTGCCGGTGCCCGTCACCTACCGAGCCGGGCACTGACCCGGGCCCGGCTGGCCGAGCTCAACGCGGCAGCCAGGCATGAACATATGGCGATGCATCCGGAACCGGCGTTCGACGCCGAGGCGTTGCGCTCGGCGAAGCGGATGGACCGGATGTTGTTGCGCCGCGGCGTCCGCATGCGCGCGCTCGGCGTCGGCCCCGCCGGCACCGACCAGCAGACTTCGTACGGCCGGAGGCCCACCGAGCCCATGCTGGAGTACCGCAGCGGTTCGTCGATGCCGATGAAGTTGATCATCGTCGACCGGCGAGTCGCCCTGTTCCCTGTCGAACCCGACGACCTGGAGCGCGGCTATCTCGAAGTGTCCCAGCCGCCGGTCGTCGCCACCCTGGTCAACCTCTTCGAACAACACTGGGCGGCGGCGCGGGACCCGCGGGAGTGGATGGTGCCGCAGACCGCCCTCTCGCCACGCGAGCGCGCCCTGATCACGCTCCTCGCCCAGGGCCACACCGACGCCAGCGCCGCCCGGCGCATGCACATCGGCACCCGTTCGGTCACCACCATCCTGCGCGGCCTCATGGACCGGTTCGGGGTCGAGAACCGTTTCCAGCTCGGACTGGTGCTCGGCGCCCTCCGCGCCGCCCAGATCCCCGACGAGGAGTGACCATGACCCGCACCCGAACCGCCCTCGTCGTCCTGGTCGGCCTTCTTGCTCTGGCCCCGCCGGCACCCGCATCCGCCGTACCGAACTGGGTTGAAGCACCGTGTGCCACCGGAGGGATCACCCGGTACGCCGGCGGTGTCGATGGGGTGGTGTCGTTCGCCGGCTGGATCCGGCCCTGCGGCGAGACCTCCTCGGATGCGGGCTTCGGCATCATGCTCTACCGCAACGGCGTCGCGATGCTCCTCCGCCGCACGCCGTCGGAGGAGGCCGTGCGGCCGTACGAGCCACCCCCCGCGCCGACAGCCTTCACGGTTGACTACGACCTGGACACACCTGGCCGCCGTCTCCTCGACCAGAGGTACGGCGCGTTGCGGGCAATCTGCGTCGCGCGCGGCCACCGGGCGCCAGTTGCCTGCGTCGGCGTCGACCGGCCTGCTGGCGGCGGCACGCCGCTGGTGACCCCGATCCCCACGGACGACCCGCGAGTGATGTCAGCGGGGGTGATCGAACGGCTGATCGAGCCGAAGATGGACCCGGCCTGCGGCAACTGTGTCTAGACCAAGCCCGGCCAGCGCCCGCGGATTGGCTGTCGACCGGGCCGGGCCCGCGTGGCAGCATGATCTTCATGATCACGTACGGAGCGCTCCTCGGCGTCGCGGCGGTCGCGCTCGGGATGGTGCTCACCCCCGGGCCGAACATGATGTACCTGGTGTCGCGCAGCATCAGCCAGGGGCGCCGGGCCGGCCTGGTCTCCCTCGCCGGGGTTGCGGTCGGCTTCACCGCGTACCTCGCCGCCGCGAGCCTCGGCCTCGCCGCCGTCTTCACCGCGGTTCCGGTGCTGTACGCGGCGGTGAAGCTGGCCGGCGCCGGCTACCTGGCCTGGCTCGCGTGGAAGGTGCTACGCCCGGGCGGGAGACCGGTCTTCGCCCCGGTCGAGCTGCCCCGCGACTCCGATCGCCGGCTGTTCACCATGGGCCTGGTCACCAACCTGCTCAACCCCAAGGCCGCCATCATGTACGCCTCGCTCATCCCGCAGTTCCTCGACGTGCACGCCGGGCACCTCGTCGTGCAGGCCTTCCTGCTCGGCGGCACCCAGATCGCGGTCAGCATGGCGGTGAACACGGCCATCGTCCTCGCCGCCGGCACCATCGCGGCGTTCCTCGCCCGGCGCCCCACCTGGCTGCGGATCCAGCGGTACGTCACCGGCACCGCGCTCGGCGCGATCGCGGTCAAGCTCGCCACCGACCGGTCCCGCCCGGTCGCCGCCTGAGCACCGGCCACGCCGAGGCGCCATCCAACCGGGCGGTCCGTAGCGTCCCTAAAGCATGGGCCGAATCTGCGCGAAGCACGCGGCGAGGTATGCCAGCCAGCGCGGCTCGGGCCGCTGCCTCGCCCATGTGCCCGGAATGGACCTGTTCGACGCGCGCTGCATGCTCGACGGCAAGGGCTACACCGCGCCGTCGCACCAGTCGGCGTACCAGATCGTGCTCCCCCGCTCCGGGGCGTACTTGACCAAGGTGAACGGTCGTGAGTCCTTCATGGACAGTACCGGGGCGGTGTTCCTGCACCCGGGCGACGAGTTCGCCGTCGCTCACCCGCTCGGCTGCGGCGATACCTTCACCGCGCTCGATCTCAGCGCCGAGCTGGCGGACCAGCGGCCGGCGCACGGGCCGTACCTGCCCATCGACGACCAGCTCGACCTGCGGCACCGGGCGCTGGTGGCGGCGTGCCGCCGCGGGCTGGACGGCCTGGCCGTCGCCGACCAGGTGCACGCCCTACTGGACCGGCTGCTGACCCGCCCCGGCGGCCGCGCCGCCGGCACCCGCCGCCGATCCACCACCCTGCTCGCGCACCGGCGCCTGGTGGCCCATACCCGCGAGGCGCTGGTGGCCGGCGGCTTCGCCCTCGGCCTGGATCAGCTCGCCGCCCGGGTCAGCTGCTCACCGCACCACCTCAGCCGGGTGTTCCGGGAGGTCACCGGCGAGACGCTGACCGCGTACCGGAACCGGCTGCGGGTTCGCGCGGTGCTCGCCGATCTCCAGGACGGGGCGGACAACCTGCGAACGCTCGCGGCCACCTACGGCTTCGCAGACCAGGCACACCTGATCCGGGTGGTCCGCGGGCAGCTGGGCCAGCCACCCGGCGCGCTGCGGCGCCTGCTGGCCGGGGCCGGAGAACCGGACACGAAAGTACAACGCCGCGCCGTCCCCTCCGGCTCAGCATGAGCGGATGAGACATCCCTATCGCATGCGCTGGGCCAGCATCCTGGTCGCCGGCGCACTCGTCGCCACCCTCGGTGCGGCGGCACCGGCCGCCGCGTCCGGGCAGCCATCCCTCACGGACAAGCAGCCGTGCGAGGGTGTGGCGAACTTCACCTGTGCCTACCTGACCGTTCCGCTGGATCGCAGCGGGCACGTGGGCGGGACGCTACGGCTGAAGGTCGCCGTGGGGAACAACGCCGAGGCGCCGCGGGGCACCCTGCTGTTCCTCTCCGGCGGGCCGGGCCAGCCCGGCGCCGGCCTGGTCGGCACCATCAGCCAGCGGTTGTCGTACCTGCTGGACGACTACCGACTGGTCATGATCGACCAGCGGGGTACCGGCGAGGGTGCGATCAACTGCCCGCGGCTTCAGGTTGAGGCAGGCTCCTCGGACATCACGCCGCCGTCGGCGGAGGCGGTCCGCGAGTGCGCCGAACTGCTCGGCGTGACCCGCAACTTCTACACCACCTCGGACACCGTGGCCGACCTGGAGGACCTGCGCCGAGCGCTGGGGGTACCACGGTGGACGGTGGACGGGGTTTCCTACGGCAGCTTTGTCGGCATCCAGTACGGCCTGACCTATCCGAGGCGGGTGACCCGGCTGGTGCTCGACTCGGTGGTGCCGCAGGACACCGCTGACCCGCTCTACGTGGACAGCCTGCACCGCACCGCGTTCGTGCTGCGCGAGGCGTGCCGGGAGCAGGACTGCGGCTTCGACCCGGCGGCTGAACTCGCCGACGTGGTCCGCCGGTACGACAACGGAGTCGGCGTCTTCGACCTGATCGTCATCGCCAGCATCGTCGACCCGAAACTCACCGCGACCAACTTCTTCCCGGTGTTGTCGCTGCTGCACCAGGCCGCCCAGGGCAACCCGGACCCGCTCAACCAGGCGATCGACAACCTGCGCAAGTTCGGGCTGCAGGCGCCGCCCGAGGAGTACAGCTCCGGTCTGCACGTGGCGACGCTCTGCGCGGACCTGACCCACGCGCCGTGGGGCGACGCATCGGCGCCGCTTGCCATTCGCGACGCCGCGGTGGCCCGGGCGCTGGCCAAGCTGCACCCGAGCGAGACGTGGCCGTTCGAGCCCGAGACGGCGGTCGGCCAGGGGATCATCCAGGGCTGCCGGTACTGGCCCCCGGCGCGCCCCAACGTGCAGCCGAAGCACCACCGGCTGACCATGCCGGTGCTGCTGATCAACGGTGACCGGGACCTGTCCACGCCGCTGGAGTGGGCGCGCGAGCAGGCGGCACGCACCCCGCGGGGCAAGTTGGTGGTCATCCACGGGATGGGCCACTCCATCCAGGGCCGCAACCCGGCCGGCGACGCGGCGGTCCGCGCCTTCCTGCTCGGCTGACACCCTCCTCCTCGCCCCCCTTCCCGCGATCTTGCACTTGTGTACCCCGATAAAAGAGACATGTGATGCTATTTCGGGGGGCACAACTGCAAGATCGCGGGAAGGGGGGCACGGGTGCGGATAGCATCGCACCGGGGCCGGACAGCGCCGTCCACGTACTCACCCGAAGGAGCGAGAGTGAGCGACGCGGACGCCGCGCTGCGGGCGGACATCCGGCGAGTCGGCACGCTGCTGGGCCAGACGCTGGTCCGGCAGGAGGGGCAGGCGCTGCTCGACCTGGTCGAGGACGTACGGGCGCTGGTGCGCTCCGATCCCGAGGCCGCCGCCGAGCGACTGGCCCGGCTGGACGTGGCCACCGGGACCAAGCTGGCCCGGGCCTTCTCCACCTACTTCCACCTGGCGAACATCATCGAGCAGGTGCACCGGGCGCGCGACCTGCGGCGCCGGCGCGGTACGCACGGCGGGTGGCTGGACCAGGCGGCCAAGCTGATCGCCGAGCGCGGCGTTCCGGGCGACGAGGTGGCCGCCGCGGCCCGGCGCCTCGGCGTGCGCCCGGTGTTCACCGCGCACCCGACCGAGGCGGCCCGCCGCTCGATCCTGACCAAGCTGCGCGGGATCGCCGACGTGCTGGACGCCGAGGCGGCGACCGCGGCGCTGTACGGCGCGACCGACCCGGCACCCACCGACCGGCGCCTGGCCGAGCTGCTGGACCTGCTGTGGCAGACCGACGAGCTGCGGCTGGACCGGCCCCACCCGAGCGACGAGGCCCGCAACGCCATCTACTACCTGACCGACCTGTACGCCGACGCGGCCTCCCGGGTGCTCGACGACCTCGCCGAGACGCTGCGCTCGCTCGGCGCGCAGATCGCGCCGACCGCCCGCCCGCTCAGCTTCGGCAGCTGGATCGGCGGCGACCGGGACGGCAACCCGTACGTGACCCCGGCGGTGACCCGGGACGTCCTGCTCATGCAGCACGAGTACGGGATCCGGGCCGCCGAGGCGGCGATGGACCTGTTGATCGAGGAGGTGTCGGTCTCCGCGCGGCTGCGGCAGGTGTCGCTGGACCTGTCCGCCAGCCTGGCCAAGGACCTGGACGCGTTGCCCGAGGTGGGTGGGCGGTTCCGCCGGGTCAACGCCGAGGAGCCGTACCGGCTGAAGGCCCGCTGCATCAAGGCGAAACTGGCCAACACCCGCGCGCGCCTGGCGCAGAAGACGCCGCACGTGCCCGGCCGGGACTACCTCGGCTCGGCCGAGCTGGTCGCCGACCTGGAGCTGATGCGCGCCTCGCTGGCCCGCAACTGCGGGCAGCTGCCCGCGGTCGGCCGGCTCGCCTCGGTGATCCGCACCGTCTCCTCCTTCGGGCTGCACCTGGCCACACTGGACATACGCGAGCACGCCGCCGCGCACCACGCCGTGCTCGCCGAGCTGTACGCACGGGTCGGCGAGGTGTCCGACTACGCTGCCCTGTCCCGTGCCGAGCGCACCGCCCTGCTCGCCAAGGAGCTGAGCGGCCGCCGCCCACTGTCCGGTGTCGATACTGCGCTGAGCGAATCGGCGCGCAAGACATTCGAGGTGTTCACGACGATCCGCGAGGCGCAGGACCGGTTCGGTGCCGAGGTCATCGAGTCGTACATCGTCTCCATGACGCTCGGTGTGGACGACGTCCTCGCGGCGGTCGTACTGGCCCGCGAGGCGGGGCTGGTGGACGTCCACTCCGGACAGGCCCGGATCGGGTTCGTGCCGCTGCTGGAGTCGGTGGCCGAGCTGGACTCTGGCGGGCAGCTGCTGGACGAGCTGCTGTCGCTGCCGGCGTACCGGGCGGTCGTGTCGGCTCGCGGCGACGTGCAGGAGGTGATGCTGGGCTACTCCGACTCCAACAAGGAGGCCGGCATCACCACCTCCCAGTGGGCGATCCACCGCGCGCAGCGGGCACTGCGCGACGTGGCGGCGCGGCATGGCGTACGGCTGCGGCTGTTCCACGGCAGGGGCGGCACGGTGGGCCGCGGCGGAGGGCCGGCGCACGAGGCGATCCTGGCCCAGCCGTACGGCACTTTGGACGGTGCCATCAAGGTGACCGAGCAGGGTGAGGTCATCTCGGACAAGTACACCCTGCCCGCGCTGGCCCGGGAGAACCTGGAGCTGACCGTGGCCGCGGTGCTGCAGGCCACGCTGCTGCACACCAAGTCTCGGGTGCCCGCGGACGCGCTCCAGCGCTGGGACGGCGTGATGACCACCGTCTCCGACGCGGCGTACCGGGCGTACCGGATGCTGATCGAGGATCCGGACCTGCCGGAGTACTTCTGGGCGTCCACCCCGACTGAGCTGCTCAGCTCGCTCAACATCGGCTCCCGGCCGGCGAAGCGGCCGGACTCCGGCGCCGGGCTGGGCGGGCTACGCGCCATCCCGTGGGTGTTCGGGTGGACCCAGTCCCGGCAGATCGTGCCCGGCTGGTACGGCGTCGGAACCGGCCTGTCCGCGGCACGCGAGGCGGGCCTGGCCGGTGTGCTGGCGGAGATGCACGAGAACTGGCACTTCTTCCGGACCTTCATCTCCAATGTGGAGATGATGCTGGCCAAGACCGACCTGGGCATCGCCCGGCGGTACGTGCAGACGCTGGTGCCCGAGCCGCTCCAGCCGATCTTCACCCGGATCGAGGCGGAGTACCACCGCACGGTCCGCGAGGTGCTCGCGGTCACCGGCGAGGCGGCACTGCTGGACAGCAACCCGGTGCTGCAGCGCACGCTCGCCGTCCGCGACACCTACCTGGTCCCGCTGCACCACCAGCAGGTGGCGCTGCTGCGCCAATATCGCGAGCTCGCGAGGGGTACCGGCAAGCCCAGCCGCGAGGTCGGGAGCGCGACCGGCCAGCGGGGCCGCCGGCCCTCAGCTGCCGGCGGCCCGGGCGTGTGCGTGGACCCCACCCTGGAGCGGGCGCTGCTCACCACGGTCAACGGCATCGCCGCCGGTATGCGCAACACCGGCTGAGCTGCGGATATCCGTCAATTTCCATCGGCTTTCTGCCGGCCGGCCACGACTGAAGTCGGCGCGCGTTGTCGTGCTCAGCCTGGGCGGCACCGGCGGATCCGCCGCGCTCGGGGCGGAGACTGTTGTCTCCGCCAAAGGCGGATGCTGTCATTGAGTCGGTTCTGGGTTGGCGGCGACTGGGTTGAGGTGAGCTGTGGCGGCAGAGAGCCCGCGCCTGGCGCGGCTTGCCAAGAGCATCGATGAAGGGGTGCCCGGCGCGCTTGACGCCTTCTGGCGCGAGGTGACCGAGTCCGGTGCCCCACTTGTCGAGCGTCTTGGCGACGGGTCGGCGCTAGTGACGTTCCTCTGGCGCGGCCAGGCACGCTCGGTGGCGACAGACTGGGGAGTACGGTTCGAGCTTACCCGCCTGGCCGGGACGGACCTGTGGTACGCCACCGAACGGATGTCCACCGACGTCCGTACCGTTTACTACTTTCGTCGCGACGGCGCGCGGGGCAAACCGTGCACCCCGAACGGGGACGGCCCGGTCCACGTCGATCCGGCGAACCCACGGCGGCTGAGGTTTCCAGCGGATCCTGGTGATCCGACCGACCAGGACACTTGGGTCTCCATTCTGGAGCTCGCCGATGCCCCGGTCGAACAGTGGAGCATCTCGCGACCCGGCGTTGCCCGCGGCCGACTGTTACGGCACACCATCAGGAGTGCCACGCTGGGCGGCCGGCGGCGGGTCTGGGTGTACCGGCCGGCCGGCGTGCCGACCGCCGGGCTGCCGTCGCTGGTCGTGTTCGACGGCTACCTGGCCCGCACCGTCCTGCGGATTCCCACCACATTGGACAACCTGATCGCGGCACGACAGGTACCGCCGCTGGTGGCCCTTTTCGTGGCCACGTCGAACGGCAAGCGACGACTCCGGGAGCTGAGCCCCGGACGGCCGATCCGGGACTTCCTGACCGGCGAGTTGATGCCATGGGCCCGCCGGCGATGGGGTCTGGCGACCGACCCGGCTCGCAACGTCGTCGCTGGAGTGTCGATGGGCGGGCTGGCCGCCGCGTACGCGGGCCTGTGCGCACCAGACGTGTTCGGCGCGGTCATCGCCCAATCTGGCAGCTTCTGGTGGGCTCCGCCCGGTGCGGAGCCCGGGTGGCTGGCCCGCCGGTTCGCCGATGGTCCTCGGCTGCCGCTGCGCTTCTATCTCGACGTCGGCAGCCGTGAAACCGAGGACTTTGGACGAGGTCTGACGCAGGTGGCGGCGAACCGGCAGATGCGTGACGCCCTGCTCGCCCGTGGCTACCCGGTGACCTACGTCGAGTACGCGGGTGGCCACGACTACGTGAACTGGCGCCGAACGTTCGCCGACGCGATGCTCGCCGTGCTCAGTGGGGCTCCGGGCCCGGCTAGCTCGTCTCGATGAGGACGTACGCGAAGCTGGGTCAGGAGGTCTCGCCGGTGAGGGTGAAGGAGCGCAGGCGGTCGATGGCGAGCACCGTGCTGGCCACGGTCAGGATCGCCGCCATCACCACCGCCAGCGGCACCGACACCCGGCCGGTCAGCATGCTGGTGTGGGCGACCGAGTCGGCCACCGAGATGGTGTACTGCTGGACGCTGAGCACCCGGGTACCGGAGAGCAGGTTGGTCAGCAGCCCCTCCCAGATCATGATGTACGCCAGCCCGAGCAGCACCGGCCGCCGGCTGAGCAGGCTCAGCAGCAGGAACAGCGCCGAGTAGGTGACCGCGCCGAGCGCCGTACCGGCCGCCAGCCCGGCGCCCAGCCGGACCGAGTCGGTCAGCGCTCCGGCCACGAACATCGGGACCGCGGTGCTGACCACCGTGATGGCCGCCGCGACCACCAGCTTGGCCAGGATGATCTCCCGCCGGGGCAGCGGCTTGGTGAGGATGTGCACCGCGGTGCCGTCCTCGATTTCCGAGCCGAGCACGCCGGCGCCCACCACCAGCGCGACGATCGGCAGCATCACCGCCACGCCGAGGCCGACCAGCACCGCCGGGCCCCAGTCCGAATTGGACACGCCGGAGGCTCGGCCGAGCGCCACCAGGCCGATGACCAGCACCGGCAGCGGGAAGAGCAACAGGAAGCGGCGCCGGCCGAACAGCCCGCGCGCGGTGATCCAGGCGATGGTTGGGTTCATGACGCCACCAGGTAGGAGAAGACGCTTTCCAGGGACTCGTCGGAGGGCAGCACGCGGCGCACCCGGATGCCCTCGGCCAGGGCGACCTTCGGCAGCGTTCGGGTGAAGGTGCCGTAGTCGCCGGCCTGGACGGTCAGGCCGGCGCCCGACAGCTCGACCCCGGTCACCGAGGCCTGGCCCATCAGGGCCACGGCGAGCCGCCGGTCGTCGCTGGAGTGGACGGAGAACACGTGTGGCCGGTGGGTCATCATCCGGCGGATGGACCGGTAGTCGCCGGAGGCGGCCAGCCGGCCGGCGACGATCACCTGGACGGTGCCGGAGACCTGCTCGACCTCCTCGAGGATGTGCGAGCTGAACAGGATGGTGCGGCCCGAGTCGCCGAGCTGGTGCAGCAGGTCCATCATCTGCAGCCGCTGGCGCGGGTCCATGCCGTTGAACGGCTCGTCCAGCACGAGCACCTCCGGGTCGTGCACCAGCGCCGCGGCCACCCGGGTGCGCTGGCGCATGCCCTTGGAGTACTGGTCGATCCGGCGGTCCTGCGCTCCAGTCATCTCGACCAGCCCAAGCGCCCGCCGGGCGGCCGCCTCCGGGTTGGGCAGCCGGTGCAGCTTGGCGTTGGCGAGCACGAACTCCCAGGCGGTGAGGAAGCCGTGCACCGCCTCGCGCTCGCTGACCAGCCCGAGGATCCGGTACACGGACGGGTTGCGCCAGGCGGGGGCGCCGGCCACCCGGACCTCGCCCCGCGACGGCGGGAGGAAGCCGGCCATCATGTGCAGCAGGGTGGTCTTGCCGGCCCCGTTCGGGCCGAGCAGCCCGGTCACGCCCGGCCCTAGCGTCATGGTGATGTCGTTGACCGCCACCACGTTGCCGTACCAGCGGGACACATTGGACAGCTCCACAGTGGTCATCGGGTGGCCACCTTCCGGTACCGGGCGATCAGGAGAGCGACGCACGCGGCCACGAACACGACGGTGGTCACCCCGTACGCCGGGCCGTAGTCGCCGACGTTGAAGGCGTCGGTGTTGCCGAACAGCCAGTCCCCGTCGCCCTGCACCAGCGAGGCCGGGTTGGGCAGGCCGGCCAGGTAGCGCACGGCGTCCGAGGGCATGCTCGACAGCACGCCCGTGATGGGACCGGTCATCAGGAAGACGCCGACGACGCCCCCGGCCGCGAACGCCCGCTTGCCGGTCAACGAGGAGACCAGCAGCGCCAGGCTGGAGAAGACGATCGCGTGGATGCCGGCGTAGGCCAGCCCCGGGAGCAGGTCCAGCAACTCGTCCCAGGCGGCGCCGACGTCGTCGGCGCCGAACGCGCCGCCCAGGAACATGATCAGCTGTGGCGCGCCGAGCAGCAGCCACACCGCGCTGACCAGGGCGGCCAGCTTGGCCAGCGCGTAGTCGCTGGCCCGCAGCGCCCGGGTGAAGTACAGCGGCAGCACGCCGCAGCGCAGGTCCCGGGAGACCAGCTCGGGCCCGACGATCGCCACGAAGAGGATGGCGAGCACGCCCATGCTCTCGGTGTACGCGGTATAGGTGGCCACCCGTTGGCCGGTCTGGGCGCGGACGGCGGTGAAGACCACGGCGACGGTGGTGACGATGAGGGCCACCGCCCACGGGAAGATCTTCGACTTCGCCGACCGGCCGAGCCCGTACGCGGTGCGCAAACCATGCAGGAACAGCGAGCCGACCGCGTACTCGCGGCCCAGCCGCGGGCCGGTGTACCGCTGGTACCCGATGTCGTGGATGACCGAATCAACCGACATGTGCCACCTCTTCGGTAGGTGTCCGGAACAGCTCGGCGACTCGGTGCCGCCGCTGGTCGAGGCGGTGCAGCGGCAGGTCCAGCTCGGCCACCGCGGCCAGGATGCGGTCGTACGTGTCGTCCGAGGCCAGCGGCACCAGCAGCAGCCGCCCGTCCGGCCGGGCCTCGACGCCCGACTCGCCCAGGCGCTTGAGCAGGTCCGCCTGGCCCTCGCTCACCTCCACCACCAGGACGTCGGTGGCGGTCGTCATGGTGGACAGCTGCGCCGAGCGCAGCAGCCGGCCCCCGTCGATGGCGACCAGTGAGTCGCAGATCCGCTCCACCTCGCCGAGCAGGTGCGAGCAGACCACCACGGAGATGCCGAACTCGGTCCCGATCTTGTGGATCAGCTCCAGCATCGCGTCCCGGCCGGCCGGGTCCAGCCCGTTGGTCGGCTCGTCCAGCAGCAGCAGGTCCGGGTCGTGCACCAGCGCCTGGGCCAGCTTGACCCGCTGCCTCATGCCGGTCGAGTAGCCGCCGATCTGCCGGTACCGCTCCTCGTACAGCCCGACGTGGCGCAGCGCCTCGGAGGCGCGCTCCCGGGCGGCAGTCTTGGGCAGCCCGCTGATCCGCCCAAGGTGGGTGACGAACTCGGCGGCGGACAGGTCCGGCGGCAGGCTGTCGTGCTCCGGCATGTAGCCGACGCGGGCCCGCACCTGCTCCGGGTCGGTACCGGGGTCGAGGTCGAAGACGCGCACCCGGCCGGAGGTCGGCGGCAGGAGCCCCAGTAGAATCTTGATCAAGGTGGATTTGCCGGCACCGTTCGCGCCGACCAGGCCGATGACGCCAGGCTCTATCGTCACCGTCAGATCGTCGAGCGCGGTCACCCGCGCGTTGTACTTCTTGGTGAGCGACTCGGTCGCGATGATGGGCACGCGTAGAGAGTATGGTGGCGGCGCCAGCGGCGGCATCCGGCGTTTCCCCCGACGCATCCCTGATGTCCTCCTCGTTGGACGCCGCAGGCGGGTGCTGTAACACTGAGGACTTGTTGCGAGGGGAGAGTCGTGGACGGTTGGGTGCTGCCCGACGAGGTGCTGCGTGACGCGCCGACGCACACGCCGCGCCCGTACGAGCTGGCCGACCTGGAGCTGCTGCTGGGCGGCGCATACGCGCCGCTGACCGGCTTCCTCGGCCAGGCCGACCTGGCCAGCGTGACCCGACGCGGCCAGCTCGCCGACGGCACGCCGTGGCCGGTGCCGGTCACCCTCGAAGTGCCCCGGGAGCTGGCGGACGGGCTGGACCTGGACAACCCCGTGCGGCGCGCGCTCGTCCTGACCGACACCGAGGGGGCGCCGGTGGCCGCGGTGGACGTCACCGAGGCGTGGCCCACCCGGGAGGGCATGTCCGGCGTGGCCGGCGCGGTGCGGCGGGTCGGCGACGGCGGCCACGGCCCGTTCCGGCGGCTGCGCCGCACCCCGGCCGAGGTCAAGTCGCTGCTGCCGCCCGGCCGGGTGCTGGGCGTGGTCGCCGACCGCCCGCTGCACCGCCCGCAGCTGGCGCAGATCGCGCACGCGGCGCGCACCCTCGCCGCCCACCTGCTGGTGCTCATCCCGATCACCGAGCCCGGCCCGGACGGGCTGCCGCCGGAGGCGCTGGTGCGGTGCGTGCTCGCCGCCCGCGACCGGATGCCCCCCGCCACCATCGTCGGCGTTCCGCTGGTGCGCCGCCGCGACGAGATCCGTGACGCGCTGATCCGGGCCCGGGTGGCCGCCGCGTACGGGGTGACCCACCTGCTGTCCACCGGCGGGATGCTCTCCGGCGGCGGGCCGCGGGTGCTGGTGCCGCGCGAGCTGGCCTACGACAGCCGGGACGGCCAGTGGCGCTGGCGTGAGGACATCCCGCCGCGCAACCGCAAGCTGGAGCTCAAGCCGGAGGAGATCGACGACCTGCTCGACCGCGGCTTCCCGCTGCCGGAGTGGCACACCCCGCCGGCCGTGGCGCGGGAGCTGGCCCGGGTCCGCCCGCCGCGGCGCCACCGCGGCCTGGTGGTCTTCTTCACCGGGCTGTCCGGCTCGGGCAAGTCCACCATCGCCCGCGGGGTGGCCGACGTGCTGCGGGAGACCGGCGACCGGACCGTGACCCTCCTCGACGGTGACGTGGTACGCCGCGAGCTGTCCGCCGGGCTCGGGTTCAGCAAGGCCGACCGGGACATGAACGTACGCCGCATCGCCTGGGTCGCCGCCGAGATCGCCCGGCACCGCGGCGTCGCGCTGTGCTGCCCGATCGCGCCGTACGCGGTCGCCCGTACCGCGGCCCGCCAGATGGCCACCGCCGCCGGCGCGGGGTTCGTGCTGGTGTACGTCGCCACCCCGCTGGCCGTGTGCGAGCAGCGCGACCGCAAGGGCCTGTACGCCCGGGCGCGCGCCGGCCAGCTCACCGGGATGACCGGCATCGACGACCCGTACGAGGAGCCGACCGACGCCGACCTGGTGCTGGACACCTCGGGGTTGAGTGTGGACGACACGGTCAGCATGGTGCTCAGCTACCTGACCGAGAACGGCTGGGTCGAGCCGCACCGCTGACCGCGGGCGCCCTCGGGGCCGCCAGCCCGCGGGACCCGGCCGGTGCGGCCGCACAGCCGGCGGGCCAGCGCGGGCCGCCGGGTCGCGCGGCCGTCAGGCCAGCGCGGGCGGCCCGGCCGCCGGCCGCCGGGTCGCGCGGCCGTCAGCCGGGCACGCTCTCGGTTGCCCGCTGGCCGAGCTTGTGCGCGCGGATGATGTCCGCGTACCGGTAGCCGCTCGCCTTGATCGTCCGCCGCTGGGTGGCGTAGTCCACGTGGATCAGCCCGAACCGCTTCGCGTACCCGTACGCCCACTCGAAGTTGTCCAGCAACGACCAGACGAAGTACCCGGCCAGCGGGGCACCGCCCCGGGTGGCCCGGATGCCGGCGGCCAGGTGCTGCTCCAGGTAGCTCATCCGCTCCTTGTCCTCGATCTGGCCGTCCGGCAGCACCTCGTCCGGCCAGGCCGAGCCGTTCTCGGTCACGTAGATGCGTGCGGCGTGGTAGTCGTCGCTCAGCCGCAGCAGCAGCTCCTCCAGCCCGTCCGGATGGACCTCCCAGCCCATCGCGGTCTGCTGGCCGTCCGGCACGCTGACCATCCGGGCGTACGGGATGGGCCCGTCGGGGTCGTCGGTGACCACCTGGCGGAAGTAGTAGTTCAGTCCCAAGTGATCCATGGGGGCGGCGATCGCCTCCAGGTCGCCGGCGCGCACCGGCGGATCCACCCCGTACACCTCGACCATGTCGGCCGGGTAGCCGCGGCCGTGCAGCGGGTCCAGCCACCACCGGTTGGTGTGGCCGTCGGCCCGCCGCGCGGCCGCGACGTCCGGCTCCCCCGGCCCGGCCGGCTCGCACGGGCTGAGGTTGAGCACCGCGCCGACCCGGGCCGGACCGGTGGCGACGTTGCGCAGCGCGGCCGCGGCCAGTCCGTGGCCGAGCAGCAGGTGGTGCGCGGCGGGCACGGCCAGCGTGATGTCGGTGAGCCCGGGCGCCATCCGGCCCTCCAGGTGCCCGATCCAGGCCGAGCAGAGCGGTTCGTTGATGGTGAACCAGTCGGTGACCCGGTCGCCCAGCCGGGCGGCCACCACCGCGGCGAACTCGGCGAGATGGAAGGCGGTGTCCCGGTTAGCCCAGCCGCCCCGGTCCTGCAGGGCCTGCGGCAGGTCCCAGTGGTACAAGGTGGCGAACGGCCGGATGCCGGCCTCCAGCAACCCGTCCACCAGCCGGTCGTAGAAGTCCAGCCCCGGCGGGTTGGCCCGGCCGGTGCCGGTGGGCAGCACCCGCGGCCAGGCGATGGAGAACCGGTACGCGTCGAGGCCGAGCCGGCGCATCAGACCGATGTCCTCCCGCCAGCGGTGGTAGTGGTCGCAGGCGACCTCGCCGGTGTCACCGTTGTCCACCGCGCCGGGCACCTGGCAGAAGGTGTCCCAGATGGACGGTCCCCGGCCGTCCTCGGCCACCGCGCCCTCGATCTGGTACGCGGAGGTGGCCGCACCCCAGACGAAATCGGGCCCCAGGTCCGGTACGTGACTCATCGACGCTCCTATCGAACCGAGCCGGCGGTCAGGCCGGAGACGAAATGCCGCTGCAGAAGGAGGAACCCGGCCACCACCGGGACACTGACCACAAGGGACGCTGCCATCACCTGGTTCCAGTACACGTCGTTGGAGGTGGCGTAGCCCTGCAGGCCGACCGCCAGGGTACGCGAGCCCTCATCGGTCATCACCGAGGCGAACAGCACCTCGCCCCACGCGGTCATGAAGGAGTAGACGGCGACCGCCACGATGCCCGGCACCGCGGTCGGCAGGATCACCTGCACCAGGGTGCGCACCGGACCCGCCCCGTCGACCTGTGCCGACTCGTCCAGCCCGCGCGGGATCGAGTTGAAGTATCCGACCAGCATCCAGATGGAGAACGGCAGGGAGAAGGTCAGGTAGGTGATGACCAGGCCCAGCCGGCTGGCGTACAGCTGGATGCCGGTGAGGTTGCCGAGGTTGACGTAGATGAGAAACAGCGGCAGCAGGAACAGGATGCCGGGGAACATCTGGGTGGACAGCACGGTGATGGAGAACAGCCGCCGGCCGGTGAAGCGGTGGCGGCTCACCGCGTAGGCCGCGACGATGGCCACCGTCACCGAGAAGGCCATCGCCAGGCTGCACACGACGACGCTGTTGACGAAGTAGTGCGCGAGCGGCACGGTGTGCCAGATGTCCACAAAGGGCCGCACGGTCAGGCGCGAAGGTATCCAGCGGAAGGTGTCCTGCACGTCCACCAGCGGCTTCACCGAGGAGCTCACCATCACGTAGATCGGCGTGAGGGTGAACGCCAGCAGCAGGGTGAGCACCGCTGGCCGGGCGACCTTGAGCCAACGAGGTTCACGCATCGCTCCTCCTGCGGGACGTGACAGGCAGGTAGATCGCGGTGACGAGCAACAGGAACAGCAGCAGCAATACGCTCATCGCCGAGCCGAGGCCGAAGTTCCAGGTGATGAACGAACTCTGGTAGATGTGGATGGAGATGAGGTCGCCGGCCCGCGGGGCGCCGCTGCCGAACAGCACGTACGGCGTGTTGAAGTCGTTGAACGTCCACAGGAACAGCACAAGGATGAGCACCTGGTTGACCGGTCGCAGCAGAGGGAGAGTGATGTTGCGCAGCTGCCGGCCGAAGCCGGCGCCGTCGATCGCCGCCGCCTCGTAGAGCTCGTCCGGCACCGTCTGCAGCCCGGCGGACAGCACCAGCAGGGCGAACGGCCAGTTGCGCCAGACCGAGACGGCGACCAGCGACGCGAAGCTGTTGCCGCCGATCAGCCAGAACGGACGGTCCTGGGTCAGGTGCAGCTGGTCGACCAGGACGTGGTTGACCAGCCCGGTGTCGCGCTGCAGCAGGAAACCCCAGGTGATCACCGCGGTGTACGCGGGCAGCGCGTACGGCGTGAGCAGGATGGTGCGCAGCACCCCCCGGCCGGCGAACGGGCGTTGCAGCAGCACCGCGGCGGTGATCCCGAGCAGCCAGCAGAAGGCGACGGTCAGCACGGAGTACGCCATGGTGACGCCCAGGGAGTGCAGCAGGTCCGCGCCGATCGGGCTGTTCACGTCGACGATGACGCGGAAGTTGGCCAGCCCGACGAAGGGCGCGGCGGACCAGTTGCGGATGTAGAACTGGGTCAGCCCCTTCAGGCTCATCCAGGCGCCGACCACCATCGGTACCAAGTGGACCGCGAGCTCCAGTACCAGGGCGGGCAGCAGCATCGCGTACGGCGTGAACCGTCGGCGCCGCCCGGCCCGCCCCCGGCGCCGGGCGGGCGCAACGGGTGGCCGGGCGCCCGCCCCCCGCCGGGGGGCGGGCGTGGTGACCGTCGCCATGCCTCAGCTGCCGGCCTTCACTTGCTGGTTGGCCGCGGAGAGCTTGCTCTTGATCGTCGCCGCGGTCACCGGCTTGCCGCTCGCCGCGTCCGCGAACAGGTCCTTCATCACGGTCCCCACCAGCGTCTCGAACTGGCTCTCCTCGGGCACCGCCGGGAGCGGGGCGGCCGTGCTGGACAGGATCTGCTGGTAGACCTTGACCACGTCGGTCTGGAACGCCGGGTCGGAGTACGCGCCCTTCACCGTGGGCAGCGAGCCGTAGGTCTTGTTCAGCGCGATCTGCTCGGCGTCGCTGGTCATGAACTTCACGAACTTGAGGGCGGCGTCCTTGTGCTTGGTGTTGGCGAACACCGCCAGGTTGATCCCGGCGACCATGCTGTTGACGTGCTTGCCGCCGGGCGGCGTGGGCTCGGTGAACGGCACCGGCGCCACGCCGTAGTCGTCCGGGCTCATCCCGTGCGACTTCAGCGCGGTGTCCGCGGCCTGCCACAGCAGCATTGACGCCTTGCCGCTGGCGAAGTCGGCCACCGACTGGTTGTTGGAGTACTCGGCCGCGCTCGGGTTGACGATCTTGTCGACGGCCATGAAGTCGATGTACCGCTTGATGGCGGCGACCGCGGCGTCCGAGTCGAACTGCGGCTTGCCGGAGCTGTCGAAGAAGTCCGCCCCGTACTGCTGGCCGAAGGTGAAGGCGTGGTGGGAGTTCTCCACCGGGCTGCCCGCCTCCAGGACCAGGCCCCACCGGCCGTCCTTGGTCAGCTTCTTGGCGTCGGCGACCAGCTCGGTCCAGGTGGTCGGCGGCGCCTGGATGCCGGCCTCGGCGAAGTGCTTCTTGTTGTAGTACAGCGCGTAGGCCAGCGAGTAGATCGGTACCGCCGTCGGCGGCTTGCCCGGCGCCCCGGTGGCGGAGAGGCTGCCGGCCAGGAAGCGGTCCTTACCGCCGATCTGATCCATCGTCGCGTCGTCGAACGGCAGCAACGCGCCGGTGGCCTGCAGGGACGCGGACCACGTGTTGCCGATGTTCAGCACGTCCGGGCCCTGGCCCGAGGTGGTGGCGGCGAGGATCCGGTTGAGCAGGTCGGCCCAGCCGATCACCTCCAGCTTCACGGTGATGCCGGTCTGCTGCTTGAACTTGTCCAGCTCCGGCTGCAGCACGGCCTTGTCGTTCTCGAGACTGGTGCCCTGGTTGCTGGCCCAGTAGGTCAAGGTCACGCCGGCGCCGGACCCGGAGCCGGACTCGTCTGAGCTGCCGCACCCGGCGGCCAGCGGGATCAGCAGCGCCGCCGCGGCGCCGATCACCGCCCTTCTGCGAAGCGACACGGGTATCGCCCTCCCTGTGGCCGGTGACTCACGAGTTAATTCATGCCTTGGTTTATGTCGGCCATTAAACTGGTGAGGCATCCTGTACGTCAAGCATCGACAGATGGGCCTGCCATGGAGACCACCCGCCGTACCGTCCGGGACCTGCGCCGGCACAACCGCTCCACGGTGCTGTCCAAGCTGTTCTTCGACGGTCCGCTCAGCCGGCAGGAGCTGACCCGGCTGACCGGCCTGAGCGCGGGCACGGTGAGCAATGTGACCGGTGAGCTGGTCGAGGAGCGGCTGGTCGTGGAGGCCGGGCTGGTCGACTCGGACGGCGGCCGGCCGCGCGTGCTGCTGCGCGTCGATCCCCGCTACGGCCACGTGGTCGGCGTCGACGTGGGCGAGACCGGCGTGAAGGTGGAGCTGTTCGACCTGACCATGGGCCGGCTCGCGGCGGTGGAGCACCCGCTCCGCTCGCCCCGACCCGACCCGGCGGAGGTGGTCGCCCAGATCGCGTCCGCGCTGCGGGAGATCCTCGCCCGGGCCGGGGTCAGCGAGGAGGCGGTGCTCGGCGTGGGGATCGGCGTGCCCGGCACGGTCGAGCAGGGGTCACCCGCGCTGGTGCACGCCCAGGTCATCGGCTGGGACGCGGTGCCGTTCGAGGAGCTGCTGCGCGCCAGCGGCGTCACGCTGCCGCTGTTTCTGGACAACGGCGCGAAGACGCAGGGCCAGGCCGAGCTGTGGTTCGGCGCCGGCCGCGGCGCCCGGCACGCGGTGGTCGCCCTGGTCGGCTCCGGGGTCGGCGCCGCCGTGATCACCCACGGCAGCACCTACCAGGGCGCCACCAGCAGCGCCGGCGAGTGGGGCCACACCACGATCGTGTACGGCGGGCGGCCCTGCCGGTGCGGGTCGCGCGGCTGCCTGGAGGCGTACGTGGGCGCGGAGGCGATCCTCGACCGGTACCGGCAGGCGCGCGGCCGGCGGGCCCGGGCCGCGGCGGACGAGCAGTCCGGCCTCGCCGAGCTGATCGCCGCCGCGCCGCGGTCCCGGACCGCCGCCCGGGTGCTGGACGAGACCGCCGGCTACCTGGGCGCCGGCATGGCCAACCTGGTCAACCTGTTCAACCCGGAGCGGATCGTGCTGGGCGGCTGGGCCGGCGTCGCGCTCGGCGAGTCGCTGCTGCCCAAGATCCGGGAGGCGGTCGCGGCGCACGCGCTGCGCCACCCGTACGGGCAGACCACCATCGAGCTGTGCCAGCTCGGGCCGGACGCGGTGGCGGTCGGGGCGGCGACGCTGCCGGTGGCCGCGCTGCTGGCCAGGGGTGGTGACCCGCGGGAATCCCGGACGGAGCGCGCCGCCGGGCCGGCGGGCAACGGCCAGCCACGGCGGGGTCCGGTGGCGGTCGCCTGATCTTCGGTTATCGGGTCGTGCTGCCGCACCACCCATCCTCGTTCCTGCTGCCAGCCTCGTCGGGCCCGCTCGTCACAGCCGGCCGAATGCGGCCCTGGCCGCCGCCTCCGACGGCGGCTCCTCCTTGGACAGACGCACGGAGCTCTTGGTGCCCACCGCCTCCAGCTCCCAGAGGGCACCGAACGCGTTGAACCGGCGGACGGTCACGTGCCCGATCTCGTCTGGGATGTACGGGTCGGCCACCACCCGGCCGGCCTCCGGGCGCAGGCCGAGCATCGCGCGCAGGCACTGGATCGGTGCGCCGGTGGCCCACGCCTGCGGGCTGCACGCCGTCGGGTAGGGCACGGGGAAGCTGCCGAAGTCGCGCGGGTAGCCGGAGAACGCCTCCGGCAGCCGGAAGTCGGAGAACCGCGCGGCCTGCAGCAGGGCCATCGTGATGCGGTTCGCCTCGTCGCGGAACCCGTACCTGGCCAGGCCCGTCGCGATGATCGAGTTGTCATGGGGCCAGACCGTCCCCCGGTGGTAACCGATCGGGTTGTAGCCTCTGTCCTTCGTGGACAGCGTGCGCACTCCCCAGCCGGAGAACATGGCGTCCGACATCAGCTGGTTGGCGACCAGCCGGGCACGGTCCTCGGGCACGATCCCCGACCACAGCAGGTGGCCGATGTTCGAGGTGAGTGAGTCGATCTTCCGCTTGTCGCCGTCAAGCCCGATCGCGTAGTACCCGCCCCGCTCGTCGATCCAGAAGTCGTTGTTGAACCGCTGGCGCAGCAGCGCCGCCTCGGAGCGCAACCGGCTGGCCAGCGCCGGGTCGTTCAGCGGACCCTCAGCCAGCTCCGCCATGCGAATCTTCGCGTCGTAGACGTAGCCCTGGGTCTCGCAGGTGGCGATGGGCAGCACCGGCAGGGAGCCGTCGGCGAACTGGACGCCGTCCCACGAGTCCCGCCAGCACTGGTTCCCGAGGCCCTGTGGCGAGCGGGTCTGGTACTCCAGGTAGCCGTCCCCGTCGCGGTCACCGTACCGGTCGATCCAGTCCAGCGCGGCCATCGCGTTGCTCCGCAGCGCACGGACCAGCTCGTCGTCCTGGGTCCAGCAGTAGTACTCCGAGAGCAGGATCAGCCAGAGCGGTGTCGCGTCGATCGTCCCGTAGTACGGGTTGTGCGGCTTCTCGCCCAGCCGGGTGAGCTCGCCGCTGCGTACCTCGTGCAGGATCTTGCCGGGCTCCTCGTCGCGGAAGTCCTCGCGCGTCGAGCCCTGGTACGCGGCGAGGGCCAGCAGCACCCCGCGGGAGAGCGCCTGTCCCGCCGCGATGGTCTGGTACGCCGTGATCAGCGTGTCCCGGCCGAACAGCGTCAGGAACCAGGGCAGGCCGGCGGCGGGCAGCATGATCTCGCGCTCGCCGGCGCGGGTGGCGATGCGAAGCGCGATCAGATCCCGCCGGCTCGTCTCGATGGTCTTCTCCAGGATGAACGAGTCACTCTCCACTGTGGGCGCCTGGGAGAGCCAGGCGTTGACCGGGTCGTTCGTGCCCGCCGGCAGCGGGAAGCGGCGGCGCCCCGGGCGAATCTCCTGCACGTCAAAGTTGAGCGGAATCTCGATGTCGCAGCTCCACCGGCTGTCGGGCGCGAGGTCCAGCTCCCAGACCAGGTCGTCGCCCTCGACACGGTCAGCTGACGGATGGGCGCTGATCACGGTCTCGACCTGGAAGTCCTCGTTCTGGTACCGGTATGCCAGGCGGGACTCTGCCGGGGCGTGGTCGCGGACAATGGTGGTCCGCTCCCGCACAACGTGCTTCATCTCGAACAGGTCGGCGAAGTCGGTCCCGGTCTCCAGGCGCAGCTGGACGTGCACCGGCTGGCCGGCGAACGACTGCAGTTCGAGGTGTTCGTGGAACACGTCGCCGAGCAGGCGGCGGCGGCGCAGCCCGATCGTGTTGGGCGGCAGGTCCGGCAGTTCGGGGTTGGTGAGGAAGAACTCGGCCGAGTAGTGGTTGACCGTGCCGGAGCGCAGGGAGAGGAAGCGGGCGCCGTTGATGGTGAGCACCCAGTGGCTCACCAGCCGGGTGTCGGAGTTGACCAGACCGCCGATCGTGCCAGGCGGCACGTCGCCGATTTGGTCGGAGAACATGAAGGTGCGCCCCTCCACCACCGAGATCGGCTGCGGGCCGAGTTCGGGTGGCAGGTCGTGGCCCTCCCGACCCGCCCGGCTCTCGTCCATCTCCACCCCGGGCAGCGGGACGGCCGGCGTGGGGCGAAGCGTCGTCTCCTGCTGTGTCGCCATGGAGTGGTCGTTACCCCTCCCCCTGGGGGAACCAGCGCGTGCTGGCGAGCCGCATGTAACCTGCCTCACATCTGATCCGCTGTTTTGTGTACGGTATTGTTCGTACGCGTTGGAAACTGTGCGATTGGTGGCGTGATGCTGGCTCCCCAGCGGCAGGCCGCGATTCTCGAACGGGTGCGCCGCTCCGGCGGCGTCAAGGTCGCCGACCTGGTCGCCGAGTTCGGCGTCTCCGACATGACCATCCGGCGTGACCTGGAGGCGCTGGCCCACCGCGGCCTGCTGGCCAAGGTGCACGGCGGGGCGACCGCGCTGCCGCCCGGCTCGACCGACGAGCCCGGCTTCGCGGCGAAGTCGGCCCGCCAGCGGGCCGAGAAGTCGGCCATCGCTGCCCGGGCCGCCGACCTGGTCGCACCGGGGCTCGCCATCGCGCTCTCGGCCGGGACCACCACCGCCGCGCTCGCCCGCCGGCTGGCCGGCGTGCCGGAGCTGACCGTGGTGACCAACTCGATCCCGGTGGCGGACGTGTTCTTCCGGGCCGGGCGGCCCGACCAGACCGTGGTGCTCACCGGCGGCGTCCGCACCCCGTCGGACGCTCTGGTCGGCCCGGTCGCGGTGGCGACGATCCGGTCACTCCACCTGGATCTGGTCTTCCTCGGCGTGCACGGGATGAGCGAGCGGGCCGGCTACACCACGCCCAACCTGATGGAGGCGGAGACCAACCGGGCCCTGGTCGCCGCCGGCGAGCGGCTGGTGGTGCTGGCCGACCACACCAAGTGGGGCACCGTCGGCATCTCCTCGATCGCGGCCCTGGACGCGGCGCACGTCCTGGTCACCGATTCCGGGCTGCCCGCCGCCGCGCGGGACACGCTGGCCGGCCAGGTAGGAGAGCTCGTCGTGGTGCAGGCATGAAGCGTACGGCGATCCGGCTCGCCGACGGCCGCGAGCTGATCTACTTCGACGAGCGGGACGACGCGGTGCACGCGGAGGTGGACCGGCGCCAGCTGCCGCCGCCCCCGCCCGCCTCCGAGCTGCGCTACGACCCGCTCACCGCCGAGTGGGTCGCGATCGCGGCGCACCGGCAGACCCGCACCTTCCTGCCCCCGCCCGACGAGTGTCCACTATGTCCGTCCACCCCGGACCGCTCTACCGAGGTCCCGGCCTACGACTACGACGTGGTCGTGTTCGAGAACCGGTTCCCTTCGCTGTCGGACCGGTTCGGACCGTCGGCCGGCCCGGCCACGCCGTACACCCCGGTGCGGCCGGGTGAGGGGCGCTGCGAGGTGGTCTGCTTCACCTCCGACCACAACGCCTCGTTCGCCTCGCTCCCGCCCACCCGGGTCCGCACGGTCCTCGACGCACTGGCCGACCGGACCGCCGAGCTGTCCGCCCTGCCGTACGTGCAGCAGGTGTTCTGCTTCGAGAACCGCGGCGTCGAGATCGGTGTGACCCTGCACCACCCGCACGGGCAGATCTACGCGTACCCCTTCGTCACGCCGCGCACGCGCAGCATGCTCGCGGCGGCCCGCGCCCATCGCGGTGGCAACCTCTTCGCCGACGTCCTGGCCGCGGAGCGGGCGGCGGCGGTACGGGTCGTCGCGCAGAACGAGCACTGGACGGCGTACGTGCCGGCGGCGGCCCGCTGGCCGTTCGAAGTGCACCTGGCGCCGCACCGGCAGGTACCCGACCTTCCGGCGCTCGACGACGCCGAGCGCGCCGCGTTCGGGCCGATCTACCTGGACCTGCTGCGCCGGTTCGACGCGCTGTTCGAGGGGCCGATGCCGTACATCTCGGCCTGGCACCAGGCGCCCGTGCGGGACGGGCGCGACCTGGCCTACCTGCACCTGCAGCTGTTCAGCATCCGGCGGGCGCCGGGCAAGCTGAAGTACCTGGCCGGCTCGGAGTCCGCGATGGGCGTGTTCATCAACGACATCCGGCCCGAGGAGGCCGCCCGGATGCTGCGCGAGGCGTGCTGACGGCATCCAGGCCGTCCAGGAGCCGCAGGGCGTCCGCGGAGGGGCTGCCGGGGGCCGCCGATAGCACCACCAGCTCCATGCCCGACTCATCCGGCAGCACGAAGTTCTCCTGATGCAGTTCCAGTTCCCCGACCAAGGGGTGCCGGTAGGCCTTACGCCCGTACGTCCGCGCGCGCACCTCCGCGCGGGCCCATAGCCGCCGGAAGCGCTCGCTGCCCATCGCCAGCTCCCCTATCAGCGAGGCCAGCCGCGGATCCTCGGGCAAGGCCTGGGAGCAGCGGCTGCTGACCTTGGAGTCGACCGAGCCGATCGCGTTCCGGCGGCAGAACTCCGGTGACTACGAGATCCCGTCACTGCACCTGAAGGAGGGGCTGGAGCCCGCGGGCCGCTCGGGTTTCGGGCTGCACGTGCGGCCCTAGCGCGGGCATGCCGATTGTCACAGCCCCGCGTTACATTCGGCGGCATGTCCGGGAGCGGCGCGAAGGCGGGTGAGGGATTGCAGATTTCGGTGACGGTCGCCGACGGGGTGGCGCTGCGCGTCCGGCACCGGGCGGGGTCGGCGCCACCCCCATTCCTGCTGGTGCACGGGCTTTCGTCGAACGCGCGACTGTGGGACGGGGTGGCCGACCGGCTGGCCGCCGAGGGCCACCCGGTGTACGCGGTGGACCTGCGCAGCCACGGCGAGTCGGACGCCCCCGAGGAGGGGTACGACACCGCCACCGCCGCGGCGGACGTGGCGGCGGTCGCCGGCGCGCTGGGTCTGGGTCCGGCGATCGTGGCCGGCCAGTCCTGGGGCGGCAACGTCGTGGTGCGGATGGCGGCCGAGCACCCGGCGCTGGTGGCCGGGCTGGCCCTGGTCGACGGCGGCTGGATCGACCTCTCTGCCGACTTCGCGTCGTGGTCGGAGTGTGCCCGGGCGCTGCGCCCGCCGGAGCTGGCCGGGGCGACCGCCGATGCCATGCGGGCCAGGCTCCGGCGCGTCCACCCCGACTGGTCGACGGCCGCGATCGAGGCGACCGTGGCCAACCTGCGGGTCGGTCCGGACGGCACGCTCACCCGGCGGCTGTCCATCCCGCGCCACATGTCGATCCTGCGCAGCATGTGGGACGACCCCCCGCACCGCTGGTTCCCGGCGGTCACCGCGCCGGTCCTGTTGCTGCCCGCGATACCGGAAGACCCGCAGCGGGCGCAGCGGATCCGCGACCGGGTGGCGGCGGCGCAGGCCGCGCTGCCGAGGGCGACCATCCGCGAGTACCTGGGCGCCGACCACGACCTGCACGCCCAGCACCCGGACCGGCTGGCCCGCGACCTGCTGGACCTCGCGACGATGTCGGTGGGCACGCCATGACGACGCGGATCAGCGGCTTCGGCGAGCGGGCGAAACGACACGCGCCTCGCCGGCCACCGGGTGGCCGGCCGTCTCCGGAAGCCGACGGCGGCGCCGGCGTGCGGCCGCATCCAGGGGGGCGGGACGGATGAGCAGACTCCTGGTGATCATGGGATCCGGCGAGACCGCGCCCACCATGGTCAAGCCGCACCGGGCGATCTTCGCCCGGTGCGGTGACGGCAAGGCGGTGCTGATGGACACCCCGTACGGGTTCCAGACCAACGCCGAGGACATCTCCGCCCGGGCCATCGCCTACTTCGCGTCCAGTGTCGGCCGGCAGGTCGAGCTGGTCTCCTGGCGCACCGTGCCGGAGAGCGCGCTGGAGCGCGAGCGGGCGCTGGCCGCTTTGCGCGAGGCCGATTGGATCTTCGCCGGTCCGGGCAGCCCCACCTACGCGCTGCGCCAGTGGCGCGACACGCCGATCCCGGACGTGCTCGCCGAGAAGCTGGCCCGCGGCGGCACGCTCTGCTTCGCCAGCGCGGCGGCGCTCACCCTCGGCTCGCACGCGATACCGGTCTACGAGATCTACAAGGCCGGTATCGACCCACACTGGGTGCCCGGCATGGATCTGATCGCCACAATCACCGGCCTGCCGGCGGTGGTCATCCCGCACTACAACAACGCCGAGGGCGGGCACCACGACACCCGGTACTGCTACCTCGGTGAGCAGCGGCTGTCCAAGATGGAGGCCGAGCTGCCGGAGGAGTCGTTCATCCTCGGCGTGGACGAGCACACCGCCGTGGTGTTCGACCTGGACGCCGGCAACGTCTCGGTGCTCGGTAACGGCGTGCTGACCGTCCGGCGCCACGGGCGCAGCGTGACCCGGCCCGCCGGCAGCGTGTTCGACCTGACCGACCTCGCCTCGCTCGCGGCCGGCGCGCCGGTGGCCGCGGAGTCCGCGCCGGCACCTGCCGGCGGCGCCGGGGCCGGGGCGCCCGCCGACGCCACCGCACCGGTGTCGCTCGCCGGCGCCGCCGACCGGCTGGACGCCGCGTTCTCTCGGGCCCTGGCCGACCGGGACGTGGACGGGTGCGTCACGGCGATCCTCGAGCTCGAGCAGGTGATCGTGGACTGGTCGGCGGACACCGACGTCGAGGAGGGCGAGCACGCGCGGGCGATCTTCCGCGGCATGGTGGTCCGGCTGGGCGACCTCGCCGAGGCCGGCGCACGGGATCCGCGCCAGGTGCTCGCGCCCTATGTGGACACCCTCCTCGAGCTGCGGGCCCGGGCCCGGGCCAGCCGGGACTGGGCCACCTCGGACTGGATCCGCGATCGCTTGGGCGCGGCCGGCGTCGAGGTGCGCGACACCCCCGACGGCGCCACCTGGCACCTGCACCCCTAACCGCATCAACGGTCTCTCCGCGATCTTGCAGTTGTGTACCCCGGAAAAGGGGATATGTCCGGTTATTTCGGGGGGCACAACTGCAAGATCGCGGAGAGGGGTCAGCCGGCGAGGGCGGCGCGGACTTCCGAGACGATGTAGCTCGGCCGCTGGTAGAGATCCCGATCGGTGAAGTAGCGCATCGTCCAGCCGTGGCGGGCGAGCCAGTTCATCCGCTCTCGATCACTGCTCAGGCGCCGTTGCTCGGCGTGCGACTTGCCGTCGTACTCCAGACCCACCCGCTGCTGCCGGTATCCGAGATCCAGCCGGTAGAGCAGGTTGCCGTACTCGTCCCGTACCCACAGCTGCGGTTCAGGTACGGGCAACCCGGCATCGAGTACCACCAGGCGCAGCTGGCTCTCCTGCCGGCATTCCGGACGCGGGTCCGCGTACGGGATCAGCTCGCGCGCCTGGCGTACCCCCTTGAGACCTCGATGGCGCACCACTTCGGCCGCGAGCTCGTCCGGGGTGCAGGCCTGGGCGCGAAGGGCGGAATCGAGGAGGGGCAAGGCGTCCAGCCGGCGCAGTGTCCGGGCGAGGTCGACCGCGCAACGGGCGGCCGGGACACACGGGACACCATCGACCAACGTGCAGCCATCGACCGGGATGATCGCCTCGTGTACCCGTACGCCCCGAATCCGTGGCCGCACCGTCCCGGCCGGCACGATCACGTGCACCGCTGTGGGCGGCAGCACGTCGAAGCCGTACCGCACGGCAGCCGACTGGAACCCGAGTAGCGTCCCGGGCGGCAGCCGGAGGAACAGCGCGCGGAGAAGGTCGTCGGTCGCGACGCCGCCGAAGCCGTACACGCCGCGGCTGGCCCGCATGATGCCGCCGTCGTGGAGCAGGCCGTCCATTCGCCGCCGGGTGACCCCGTCAGCCAGGAGGTCCCGGTACCGCCGGAGTTCGGTCGCCATGCCCGGCGAGGATGACGAACCCGCGGGCGGCCCGCCACCACGTCAGCGGTCTTCTGTGGATAGACAGGTCACCTGTGGATACTGCTCGAACACCCGTCCACCACCCCCCTCACCCGCGATCTTGCAGTTGTGCCCCCCGAAATAGGGGGACATATCCCATTTTTCGGGGTACACAACTGCAAGATCGCGGGAAAGGGGTCAGGCGGCGAGCTTCTTGGACAGGTTGTCCGCCAGGGCGGCCATGAACTCGTCCGTGGTCAGCCACGGGGTGTCGCCGCCGACCACCAGCGCCAGGTCCTTCGTCATCTGCCCACCCTCGACAGTTTCCACGCAGACCTGCTCCAGCGTCTCGGCGAAGCGCGTCACCTCGGGCGTGTTGTCCAGCCTGCCGCGGTGCGCCAGCCCCCGGGTCCACGCGAAGATCGACGCGATCGGGTTGGTGGAGGTCTTCTCACCGCGCTGCCAGGCCCGGTAGTGCCGGGTCACCGTGCCGTGCGCGGCCTCCGCCTCGACCGTCCGGCCGTCCGGGGTCATCAGCACCGAGGTCATCAGGCCGAGCGAGCCGAAGCCCTGCGCCACCACGTCGGACTGCACGTCGCCGTCGTAGTTCTTGCACGCCCAGACGAAGCCGCCCTCCCACTTCAGCGCCTGGGCCACCATGTCGTCGATCAGCCGGTGCTCGTAGGTCAGCCCGGCGGCCTCGAAGTCGGCCTTGAACTCCTGCTCGAAGACCTCGGCGAAGAGGTCCTTGAAGCGGCCGTCGTACGCCTTGAGGATGGTGTTCTTCGTGGACAGGTAGACCGGGTAGTGGCGGGCCAGCCCGTACCGGAACGAGGCGCGGGCGAAGTCGCGGATCGAGTCGTCGAAGTTGTACATGCCCATCGCCACACCGCCGCCGGGGAACTTCGCCACCTCGAACTCCATCGGCTGGCCGCCGTCGTCCGGGGTGTAGGTGATGGTCACCGTGCCAGGGCCGGGGACAACGAAGTCGGTCGCCCGGTACTGGTCGCCGTGCGCGTGACGGCCGATGACGATCGGCTTGGTCCAGCCCGGCACGAGCCGCGGCACGTTCCGCATGATGATCGGCTCGCGGAACACCACACCGCCGAGGATGTTGCGGATCGTCCCGTTCGGCGACTTCCACATCTTCTTCAGCCCGAACTCGGCGACCCGCGCCTCGTCGGGGGTGATGGTCGCGCACTTCACGCCGGCGCCGTGCCGCTTGATGGCGTTCGCCGCGTCGATGGTCACCTGGTCGTCGGTGGCGTCGCGGTTCTGGATGGACAGGTCGTAGTACTCCAGCTCGACGTCGAGGTAGGGCAGGATCAGCTGCTCGCGGATCTGCTTCCAGATGATCCGGGTCATCTCGTCGCCGTCGAGCTCGACGACCGGCTTCGCTACCTTGATCTTCGCCATGTCGCCCGGGCGCTCCTCTCGGTGTCAGTTCAAGCAGTACGAGCGTACTGCATTGGCTGGTCGTGGCAGTATCTGGGGATGCTCGTCAGCCGCGTCTTCGGCGCCGTGACCGTCATCGCCCTGCGCGATGCCGCGGGCATCTTCCCTGACCCGCTGAACGAGGTCTTTCCGCGGGCCACCGAGGACCACTGGCGGCAGGCCAGGGCGCTCGACCCGGATGCGGTACGGGACGGACGGTGGCACCTGCAGTTCCGCTGCTTCGCCTGCCGGCTGCCCGACGGCCGGGTGATCCTGGTCGACACCGGGATCGGTCCGGCCGACGCACCGGCCCGCGACTGGGCACCGGTGCCCGGACGGCTGCCCGAGGAGCTCGCCGCCGCTGGAATCGAGCCCGACGCGGTGGATGCCGTGGTCCTTACCCACATGCACACCGACCACATCGGCTGGGCCGTCACAAATGGTCACCGGCCCGCCGACACGCCCCAGCCGAACCCGACGCCGTACTTCCGCAACGCCCGTTACCTGCTTCAGCGCGCGGAGGTCGAGGCGATGCACGCACGCCGGTCGCGGATGGTGGAGTGGCTGCTCGAGCCCCTGCGCGCCACCGATCAACTGTCCGTTGTGGACGGTAAGGAGGAGCTCGGCGCGGGGCTGCGGGTGGTGGCGACGCCCGGGCACACGCCCGGCCACCAGTCGGTGTTGTTGACGGCGGGCGACGAGACGCTTCTGCTCACCGGCGATCTTCTGGTGCATGCCGTGCAGTTGGTGGACCCGTCCCTGCCGTACGCGAACGACATGGATCCGGACGCGGCGGTCGCATCGCGGACGGGCCTGCTGCGCGAGCTGGCCGCGCAGGGCAGGGTCACCCTCGCCACGTCCCACCTGACCGAGGCGTTCACCCCCCTATAAACCCCGCGATCTTGCAGTTGTGCCCCCCGAAATAACGGGATATGTCGCTTTTTCCGGGGTACACAACTGCAAGATCGCGGAGAAAGGGGGCGGGCGGCGGGGGTCAGCGGGCTGTGGCGGCGAGGTCGACGACGTTGGCGAGCAGCATGGCGCGGGTCAACGGGCCCACGCCGCCGGGCACCGGGGCGAGGTAGCCGGCGACCTCCGCCACTTCGGGCGCGACGTCACCGGTGTAGTGGCCCTTGCCGTCCCGCCCGACCACCCGGGTGACGCCCACGTCCACCACCGCCGCGCCCGGCTTGACCATGTCCGCCTTGAGCAGGCCGGGCAGCCCTGCGGCGACCACCACGATGTCCGCGGTGCGGGTGTGCGCGGCCAGGTCCCGGGTGCCGGTGTGGCAGAGGGTCACCGTGGCGTTCTCCGTACGCCTGGTCAGCAGCAGCCCGAGCGGCCGGCCGACCGTGGTACCGCGGCCGACCACCGTCACCTCAGCCCCCTCCAGCGGTATGCCGTAGCGGCGCAGCAGCAGGACGATGCCGCGCGGGGTGCACGGCAGTGGGGCGGGGTACCCGAGCACCAGCCGGCCCAGGTTGACCGGATGCAGCCCGTCCGCGTCCTTGGCCGGGTCGATGAGCTCCAGCACCCGCTGCGTGTCCAGGTGGTGCGGCAGGGGCAGCTGCACGATGAAGCCGTGGCACGCCGGGTCCGCGTTCAGCTCGGCGACCGCGGCCTCGACGTCGGCCTGGCTCGCGGTTGCCGGCAGGTCGCGGCGGATGGAGGCGATGCCCACCTCGGCGCAGTCGCGGTGCTTGCCGTTGACGTACGCGTGGGAGCCGGGGTCGTCCCCGACCAGGACGGTGCCGAGCCCGGGGCGCACTCCCCGGTCGGCCAGCTCCTTCACCCGGGACTTGAGCTCTTCCTTGACCGCGGCGGCGACGGCCTTGCCGTCCAGGACTGTGGCGCTCACACAGAACATCCTGCCACTCGCCGCCAGCCGGCGCGCGGAAAGCCGATCCCGGGCACCCGGCAGCCGTCCGGCGGCGCTACCTTAGCCCACTATGCGAGCCCGCGGCTGGACTGCTGTCACGGTCTGCATCCTCATCCTGGCCGGCTGCACACCCGGCGCCGGCCGGGCCCCGCGCGACGTGGTCCGCATCGCCATCGGCGAGCCGCAACACCTGCTCCCCTCCCGCACATCTGACCCGGCCGGCTCGCAGGTGCTCGCCGCCCTGTTCACGCCGCTCGTCGCGTACGACGACAAGAACCTGCCGTACGAGGTGGCGGCGCAGTCGGTGACCACCAAGGACAACGTCACCTGGACCATCACGCTGAAGCCGGACTACACCTTCCACAATGGAGAGAAGGTGACCGCGGACAGCTACCTCGACGCCTGGAACTACGCCGCGTACGGGCCGAACGCCCAGGAGAACAGCTACTTCTTCGAGCGGATCGACGGATACGCGGCGCTGAACCCCGCCGACCCCGATGGCGCGGCCGGGCCGGAGCCGGCGCCGGCGCCGAAGACGGACAAGCTGTCCGGCCTGAAGAAGGTGGACGACCTGACCTTCACCGTCAAGCTGACCGCGCCGTTCAGCGGGTTCCGGACCATGCTCGGCAACCCCGCCTTCTACCCCCTGCCGAAGGCGGCGTTCAACGACGACGGCTCGCTGCGGAAGGGCTTCGAGCAGGCACCGATCGGCAACGGGCCGTTCCGTATGAAGGGCACCTGGCGGCACGGCGAGCCGATCGAGGTGGAGCGGTACGCCGGGTACGCCGGCGAGCAGCCGAAGATCCGCGGCGCCATCTTCAAGACTTTCCAACGACAGTCCAGACAGTACGCCGAACTGCTCGGCGGCGACATCGACGTGATGACCCAGGTGCCGGCGGCCGACGTGGCCGCCGCCCGCGAGGACCTGGGCGATCGCTACCAGCGCCGCCCTCCGGCCGACCTGAACTTCCTCGCCTTCCCGGCGTACGAGAAGGATCTCGCCAACCCCGACGTGCGCCAGGCCATCTCGATGGCGATCGACCGCGACCGGATCGCGGAGTCGGTGTTCCACGGCGCCCAGCTGCCCGCCCGGTCGTTCGTGGCGCCGGTGGCCGCCGGCTACCGCCCGGACAGCTGCGGCCCGGCGTGTGAGTTCGACCCGGGCACCGCACGGAAGCTGTACGCGCAGGCGGGCGGGCCGGCCCGGCTGCGGATCACGTACAACGCCGACGGTGGGCACAAGGCGTGGGTGGACGCCACCTGTGCGCAGCTGGCGGAGAATCTGGGCGTGCCGTGCGACGGTGTCGCCGAACCGACCTTCGCCGACCTCGCCGCCCGGCTGGACAGCGAGCAGCCGGTCGGCATGTTCCGCATGCGCAGCCTGATGAGCTTTCCGTCGATGGCCGACTACCTCGGCACGCTGTACGCCACCGCGGGGTCGTCGAACTACTTCGGCTACAGCAACCCGCGGTTCGACCAGCTGGTCCGCGAAGGCGACGCGGCCCGCAAGCCGGCCGACGCCATCGCGAAGTACCAGCAGGCCGAGGACGTGCTGGCCCAGGACATGCCGGTCATCCCGCTGCGCTTCGGCCAGGCCGACTTCGCGTACTCGCGGCGGGTGGCCCATGTGCGCGCGGACGTGTTCGGCCGGGTGGACCTGGCCGCGCTGACGCTCGTCGACTGACCGGCTGCCGGCGCCTAGCTGTAGGGACCAGGACCGTTGTTGACGCGGCTGATCGGGGGGGCGGCCGCCGAGGGCGGTGTGGGTGCGGTGGTGATTGTAGATGTGGAGCCAGTCGGGTAGGGCGTTGGCGCGGTCCTGGTTGGTGGTGAACGGGCGGGCGTAGGCCCATTCATCGAGCAGGG